>VFQT010000731.1_pt1 | contig 44829 bp, 51 predicted proteins | sample 3512381 | NCBI WGS metagenome assembly VFQT01 (sample SAMN10412376, study PRJNA504923) | tailings metagenome | isolation source: Relicate 2 Philex TSF3 active mining site | place: Philippines: Tuba, Benguet | collected 2017-08-29 | reverse complement strand
TGCCCGTCAAGAGTAGGGTGCCGCGCCGTGCCGATGGTGGCATTGTCCACAGGCTCAGCGGTCCTCCGTGACCGACCAGGTGACTACGGACGGCGTGGTAGCGGGGCGCCTCCGTTGTCGACGAGGGCCTTCAACGCCTCGGCCAACGTCGCGACCGGCACGATCTTCACGCCGTTGCCGGCCGCTCTTCGTGCGTCGCTGATCTCGTCGTCTGACTGCGACGACGGCACGAGGAACACCGTCACCCCCGCATCCCTCACCGCCACTGCTTTCTGGGCGAGCGCGCCGATCGCCCCGACCGTGCCGTCCTCATTGATCGTCCCAGTGGCGGCGACCTTTCCCCGACCCGTGAGGCTTCCCGGCGTGAGTTCGTCGAGGATCGCGATGGTGAAGGCGAGTCCAGCAGACGGCCCACCGATGTCGGAGGTGGAAATACCGATTTCGAATGGGAGGTCGACGGTGCGCGTGTCGGCCGGCACGATTCCGATGATCGCGCGACCTTCGGTGTCGGGGTCTTCCATGAGCGTCACGGTGCGGTCCACGGTCTTGGTTGCGTCCGCCTGACCGGTGGGCACCACCGTGACCCTGATCGACTCACCCGGAGTGCGGCCCTGCATCACCTCAGCAAGTTCGGTGAGCGTCGGAGTCGGTTCGCCATCGAGCGCGGTGATCGTGTCACCCAGGTCGAGAATGTCGCAGGCCGCATTCGTCGCGGGTTTGTCGTCGCACACCAGTTCCTCGATGACGACCTTGCCCTGCACCAGTTGCGCATCGAGACCGAGCGTGGTCGCCGCGACGTACTCGGCGATCTGCTTCGACCCCACCATTGCCTGGTAGCCCAGCCTGCGTCGATCGGTCGGGGTCATGTCGCCGAAGTGTTCCTCGTAGGTGTCGACCTGCACCCACGGGTCGAGCCACCCGAGCACGGCATCGAGCGCCGACAACTGTCCGCCGAATGCGGTCACGAAACGGATTCCGTCCGGGTTCTCGTGCCGGGTCGGCGCGGCGGCGCCCTTCGCGCCGTCGACGGTGATGCGATCCGACACCGTCATCGCCTCACCCGGCGCGATCTCCCACCTCGCGACGCGCACGAGGGAGGCCGTCACCACGGTCGCGAGCACCAACCACGAGATCGTGAGTACCGGCAGCACGATGCGCAACGTGCGCGGCGAATCACCGACGGGTACCGCAGTCGCCGGCGGAGGGGGCGGGGGTACCATGGGAGGTGCCATGGTCTCTGTGTCGGTGATGTCGTCCATGTATCAGGCCACGTTGTCCGTGACCGCCGCCGACACCACCGTGCGAGCCGTGCTCGCACTCGCTCTCGCAGTGGTGGCCATCGTGGCGATCGATCGCTTCAAGCCTGCCACGCCGAGACGCACTCTCCCCCTGCGGGTCGACAACCGCCCGACCCCGCTCCATCGTGATCCGACACGCGACCAACGCCTGCGGGCCGCCGCGAACCTCGGAGCCGGGGCACTCCTCGTGGGAGCACTCGCTGCCACACTGCTCGGGCTCGCACTCGCTCTCGTGCTCGAACTCGTCGGCTCGCTGTTGCGGTCGTAGATGTCGCTCGAGCGGCGGATCGCCGTGATCCGCGCAGGGTTCGCCGGCGACGCAACAACCGCACGCGGCGCACTCGGCGACGACGACCATCTGGTGCGCATGAGTGCACTTCGCGCACTCGACCGCGCATCGGCGCTCGACGACTCGACTCTTGCCGTCGCGCTCGGTGATGCATCGGCAGAGGTCCGACGTGCAGCCGTCGAACTCGCCTCGCGCCACACGGTTCCGATCATCGACCGCCTCCGTGACGACGACGTGTTCGTGGCCGAAATGGCCGCGTGGTCACTCGGCGAACGAACACATCCGACCGACGACGAGATCGCGGCTCTCGTCGAGTGCACGACCGCTCACCCCGAAGCCATCGTGCGCGAGGCGTGCGCCGCCGCCCTCGGCAGCATCGGCGACGAACGAGGCCTGCCCGCAATCCTGGCGGCGTGCAACGACAAACCTGCGGTGCGGCGTCGTGCGGTGCTCGCCCTCGCGCCGTTCGACGGGCCCGACGTCGACGCAGCACTGGCGAAGGCACTCGACGACCGCGACTGGCAGGTGCGCCAGAACGCCGAAGACCTCGTGAACCCGCGCCTCACCCCGAGCGATTGAGACGCGTGAGCGCAGCGTCGCGCTCAACTTCGCACTCGTCGCGCACGAAACACCCGTCGAGGTGATCGTTCACCATGCCGGTCGCCTGCATCAGTGAGTACATGGTGGTGGGACCGACGAACCGCCAGCCGCGTCGTTTCAGGTCGCGCGACATGGCCACCGACGCGGGCGACGTCGACGCGAGACCCGATGCATGCTGCGCCTCGCCCCGACGCGGGTCGGCGACGACGAACGACCACAGGTGTGCAGCGAGCGACCCAACCTCGTCGATGATCTCGAGTGCCCGGGGTGCGTTCGACACCGCGGCCGTGATCTTTCCGCGGTGCCGCACGATGCCGGCGTCGCCCATCAGACGGTCGATGTCACCGTCGTCGAACCGCGACATCGACCCGAGATCGAAGCCTGCAAAGGCACGGCGGAAGTTCTCACGCTTGCGCAGAATCGTGAGCCACGACAGCCCTGATTGGAATCCTTCGAGACAGATCTTCTCGAAGAGCACTGTGTCGTCGGTCTGGGCGCGGCCCCATTCGTGGTCGTGGTACGCGACGTATCCGGGGTCGTCGCCGGGCCACCAACATCTCGTCCGCCCGTCGTCACCCGTGCGGAGGAAATCTCCCACGGTTGTCAGCGCGATCCCCCGACGGGAATCTCCATGAGATCACGTCCCACGGTCACCGCGCCGGTGAATCCGCCGTTGCGCACGTCTTTCACGAACGACGCTTCGTGACGCTCTTCGCGCGGTGCCGGAATGAGGTGCGTCAGCACCAGGTGATCGATGCCGTGGCGCTCGGCCATCTCCCCCAACTCGACCGTGTCGGCGTGGTACGAAAAAATCGTCTCGAACACCGACCCCTTCACCGAGTCACCGAGTCCGGTCTTGCGGCACGCCTCGTGCACCAACACGTCGGCACCGGCCGCGAGCACGAAGACTTCCTCGCACACGCGCGTGTCGCCCGAGATCACCACTGCACCGTCGGGTGTGTCGACGCGATAGGCCACCGCTGCCTCCACCGGTTCGTGGTGCACCGCGATCGCAGAGACTCGCACTGATCCGTCGTCACTCACCCACACCTCGACCGGGTCGTGACGGGGCTCGAACGCCCGCACGTCGACCTTCGGCGGGGGTGCGCCGGTGTGGTGGCTTCGCACCTCGATGTCGTCGTCGTACGCGTCGAGCATGCGCTCGGCAAACCTTCGCGCAGGACCCTCGGGCGTGACGACGGTGAGAGCGCCGGTCGTCTTCGTCTGCTGCAGCACCCACCGCGTGATCGCAAGATCGGCGAGATCGACCACGTGGTCGCTGTGGTAGTGCGTGACGAATGCAGCCGAGAGATCGACGGGAGACACGCCCGCCTCCACCATTCGCAGCACCGTCGCACGTCCAGCATCGAACTGCAACGTCACGTCGCCGCAGCGAACGAGGGCTCCTGCCCCGGCACGGCCGGGAGCCGGGTGGGGAACTCCGGTACCGGTGAGGATCACGCTCGTGGTCATGACCACGAGTCTGACCGCTCCGGACGGGCGGCGGCCTAACTCAGCCCTTTCGGCGGAACAACGACGAGAGAACGCCGCCCGACGGGGCGGAGTCACCCGACTCGTCGCACCGGCAACGATCGGCCTTCGGCACGTCGCCGAGCACTTCCTCGACATGGGCGCCACAACCGGCCCAGCTCGGCTTCTGACAACGGGGACACGTGACTTTCCTGCACATACCCCTGAGGGTATCAATGACCCCGGGTCGGCGCAACCATCGGCCGGGGCGCCGTGGGAAACTCGCGTCGTGACTCCCCTCGCCGACCTCGCACGGGTCTTCCTACGGCTCGGAGTCACAGGGTTCGGCGGTCCGGCCGCCCACATCGCGATGATGCGCGACGAGTTCGTGTCGCGACGCAAGTGGTTCGACGACGCCGACTTCGCCTCGATGGTGGGAGCGGTGAACCTCGTTCCCGGGCCGAACTCGACCGAACTCGCAATGCACATCGGCCAGCGACGCGCCGGAGGCCGCGGGCTGGTGGTTGCGGGAGCGGCGTTCATCGTGCCTGCTGTTGCCGTCGTGGCGCTCCTCGCCTGGCTCTACGAGACCCACGACACGAACCCGGCCGTGGTCGACGTGCGCTGGGGCGTGCTGCCTGTGATCGTGGCGATCGTCGCGCACGCGACCTGGACCCTCGGCCGTTCCACCCTGCGACGCGTGACTCCGGTCGTGATCGCAGTGGTGTCGGGGGCGGCGCTTCTGCTCGGCCTGAACGAACTCGTGGTGCTCGTGGTGTCGGGTTTGGTCTCGGTGGCGGCATCATGGCGACCGACAACGGCCCGCTTCACCTCGACGTTCGCCGCGTCGTTCGCCTCGTTCGTCGTGGCGACCGACGCAACCCTTCGCCGGGTGTTCCTCGTGTTCCTGGAGATCGGCGCGGTGCTCTACGGCAGCGGCTACGTGCTCGTTGCGTTCCTCGAAGGACGGGTTGTCGACCACCTCGGATGGCTCACCACTCAGCAGGTGCTCGATGCGATCGCGGTCGGCCAGATCACTCCGGGCCCGGTGTTCTCCACTGCCACCTTCGTCGGCTGGCAGGTCGCCGGCGTCTGGGGAGCCGTCGTTGCCACGGTCGGCATCTTCGCCCCGTCGTTCGTGTTCGTCGCGTTCCTCGGCCGCATCGTCGAATGGACGAGCAGCCATCGTCGCGGCGTGCTCTTCCTCGATGGCGTCACGGCGTCGTCGCTCGGTCTCATGGCCGGCGCCCTCGTGCGGCTCGCCGACGCCGCGTTCGTCGATGCAGCCACGATCGTGATCGGCACCATCGCCGCGGCGCTGTTGGTCACCAAACGGGCATCGACCACCGTGCTCGTGGGTGTCGGAGTCGCTCTCGGCGCGGTACGGCTCGTGGCGGGCTGACGAGCACCCGTTTGCGCAGCGTTACTGTCGTAGCATGAGCGAGTCGCCCTATTCGTTCCCGTTGGCCGAGTTCGTCGGCATGACGATCGAACGCCCCGAACCGGGCCGCGCGATCGCACGTGCCGCCGCCAAGGAGACGCACCACAACCCGCACGGGTTCGTCCACGGGTCGGTGGTGTTCACGCTCGTCGACACCTCGATGGGGGCTGCCACCATGAGCATGCTCGACGCCGGACAGCGCTGCTCCACGATCGAGCTGCAGGTGCGCTTCCTCCGTCCGGTCGTGAACGCAGATCTCGTCGCCGAGACGACGGTCGTGAAGCCGGGTCGTCGTGTCTTCCACCTCGAGTCGCGCGTGTCGACGGCCGACGGGAAACTCGTCGCGACGGGCACCGGGTCGTTCGCCGTCATCGACATGTAACCCTCGGCCACAGCGGCTAGGGAACGATCGCCAGGAAGACGAAGGCCGCGAAGACCGCGAGGTGCTGCGCACCCTGGAGAACGGTGGCCTGACCGGAGCCGAAACTCAACGTCGAGACGACCGCCGTGAGGACGAGCAGCACGATCTCCTTCGATCCGAGCCCGAACGTGATCGGTCCCTCCAACCAGATCGACGCAACCGCGATCGCCGGGATGGTGAGACCGATGCTCGCCAGGGCCGACCCGAGCGACAGATTGAGACTCGTCTGCATCTCGCCCCTTCTCGCGGCGCGGAATGCAGCCACCGACTCGGGCAACAGCACCATCAGCGCGATCACGACACCGACGAACGCCTGCGAGGCCCCCACCCAGTCGACGACGTCCTCGATGCGTGGCGACAGCGTCTTGGCAAGACCGACCACACCCACGAGGCTCACGAGCAGCATCGACGTGCGCAGCACCACACCTTCCGACCTGTCGGCGCGGGGAGCATGGGGTGCGACGTGTGCGAACTCGTCGTCTGATTCGTCCTCGAGTGCCTCGGGCGACAGGAACATCCATCGGTGGCGCACCGTCTGGACGAACACGAAGACGCCGTAGACGACGAGTGCCGACACGGCAGAGAACGCGAGCTGACTCCCGGTGAACGTTCCCCCTTCGCTGCTCGTCGTGAATCGCGGGATCACGAGACTCAGCGTCGCGACCGTCATCACCGTGCCGAGGAGTGCGTTCGCGCCCTGCTCGCTGAACGTGACGACGTGACGGCGGCGCGCGTTGACGAGCAACGACCCGCCGACCACGCCGTTGCACACGATCATGATCGTGGCGAACACGGTGTCACGCGCCAACGAGCCGTTCTTCGCCGGTTCGCTCACCATCAACGTGACGATGAGCGACACCTCGATCACGGTCACGGCCAGCGCGAGGACCAGCGTTCCGAAGGGCTCCCCCACCCGCCGGGCGATGGCCTCCGCGTGCACCACTGCCGTGAGCACAACCGACACGTGGACGGCCACCAGCAGCACCGAGGTGAACACTCCGGGGTCCGATCCCCACGTGAGAACGAGGAGGATCACGCCGACGAACGGCACCGCGAACGAGATTCGGGTTGCGGTGCGCGGCGACAACATCGAGCAAGTGTACGAGACCCCCACTGACGGGTGACCCGAAAATCGGTACTACGGTGCCTCGCGTGGGGGCACAATCGACTGTCCCGGGCTTCACCAACGCCCGGCTCTTCCTCGTTCTCGGCGCACTGGCGACCGCGACGATGCTCGCGTCGCTCGAGACGTCGATCATCGCGACGGCCCTGCCGACGATCACCGGTGAGTTCAAGGCGTTCGAGAGTTTCGCGTGGGTGGGAACCGCCTACATCGTGACGTCGGCGGTGGCGACCCCGATCCTCGGCAAGCTCTCCGACATCTTCGGTCGCCGCACCGTCTTCCAGACGACGATGGCCGTGTTCCTCGTGGGCTCGTTGCTGTGCGGCTTCGCGCAGTCGATGGGCCAACTCATCGCCGCGCGTGCATTCCAGGGAATGGGAGGAGGCGGAATCCAGGCGCTCGCATTCGCGGTGATGGGTGACATCCTCCCGCCGCGTGAACGTGGGAGGTACATCGGGTACTTCACTCTCGCCTTCATCGGAGCCGCACTGTTCGGTCCGGTCATCGGCGGGTTCATCATCGACAATTTCTCGTGGCCATGGATCTTCTGGATCAACGTGCCCGCGATCATCGTGGTGGGCACGGTCACCCACTTCGCGCTGCGCCTCCCCTTCACGAAGCGCGATGCACGCATCGACTTCGCCGGTGCGGCGCTGCTGTCGGTGTCGATCGGGTCGCTCATGATCGCCCTCGAGGAAGGCCGGCACGGCTGGACTCAGCAACACGTCGTGATCCTGCTGCTCGTGGGTGTCGTCGCACTGCTCGCCTTCCTGCGCGTCGAGCACACGGCGACCGAGCCGATGATCCCGTTGCACCTGTTCAAGAACCCCGTCGTGCTCGGGTGTTCCATGCTCGGTCTCGCAGCCGGCGTGATCTCGTACGGCGCGGGCCAGTTCCTGAATCTCTACTTCCAGGACTCCCAGCTGATCTCCCCCACGGAGTCGGGCCTGCGAACGATTCCGCAGATGATCGGGGTCACCGCGGCAACGTTCGGCGTCGGTCGCCTCATCGCCCGCACGGGAAAGTACAAGCGGTTCCCGATCATCGGGTCGTCTCTTGCGGTGCTCGGCCTGCTCGTCGTGTCGCAGGTGGATGGAACGACGCCATATTGGACACTCATCATCCCGATGGTGTTCATGGGATTCGGGTCGGCATCGATCTTCACGTCGACATCGATTGCCGGACAGAACGCGGTCGACTTCCACGACATGGGCGTCACCACCGCATTCATGCTCTTCTTCCGCAACTTCGGGGGTTCGTTCGGTCTCGCGATCTTCGGCACGATCCTGAACGGCACGATCAGGTCGGAGATTCCGTCGCGCACCGGCATCGCCGCCGACGACGCCGCAACGCTCATCAGATCTCCCCGTGAGATCGCGTTGCTTCCCGAAGTACAGCGCAACGCGGTCATCGACAGCGTCGCGCTCGGCGTGGGACGCATCTACCTTCTGTGTGCAATCGTGATGGCACTCGCAGTGGTCGTTGCGATACTCGTGCCCGAGCGTCCGTTGCGAATGCGTGCCGGACTCTCCGACGCGATGGAAGACGACGCAGCAAAAGCGTGAGTCATTCGTCGACGAGAACGGAGGACGACCATGACATCGACCACGAACGCACTCACCGCGGCCCTGCGATTCCCGCGGGTCGGCATCGGTCTCGGGGCAATTGCACTGGTGGGGCTCGTCATCGTGGGCGCGGTTGCGGCCCGCGCCGGGTCTCGCCGGTCACCGCAGCGCTGATCCCGAACAGTTGCGAGGTCGATACCTGTCCTGGTAGACAGGTTTTTCGTGACAGTCAGTGGGGCGATCCCCTCGATCCAAAAGTCGGCGTGACGTGATCGCTGCATCAGTCGTCGACAACCTTCTCACCGCTCCCGTTCTCGCGTTCGTCGTGGCGCTCGTTGCCACACTCGTTCGGTTCGATCTGAGGTTGCCCGAGTCGCTGTATTCGATTCTGTCGACGTACCTCCTGCTCGCCATCGGCTTGAAAGGAGGGCGTGCGCTCGCTGAGACCTCGTTCGACGAGATCTGGAAACCGATCGTGGCAGCTCTCGTCCTGGGCATCGTCACACCCGTCATCGCGTTCGCCGCGTTCAGGCTCCTCGGCGGCATCGGGCGCACCGACTCGGCTGCCATCGCGGCCCACTACGGCTCGGTCTCGGCGGTCACGTTCACGGTCGTGCTCGCGACCCTCGACAGTCGCGGGATCACCTACGAAGGCCACGTGGCGGGCTTGCTCGCGATTCTCGAGGTGATCGGCATCGTGGTTGCCCTCGCACTCGCGCGTGACCCGAAGTCTGCGAGCACGGGACACTGGGGGGAGGCCATTGGCGAAGTACTGCGCGGACGCAGCATCGCGTTCCTGCTCGCAGGCATCATTGTCGGACTCGCGGCCGGGCCCGAGCGCCTCGCCCCCACCGACCCTCTCTTCGTCGGCATGTTCAGCGGTGTGCTCACTTTGTTCCTCGTGGAGATGGGCTCGATCGCAGCCGAACGACTCCGCGACGTCGCTGCCGTGGGGTGGCGACTCGTGGCACTCGCGATCGCGGTACCGCTCGTCAACGGCGTTCTCGGTGCGGTCGCCGGCAGTCTCACCGGTCTCTCGACGGGCGGTGTCGCGGTGCTCGCGACGCTGGCCGCGAGTGCCTCGTACATCGCTGCACCCGCAGCCGTGCGCATCGCACTGCCCGAGGCAAGTCCCGGTCTCTACGTGACCGCATCACTCGGGATCACGTTTCCCTTCAACTTGATCGTCGGAATTCCGATCTACATTTCGATCGCAGAGGCGATCGGCTGACGGGACGGGGGCACTGGTGGACACAGTCGAGAGACAACTGATCACGATCGTCGCAGAAGCAGTCGTCGAACGCCGTCTGATCGACGACGTGAAGAAGTGCGGTGCGAAGGGTTACTCGCTCAGCCACGTGACGGGCGAGGGCGTGACCGGCCGCCACACGCTCGACCTGAACGGGCCGAGCGTGCGCATCGAGTCGGTCGTCACCGACGAGGTGGCCGAGCGCATCCTCGAGATGCTGGCCGAGAACTACTTCGACCGTTTCGCTGTCATCGCGTGGCTCACACCCGCGCGCGTCGCGCGTCCCGAGCGTTTCTGATCAGCGTCGTTCAGCGATTGGCCGTCTCGACCCCGAGGACACGTCCGAGCTTCCGATAACTGGAACGAAACGCCTCGAGCACGGACGGATCGCCCACCACCTCGTCGGGCAGCCCCTCTTGCACCACCGTGACGAGAGTGCCGTCGCCGTCGGAGTCGAACGTCCATGTCGAACGGAAACCCTCGCCGATGTTCTCCGTTCCCACGAACCGGTGCGGTGGGTCCCACTCTGCGATGCGGCCGATGTTGGGGCTCGTCTCCCCCGTCTCGTCGAACACCATCGTGCACTCGAAACGGCCGCCCACGCGTGGCTCGATCACCACCGACTCGAGCGGAATCGAGAGGCCCTCGGGCGCAAAGAACTGATGAAAGATCTCGGGCGTCGTGAAGGCATGCCACACCGTCTCTCTGTCGGCGCCGACCCAGTGTTCGATGACGAGTGGAGTGCTCACAATGCCGAGTCTTGTGCATGCAGCCATTCATCGCGCGTGATGCCGTAGACCACGTGGCGACGACCCCACCAATCGGGCAGCCGCGGGTGGTCGAAGTCGAGATCGCGTCGGCGCACCAGCCCGATGCGTTCCATGACGGCCCGACTGCGCACGTTCGTCTCGGTCGTGAACGAGACGATGCGATCGAGTTCGCGCACCGTGAATGCCTCGTCGAGCACCACCCGGGCTGCCTCCGAGGCGTACCCGTGCCCCCACGCCCATCGCGCGAGACGCCACCCGATCTCGGCGGCACCGTACATCTCGCCTGCGAACGTCACCGCCGTGGTGCCGACGTATCCGGCGAAGCGACCGTCGATCTCGAGTGCCCACAGACCGTGACCTGTTCGTACGAATTCTTCGTCGATGCGCAGCGCGAACGCATCGGACTCCTCGCGCGACAACGTCGACGGGAAGAATTCCATCACTTCGGCGTCGGCGTTCATCTCGGCGAACGGGGTGAGATCGGCGTCGCGCCACCGGCGCAGCACGGTTCTCTCGGTGCGGTGTCCCATGGCCCCGGTCAGAGGTCGAAACGGTAGACGTTCGTCTCGCGTGCCACGAACCCGAGTCGCTGGTAGAGACGGTTCGCGGCTTCGCGCGACGGTCGCGACGTGAGATCGACCGTCACCGCCCCACGACGTCGTGCCTCATCGAGCGCGGCGAGATTCAGCGCCTCACCCACACCATGACCGCGGGCCTCGCCGTCGACGACGACGTCTTCGATCCATGCCCTCAACCCGGTCGGGATGCGGAACGTCGCGAGTGTGAGCGACCCCACGATGCGACCGTCGACCCGCGCCACGAAGAGCACCGTCGACTCCGACGCGACGATCTCTTCGAGCTGGTCCCGCGACGGCGGCGGGTTCGACGACGACAGCTGCGGCACCAGACGCTCGAACGCCCCGACCAGTTCGTCGTCGACCGACCGTGCAATCTCCACCTGTGTCGTCACGGGTTCCACCTTGCCACAGCCGAGGGCGTAGCGTTCGCCCATGCCGACCGACGTCTCCCGATCACTCGCCGCCGCACTCGAACCCGTGACGGGCCAGGTGTATTTCTCGCCCGAATGCCACTCCAACTACGAACAACTCGGTTTCGCCCCGAGCCGCGGAGAGTTCAACGGCGTCATGGCTCCCGACGGCCCCGCGTACTTCACCAGTCGCGGCTCGGTGATGGGACAGGTGCCGGGAGAAGTGGTGGCGGCCGCCTTCGCGGTGTTCAACCCGGCCGTCGTGGAACCCGCGGTGACACACGGCTGGTCGCTCACCGATGCCCCCACCATCTGCGCGGCCCGCGACGACGGCGGCATCGCACAACTCGTGCGCGTACTCGGTGACTCACCCAATGGTGCCGCGACCGCGCGAGATCTTCTCCGCCGCACAGTCGAACCGCTCCGGCCGGAGGGCAGGCCGCTGTATTCGGGACTCCGGTCGCAGCGCACACCCGAGACGCTTGTGGGCGAGGTGTGGCGCCTCGGCGACATGCTGCGTGAGTACCGCGGCGACAGCCACACCGCCGCATGGATCTCCGCGGGGTTCGATGCCTGTGAGATCGGCATCGTGAGCGAGTTGTACTGGGGACTGCCCCTCAAGTCGTACAGCAGGTCGCGCGGATGGACCGACGACGATTATGCAGTCGCCCTCGACCGACTCGAACGTGACGGCTTGGTGGCAGACGGCGCACTCACGACACTCGGTCGCGAAACACGCGAGGCGGTGGAAGTTGCGACCGACCGCCAGATGCGACCGGTCGTGGCGACACTCGGTGACTCGATCGGCGACCTGATCGAGATCCTGCGCCCCTGGGGAGCAGCCATCAGAGCCGCCAAGGGGTATCCGGCCGCAGGACCCCACGATCTGGCTGACGCCGCGTCATCGTGAACCGTTCCGCCGTTGCGGACCGGCCGTGACGGTAGGTTTCTGACGCAATGGCGGCAACAGACCACATCCGCTGGCTGTCGGATCCGACGCTGCGGAATCCGGCGGTGATCGCGGCGTTCCACGGATGGAACGACGCAGCCGACGCCGCGAGCACCGCGGTCCGGACACTCGTGGGTGCGTGGCACGCCGAACCACTCGCCGAGATCGACCCGGAAGACTTCACCGACTTCGCCACCGTGAGACCGTCGGTGCGGCTCGAGGGCGGCAAGCAGCGAGTCATCGAATGGCCGACGGTGCGCCTGTGGTGGGCGAGCACCCCGGGAGCAGACGTGATCCTGGTGCTCGGACCGGAACCGAGTCTCAAGTGGCGCCTCTTCACCGAGCAGCTCGTCGCCGTGGCAGAGCGGTACGACGCCTCGATGGTGGTCACGCTCGGCGCGTTGATCGCCGACGTCCCGCACCGTCGCGCCGTGCAGGTGATCGGCACCGCCTCCGACGACGCCACCATCGAACGCTTCGATCTCCAGCGCAGCCGCTACGAGGGCCCGACCGGCATCATCGGCGTGCTGAACGACGCCTGCACTCAGGCCTCGATTGCGTCCCTCTCTTTGTGGGCGGCCGTTCCCGCGTATGCCTCGCAGATCTCGTCGCCCAAGGCGGCGAGCGCACTCTTGGCACGGGCGGGCGAGATCATCGGAACACCCGCCCCGCTCGGCGCTCTCCACAATGACGTCGTGGCCTACGAGAGCCGCGTCGACGATCTCGTCGACGACGACGAAGACCTCGCAGAGTACGTGGAGCGTCTCGACCAGATGGGCGACGACGCGTTCGGTGCACAGAGCCCCGATCAGCTCGAATTCGACTTCGATTCAGACGACGACACCGGCGGCCAGAGCATCGCCGACGAAGTCGAACAGTTCCTCCGCGATCAAGACGGCAACTGAGTCGCACCGCAGCCGCAGCGACCGGTGCAGATCACCATTCTCCGGAGTCGCCGCGCCAGAGTTCGTCGCGCGGGGCATCGAACGAGGCCTGTGGTCGCGCACCACCGATGGCGGCGAACGCCATCTCGCCCCACCACTGTGCACCGGCCGTGGGTGACGGCAACGACTGCGCACCGAACCAGCCCACCCCGTCGGTCTCGAGCGGATGACCGTCGAGTTCACCACCGACTGCACGCATGTGGAACAGCAGCATGTACATGCCGAAGCGCGAGAAACCCATGCGCATGCCGTCGATGACTCCGAGCAACTGCACCGGCTCGGCGATGATGCCGGTCTCTTCGGCGACTTCCTTCACGGCCACCTCGGCCGGCGAATACCCGACGTCTGCCCACCCGGTGGGATACAGCCACACGCCGCTCTCGCGTCGCTTCACGAGGAGAATCTCGCCGTCATCGTTGCCCACGATCGCACCCACTGCCACCTTCGGCGTGACGTAGCCGGGCACACCCTCGCCCACCGACTCGAGCCACTCCTGCACGAAGTGGTCCTGCTCGCGCCGCACCTCGAGCGCGTCGTCGGCGGCCGCCTTGATGTCGGCGGCCACTTTCAGGACCTCTTCGTAGCGTTCCTTCTCGTACAGGCTCTGCGTGAACCCCATTCCGGTGCGCGCGATGGCGGCCAGCGTCTCACTCCAGCGAACGAGGTCGCGGGTGAAGTCGCTCGGGCCGGGGTCGCTCACGCGGGCGACACTAGCGGCGACCGCAGACACCCCGTCACGGGCGACTCACTTGCCCGAGGCAACCGACGTGTCGACGGCGTGCAGGATCGCCCGCGCGATCTCGGATCGGTGCGACTCGTCTGTGACCGGGCCACCCGTCTGGTCGGCCACGTAGAACGCATCGACCACCTCGTCGCCGAGGGTGAGAACGCGGGCATGCCTGATGTCGAGACCGAGGTCGGCAATGGCCCGTGCAACCCGGTGCAACAAGCCGTGCGAGTCGGGTGCGCGCACCTCGAGGAACGTCGCGTTGCTCGACGACACGTCGTCGAAGCGAACCGTCGGCGCAGCCGGTGGCGTGGCCGAGCGCGGCCGACGCGGACGCAGATGCGCGGCCCGTGCCGCCAGACGAGGCTCGATCGCGAAACGCCCGGCAAGAGCGAGACGGAGATCGTTCTCCACCGCAGACCAATCGGTGTCACCACGGGCCGACTCGATCGTGAAACGAGATGCCGCCATGCCCTGTTCGTCGGAGTGCGCCTCGGCGCCGAGCACGTCGAGTCCGTGCAATGTCATGACCCCGGCAACCTTGGCGAATGTTCCCGGGCGGTCAGGGCTCACGACCGTCACACGACCGTCTGCGCACCTGACGTCGACTCCGCCGACGGCCATCATCGACAGAACGTCGGCATCGGGGAACAACTCCCACGATCGCGTCACGTCTCCCCCGCCCATGTGGACTCGTGTGCGTTCCACCAGCACGTCGAGCAGGTCGGCCTTCCACTTGCTCCACGCTGACGGTCCCGTCGCGCGCGAGTCGGCCTCGGTGAGAACGTGGAGCAATTCGAGGACGAGCATCGACCCGAGCCGGTCGGCAACCATCGCGATCGTCGCGTCGTCGGAGAGGTCGCGCCGTGTCGCCACGTCGGCGAGCAACAGATGGTTGTCGATCAGTGCCGACACCACCGACTGGTCGTGTTCGCTCAATCCCATTCGTGAACCGATCGTGGTGAACAGCTCCACGCCGGCCTCGGTGTGGTCACCGGGGTAGCCCTTTCCGAGGTCGTGGAACAACGCACCGAGCACGAGCAGATCGGGTCGCGGCACACGCTGTGACATCGCTGCGGCATTGGCCACTGTCTGCCACAGGTGGCGGTCGACGGTGAATCGATGGAAGGCATTGCGCTGCGGTTTGCTGCGCACCGGTGCCCACTCTGGAAGCACCCGCACCAGAAGGTTGCGCTGGTCGAGCGACTCGAGCACCGGAATCGCCGCCTCTCCCTCGAGCAGCAACGCCACGAGATCGTCGCTCGCACCGGCCGGCCACGGCTCGGGCCACACGGGCGCCGTGTCACCGAGTCGGTCGAGCGACTTCCGATCGATGCGTGCCCGATGGCGTGCGGCCGCCGTCGCCACGCGCAACAACAACGTCGGGTCACTCGCAGGTTCCACCCCGTCGGCGAGATGGATCTCACCGTTCACCATCTCGACTCCCGGCGCGAGCGGCCGCGGCACCGACGAACGACCAGCAGGGGGATCGAGTCGTGCCCATGCTTCGTCGGCGATCCATGCGACGCGACGACCGACCTCGGCGACTCGGGCCATCATTTCGTCGTCGGAGGCAAACCCCGCGAGCCGTGCGACAGATGCCTGGTCTTCGAGACGCAGCACCTCGACCGGCCGACCGGCGTGCCGGTGCAGAGCCACGCGCACCCTGAGCAGCGTGTCGTTGCACTCGGCCAGATGATCGAGATCACTCCGAGCGAGATCGAGCCCCGCCTCCACCGCCCACTGCAGTGCGTGAACGTCGCGCAATCCTCCGAACCCCTCCTTGAGGTTGGGCTCGAGCAGGAACGCGACCTCACCGTGTTCGGCCCAGCGCGCGATCGTGCCCGTGTGCAGCCGCACGAGATGCTCACGGCCGCGTGCACGCCACGAATCACGGGCACCCTCGACCACCTCACGGCCGAGATCGGCATCGCCGGCGATCACCCGGGCGGTCACGAGTGCGGTTGCGGTGTCGAGGTCGTCGGCACACAGGGCGAGCGTCTCTTTCGGTGTGCGTACGGCGTGGCCGAGCTTCACGCCTGCATCCCACACCGGGTACCAGATCGCTGAGGCGACCTCGTCGATTCCCTTCACCTTGCGGTGCACGAGCAACACGTCGAGGTCGCTCTGCGGAGCCAACTCGCCGCGGCCGTACCCGCCGACCGCGAGCAGGGCAACCGATGCCCTCGACGACAACCCGCGTGTCGCGTCACGGAACAACCCGGCCAGCCACTCGTCGGTCACCTGCGACAGCTGTCGACATGCTTCGAGACCACCGACCGTCACGTCATCGACCACGGACGTACGCGTCGCCGTCATCGCTTGCCTTCCTCGCGTCGCCGTGTCAGAACGAGCGCCGCCTTCCATGCACCCCACTCGATACCGGCCTCGTGCACCCGCTCGCCGAGGTCGCGCCACGCCAACGGCCCGACTCCGTAGACATCGTCGGGCATCGCACGCACCTCGAACTCGTCACGCACCGGTGCAGGCACCGACTCCGCGGCGAGGAATGCAGCGATACGCCGCGAACCACGGCGCAGAACGTGCAACGGGTTCTCGCGCTGGTCGTCGACATCGGTGGCGAGCAGTCGCGAGAGATCAGCGAGCACTTCCTCGGACGTCGCGCGCACTTCGTCGGCAAGCCGAATTCGGGCATCCGGCTGCAGTGGGCGACCCACGGAACGGCACACCTCGACCACCCGCGATTCGAGCCACGAGGCGTACACGGCGCGCACCTCGGCAGCGAGTCGATCAGCGCGTTCGGTCTCCATGGCGCGGAGTGTAGGAACACCCGACACGACCCGACCACGACGAAACACACACGCAACAGAAGGGTCACCGTGCCGGAACAGGGTCTGTTCCGGGCCGTTCGAACCGCTCCGGTTTACCCTGTCTGGACACCTCCGGAGGCTCCATGTCGTTCGAACCCACCACACCTGCCGGCTTCCCCGGCCGCATCGGTCGCACCATTTCCGAATCGACCCCTCACTGGGAAACCCACGATCCCGCCCGGGGAGACAAGCCGAACATCTTGGTCGTGCTCCTCGACGACGTCGGGTTTGCCGACTTCGGGTGCTACGGCTCCGAGATCCGCACCCCCACAATCGACGCGATCGCAGCACGGGGTCTGCGCTACTCGGGGTTCCACACGACCGCCATGTGCTCCACCACGCGCGCGGCACTCTTGACCGGACGTAACCACCATTCGGTGGGAGTCGGATGTCTCGCAAACTTCGACTCCGGATACCCGGGGTACCGCGGCAAGATCTCGCACGAGGCAGGCACCATCGCAGAGATGCTGCGACCGCACGGGTATCGCAACTACATGGTCGGCAAGTGGCACGTCACCCCCCTCACCGAGACCGGCCCGACCGGTCCGTTCGACGGCTGGCCACTTGCGCGCGGTTTCGACCGATTCTTCGGATTTCTCGATGCAGAGACCGACCAGTTCAGCCCCGAACTCGTGCGCGACAACACGCACATCACCGCGAACGGCACCTACTGGACCGGATACCACCTCACCGAGGATCTCGTCGACAACGCGATCACCTACCTCGCCGACCACGAGGCAGGGGCACCGCATCTCCCCTGGTTCATGTTGCTCGCACCTGGCGCCTGCCACGCACCGCACCAGGCTCCCGTCGAGATGATCGACGCCTGCGAAGAACTCGTCCGCGACGGGTGGGACGCTGTCCGCGAACGCCGGCTCGCCAACATGATCCGTCTCGGCATCGTGCCGCCCGGCACCAACTTGCCCGAACGAAACGAAGCAGTGCAGCCGTGGGACTCGCACTCAGACGACGAGAAGCGTCTCTACGTGCGCCTCATGGCGGCGTACGCGGCGATGCTCGAACACTTCGACGCACATCTCGCACGGGTCGTCGCACATCTCGAGGCGTCGGGTCAGCTCGACGACACCGTCATCGTGGTGATGAGTGACAACGGCGCGAGCCAGGAGGGCGGCGTGCACGGGTTCATCAACGCAATGGCGCCGTTCAATCTCGTGCCCGAGCCGCTCGAGGAGAAGATCGCACGCATCGGCGACATCGGCGGACCCGACACCCACTCGAATTTCCCCTGGGGTTGGGCAATGGCGGCAAACACGCCGCTCAAGCGCTACAAGCAGAACACCCACGGTGGCGGAATTCGCGACCCGTTCGTGATCGCATGGCCGGGTCGCATCGCCGACCCGGGCGGGTTGCGTCACGGGTTCTGCCACGTGGTCGATCTCACGCCGACGATTCTCGATGCGCTCGGCCTCGAGCCGCCGACCACGGTGAACGGCATCGCGCAGATGCCGCTCGAAGGACAGAGCTTCGCAGCGACACTCTCCGACCCGTCGGCGCGCGTCGATCGCGGGCCGCAGTACTTCGAGATGTTCGGCCACCGCGGCATCGTCGCCGACGGCTGGAAGGCCGTCGCGTGGCACCGTCTCGGCACCGCATTCGACGACGACACGTGGGAGCTGTACCACCTCGAGAACGACTTCGCCGAGAACGTCGACCTCGCCGTCGCCGAGCCCGAGCGCCTGAAGAAGATGATCGACCTCTGGTGGACGGAAGCCGACAAGCACAAGGTGCTCCCGCTCGACGACCGTTTCGCGGCCCGCTTCGCCGAGAACGCGGCTCGCCACACGGGCGAACGCACCCGCTACACGTTCTGGCGTGGCATGGGGCACCTGCCGACAGACGTCGCCCCTGACCTGCGCAGCAGGTCGTACTCGATCACCGCCCACGTCGATGTTCCCCACGGTGGTTGCGAAGGTGTACTGATCGCACACGGAGATCTCACCACCGGATACAGCCTCTACGTCGAGGACGGCCACCTCGTGCACAACCTCAACGTGGGTGGCACCCACCAGATTCTGCGTTCCGACCGCCCGGTGCCGGCGGGCGAACACCGACTCGGGGTGCGCATGCGCCGTGTCGGCAACGACGGCACGTTGACGATGTTCATCGACGACGAAGTCGTCGGCGAGATGACGACCTCGAGCATCTTCTTCATCTTGATCTCGTGGTCGGGACTCGACATCGGCCTCGACCGCGGAACGCCTGTGGGCAACTACCAGTCACCGTTCGAGTTCACCGGGTTCCTCCGGAAGGTCGACGTCGTACTGGAGAACGACCAGAAGATCGACGCCACCGGAGCGACCCGCGCTGCCGTCGCACGCGACTAGGCAGACTTCTCCGTCGCGATGCTCGCGAAGTAGGGAACCATCAGATCTTCCATTCGGTAGTAGCCGTTCGGTCGCTCGAGCAGATGCCGCACGGCGAACATTGCCCCGTTGCCGAAGGCCTCGCGCGAGATGCTCTCGTGCTTCAACCGCACCGTCTGGAAGGGAAATCCGAAGAGAATCTCGTGGGTGCCGATGATCCCTCCCGCGCGGATCGTCTTCACCTCCTCGCCGTCGATCCCGAGCGAATCGGCGATTCGAAGCGCCGTTCCCGACACTTCCTGCTTGTCCTTGAAGTGTTCCTCGACGATCTCCACGTCGGTGTGGGGGGCGATGTCCTTGAGTGCCCGGGCCGCCAGCATGAGGAAGTTGATCCCCACGGTGATGTTCGGTGACCACAGCACCCGGGTGCGCTCGGCGAACGATCGGAGACGACGCTCGGTTTCCTTCTCGTCGTCGTACCGGGAGATGGCGGTCACGATTGCGACACCTGCATCGGCGGCCGCCTCGCCGTACCAGTCGAGGCCCGACTGCGACGAGAAGTCGATGATGGCATCGACCGGGAGGCGGCGCAGAAGTTCAGCGGCCGAATACTCGTCTTTGCTGTAGATCAATCCCGGTTCTCGCGACTCGACCCCGAGGAACTCCGGCACCGAACGGTGCTCGAGGCGTGTCGACTTGCGCACCACCCACTCCAGGCAGATGTCCGGGTTCTCGAGCACGATCGACGCGACGGATCGTCCCGTCTTCCCGAATCCGATGAGTCCGACTTTCACGGTGTCCCCCTCTCGTTCATCGATGCATCACTGCAGCGTGCCGATGAGAAACCGTCACCCTAAGTGACCGCGTCAGTGCGGGCAAGTCACCGGTTCAAAGTCGTGCGACCGAACGAAACGGTACGTCGCGGTCGACTTCCGGCTCTTTCGGAAGACCGAGAATGCGCTCTCCGATGATGTTGCGCTGGATCTGGTCGGTGCCGCCGCCGATCGAGAAGAAGTACGCGTTCAACTGCGAATAGTTGTGTGCGTGGACGACGCCTGACTCTTCGCCACCGAGTGTCGCGTCGGCACCGAGGATGAGACCCTGCACTCTCGCCGCGCGATGGAGGATCTGCGCCATGTAGAGCTTTCCGAGCGACGCGAGCGGTGATGCTCCCCCTGCTTCGGCAGCCGCGCGCGCACGTTCGCCGTTCCATTCGTTCGTCATGCGCATGCAGTGGAGACGCGCGAGTTCCTGTCTGATCGTCGCGTCATCGGATTTGCCGCACTTCTTGGCGAGGTCGACGAGCACGATGTCAGCCGACGGAATGCTTCCGTGAGCCGCCGCTGTCGCACCCTGGCGCGCGCCCCGCACTGCCGGCCCACGCCGGCCGCCACCCATGGCCACACGTTCGTACATGAGCGCGGTCTGGAGCACCCACCACCCCGCGTTCAGGTCGCCGAGGCGGTGGGTGTCGGGCACTCGCGCCTCGGTGATGAACACCTCGTTGAAGCGCGCGTCGCCCGTCGCCTGACGCAGCGGTCGCACCTCGACACCTTCTTGGCGCATCGGGAACCAGAAGAAACTGATGCCACGGTGCTTGGGCTGGTCCCAGTCGGTGCGTGCGATGAGCATGCCGTAGTCGGCTCCTGCGGCACCCGAGGTCCACACCTTCTGACCGGTTACCACCCACTCGTCACCGTCGCGCACCGCTGTCGTGCGGATACCGGCGAGGTCACTGCCGGCGCCAGGCTCCGAGTACAGAAGGCACATCGCCACCTGGTCGAGCAACAACTTGCGCATGAACTCGTCACGAAGAGTGTCGGTTCCGAACGACACCATCGTGCCGGCCCACAGGTTCGTCTTGTCCTGACCCGGTCCGGGAACACCGCGTTCGGCGAACAGCGCCTCGACCGCCGATGCATCGTCGTCGGAGAGTTCACGGCCGTACCACTTCGCGGGCCACCGCAGCGCAGCCCACCCGGCGTCGACGACGATCTCGCGCCACTCGTCGGGATCCACCGACTCGCTCCAGTTGCGATCGATGAACTCTCGCGCCTCGTCGAGCACTGCATCCACGTTGCTCATGTCATCCCCCGAAGTCGACCAGCAAGCCTCAGAATACGACCGTGGGCGGGCTCCTCCTGAACCGGACGACCCGAGATCCGGCAGGGGTATGGTGAGGGCGACGACAAGGAGTTCCCATGGCCCGTGTGCAGCTCGCCCTGAACGTGTCGAACCTCGCCGAGGCGATCGAGTTCTACTCGAAGCTCTTCGGAGCCGCTCCCGCGAAGGTGCGTGAGGGATACGCCAATTTCGCCATCGCCGACCCACCGCTCAAGCTCGTGCTCCTCGAAAACGCGGGCACTCCCGGCACCATGAACCACCTCGGCGTCGAGGTGGAGTCGACAGAACTCGTGACCGAAGCGATCACCCGACTGCGCAACGACGGTCTCCACACCACCGTCGAGGAAGAGACGACGTGTTGCTTCGCGGTGCAAGACAAGGTGTGGGTCAATGCGCCCGACGGCGAGCCGTGGGAGGTCTACACCGTGCTCGCAGATGCTCCGTCGATGCGTCTCATCCCGGTCGCTGACGACTCGGCTGCGTGTTGTGCGAGCGAGCCCACGTCGAACGCCTGCTGCTGAACGTCAGCCCGAAGTCGACGCCGTCGCGGCCAGCAGGCCGAGCGCGACGAACATTCCACCCGACACCCAGCGCCGCATGATCGGCACTGCGCGTCCACGCACCAGGATCGGCCGCAGCGCCGATGCGCCGAGCACCCACCCCGAGTTGAAGACCGTCGCCATCACCACGAAGATCACCGCGAGCACGAGCGACTGGAGCGTCGCGTGCTCGGCATTCGGGTCGACGAACTGAGGGAACACCGCGAGAAAGAACAGCGCGGTCTTCGGGTTCAACGTGTTCACCCAGATTCCCTGACGGAAGATGTGACCACGGGTCGAATGAGAATCGTCTGCAGTCATCTCCGACGGCACGGTCATCATCGTGCGGGTTCCCGACCACACCAGGTACACCACGCCGGCCCACTTGACGATGTTGAACAAGGTTGCCGACGTCGCCACTGCCGCACTCACGCCCAGAGCCGCGAGCACCGCCTGGATCGTGTCACCGACCTCGAGACCGGCGACTGCGGTGAGACCGGCAGAGCGGCCGTCGGCGAGCGTGCGGTTCACCATGTAGAACACCGCCGGACCGGGAATGACCAACAGACCGGCGACGGCCACGCAGAACGCAGCGAGAGTCGACCAATCGGGCACCCCGCAACGCTACGACCCCGCGCGGGGCCGAGACGGTGAATTGATGCGGCTCAGTCGGCCAGCGACCCGCCGTAGACCTGCCAGGCGAGGAACGACTTCGCGACGAGGCTCAGCACCAGGTACGTCTTCTCGCCGAACAGGTAGTCGGCCCAACGCCCCACGCGCCGGTACTGCAACCACTGGTTCAGGCCGAAGGTGAAGAACAAGATCTGCTCCACGACGATCAGCACGAAGACGAACCCGGGCACCGTGTCGGCACCGATCACGTTCGTCCAGAGCGCGACCCACGGAGCCAGACCGGCGACGGTGCCAAACCAGAAGGGCTTCATGTCGGTGGTCGTTCGGTTCGGCGGATTCGACGTCTCCTGCAGCCATCCGAACAGGATCATCGCCACGTTCGCACCCGCAATCGTGATGACACCCGTGATGTCGGTGATGCCTGAGTACGCGGCGAGGATCACCACCATCAACGTGGCCGAGAACGAGTACTCGACCCAGCGGAACCTGTTGATGCCACGCGCGAGATCGGTCTCGTAGGTGCCGCGCGCGACGGTCGCCGTCACCAGGTGGTCGACCGCGGCCATCAGCAGGAACACGGCAACTGCCGGACCGATCGGCAGGTCGAAGAGGCCCTCGGGCGAGTTCAGACGCGTGCCCGGAGGCCCCTCGGGGAACGTGGAGGTGATCGTGATCGCAAAGTCACCGGCCAGCGCGAGCAGGAGCACCGCCTGGGCGAGGTGCAAAACGGTGAGACCCAGGTTCCAGCGCTTCAGACTCGAGAGCCGTCCCTGGTCGAGAGAGGTTGTTGCCATAGCTCCGACTATAGACCTCGTGGGTTCACGGAAGGTGCGCAAAGACGAAACACCTCCGAAACAGAACGTCCGTACGGTGCGCGCACACAGATCACACACTTTGACTGGAGACACGATGGAAACCCCCGACGTCGCCCTCGACAGCGCGAACCTGACCTGGATCCTGGTCTCGGCCGCGCTCGTTCTGTTCATGACCCCGGGTCTCGCCTTCTTCTACGGAGGAATGGACCGGCGCCGCAACGTCCTCAACATGTTGCTCATGAACTTCTACTGCGTGCTGATCGTGCCGATCCTGTGGATGCTGGCGGGATACTCACTCGCCCAGGTTCCCTTCGAGAACGACTTCCTCGGCGGTCTCGACGCCTTCGCGCTCGGCGACATCGCCACTGCGGGCAACGGCATCTCGTTGGCCACGATCGCGTTCCTCGGAATGTTCGCAGCGATCACGCCGGCCCTCATCTCGGGTGCGGTTGCAGACCGCATGAAGTTCTCGGCGTGGGCGCTCTTCGTGCCGATCTGGCTCTTCGCCGTCTATGTGCCCGTCTTCAAGTGGGTCTACGGCGGGTGGCTGGGTCAGCGCGGGTCGCTCGACTTCGCCGGTGGAACGGCCATCCACGTGAACGCCGGTATCGCGGCTCTCGCGGCCGTGATGGTGCTCGGCAAGCGCAAGGCCGATCCGTCACCACCGCACTCGATGCCACTCGTCATGATCGGAACCGGAATTCTCTGGTTCGGCTGGTTCGGATTCAACGCCGGATCTGCTCTCGCCGCGAACGGCACCGCAGCCCAGGCCTTCATGAACACGTTCCTCGCGGCCGCCGCAGGCGGACTCGCGTGGGTGCTCACCGAGTGGCTGCGCGACGGTCACCCCACGAATCTCGGCGCAGCATCGGGCATCGTTGCCGGTCTCGTGGCCATCACTCCGGCCGCCGGGTACGTCTCGGGTGTCGCGCCGATTGCGATCGGTCTCGTGGCAGGAATCGTGTGCTGCTACGCAGTGAAGCTGAAGGGTAAGTTCGGGTACGACGACGCACTCGACGTCGTCGGCGTCCACTTCGTCGGCGGCGTGGTCGGGTCGCTCCTCATCGGCTTCTTCGCGAACCCGGAGTTCTTCGGTGGAGAGTTCGAAGAGGGACTCTTCTTCGGCGGCGACGCAGGGCTCCTCATCGAGCAAGCCCTCGCCAACGGTGTCGCGATCGTGTGGTCGTTTATCCTGACTTTCGTGATCATGGTTGCACTGAAGAGAACCATCGGAGTTCGCGCCGACGAGAACGACGAGCGCACCGGGCTCGACCTGGCCCTGCACTCAGAGAACGCCTACCACGACTGACCGACACGACCGAACGGAGACACACACCATGAAACTCATCACTGCAATCGTGAAGCCCTTCAAGGTCGACGAGGTGAAGGATGCACTCAAGTCGGCCGGCGTCGAGGGAATCACCGTCACCGAGGTCAAGGGGTTCGGCCGCCAGGGCGGCCACACCGAGACCTACCGCGGATCGGAGTACAAGATCGACTTCGTCCCGAAGATCCGTTTCGAGATCGTCACCACCGACGATGCCGTCGATCGCGTCATCGACGTGATCCTGAAGTCGGCCGCCACCGGGAAGATCGGCGACGGCAAGGTGTGGGTCACGAACGTCGAGCAGATCGTGCGCATCCGCACCGGCGAGTCGGGCGACGCGGCGATCTAGACCGACGCCACCGGCTCGGAACCGACCGACGCACGACGACGGTTCGAGATCTCGAGCCACGCCACCGCCAGGTTCGTGGCGAGGGCGATGGTTGTCGTGCCGATCAACGTCGGGCTCTGCAGCAGCACCGAATAGACCTCCCAGCACAGGAGGCAGGCGACGCCGAGGGCGATCGAGCTCATCGAGACCGCCGTCTCACCGACTCCCGTCCGGCGCGACTTCCACGATCTCGCGATCTGGGGAAGTCGTGAGAACGTGAAGAAAAAGAGCACCGGCGACACGATCCAGTTCGGTAGCACCACAGCGCCGACGATGAACACGGTCGCAACGACGGTCATGCGACTGCGCAACGACCGCACCGTGCCCGCCACAGCGAGCGCCACGCTCGCGTTGATGAACCCGGTCGCAACGGTGCTCGCCACCAACGACGGCGATGCGGTGCGTATTCCGTACCCGAGCCAGGCTGCGCTGGAGGCCGTCATCATCAACCAGGTGGCGAGACTCACTCCGCGCGAGTGACCGAGTGACCGAACCCTTCGCGCTTGGGGAACACCCTGGGCGATACCGAATGCGGCGGCGGCGAACCCGAACACTTCTGCCAACAGCACGTCGACGAGGGTACTGTCGACCGGTGCGCCCGGCCGTGTGTTTCCGTCTTTGCGTCCTTCTGACGGCGTTGTTGCTCGCCTCGTGCGGGTCGACATCGACGACTGCTCCGACCACCACCGAGGCCACAACCACGACCAGTACAGCTCCATCGCTTCTGACCCTCGCCGACATCGAGAGAGCCATCGGCACCCCCGACGATATGCAGGAACGAAGCGGCGCACTCGCTGGTGACTACGAGTTCGCCACCACCCGTGAGATCCCGGTGGCTGAGGCCGCAGGACTGTTCGTGGACGCGACTGGAATCGTGCAGGCGTTCTCCCGTCGCATGACGATGAATTACGTGAACCAGAACAACCAGATGTCGACCCACCAGGCACGAGGAATCGTGCGCGTCATCGTGTTCGACACCCCCACCAATGCGAACGTCGCCGTTCGCAAACAAGGGAACTCGTTCGCACCGATCGGCACTCCGGAGAGCGAGAAGACTTCGTTCGTGACCGACGACAACGGTGTGCGGCGCGCGGCGAGGTGGAACATTCGTGTCGGCGGCGATCTCCCGTGTCTCCACGAGGGTCTCGCGCAGCAGGGCCGAGCGGTCGTCTGGATGGTGGTGCGGAACAGGAACTGCGGAGGGTGGGTGGAGACGACTCCGGCGTGGATCGCTCGCAACCTCGTCGGGGTCGTCGTCTCGACCAACTCCGACCTCGACGGGTGACACAGCGTCAGTCGGTGATCTCCACGCGCACGCGCTTGTTGCCCTTGCCCTTCGACTCGATCTTCACGACCCGCACTCGCCCCACCTCGTGAGTCGAGGCCACGTGCGTGCCGCCGTCGGCTTGTTTGTCGAGTCCGACGATGTCGACGACACGAATCTCGTTCACCGACTCTGGAATGAGTGACACCTTGGTGCGAATGAGGTCTTCGTCGACAACCGCCGTCTCGCGCGGCAGGAACGACACCTCGATCGGGTGATCGGCTGCGATCGCCTCGTTCACCAGTTCCTCGACGCGACTCGCGAACCCCTCGGGCAGCGGATCGAATTCGAAGTCCATACGCGCCGACAACGGCTCCATGTTCCCGCCGGTGACGGGAACCTTCCATTCGTTCCAGATCACCCCGCACAGAACGTGCATTGCGGTGTGGGTTCGCATCAACTTGTGGCGACGTTCCCAGTCGACCACACAGTGCACTGTCGTACCGATTGCCGGAACGTCGGAACCTTCGGCCAGCACGTGCAGAATCTCGCCGTCGATCTTGCGCACGTCGACAACTGTCTGGCCGCCGATCGTGCCGGTGTCGTGGGGTTGGCCACCGCCTGTGTAATAGAACACGGTCCGGTCGAGCACAACGGCACCGTCGCGCACGTCGATCACGCGGGCGTCACACTCGCGCTCGTACGCATCGCGCAGGAACAACAGATCGGTCGACATGGCGGGTCGTCAGGGAGTGATCAGAACTGGGCGACGAGTTCGTCGACCGGCGTCACCATGCCCACGTAGAACGCGCCGAAGTCGGCGTACACAGCGGAGGCTTCGTCGTAGCGCATCGTGTAGACGACCTCTTTCAGGTCGTCGGGGTGCACCGCGAACAGTGTCACTCCCCACTCGAAGTCGTCGAGTCCGGCCGATCCTGTCACCAGTTGGATCACGCGACCGGCGAAGTTGCGACCGCTCTTGCCGTGCTCCTCCATGAGCTCCTTGCGCTTCTCGTACTCGAGGGTGAACCAGTTCTGGCCCGGGTCACGGCGCTTCGACATGGGGTAGAAGCACCATGCGTTCTTCCCTGCCGGCGGAAGCTGAGGGTAGAGACGTGCGTTCAGCATCTCGGCCGGCATGCCCTTGGCGTACTCGGAGACCTCGGTGAGCGAGACGTAACTGTCGACCACGTCGAGGCCGGCGCGCTGCACACCGGTCTGGAGAGCACGAAGCGCACGCATGTCGGCAGACATCGCCATGACGGCAACGTCGGCCTTGTGCCCGAGCATCGACACGCACACCACCGTGACGCCGCTGCCCTCGGCGGTCTTGACCGCGTTGACCAGAGCCTGGCCGTCGAACGAGGTGTTCGGCTTGCAGAAGAGATGGATGACAGCGAGGCCCACTGAGGGCGACATCGGTTCGCTCATGGCATCAACCTACCGAGCGAGCACCGCCCCCACGAAGCGCTCGGGCGACCCCGGCGCCACGTGCACGAAGAACGACGGTTCGGCGAGTTCCACTTCCATGAGAACGGGAACGCCGCGCGACCCCTTCACCACGTCGACGCGGGCATACAGCGGCGGAACGCCGAACCTGCGTGTCACGAACTCGACCACTGCGTCACCGAGCTCACGTTCTTGTTCGTTCGGCTTGCGCGCGGTGATCTCTTCCTCCACGTAGAGGTCGTTGTGCTGCATCTCGCCGTGGGTGAGAATCGCGCCCTTGCGGAACGCGTGCGAATACTCGCCACCGAAGTAGAGCATGCCGGTCTCCCCACGGTCGTCGATGAAGCGCTGATACGGCTGCAGCATCACCGACTTGCCGAGGGCGAGAATCTCCCGTGCATGCGTCGCGGCGCCGGCGGCATCGTTCGTGTGGCGCCACGAGTTGTTCGCACCGGCACTCACGGTGGGCTTCACCACCACGTCGGCACCCAGCAACTCCATTGCCGCGTCGACATCGGCCTCCGTCTCGATCCACGTGGTGGGAATGGTCTCGAGACCCTCGGCTGCGAGTTCGGCGAGATAGTGCTTGTCGAGGTTCCAGCGGATCACTTCGACTGAGTTGTGCACGGTCGTCAGCGTCGAGACGCGGTCGAGCCATACGAGGAACTCGTCGAAACGACGGTGGTAGTCCCACGGAGAACGGATCACCGCCGACGAGAACCGTGTCCAGTCCTCGTCGGCGGTGTCCCAGTCGACGATCTCTGCCGTCACTCCACGGTCGGCGAACGCGCGGACGAGATACGGCAGGTCGGTGTCGAGATCCCGCGCCGTCGCCGACGAAACGAGGGCGATCGGGCGGGTCATCGACGAATGTTGTGTCGGCGACGACTCAGAAGTCGTCCATGCCTCCGCCGTGGGCGTGGGCCGGTGCCTCTTCGGGCTTGTCGGCGATCACGGCCTCGGTGGTGAGGAACAGCGCGGCGATCGACGCGGCGTTCTGAAGCGCCGAGCGGGTCACCTTGGCGGCGTCGATGACACCGAGCTTCACGAGGTCCTCGTACTCGCCGGTTGCGGCGTTGAGTCCCTCGGTGCCCTTCAGGTTCTTCACCTTCTCCACCACGACGCCACCTTCGAGGCCGGCGTTCTCGGCGATCTGCTTGATCGGACCCTCGAGCGAACGGGCCACCATGCGGGCACCGGTCTGCTCGTCACCCGAGAGCTTCTCGGCAGCGGCCTCGACGGCGGCCTGGGCGCGCAGCAACGCGACTCCGCCTCCGGGCACGACACCCTCTTCGATGGCGGCCTTGGTGGTCGACACTGCGTCTTCGATGCGGTGCTTCTTCTCCTTCAGCTCGACCTCGGTGGCAGCGCCGACCTTCAGCACCGCGACACCGCCCGACAACTTGGCGAGGCGCTCCTGGAGCTTCTCGCGGTCGTAGTCGGAGTCGGTGTTGTCGATCTCGGTCTTGATCTGGTTGATGCGGCCCTTGATGTCGTCTTCGGAGCCTGCGCCCTCGATGATCGTGGTCTCGTCCTTGGTGATGACGACCTTCTTGGCGCGGCCGAGCAGGTCGAGGGTGACGTTCTCGAGCTTGAGACCCACCTCTTCGCTGATGACCTGGCCGCCGGTGAGGATCGCCATGTCCTGCAGCATCGCCTTGCGACGGTCGCCGAAACCGGGCGCCTTCACCGACGCCGACTTGAACGTGCCGCGAATCTTGTTCACCACGAGCGTGGCGAGCGCCTCGCCTTCGATGTCTTCGGCGATGATCACCAGCGGACGGCCGCTCTGCATGACCTTCTCGAGCACCGGCAGCATGTCGCGCACGTTCGTGATCTTCGACGACACGAGCAAGATGTACGCGTCGTCGAGCACGGCCTCCATGCGGTCGGCATCGGTCACGAAGTACGGCGAGATGTAGCCCTTGTCGAAGCGCATGCCCTCCACGAGGTCCATCTCCATGCCGAAGGTCTGGCTCTCCTCGACGGTGATGACGCCGTCCTTGCCGACCTTGTCGATGGCCTCGGAGATCATCGAGCCGATCTCGGTGTCAGCGGCAGAGATCGAAGCGACCTGTGCGATCTGCTCCTTCGAGTCGACTTCCTTGGCGAGCGCCTTGATCGACTCGACGGCTGCGGCAACGGCTGCCTCGATGCCCTTCTTCAGCGACATCGGGTTCGCGCCGGCTGCAACGTTGCGCAGTCCCTCGCGCACCATCGTCCACGCGAGAACGGTGGCCGTGGTGGTGCCGTCACCGGCGACGTCGTCGGTCTTCTTGGCGACTTCCTTCACCAGTTCGGCGCCGATGCGCTCGTACGGATCTTCGAGTTCGATTTCCTTGGCGATCGAGACACCGTCGTTGGTGATCGTGGGGGCGCCCCACTTCTTCTCGAGCACCACGTTGCGGCCCTTCGGGCCGAGCGTGACGCGCACCGCGTCGGCCAGCTTGTTCATGCCGGCTTCGAGTCCGCGGCGGGCCTCTTCGTCGAATGCAATCAGCTTTGCCATGTTTCCTCCGTCGAATCTGGGGGTCTTGAGGCTCGTTCGCACTCGGGCGACGCGAGCGCTAGCACTCTACCGACGGGACTGCTAAGGCAACTACCCCGTCTCGGCCGGGCCAGATGGCGGGGGTGGATCGGCCGGAGTCGGCTCGGGGTCGGCCGAGTCAGCAGCCGCCGGCCACTGCCGGAATGAGCGACACGGTGTCGCCAGCCTTCACCGGGGTGTCGAGGCCCTGCAGGTACCGCACGTCGTCGTCGGAGACGAACACGTTCACGAACTTGTGCAGCTCGCCCGAGCCATCGAACAGACGGTCAGCGAAGCCAGGGTGGGCCGACTCGAGCGCAGCCAGCACCTCGCGCAGGGTCGCGCCTTCGACCTCCACAGAGGAGGCTCCGCCCGAGATGGGACGCATGGTGGTGGGGATTCGCACGGTCACGGCCATGCGCCAAACCCTACCGACCGACTAGGGATTCACCACCGGTCGCGCTCCCCCGAACTCCTCGTGTACCCCCGGTGCCGCCGCGTCGCTGCCTCGCACTCATGGCTCGTCCCACAGCCCACGCGAGGAGACCTACCATGCCCATCACAGACAAACAGCGGTTCGACCTGCACGCCGCATTGCGACGAGTTCTCGGAGAGGAGTTGGGTGACGTGATGATCGAACACTTGCCACCGGTCGGCTGGGCCGATGTCGCCCTCTCGCGCGACATCGTCGCAGTCCGGAGCGACATCGACAGCCTGAGGCAGAACGTGAACGATCTCAAGAGCGACGTGAACGATCTCAAGAGCGACGTCAGAGCGATCAGATCCGACATGGACGCACTCCGCCATGAGCTTCGCGAAGAACTTCACCGTGAGTTGTCGAGCATTCGGACGTCGATCCGGGTTCTCACCGGCGCCATGATCACCATCGCAGCGGCAATGCTCGGGGTGATGGTGCAGATCAACGTGTCGATCGCCCAACTCTGACCGTCACCGGCGAACCTCACCTAGCGTGTGGGGGTGCGAGTTCTCGCGGCCGCCGACAAGTTCAAGGGAACACTCACCGCTCAGCAAGTGTGCGCGGCCATCGGCCACGCATGTTGGGTTCTCGGCCTCGACTGCACCGAAATGCCGATGGCCGACGGCGGCGAGGGCACTCTCGACATCTTGGGTGGCGCGAACAAACACACCTGGGTGACCGGTCCTCTCGGTGATCCGGTGCTCGCCCACTGGCGTTTCTCGCGCGGCACGGCAGTCATTGAGATGGCGCGCGCCTCGGGGCTCACCGTCGTCGGCGGCGCCGAGAAGAACGATGCTCTTGCAGCGTCGACCCAGGGCACGGGCGAACTCATCGACTCGGCACTCGATCTCGGCGCGAAAAAGATCATCGTCTGCCTCGGCGGATCAGCCACCACCGACGGCGGCTACGGCGCGATTCGAGCGATCTCTGGCCCGGCGCGGTTGAAGGCGATCGACTTCGTGGTGGCCTGCGACGTCGAGACTCCGTTCCTCGAGGCGGCACGTGTGTTCGCACCACAGAAAGGTGCAACTCCTGCGCAGGTTGCGTTCCTCACCGGACGACTCGAGCGACTCGCACAGAGTTACAAGAGCGAGCACGGCGTCGACGTGACCACCCTGGTGCACGCGGGTGCCGCGGGAGGTCTCGCCGGCGGACTCGCCGCTCTCGGTGCGCGTCTGGTGCCGGGCTTCGAGGTCGTCGCCGAAGAAGTCGGTTTCGACGCGGCGGTCGAGTCACACGACATCGTGGTCACCGGCGAGGGACGCGTCGACGACACGTCGTTCGACGGCAAGGTGGTCGGCTCGGTCGTGGAGTGGGCCGAGTCGGTCGGCACGCCGGTGATCACCATTGCGGGCCTTGTCGACGAGTCGATGTCACCGGAGTTGCGCGAACGCACGCACGTTCACTCGACGTCTGAGATGTTCACGCGCGAGATGTCGATGCGCGAACCGATTCGCTGCATCGAAGAAGCTGCGCGCGAGGCGCTGAAGCGGTTCGCCTGACTCAGCCGGCCGGCGGCACGGTCGTGGTCGCTGCGAGACCCGAGCCCGAGCCCACCACGCCCGCGAGGGGCTTTCCGGCGAGGTCGGTGCCGAGAAGAATCAGAATGCAGGCTTCCTTGAGGCTTCCGCCTTCCACCGGCACCGGCGAGGGCATCGCGGCTACGTCGACGTTTCCGCCGAGCACGCTCGCCACGTTCTGCGCAGCCGTCTCACAGCCGGCGAGGTAGAAAACTCCCGTCTTCTGGCGCTTGGCGGTTCCCTCGGGCACGTTCAATGCGGGCTGCACCACATACCCCTGGGCCTGGAGGTCGGTCGTCATCTTGCCGGCCGACAGCGCCACGCCCGACGAGTTCGCCACCTGGATCTTGAAGCCCTGAATGTTGAACGCGGCCGTCGTGGTGGTGGCATTCGGGTCGACCACAGAATCGGTCGGCTGCCCGGTGCCGTCGGTGCCGGGGGTGACGTTGGCGACCCCGTCGGAGCGCACGTCGCGGAGAATGAGGAACCCGAGAACGAGGGCGACCACGGCCACGGCTGCCCCCAAGGTGCCGGTCGACGGCGAGGGAATGGTGGTGCGAGGAGCGCGGGGGCGTTGCTGGCTCATGCGAAAAACCTACTTGGGCGAGGTGTCACCACTCACGACACCTCCGAAACCCTTGTGGCACAACAGGAATGGAGCCGAGTGTGGGGATTGAACCCACGACCTACCGCTTACAAGGCGGTTGCTCTACCACTGAGCTAACTCGGCGAGAAGACAGAGCCTACGAGCGACCGGCGAGGCGCGCACGGGCCACTTCGTATGTCGCCAACGCGGCCGCGGCCGACACATTGAGCGACGAGACCTGGCCCCGCATCGGTATCGACACCACCTCGTCGCAGCGCTCCCGCACCAGACGCGAGAGCCCCGCCCCTTCTGCACCGAGCACCACGCAAATGCCCTCGCGTGCAAGATCGCCGATGTCCCACAGAGTGCGGGTTCCTTTGTCGTCGAGGCCGACCACCCAGATGCCCTTCTCGCGCATCTGAGAGATCGCCGTCGGCAGGCCCGACACGAGCGCCATCGGCACGTGCTCCACGGCACCGGCCGAGGCTTTTGCGACCGTCGGCGTCACGTGCACAGCACGGTGTCGGGGCAACACCACCCCGGTCACGCCGGCTCCGTCGCAGCAGCGCAACAGCGCACCGAGGTTCCCCGGGTCGGTCACACCGTCGACGGCCACGAGGAACGGCTTCGTGTTCGAGGTGCCACGCAACATGTCGGCGAACGATGCCTCCGGCACCGGAGCGGCGAAGGCGATCACGCCTTGTGGTGCCTCACTTCGAGCGCGTTCTTCGAGACGCTTGCGTGCGACTTCTTGGATCGTGATGCGCGAGGCGTGCGCCAGTTGCTCGATGTCTTCGATGATCGGAGCAGAGTCGATGTCATTTGCGAACCAGATCTCGCGCACCTTGCGGCGCTGGGCAATCAACAACTCGCGCACGGCCTGACGACCCTCGACCTGCTCTCCCCCGAGACCTTTCTCGGCCGGCTTACGCGGAGCCCCGGTTGCACCGTTGCTTCCGACGCGTGCGCCACGTGCGGGGGCGCGACCGGTGCGCGCAGGAGCCGGGCGACCCGTGCGAGCAGCCGGTGCACGACCACCGCTCGACTTCTTCGCAGCAGGGCGCGCCGGCTTGCCGCTCGACGCACCGCGCGTCGACTTCCCCGTGTTACGTCCGCGTGGAGCCACCCTCATTCACCTCTCACCAACAACGCCGACGCGAAGCACATGATGCCCTCGCTCCGGCCGATCGCGCCGAGACCTTCGGCGCGTCGTCCTTTCACCGACACCGGCCCGCCAGCAGCGGCCGACAACAGCTCTTGCATCTGTTCACGTGCAGGGGCGATCTTCGGCGCCTCGCACACCACGCTGCAGTCGGCGTTCGAGAGTCGCCACCCAGCCGTACGCACCTTCATCGACACGTCACCGAGAATGCGCAACGAATCGGCGCCTTTCCACTGTGGGTCGGTGTCGCTGTAGTGCTGGCCGATGTCACCGAGACCGGCCGCACCGAGCATCGCATCAGCGACAGCATGTGCGATCACGTCGGCGTCGCTGTGACCGACCAACGTGCGCTCACCTGGGAACGCGACACCGCCGAGTATCAACACACGACCCGGTTCGGGTGAGTCGGCGAAGCGGTGAATGTCGAATCCCTGGCCGATGCGAAAATCGAGGTGCGCGCCCACGGTCAGACTTCTCCCCGCACGAGACGTTCGGCATGCACGGCAGCCCATTCCAAGTCGTCGGGCGTCGTGATCTTTCGGTTCACCACATCGCCCTCGACCACCACCACTTCGCCGCCGACCTTTTCCACGAGAGCCGCATCGTCGGTGCCTTCGCCGCCGTTCGCATGCGCCCGACGCAGTGACGAGGCACGGAAGGCCTGCGGGGTCTGCACCGCTCGCAACGTCTCGCGCCGCGGGGTCGCAACCACCACGTTCGACTCGTTCACCTCTTTGATGGTGTCGGTGACGGGAACCCCCGGCACGGCTCCGTCGGCCCCGTCGACGATGGCCCCCACCACTCGGTGCCACACGGTCTCGGGCGCGAACGGCCTGGCCGCGTCGTGCACACAGATGATCGTGGCCTCCTCCGGAACGGCGGCGAGCCCCCGGCGCACCGATTCACTACGGGTCGCACCACCCTCCACGAAGACTGTTCGTTCGCTGTTCACTTCGCCTGTGTGACCGGGGGGAACCACCACCACCACACCGAGTGAATGTCTCTCAGCCTCTTCCACCGCCCAGTCGACGACTCGTCTGGCGCCGATGCGGGTGAACTGCTTCGCCCCGCCGAACCTGAGCCCCGATCCGGCGGCGACCACGATCGACCACACCTTCTCGCTTTGGGGCATGAGCGAAGGGTAGTACCGTCACAGACGATGAACCACGAGCAGATCCTCGCCGAGACGGAAATCTTCGCCGCAGCACCAGAAGCGGTGCTCAGCGCCGTCGCGGCCGCCGGAAAGGTGCGCGACCTGGTGCGCGGTGACGTGCTGTTCGAAACCGGTGACGAGCCGTCGTCGCTGTACGTCGTGCTCTCGGGTCGCATCGCGATCGCCATCGGCAACCGTCCCTTCGACCACCGCGAGAGCGTGATCGCCCTCATGGACGACGGCGACCTTTTCGGTGAGATGGGCATGCTTGACTCGCGTCCACGTTCGGCCGGTGCGCGCGCACTCGAAGCCTCGAGCGTTCTCGAGATTCCCTATGTCGCGGTGCTCGAGCAGTTGAACTCGTCGAACCACCTCATGTGGAACGTGATCCGCATGCTCTCGAACCGTCTGCGCAACATGGACCAGGCCCTCGCCGACAGCGTGTTCCTCGACGTCACCGGCCGCACCGCGAAACGCCTGCTCGAGATGTCAGGCGGGAACGACTCGTTCACGCTTCCCATCACACAGGAAGAACTGGCCGGCATGGTGGGCGCCTCGCGTGAGCGCGTGAACAAAGCGATCGCGTCGTTCATCAAGCTGAAGTGGGTCGAGCAGCACGACCGCAGCTACACCATTCTCAACCGCGACGCTCTCGCACAGCGCGCGATGTGAATCGCGCGGCACGGGCCGCGCATTTTCGCCCGCTCAGCGCACTGCGCTCAGCAACCACTCACGCGTACGCGCGAACGCGTCGGCTGCGTCGTCGACGCGATGTGCCGGCCGTGACGAGTCGTGTGCAAAGCCATGCTCGGCGTCGGGGTACACCACCACTTGTGCACCGGTGGAGCGCAACTGGTCGACGTCTGACTCGGGCGTGTAGTGGTCTTTGCCGCCGATGATCGCAAGCACCTGCTCTGGGTAGCCAGCCATCATCACTCCGAGTGGCTCCGCCTGGCCGGGGCCGTGCCACGCCTCGGGCAGGGTGATCATTCCGTAGAACGAGGCGATGCGTGCGAAACGCTCCACCTTCGCCGCTTTGAAGCAGTACATGCCGCCCATGCAGAACCCGATCAACCCGACGGTGTCGGCGCCGAGTTCATCGGCGGCCTCGAGCAGATCTCGCAGGTTGTCGCCGTCGGAGAGTTCCGGCACGGCGGCGAACCGCGGCTCGACATCGGCCCCCAAGTTCCGGCCGGGGAACGGTTCCACCGCGCACACCGACATTCCCCATTCGTCGGAGAACCGCTGCACGAGCCCATCGAAGAGCGGCCTCAGCCCGAAGATGTCGGGGGCGACCACGAGCCCCATGCGGGGCGACGGGTGACGGACGATCTCTGCAGGCGTGCCGGAGGGCAGGGTGATGCGCATGGTCGACAGTATTGCCGACCGAAATTTCCGCCCGATGAGACCCAGGTGAGACCCCGGGTGAGGCGTGCGTCGGGCGCCCGGGTGAGCGCCCCTCGTCACGGTGCGGCCCATGCACGCATACCACTGCCCGTCAGACCGATCCACCACGTCAGTTTCTGAGACCGACGACCACTCCCCCGTCCCGCGCAGCCGTCCGGCCCTCGTGCATGCGCGACTGCGCAACCGTGGACCCGCCGGACATGTGGTGGCCGAATGGGAGCGCCTCGCCCGCAGCCGCGCCGTCCTCCGTCACGTCAACTCGTGGGACTTCCTCGCCACTCCGGTCGACCACATCGACAAGGTGCTCGAGGTGTGCGGGTTCGGCAAGCGCGTCGACGACTCCGACGCCGACCACATGTTCCTGTGCCTGGTGCGCCTCGCCGCCCACGACGATCTCGCCGCTCGCATCGCCCTGCATCGGGTGCTGCCGGCGATCATGGCGATCGCGAAGCGCCGCGGACGCATCCACCCGAACGGAGCCCATGCGGCAATGAGCGAGTTGCTCACCACTGCCTGGGAGGTAATCCGCACCTACCCGTGTGAGCGGCGGCCGAAGAAGATCGCTGCGAACATCGTGCGCGACATCGAGTACTTCACGTACGTGCGCGAGGCTCGCCTGAAGCGAGTCACCGAAGTGTGCGTGGAGAGCGACCACTCATTCGGGGCGACACCAGAGGGTGACCCGACTGCAGCAGAAGAATTATGCGAGGTACTCACCGACGCAGCCGCGGCCGGGCTCGACCCGAACGATCTCTCGCTGCTGCGCCGTTACGCGGCGGGCGAGTCGACACAGACGATCGCCGAGTCGCTCGGGCTGTCGCCGCGCACGGTGCGCAACCGCAGACGCGCCGCGCTCGACGAAGTGCGCAGACGAGTAGTGGGTGTCGAGTGATGTCTCAGCGCTGCAGTCGTACGCGCTTCAGGCGCAGGCTGTTGGCGACCACGAACACCGACGACGAGGCCATCGCGAGCCCTGCCCACACTGGGTTCAAGCGGCCACTCGCCGCCAACGGAATGGCCGCGACGTTGTAGGCGAAAGCCCAGAACACGTTCATCTTGATGGTCTTCAGCGTCGCGCGCGACAAGAGGATGGCATCAGGCACTGAGCGCAGGTCGCCGTTCACAATCGTCAGGTCGCTCGCCTGCATCGCGACATCGGTGCCGCCACCCATCGCAATGCCGACATCGGCCTGGGCAAGTGCCGCGGCGTCATTCACGCCGTCGCCCACCATGGCGACGGCATAGCCACGCTCTTGCAGGTCGCGCACCACCGCGACTTTGTCTTCGGGCATCACGCCGGCATACAGATGGTGCTCGTCGGTGTCGATGCCGACAGTCTCGGCAATCGCACGAGCCGTCACCGGGTTGTCTCCGGTCACCAACACCGGGGCGAGCCCCATCACCTTGAGTGCCGCGATCGCCTCAGCACTCGTGGGCTTCGGCTGGTCGGCAACGGCGAGCACGGCACGCGCTTCACCACCCCACGTCACCAACACAGCCGTGCGGCCTGCAGCACGAGCGTCTGCGAGAGCGGTGCGCAAGACTCCCGGCACGATCGCAAGCGACCCGGTCATCATCTCTTCGCGGCCCACCTGCACCACCAGACCGTCGACGCGGCCGGCCGCGCCGACTCCCGGCATGGAGGCAAACTCATCGAGCACCGGCAGCGGGCCAGTCTCGTTCTCGGCTGCCGCCGCAATTGCCCGCGCGATCGGATGTTCGCTGGCTTTCTCCACGGCCCCCGCCCGGCGCAACACCTCAGCACGGGTCACCGACCCGGCGGTGATCACGTCGACCAACGTCATCTTGCCGGTGGTGACGGTGCCGGTCTTGTCGAGGATCACGGTGTCGATGCGCCGAGTCGACTGCAACACGTCAATGCCTTTGATGACGATGCCCATCTGGGCGGCACGACCGCTTCCCACCATGAGCGCTGTCGGTGTCGCGAGACCGAGCGCACACGGGCACGCAATGATCAACACTGCAACGGCCGCAGTGAAGGCATCGTCGACACTGTCGCCGAACACCCACCATGCCGCGAGCGTGGCCGCACTGATCACGAAGACCGTCGGCACGAAGATCGCACTGACCTTGTCGGCGATGCGCTGCACCGGGGCGCGCGTCGATTGCGCCTCGCGCACGAGTTTGGCCATGCGGGCGAACGTTGTCTCGGTGCCGACACGGGTGGCCCGCACCAAGAGCCGCCCGGTGGTGTTCACCGTCGCACTCGTCACCGGGTCACCCGGGGCAACGTCGACCGGCACGCTCTCACCGGTGATCATGCTTGTGTCGAGGCTCGACCTGCCGTCTTCCACGACGCCGTCGACAGCGACCTTCTCCCCCGGTCGTACCACCACGATGTCGCCCTCGCGCACCACGGACGCCGGGATCGAGACCTCTTCGCCGTCGCGCAGCACCGTTGCCCAGCGCGCACCGAGCGCCATGAGCGAGCGCAGCGCATCACCAGCCGAGGCCTTCGCTCGCATCTCGAGGTAACGACCCAAGAGAATGAAGGCCGTCACTGTGGCAGCCACTTCGAAATACACATGCGTCGAGTCGCTCATCATGTGGTCCATGCCGGCCATCGCATCGTGAGAGTCGGCGGCTCCGCCCCAGATCACCGCCCACACACTCCAGGCGAACGCTGCCAACACGCCGACCGAGATCAACGTGTCCATCGAGCTCGTCCCGTGGCGCGCGTTCTTCAGAGCAGTGCGATGGAAGGGCCACGCGCTCCACGTCGCAACCGGGGTCGAGAGAGCGAAGGCCCACCACTGCCAGCCGTCGAACATGAAGGCCGGCACCATCGAGATGAGCACAACCGGCAAGGTGAGAGCGACCGTGACGATCAAGCGACGGCGGGCGACGGCGAGACGTTCGGCGAGATCGTCGTCCACCGGCTCGTCGTCGACAACACGACCCTCGTACCCGGCGCTATCGATTGCCTTCAGCAGGCGCTCATGGGTGATGCGGGTCGCATCGAAAGCCACCATGGCGGTCTCGGTCGCATAGTTGACGGCTGCTTCCACGCCGTCGAGATCGTTCAGAGTTTCCTCGATGCGTCGTGCACACGCGGCACAAGTCATGCCGCGGAGAGCGAGTTCCACCTCTTCTATTGCGGTGTCGGGGGTCATCGTCATGGGGGTCTCAGTCTGCCGTGATATCGGTGCGGATGAGTCTCGGTCACCGTCCGCCGAATTCAGGCGGACGCTTGTCGAGAAAGGCCCGGATGCCCTCCTGTGCCTCCGGCGACACGACTGCGTCGGCCATCACGGCGCTTGCGAAGTCGTAGGCCTCGGCTTCTGGCATGGAGATCTGTGTGTAATAGGCACGCTTGCCGAGCGCTTTCGAGAGGCGCGAACCGCGTGTGGCACGGGCGAGGAGGTCGTGCACGGCCTCGTCGAGGTTCTCGTCGTCGACAACGGCGTTGATGAAGCCCCACTCAGCGGCGGTCTCGGCCGAGATCGCATCGCCGGTCATCGCCATCTCGAGTGCGCGCTTCGGCGGAAGGCTGCGCGCCACAGCAACGAGTGGCGTGTGGCAGAAGAGCCCTCCCTTGCCGCCGGGTATCGCGAACGATGCCGACCGCGCGGCGACGGCAAGATCACACGAGGCGACCAACTGGCACCCGGCGGCAGTGGCAAGTGCATGCACACGCGCAACGATCGGCTGGGGCACCTGGTGCATGGTCTGCATCATGGTCGAACACGTGACGAAGAGGGCATGCGCGGTATCACGTTCGGTGCCGGCCATCTCGCCGAAGTTGTGGCCGGCCGAGAACACCGGCCCCTCGGCCGCCAGGACGATTCCTGTTGCGTCGGTGCCGCCGGCTTCTTCGAACGCAGCGGTGAGTGCCTGCAGCACGTCGAGCGAGAGCGAGTTGCGCTTCGCAGGGTTCGCGAGCGTGATGGTGATCGTGTCGCCGTCGCGGCGCGAGATCACGTGGTCGCTCATGTGGGCAAAATTACTCGTCGAACCAGTCGACAGGCACCGCCACCAGGCGCAGGCGTCCGTGATTCACACGGAAAACACGAACCGTGCGGCCCGGCGTCTGCCACACCCAAGCCCGAGCGCCGCGCTGGCCCCGCACGGTGAACCAACCCATCGCGCGCTGGTTGCTCAAGGCGGTGCCGCCGAGTTTCCAAAAGATCAACCGGCCGACCTCGCGGGCCGTCAGGTCTTCGCTCGACTCGATCTCGTCGACCGGAATCACGAGAGGCCGCGGGGTGAGTGCCCACAGGCGTGCCCAACCCCGAGGAGTCACCGTGAGATGGGTGGAGGTGAGCCGAGCAGACGAGCGCATATATGTGGTGCGCCCTCTGGGGCTCGAACCCAGGACCCACGGATTAAAAGTCCGCTGCTCTACCAACTGAGCTAAAGGCGCGGGGGCGGAGCAGAACCCGGAGCGAAACTCGCCCGGACAACCGAACCGACCGGATTCTCAGGCTAGTTCGGGGGAACTGAAACCGAACGGGCTCGGATAGATCTAACCGACTTCTGTTTGATTTAACCGAACCGGAAAACCGTCCGCGGGCATAGGTGTACCCCGGCCCACGTGTTCACGAAGTGGAAGCGGCTATGCCGCCGGTGGTGAGGCGGTGCGCGCCAGCTGGGTGCGGCGTCGATAGAGGGTGAGCGACTGGTCGTTACGCAGCATCAGCATGATCATGAGGTCGATCCACTGGTGCGTCTGGTTGAGGGAACGGGCGCGTTCACCTCTGGTGAGCCTGTTCTTTATCCACGAGTTCACGGACTCAGCAAGGCTGCGATTCCCGTACAGGTCTTTCCATTCGGGAGAGCCGGGTGCGTGCGCACGGACATGCTCGCCGTAGATGAACCCAGCCTTCTCGGGTGAGTTCATGCGCTGGGTGACCTTTCCACCCCACAGGCGGGTGTCGCAGTTCGTTCCTTCGGGCACCAGATAGTCGCAGTAGACGCGGTAGGTGTCGCGGGCGTTGGGGATGTATGAGAGCTTCGTTGCCGTCAACTGGATGTAGGAGCCGTCGAGTGCCTTCAGGCTCACCGCGCCACGGTGAGCAAACAGGTGGGTCTTCACGCCGTTGATGGTCTTTGCACCGAGAGGGACCACCTCGGTGCTCAATCCGGTCTTGTCGTAGACGCCAATCATCGGCATCAGCTGAAGGTCCCAGAGTTCCTCCACGGTCCGCCCGCGAAGCCCTTTGTCGTAGTGGATCATTGCCATCCCCGGAAGTGCCGCCTTCACATCTCTGGCCATCCTGAGCGCAAGGCTGGCTTCGGTGTCAGTTCCTCCCTTTCGTAGCGGGTGGATTGCGAAAGTGATGACCTCGTTCGCGGCTCCGGTTCGGGCTGACATCTGCACAAACTCGTTGCCGTACACCCGCTTCCCAGTGCCGTCTATATAGAAAGCGGCATCGGGGTCGAACCGACGTTGTTGTAACTCCCCCGTGCGTTCGTTCAAGCCCATGTCGCCGCGCGTGTACTTAGTCATCGGCCTGATGACCACGCCATCGCCGAACATTCCCGCATTCTCACTCGGCATCAGCATCGTGCCGTCATTGACGCCGATGTGCATTTCTGCCGCGTAGACAAGTGCTTCTGCCTTCATGATGGATTCAATCTTCGTGCCTTCTGCACTGCCAAGTCGTTTCTTAATGTGACGGATCACTGACCGAGTAGGAACAGGGGCGCCGGCTCGCAGCAACGGCTCGTCCGGAAACTGCGCCAAGAGTGCGCGCCTGTACGCATTCCAGTTGTTACCGGTCGCCAGATACAGCTCGGCTTCTTTCTGCGAGCCCATGGCGAGCGACAGCACGTACATGAACGCCACAGTCTGGGGCGCATGTCGACGGGGTCGTCCCATTTCAGATTCGGGATGTGCCTCGTCGATGATGGCAACGAGGCGCGCGAACCAGCGCCGTCCCACCATGTGGCGCAGGTTGTCGTGCAGGTCCACGCGACGATCACGGTCCCTGCGCAGCTTCCTGCTGGAGAGGACGTCCGAATTCCAGGTCATGCGGACTCGCGCCACTCCAGTCCGATCAGCAATGCCGTCGAATCAAGGGACCGGTTCCCCAGGAAGAGTGCGGCATCCTGGATGCGACCCGTCTCTTCGTAGATGGCCTTGGCTCGCCATCCACGTACCGAGTTGATGTTGAAGCCGCGGCTACCCAGGTTTGCGTAGTTGGCGATGTGCTTGAACATCTGGCTGACGGTTGCCTCCGAACACTGCCGGCCATCACCGTTGGTAACGACGAAGTCGTCAGGTCCGAGAACGGCAATCCGTTCGCGGAGCACGATGATTCCCCACTCAGTGAGAGGGTTGATGCGCTCATCAACTCGGGCATTGCCAGCGAACCTGACGACACCTTCGTCCAGGTCAACATCGGAAACCCGCACGTTACGGATCTCGCCATTCGTTCCGCCTGCTTCGGCGAGTGCCAGCACCGTTGTGTACGAGGCATCGAACAACTGCAGTGGTGTGCCTTCACGGAGGCATTCGACGTCGTCGTTGGTGCAGAGGTTCACGTCGTTCGTCCGGTCGAACACCACGACGACGTCGATGGTCGGGTCGAAAATCTCGTAGCCGAGCGCACGTGCCGACCTGAATGCACGACGCATGTAGCCCAGGCGGTTGCGCATTGTCGACCACCCTGGTCGCCGCGAACGACCGCCCATCACCACAGGCCAATGCACGAAGTGTTCAATCTCGTCCTGCCTCACCATGGTGATGTCAGTGATGCCGTTCTGCTTGCACCACTTCACGAAGCGTTTGATGTGACTCACCGCTTCACGACGCGTCGAACGTTCGCCTTCTTGGGAGTTCGCGATGTACTCGATCACGTGCGCGAAGAAGACCTCGATGTGAATGGGAAAGTCTTCGTCAGTCACGCGACTCACCACCGCTAACGCGCAACAGAAGACGCACTGGCAGCAGCCGAACAAGTCGTACTGCTCTCCGTGTCGTGGTCTGCATGTGGTCATCACGCCAATCATGCAACGCGAGGTGTGCTCTCCAGGGGAAGAATCGCGATTTTCTCTCGCTTGATCTCTTGACAACTGCGCGCAGTACAACAGCACAACGCGCGCTCATGTCAAGTGTTGTGACAGTGATGAAGAGGTCAGAACGGAAAGTCATCGGCCTCACTCACGCTGCAGTCGTCTTTCCACGGGCAGAGCGTGCAGTGCTCACCTGGGTTCAACTCCTTGACACCATTCGCATCGACATCGGCGATGTCGTCAAGAGATGCGATGACACTTCCGATTGTCAACTCCAGCCACTCGCGCTCGACATCCATGCCGATGCCGTCACCGGTCGAGAGGCTGTAGACCACAAGTCGCTGTGGAGGACAACCCGTCGCCAGCGTGTGCACCAGCACAGCCATGTCCATCTGTTCCAGATGTGCGGGTATCGCGCGCTCGGCGACGAAGCGCACCAGCACCGCTCCCGGCCACGACACCTCCACCCCCAACCGGCTGTCGCCGTAGATGGCATCCACGTACTGTCCGCGAAGGAGCACTCCCCCGACGGACAGACTCTCCACCACCGGCCCGAGGGACACTTGGGAGGCGTCCATGATCTGGGGCCAGGACGCCACCATCAAGGAGATACGGGCTGCCAACCCATTGGCTAGTTCGGTGCGTGCCAGTTCGTCCTGCAAGAACAGCCAGGTGGCTGTCAGCGGGTCGAAGTTCACCTCATTGGAGAGGTATTCCCGCACGAACTCGATCGGAGAGGGCGTGCCCCACACCGCGTTCTCCTCCAGAAAGGCCTTGGCGATGTCCACGATCAGGCCCCGGTGCAGGTCGACGATGTTGGGCGGAATGGGGTCGGTCGTCTGGGTTGCTTCCCACCACCCAGGGCAGGTCAACCCCCTGTCCACGTCGTTCCACGACATCTCCAGCCCTGCTGGTGCGCTCTGGGCGGCCTCAGCGATTCGGCGGTTCACCTCCCCCGCCCATCCGTGCCTGTACCCGAGTGGCTCCATCACCGGAACCACCAATCCTTCAAGCTTCCCTGCCATTTCAACCTCCTAGGTTTGTCTACGTTTGTAGACATCATAGAGGTGTCTACACCCGTACACAACCTGAAGACTCCCCTCGACTAGCGTCAGGGGGATGAAGGGGGTGCCGCCAGAGTTCCTCGTGGGAGCCCACGAGATCGCCGAGCGACTAGGTCTCAGCCACGTCCAGTCGGTTCACACCATCCGGAAGAGGCACAAGGACTTCCCAGCACCAGTGGCCACCCTGAAGACCGCCATGATTTGGGACTGGCGTGACGTCGAAAAGTGGGCGCGGGACTCGGGTCGCCTCTAATTCGCAGTCAAATCACTGCGATGAGAAACTGTATGGAGTTTCTACTCCTCGGACACTCTCGGCCAGAGTGCCTTAAATTCGGCAAGAGCCAGTTCCTCCGCGAGAGCTTCCGTATAGCGCATTATTTAACCCTTCAACGCCAAAATGCGTCTGGCACCGTTAAGTACAATGCC
>VFQT010000730.1_pt1 | contig 44900 bp, 38 predicted proteins | sample 3512381 | NCBI WGS metagenome assembly VFQT01 (sample SAMN10412376, study PRJNA504923) | tailings metagenome | isolation source: Relicate 2 Philex TSF3 active mining site | place: Philippines: Tuba, Benguet | collected 2017-08-29 | reverse complement strand
GCAATGCTCAGTTTCCTCACGACATCTTTGTCATGACGGCGTGTTGTGAGCCGGCCGAGTTTTCGCATCACCAGCCAATCACGATACTGCTTGTTCGACGCGAAGACCTGCCACTGTTCGAAAACTGGACGACCGTTCGGAATCTGCATGTGGAGCATGGCTCCGACGGGCCTCGTATCCTGACATTGATGGAGATGGCGAATCGGTTTCGCCAGGAACAGCAGAAGATCACGGAACTCCGCGCCGCCGGACGACGATCGGCCTTTGTGGAAACGATGTACATCCTGGACCTGCCGATCGACCAGAAGTGTGCGGCACTGGCCACGAAGCCCGTTCCATGGGGCCGCTTTGAGAACATCCTGAAAGAACTGAATCTGGACGCGGCTTAAGTACCTCCCCACCCAAACGAAGTTTGGGAGGGGTCGAGCGAGCGTCAGCAAGCTCGGGGGCGGGCCGTTTTGCAACAGGTTTCCGCGTGTCTCGGTGACGCTCAGTCGTTATGCTGTGGAAAACGTTCAGCGTTCATTCCACGGCGTGACTGATCATGTTGCGGTTCATCGAGACTCCGGAAACTCATACGAACGCGTTCGCAGGAACAGCGGGGCGCCGTGAGATTCTGCGAATCGGCGGGCTTGCCGGATTCAGCTGGGCCCTGCCCGGCCTGATTCCTCAGCGAGTTCGAGCCGATGATTCCGCGGCCGGCCAGATGCCGGGTTTTGGCAAAGCGAAAGCTGTCATCGTCGTCTTTGCCAGCGGCGGACAAAGCCAGCTGGATATGTGGGATCCCAAGCCCGATGCGCCGGAAGAAATTCGCGGCGCGTTTGGTTCGATCGGGACAGCTGTGCCGGGAGTTCGCTTCTGTGAGCATATGCCGCAGATCGCAAAGATCGCCGACCGGCTAACGGTTGTCCGCAGCATGGCTCATGAAGACCTGGATCATGGGTCCGCTTTCTATCTGTCGATGACGGGACGTTATCACCGCCGCAAGTCCGGCAATCCGCTGCCTGCTCCGGAAGATCAGCCGTGTTTCGGCTCGGTGCTGCAGCGCGTTCGGCCGGCGACTCAGTTTTCTCAGACGGCCATTCATCTGAACGGCCCGGCTGAGGTCCCAAACATCGTTGCTCCAGGACAATTCGGAGGACTGCTGGGACATGGCTACGACCCGATGACACTCGGTGATGTTTCGAAAGGCAACATCGCTGTTCCATCTCTGTTGCCTCACGCCGACCTTCCGCCCATTCGACTTCAGGCGCGGCAATCCCTGTTGCGGTCGGTCGAAGCCGGTCAGCGGCTGCTCGAAGATCAGAAGCTGATGCTGGACAAGCATGCTCTGTATCAGCAGGCCTTTGAAATGCTGGCCAGACCGGAAGCTCGCAACGCGTTTGATCTGTCGCAGGAACCGGATTCACTGCGAGACCGCTACGGTCGCAATCGTTCCGGGCAGGCCTGTCTTCTGGCAAGGCGGCTTGTCGAAGCGGGAGTGCCGCTGGTGACCGTCATCTGGTCCCATAACAATCGTGGTCAGGACAAGGAACCTGATAACACCGACAGCTACGGCTGGGATACTCATAATGACATCTTCTATGGCCTGAAGAATCATCTGCTTCCGCGCTTTGATCAGGGATATTCGGCGCTGATTGAAGATCTGGATCAGCGAGGCATGCTGGAAGATACTCTGGTGATCTGCATGGGCGAATTCGGCCGCGCGCCGCTGGTGGCGCTGGAGCCACGATTTGCAGGAGCAACGCCCGGTCGCAAGCACTGGAGCTGGGTTTATTCCGTGGCGTTTGCCGGAGCTGGTGTTCAGCGAGGAGCCATCGTGGGTTCATCGGATCCTCGCGGAGCTTATCCTATCACCGAAGCGTATGGCCCGTGGGACATCGTTGCGACGATCTTTTCTGCGCTCGGGGTTGATCCACGCGGGCACTATTACGATCCGGTCGAGCGCCCCGTTCGCATTTGCGATGGCCAGGTGATTCAGTCACTCTACGGCTGATGTTTGCGGGCGGTTGTTGACTCGACTTCACCAAAGCATGCACTCAGGTGACTCTGGGCTGATTTTCGGTGTGGGGTTCTCGCGTCGGAGACACGAGGCACATTAGGATTCTTCTGATGATCCGATTTCGATTGATCATGACTCTTCTCGCCGGGTTCATCGCGTTCGCTGAAGGCCGCTCGGTGCGAGCCGATGAGTTGTTGCCGCTGGCCTATGGTTCGGAAGGCCTGACAGTGGATCTTGGCGTCGGACTGTGGGCATGGCCGATTCCGTGCGATGCTGACAATGACGGAGACTATGACCTGATCGTGTCATGCCCGGATAAGCCATCCAACGGCGTCTGGTACTTTGAGAACGGCGGGATGACTCGCAACGGTCTGCCGGTCTTCAAGCCGTCACGCCGATTGAGTCCGACGGTGCATTATGTGATGCCGAGTTATGTCGAAGGGAAGCTGCGTGTTCTTTCACCGGGGTTTGAATATTCCTCGTTCACAACCAAAGGCCTGACCGACAAACAGACGCTGCCCATCCCGGCGAATTTTCACAAGCCCGTGGGGACTCAGCCGAAAGGTCCGAAAGTTCGGCACAACCAGTGGCGATACGCGGACTACGACGGTGATGGTGCACTGGATCTGGTCGTTGGCATTGAAGACTGGAGCGACTACGGATGGGACGATGCCTGGGACGCGAATGGTCGCTGGATCAATGGTCCGTTGCATGGCTGGGTGTATGTGTTTCGAAACCGCGGTACATCTGATGCACCGCAGTATGAAGATCCAACCCGGCTGAAGACGGGAGACGTTCTGCTGGAAACCTACGGCTGCCCTTCCCCGAACTTTGAAGACTTCGACGGCGATGGAGATCTGGATTTGCTTTGCGGCGAATTCCTGAATGGCTTCACGTACTTCGAAAACACGGGAAGCCGCACGAAGCCGTCCTATGCATCGGGACAGCGATTGAAGAATGATCAAGGACAGCCGCTGGTCATGGATCTGCAGATGATCGTGCCGGTGGCCTTTGACTGGGACAAAGACGGAGACCGCGACCTGATCGTTGGCGACGAAGATGGTCGAGTCGCCTTTGTGGAAAACGTCAGCAGCCCAACGCCGGGGAAGGCTCCCGTGTTTCGCTCGCCGGTCTACTTTCAGCAGGTCGCTGAGACTCTGAAGTGCGGAGCCCTGGCGACTCCGTGCGGGACCGACTGGGATGGCGATGGTGATCAGGACATCGTGTCAGGAAACACGGCGGGCTACATCGAGATCTTTGAAAACGAAAGCGGACCCGGCGTTGAGTCTCCTCGGTGGGCAGCCCCGAAGAAGCTGATGCTTGGTGACCAGCCTTTTCGAATTCAGGCTGGGCCCAACGGAAGTATTCAGGGCCCTGCGGAAGCTCAGTGGGGTTACACGACGCTGAACGTGGCGGACTGGGACATCGATGGTTTGCCGGATGTGGTGTTCAATTCGATCCTTGGCCGAGTCTCGTGGATGAAGAACGTGGGGACTCGTGCCCTGCCCCGCTTTGAGGAGATTCGGCCCGTTGAGGTTGACTGGAATGAGCCACAGCCAAATCTCGCCTGGGGCTGGCTGCGACCGGACGGTGCCGGACTGTTGACTCAATGGCGAACGACTCCGGTGATTTATGACTTCAATCAGGACGGACTTCCGGATCTGGCGATGCTGGATCACGAAGGCTATCTCGCGTTCTTCGAACGGCATCGCGTGGATGGTCAGCTGCGGCTGAAGACACCGCGGCGAGCCTTCGTGGATGAGTCTGGCCAGCCGCTTCGGCTGACGGCTGGCGTGGCGGGAAAGAGTGGCAGAAGAAAATTGTGTGTTACCGACTGGGACGGCGACGGCAAGTTCGACTTTCTGCTGAACTCGGCCAACGCGGATCTGTTGCAACAGGTTGAGGCCAGGGACGGAGTCTGGGTCATGAAGCCCGCTGGATCACTGGCCAAACGCAACATCGAAGGCCATGACGTCAGCCCGACGACCGTTGATTTTGACGGCAACGGTGTTCCCGATTTTCTGGGAGGAGCCGAAGACGGGCGACTGTACTATCTGCGAAACCCGCGAGGTTCCCGGTAGCATGGATTGATGGTAGTGGATCTCGCCAGAGATCCCGTCATCCACGAAAGTCGTGGGAACTCTGGCGAGTTCCACTACAACGATGCACTGGTTGGGAATGACGGGATTGGTTTGAGGTCCTTTGGGTCAAGGGCTGTTCAGCCCTTGTCAGGATCGGACTTTTTCACAGGTTTCAATTCCGGGTACTGTTCCTGCAGAATGGACAACAGTCGAAGGCGTTCCTGGGCACGAATCAATTCCTGTTCGCTCTCGCGAGCCAGGGCTTCGTGAGATTGCAGTTCACTTTGAGGAATCGCGCCAGCCTGGACCAATGGCTGAGACGTGGCAAGCAGTTTTCGAGCCTGTTCGGTCTTGATTTGTGCTGACTGCAGTTCGCTGGTCAGCAGCTTAACTTGCGACTGGTATTCCTCCCACAGCAACGACCAGTCAGCCTCAGCACTTTGTCGCTCCTCCATTTTGCGGCGGATGGTGTCGCGAAGCGTCTGGATGACTCGGTCAACGTCCTGCTCTGTCGCCTTGCTGGAGAATCCGGAGGCGGGATCGTTCTTCAATTCGTCCAGCGGCCGGGAGTATTTCTCGATCTGCTGTTGGCAGTCATTGAGTTCCTTCTGCAAGCCTTCAACGGTGGCCTTCGCGCCTCGAAGGGCTCTCAGAGTATCGGTTGGGGATTTTGGAGACGACGCCCAGAGCTTCGAGTCAGCGGTCAGTGCCCGGTCGCCTGATGAAATCGGAAGTTCGACAGGCTGTACTGGTTCACTGAGAACCGCATCGCTTGTTGCTGGCTGCTTGACCATCGCATCGCTCGGCTGCTGTGGGAGCCTTCTCAATTGATGAAGTTGTCGCTCAATGATGTCCTCGCGAGTCGACTTGCGCTGAGCGATCTCGGACTGAATCTGCTGAAGTCGCATTTCCAGTCGCTTCGCTTCGGCTTCGTACCATTCCTGACGCTTGTCGAATGCCAGGGCGGTTGCTTCACGAAGTTCCGTCAGCACTTCCGGCTTTGAAAGATCTTTGCCACGAGCAAAGACTTTGAGCATACCTTCGCGATGGACCGCATCGCGTTTGAGAGAATTGATGCGCATGCCCTGTCGTTGAAGTTCGTCGGGCGACGGCGAACGACTGAGAATGGAATTGGGGTCTCCATTCGAGGGTGCAGCGTTCTTCGAGCCTCCCCCGAACGGATCTGCCTGTGGTGTCGTTGTGGCGGCCTGTTGAGATTCCGCGATCAGCTTGTTTAGCATGTACAGAGCTTCGTCAAGATACTCCTTCCGACTGGCCTGGAGTCGCACTCCGTCGACAGCTTCTGTCAGCGAAAACTGCTTATGCCGAGGCTGTGAATCGGACCATGTTTGAAAGGCGGCGATCGTCTCCGATGAAAGCCCCATAGGAGGCAGGCGCATTTCGCCGACTGCCAGGCGAGTATCCGTCGGAGACGTCCAGGAACTGGTCTTTGCGGAAAACGTATAGAAGTGTCCGCCATCTTCGATTGTGGCGATCGGTCCATTGGTCACGCAAACGGCCTTTGAGTCTTTGGAGAGCTTCAGGACATCCCAGTGCCCTGTCTCCGCGCTGAAGGCTGCAAGCGTGTCAGCGGCTCGCACGGTGGCGATGTCGCCCTGTGCAAACCATTCGAACGTATCCGACTTTGGAAGAGCCAGGTTCTCCCACGTGCCTTTGGTCGCACTGAATCCTCGCACTTCCGTTCGATCGTCGGACCGAGTGATGATGAGATTTTCGGCCGTGAGCTTGTCCGCCTCGGGCTCCGCTTTGTCAGCGTCGGCGGAAACGGGGGGCAATCCAGGCTGAGACGGATTCGCTGACGGGTCAACAGGCGGAACCGTTCCGTCCTGAGCAGAAACGAGCAGGGATGGATTCGTGATCCAAAGCACCGCGGTCAAAAGGATTGGATGGCATTTCATAGTGGTCTCTCTGAAAGGACTGGAGGGTCGTGTGACGATTGAGCACTGGGATATGACGGTCTTCGAATGTTCCGGATGTGGCGGAATCAGGGTGCTGCGAATTCGGAATCGAGGGCTTGTTCCATCGCGTCAAACTCTGCGTTGGTCTGCTGCAGTGAGGCTTCGATGTCGATGTCTGCGGGATTATCGACGGGGACATCGGCCGTCGTCTTCGCGGCCTCAGCATCCTCTTCCGGCCCAGCTGTCGGCGAAGTCTTTGATGTCATGGAAGGAGAAGGCTGTGGCTCCTGATCGCCGGGTGCCTGCGGCGCTCCAAAGTACTTCGGGCCCACAACCAGCCCGACGCCGATCGCCATCAGTGAGGCCAGAATGCTTCCAGCCACGAGGCGTCGTGAGCGTTGCCGGGCGGCGTTTGTTTGTGTCGAACGCAGTGATCGCGGCAGCGGAGTTGTTGACGGCTGTTGAACGTGCGCAAGGCATTCTTCGAGAATGGCGGCCAGCTGGTCGGCCGATTCGAATCGTTCCTGCACCGGTTTTCGAAGCAGCCTGCCGGTCAGAGTTTCCAGCCATCCGGGTGCGTCGGCCTGGAGTTCACGAAGCGGACGAGGTTCATCGTCGGTGACTCTGCGGAGAATTCCGAACGTCGTTTCTGCTCGAAACGGCGGGCGTCCCGTGATCATGCAGTAAAGAACGCTGCCCAGACTGAAGAGATCGCTGCGAGCATCCACAAGGTCGCCCCGCGCCTGTTCGGGCGACATGTAATGCGGAGTCCCGGCGATCAGGCCGCTGCGTGTAAGCGTAGCATCGTCGACGGTTCGAGCGAGCCCGAAGTCCGTCAGCATGACTCTTTCAACACCTCGCTCCAGAAGAATGTTGGCTGGCTTGACGTCTCGATGCACAAGTCCCTGCGAATGCGCGGCCGCAAGTCCGTGAGCCACCTGGATTGTGATCCGAAGCAGGTCTGCAAGCGGCAGCGGACCTTCGCGATCGAGTCGGTCCTGAAGAGACTCACAGTCCACATATGGCATCACAAGAAACGGCAGAGGACCGCTGGAATCGACCGCTAGGATCGGCATGACGCTGGGATGCACAATGGCAGCCGCAGCTTTGGCTTCCCGGGCAAATCGCTTTCGAGCAGCGACGACGGAGGCCAGATGAGGAGCCAGCACTTTCACGGCAACCAGTCGATTCAATTCCGGCTGATAACCCTTGAGCACAATTCCGTGCGCGCCCTGGCCGATGAACTGACGAATCTCAATCGTGCCCAGACGGCCGAGTGAATCCGGCTGTTCGGAAGGCTGGAGGAATTCGACGATGAAGTCACTGGGCTTCAGCAGGCCGGATTCGAGCAGATCTGTATCGTCGCCTGCCGATGCAGGCGCCGGCCGGATCGTGGAGGAGACTCGGGGATGTTCCGAGCTGGATTCCTGAAGCAGAGTTTTTCGGATTGCGGACCAGTGATCGCCATCTGCGGCGAGTGATTCCAGCTGGTTGCGGCACGTGGCGCATTCTTCCAGATGCCTGGCCAGCGCTTCTTCTTCCTGAGATGACAGTGGTTTGTCGGTCTTGTTGCCCCCGCCTATGTTTGTGCCTGTGCGTGAAGCGCCGCAGATGAGTGAGCGTCGCAGCAGATCGGGATTGCAGTGTTTGGCTGGCTTCAAGTCTGTAGGCTTCATGACTGTTACTCCATCACTTCCCGGATCTTTTTTCGGATGCTGGCCATGATGCGACTGCGAGACATATAGATGCTGCCTGGCGAAACCTGTAACTCCCGAGCGACGTCTTCGACCGAACGATGTTCAATGGTTGTTGCCCAGAAGGCTGCCCAGCTTGTCGCAAGGAACTCATGCCGGACCTGTTCCGCCGCCCAGACGATCAGTTCATGCTCATAGCGCTGCAGGAGATCTTTGTCCGGAGGAGATTCAATGGCGTTCAGAAGTCCGAGCGGATCAGAGCCTCCTGCGGCCGCCGTTTGCTTTCTTTCGCGCGTCATGAAGCGGATGACGACATGGCGAGCAACGGTGTGCATCCAGCGGCGGAAGGAGCCTGGATTGCCATCGTCGTTCCATGTTTCCAGAGAACGTGAGATGGCCATCAGGATCTGTTGAATGGCATCCGGGACAAGAGCTTCGGGAACGCCCTGGCGTCGCACGATCTGCTGCAGGAACTTTTCGTACTGCCCGACGAAATCACGCCATGCGAGTTCATCCTGCTCGCATTTCAGCCTGACGATCAGGCTCAGGCGTGTTTCGAGTGGTGGCATAACGTGGGCCTTCGGATGTCCCCATTCGTGCTGGGGCTTCCTGACTTCGGACGCCGCAGTATTCGGCCGAACGGCAACATGCTGGTCGGCTCCTTTGGGGGGCCAGGGCTTTTCAGCCCTCGCTAGTGTATTGAGTACCGCGGGAAGGCCGAATCTCACGGGGTGCTGGAAAAAATTGGCAGATTGAAGGCGAAAAGCGTCAGAGCTGGTGGCTGCAGGAGCGCCGGGACAGGAAGGCCAAAGAAAGACGACCATGCGGAAGCCGCATGGTCGTCGGGATTGTTCTGTTATTGCCGAGCAGAAATCAGTCTGCGAAAAGCAGTGATCAGCCAGCGTAGAAAGGGTGCTTTGCGTCACGGGAAGCCAGCACTTCGTCAACCTTTGGCTCGCCCTTCATGGCGCGCTCGATCGACAGCTTGGTGGCTTCGTAGTTGTACTGGTAGATCTTCTTGTCGTCAGCAGCTTCCCAGTGAATGAAGACGCCGCAAACGATGACCAGGTTTTCGCACTGATCCTTTGGAATCGTGCCAGCCTTGACGCAGTCAGCAACCGCGTCAGCAACGGCCTTCTGAGCAGGTCCGAACATCTGGACGGCCTGTCGAGCACCCTTGATTGTGACCTTGGTGATCATGACGGTTGCTGGCTTCACAGCAACGTTTGGAGTCAGAACGGCCAGCAGGTTGCTGTGACCCGCCTTCTGATCAGCCAGAGCGTTTGCGAACGCGATACCAACTGGACCGGCCTTGTCGCCGATCAGCAGGTCAATGTGTGCCACTTCATTGCCGTCGCCGGCCAGAGCTTCTCCAACGAACATCGACATCTTGAGATCCTTTGCAAAAACCAGTCGAATCACGATTCAGCGACCGCAGACGGGTTGAGGAGATCGGGACAGATCCGCCTCATCAGCCACACTTTTCAGTTGTCTGCGGAAGCAGCCTGTCGCTGCTTCTGCAATAAGGTGCCTGTGTTGTGGACAAGGTCGCCTGGAACAAAGAACAATAGATGTAGACTGAATTGCCGTGCAGACAACCCGTCATCCTCTGTTGCTCAAACTTTCATCAGGATCGCGATTTTTGTCCCCATCTTCAACCGACGAGGCCGACGAGTCCTCAACTTCGCATGAACCTGAACGCTGTGGCGCGGAAGATGGGAGGAGCCCACCGTCGATTCACGCGGTGCTCGTTTGCGGTGCCAGTGTGCGATCACTGGCTGAGAGTGTGCTGGATTCCGGCTGGACACCGCTTTGCATTGATTTTTTCGGTGACAGTGACCTCCGGACGATGCTCACCAGACGCGGAGGCCGCTATTTGGGGACCATTGAGAGCTTTCGAGAACTCCCGAACCGTGTGGCAGACATTCCGGCAGACATCCCATTGATTTGGGGAGGTGGGCTGGAAAATGAGCCAGGCGTTCTGGAGAGCATCGCAGCTCAGCGCCCCATCTGCGGCGTTTCACTCAACTTCGTCAGAACGGTGAGGGAGCCGCAGGAATTGGATCAGCTGGTGCTGGGGACCGCCCTTCGTCGTCCTCGCCGAGTTTCGGCTGCTCCCGTTGAGGCCACTCGTCGCTGTCTCCGTAAGCCGTACCGGAGTGGCGGAGGCCTCGGAATCGAGTTTTTCGAAGCGAACGCCTGTTCCCAGCCCGGGCCTGCCCAGGGCACGTACTTCGAGGAGTTTATCGAGGGAATACCGTTTTCGGTGGTGGTCTACGGAGACGGCCGGGGGCAGGCAACGGTGATCGGTTCCAGCCTGCTCCTGTCCGGGCTTACCGAGCTGGGCGCGAGGGGCTTCCAGTACTGTGGAAATCTGGGTCCCGTGCAAATGCCAGGTGCCATGCACCGTGTTGTGTCGGATGCAGTAAAAACACTGGCTTCTCGCACATTGTTTGGTGGTGTGATTGGCCTGGATCTGGTGGCTGGAGCCGAGGGAGTTTTTCTGCTGGAAGTGAACCCCAGGCTGACCGCTTCGCACTGGTTGTATGAACGTGGTTCCACGGGGTATTTAGTGAAGCTACAGATTGGTGGCCAGGGGCCGGCCGACAAGCAGGGTCAGCCGAGTGGTCCATTCGGCATGCAGTTGATCCTCTGGAACCAGCAGACGCGGAGAGTTCCCGAACTGTCATCGCTCAGGTTGTCTGACGGGTTTCGATTGGCGGATGTGCCAGAACCGGGGGTATTCGCAGAGTCCGGAACGCCGATGTGCTCACTGCTTGGAACCGAGGCGTCTGCCGCGCAATTGATCGACGCGCTGGCGGAGAATTCGCCAGCCCTTGAAACGGTCGGGGTCCGGGCAGAGGCGATTGAAGCAAGGCTGAGGCGTCTGGTAGAAGAAGCCGCAGGGGCCGGCTTTCGCTGCTGATCTGCCGGTTAACAAAAAAGCCCGCTCCGAAGAGCGGGCGAATTCAACAGTGTCTTTGTCTGAAGCAGTCGATACCCGGAAGCGTCGACTGCGAGCTCCAGATCATGTGCGGATAGCTGGTTCGGCTGGTGCTGGAGGCTGGACCTGAGGCACCTTGAACTTGCGAATCACGCCGGTGATCACACCCAGAACCTGTCGAGTTGTTGGCGAGTAGGCACCGGGGATCGCAGGAGACAACTGGTTTGTACCTTCCTGCACCGTGCAAATGATCACGGCGTGGCGATCATCGAGTGCTGCGACATGGCAGCCTGGCTGAAGCGGAGCATCGCGGGAGATGATGACGTGATCTCCGCTGACGATGTTCAGGCTGGCAAAGGAATTGCCTTCAACCTTCAGGCATCCAATGTCACTGCCCTCGAAGACAGAGGCAAAAGACACGGATTCGTCAGAAGATACGGATGGCTGAATTGGTCCGCCAGACGCTGTACTGCCAATCAGGGAGACAGACAGTCGATTCTGAGGAGCATCTGACAGCTGAATCGCCCGAGACATGTTTTGTTCGCGGCTAATCAGTCCCTTGCGCTCCAGCGCCTTCAGGTGGCACATGACGCCGTTCGGAGAACGAATATCGAAGTGCAGACCAATTTCTCGAACAGTGGGGCCGTAACCTCGGTTAATGATCTTGTCGCGAAGGAACTCGTAGATTTCCCGTTGCCGTTTTGTCAGCGAGGTCTTCTTTCCGCCTGGCATTCTTTTCTTTTCCTGATGAGTCGATAAAGCGACTGACCGAATATCGGTCATTCGCGATGAGAGTCCGTTTTCTGAGGCCACATTGATCACAGTGTCCACCTTTCGATCACATTTCCGGCGACCCTCAGAGGGATGCCACCGGAAAACACGCGGGATCAGTTGGCCGGAATCCACAATTCCAGCGTTTTTGAAGCCGATCCACGGTGCTGCAGGCCTGTGAACCTGAAGTCTGTCTTTCCTGCCACGCACTGCTGCAAACACGGTGCCGCAGATGTAGACGGAAATACAGGCTGTTACTCAAAGTCGCACGCTTGACCACGGTGTCTGAGACTTTGTGGAAAACACATACGATTCCGACAACCCAACACGGGAAACAGTTCTCTGTTGCCGTGTTTCTCCTGGCAACAATCGAAATTCTCCCGGAAACGAGCAATTGCCTAAAACCAGGTGCGTGAGCCTAGTTCCTTGATGGCAAAGCACTTCCGTCAAATGGCAGGCATATCGCGGTCATGCTGGGTTGTTGTAAGGGATGACATCTGTACTGTATCCCCAAATCGGCAGAGGTCACTGCTAGTTTTACTGGTTTCTTACCCGATCCTGTCGGCTGTTGTTTGCGAGAAACAGCCCTTCATCGGGAAATCCATTGCCACTTGCCAATTAAGGGAGTTTTCCGAGGCTGGTCTGAGCGGAAACTGAGCAAATTCTGCTTTGACCATCTGCGAGCCGTTCTGTCTTGTAAGACTTACAACACAAAACAACGTCCCATAGGACTTACCCGCATACCTCATCCAACACAGATTCATCCACATAAATGGGAAGAATTGGTGAATGATGAACAGCAATTGCCACGGCATCGCTGGGTCGACAGTCAATCTTCTGCACGGAGTCGCCAACTCGGACATGAAGAGCCGCGTAATAGGTGTGCTCTTTCATTTCCGTGATGTGGATCTCTTCGAAGATACCGCCGAGCTGTTCAACGATGTTGATGAGCAATTGGTGGGTCATCGGACGGAATGGAGGTTCCTCGAGCAGTCGCCGATTAATCGCCTGTGCTTCAAACTGACCGATCAGGATCGGGAATTTCCGAGCGCCGTTGACTTCGCGCAGGAAAATCGCCTGCTGATCCGGCATCTCGGAAACAACTACTCGCATGAGTTCCATCTGAACAGGCACTCGAATCCTCCTGGTGGCAAATTGCCGGGTCGCTGACAGACTTACGGAAGCCGACGTACCTTCAGATTCCGAAAGTAAACTTTGCTGTCAGGATCATGAGCCTGAAGTGCAAATGTGCCTTCACCGAGACGCCGTTCAAACTCTTTGGAGAACGCCTCTTTTCCTTCGGGCTCCGTATAATCGACCGTTGTCTTATCATTGACCTTGATCACGATGTGGCGACCTTCGACCTTGATGTAGGTCTTGTACCACTCGTTGTCTTTCAGTCCCGGGTTACCAACGTCCACGACACCATAAAGGCTGCCGGACTTCTTCGGATCGCTCTGTGTGACGTTGACCTGACATTCGAGTCCATACCGCGGCCAGCCTTCATCCTGCCACCTGGTGTGAAAATAGATGCCCGCATTGCTGCCGGGGGTTGTCATTACTTCACATTCGAATTCGAAGTTTCGAAAGGGTTCTTTTTCAGCTTCATAAAACAGGTGGCTGCGTTCGCCGTGACAGACAAGAGTGCCGTTTTCGATCTTCCACGAATCTTTGTGTTCACTGGCTTTCCAGCCGGTCATTGTTTTTCCGTCAAACATGTCTTTCCATTCGCTGACGGAACCAGGGGCAACAGCAAACGCTGTCGCGGCCAGCAACAGGAACGCTGCGGCAAACAGAGAAGCGGGTTTGCGAAACATGGAACTCTCCGGAAGGGATTATGCTGGAGAAATGGCGGGCTCGATCGGAACGGCAAACAGCCTATCGAAAACGGCCACGAATTTCATCACCTCAATGGAGATTCCCGCCGTCCTGGGAATTCCGAACAAAGCTGTTCCGGTTTCCCGGATTCCACGAATTCAGGATCCGCTGAGATGCCGTGGCTCCCGATCGAATCAGGAGCGATTTCGCATGCGATTGCGAAAGTCACGAGGTGTTTCACCGACCTCGCGTTTGAAAGTCACAGAGAAATACTCGACGTGACGAAATCCCGCGGCTGCTGCAATCTCGGTTAGCGGAAGATCGGTTTCCGACAGCAGTTGCCGGCACCGTTCAATGCGCAGGCGAATGATCTCCGCATGAGGTGTTCGTCCGAGCAGTTTTCGGAAACGGCTTTCAAAGATCCGTCGTGAAATCGGAATCTGTTTCAGAATCTCCTGAACTGTTGCACCACTGCATGCCTGTGATCGGATCAGCCTCAGAGCCGAGACCACATCGGGGTCGTCGATAGCGAAGACATCCGTTGACTGACGTGTACGAATTCCAAGAGGCGGGATCAGTCGAGGTTCTGTTCCGACAGACTGGCCGTCCATCATGCGATTCAGCAGGGCTGCCGCTTCAAAGCCAGTTTTCCATGAATTTGGCACCACGCTGGAGAGTGGAGGATCGCAGAGTTCGCACAGTCGTCGGTCATTGTCGACGCCCAGAACCGCAACCTCGTCGGGAACGGCGATATCTTCATCACGACAAATCGCCAGCAGCTGCTGAGCTTTGATGTCATAACAGGCAAGGATGCCGACAGGTCGCGGCAGCTTCTGCAGCCATTTCAGCAGGCCCTTTTGGTCTTTGTTCCATGAGTACCCTGGTTCTGTGCGCGCCACAGAATGATGGCAGAAATACTGTGCACCTCGAGATTCGACGATGGCACGGAACTTCTGCTCTCGCCAGTCCGACCATCGAAAACCTGGGTCACCACAGAATGCCAGATTGCGAAATCCTCGTTCAAGAAGATGCTCCGCAGCGATCTGTGCAATTTGCGCATCGTCGGTTTCAAGCCAGGGAACATCTTCCAGAAACCGGCCTGCGCTCACATCGACGACGGGCAGTCGAGTCGCCCGAACGGCTCGAGCGATTTGGTTCGTTTCGATCCGCGCGATGATGCCATCGCCCTTCCAGCGACGCAGCCAGTCCGGCGGATCGGCACCACGGCCCTGCTCCGGCAGATAGACCGACCAGCCGCCCGTTTTCTGAACGAATCCGATGATGCCGTCCAGCAGCCCGCGCGAATAGGCGTTGGACGTTTCCAGCAAAAGTGCAACGGAACGATTCTTCATCAGCGGCCCCAACAGGATCGGCGGGACGACCCCATCAGGCGAAGCTGTTGTGCGCCTCGCCGAGGACGTCACAGGAGCTACAAACCAGAAGCAGCCGGATCATTGCCCAGCTTGGGGGTGTTGGTAAAAAAACTCAAGTCTTTTGCGCGATTTCTCATGGAGGTTTGTGGAATGCAAGGACACGATGTTGCTCAAATCTTTGTGCTCAGGAGTTTCTGATCTTCCATTCTCACCTCGGGGGTCCCTCATGGCGAAGCAGTTCAATGTGGCGATGATTGGTCTTGGTTTCGGAGCGGAGTTCATTCCGATCTACCAGGCTCATCCGAATGCAAACGTGGCGGCCATCTGCCGTCGTGATCCGGCGGAACTGAAGAAGTGCGGCGACCAGTTCGGGATCCCAAAGCGATACACAAGCTACGACGATGTTCTGGCGGACAAAGACATCGATTTCGTTCATATCAATAGCCCGATTCCAGACCATGCGTGGATGTCACTGAAGGCTCTGGACGCGGGCAAGCACGTCATGTGCACCGTTCCGATGGCAACCACCATTGACGAATGCCGGCAGATCGTTGAGAAGGTCAGGAAGACCGGCCTGAAGTACATGATGGCAGAGACTGTGGTTTACAGTCGCGAATATCTGTTTATCAAAGAGCTGTACAAGAAGGGCGAACTCGGCAAGATCCAGCACCTGGCTGCGTCACATCCTCAGGACATGGATGGCTGGCCGAGCTACTGGGAAAAGATGATCCCGATGCACTACGCGACTCACGTGGTCAGCCCGTGTCTGGGTCTGGTCGACGGTCTGGCGGAATACGTCAGCTGCTTCGGAAGCGGAACGGTTCGCGACGACATTGCTCAGAAGTCCGGCAACAAGTTCGCCGTCGAAACCTGTCATATCAAGATCAAGGACAGCGATCTGACAGCTCACATCTGGCGATTCCTGTACGACGTGGCTCGCCAGTACCGTGAGAGCTTTGATGTCTACGGAACGAAGAAGAGTTTCGAATGGACACTGGTCGAGCATGAGCCGCATGTGATTCACACGGCGAAGAAGCCAGAGCCTGAGATTCCGGAGAAGGTCACGATTCCGGACTACGCTCACCTGCTGCCGGAAGCGATTCGCAAGTTCACACTGCCTTCGGAAATTCATGACGCAGATCACCTGTCGTTCCTTCAGGGCGGCGGCCACGGCGGATCGCATCCTCACCTGGCCCATGAGATGATCAGTTCGCTTGTGGAAGACCGAGATCCTCGTCCGAACGCCGTCACGTCAGCCAACTGGACGTGCGTCGGAATTTGTGCGCATGAGTCGGCTCTCAAGGGCGGAGAAATTGTCCGACTGCCGGAGTTTACTCTGGGCTAGTTCTGATCGTGTCGTCGCGGGAAAGAGTGCCTCTGATGCCACGAGATTGATCAGCATGTTCAGGATTGTGGCATCCGGGGCTCGGTGACGTGCCTTGAGATGATTCATGTTCAGTGGAGAATTATCATGCTGAGCAAAGAGACTCTTGAGAAGTATCGCCGGATGACACCCAGCGAACGTGCGGCAATAGTGGTCCAGTCCATGCGCGAGAACTGGCCGGCGATGTTTGAGGGATCCGGCGAGAAGATTCGGAAGCGATTTGATTTGTTGCGCCGTCAGAACGATGAGCGGAATCGTAGAATGTTGGAGGGCATTTCGAGGACACGAACGGATGCATCCTGATCTCGTCAATGCATTGCATGAATTTGTCGAGCTCTTTGAAGCACGGGGTTATCGATACGCCGTTATGGGCGGAATAGCAGCAAGAATACTGGGAATACCACGTCCCACGTATGATGTTGACTTCACGCTGGCGGTTGAACGATCGGAACTTGCGTCGCTTTTTGATGCAGCGGAAGAGGCTGGTTATCACGTCCCGATCGCTTACCGATCAGGATGGGTTGATACGGTTGCCGGAATGCCGATCGTGAAGCTCGGCATGCAACTGGGTGAACTCGGTATCGATATTGATGTTTTCCTTTCGGAGTCCGCGTTTCAAAAGTCCATACTGCAGCGACGCAGCCAACATGACGTTGGAGGCAAGCTGGTTTGGCTGGTCTCACCTGAGGATCTGATTCTGCTGAAGGCACTCGCCAATCGAGATCGAGATCGAGGTGACATCCAGGACGTCCTCTTCATGCAGGGCGAGCTGGATCGAGAGTATATGCGTCATTGGGCGGAAAGACTGGGAGCGTCTCAGACGCTTGAGGAGTCACTGAGGAAGTTTGATGAATCGGCGGGAGTTTGACCGTCGTGTGAAAGCCAGAGGTAACGGACCGGGACAGGGAACTTGCCTCGATCGGTTTTCGCTGCTGAATGAACAGCAGCGAGCGACGGTGAGAGATTTTCTTGAGCTTTGCCTGGTTGATTCAGACGACGTATGTGGCCGCGATCTTCAGGATGCACTTAACAATTATTGGAGTTCTCCTGTTCACAAACGACATCGAGATGAAATGCAACGTGCAACCTGCGGTTCGCCGTTGAAAACAAATCGACTGACCACGGAAACACAAAGAGTTTTTTTGATCCCCACAGTTCACGGTGCCCTATGAAAATTCCTTGCTGTCATGCGTCTCCTCTGGCCCTTCGTTCTCTGATGCTGATGTTGCTGCTGTTTGTCAGCGGCACGGCATCCGCCGCGGACCTGAAGCTGCTCTTCATGGGCGACAACGGTCATCATCGGCCGTCGGAACGATTTCACGAGCTGGCTCCTGTGCTGGAGGCTCGTGGAATTGAAATGAAGTACACAGACAACATGGAAGACCTGACGCCGGACGTGCTGAAGGACTTCGATGGTCTGGTACTGTATGCCAACATTGACCGCATTGAGGATGCTCAGGCGAAGGCCGTGCTGGATTACGTCGCTTCCGGCAAGGGCTTCATTCCTCTGCACTGTGCGACGTACTGCTGGCGCAACAACCGCGACATCGTGGCGCTGATGGGCGGTCAGTTCCAGCGGCACGGTGGCCAGGTCTTTGGTGTTGTGAATGCCGAGCCATCTCATCCGATCATGCAGGGATTTGGCGGCTTCACAAGCTGGGACGAAACCTACATCCATACTCTGCATAACGAAGAGAATCGCACGGTTCTTGAGTATCGAGTCGAAGGTGAGCAGGCTGAAGGAAAGACCAAAGAACCGTGGACCTGGATCCGAACTCACGGCAAAGGCCGAGTCTTCTACACGGCATGGGGACACGATCAGCGGACGTGGACGAATAAGGGCTTCGCAAACCTTGTCGAGCGAGGAATTCGCTGGGCGTGTGGCAAGGACGTCAGCGTCGTTCCTGCGTTCCGAGACACGGAGTCCTTCACCGCTCCGAAGATGACGGAACTGACAAAGGATGTGAAGCCGTTCGAATACGTCGACGTCGGTCCGAAGATTCCGAACTACACGCCCGGTCGTCAGTGGGGCGTTCAGGGAGCACCGAAGACCACGATGCAGCTTCCGCTGAGCGTTGAAGAGTCCATGAAGCATTATGTCATGCCGGAAGGAATGGTCCTTCGACGGTATGCCGATGAAACGGATTTTGAGTCCAAGCCGATCGCGATGAACTGGGACGAACGTGGTCGTCTCTGGATCTGCGAAACGCTCGACTATCCGAACGAGCTTGGCAAGAACCGCGACCGCATTCGAATTTGCGAAGATACCAATGGCGACGCTGTTGCTGACAAGTTCACGATCTTCGCGGAAGGTCTTTCGATTCCGACAGCCATCATGATCTATCGTGGCGGTGCGATTATTCACAACGCCACGGAGACCATCTACCTGAAGGATACGAACGGCGATGACAAAGCCGATCAGAAGACCGTGCTGATGACCGGCTTCGGAGCCGGTGATACTCATGGCGGCATCAGCAACTTCCGCTATGGCCTGGACAACTGGGTCTGGGCGATGCAGGGTTACAATGACAGCACTCCGGAGTTTGATGGACAGAAGGCCGATTCCTTCCGTCAGGGCTTCTGGCGATTCAAGCTGTCGAACACCGATCCACCAAAGGTCACGGCGGTTGAATTCATTCGTTCGACGAACAACAACACCTGGGGACTTGGCCTGAGCGAAGAAGGCCTCGTCTTCGGCTCCACGGCGAATCACAATCCAAGCACATTCGTTCCGATTCCGAATCGCTACTACGAGAAGGTGCGTGGCTGGGCCGGTCCGGACATTGGCACGATCGCGGATACCTGGAAGTTCAGCCCGATCACTGAGAAGATCCGACAGGTGGACCAGTTCGGAGGCTACACGGCCGGAGCCGGTCACGCTCTTTATACGGCTCGCACGTTTCCTCAGCAGTGGTGGAACAAGACCGCGTTCGTCTGTGAGCCAACAGGCCACCTTGTCGGAACGTTCCTGCTGCGTCGCGATGGAGCGACCTACAAGTCCACGAGCCCGACGAATCTGATTGCCAGTGATGACGAATGGGCGTCGCCGATCATGGCCGAAGTGGGACCAGACGGAGCCGTCTGGGTCATCGACTGGTACAACTTCATCATTCAGCACAACCCGACGCCTCAGGGCTTTACGACAGGCAAAGGCAACGCTTACGAAAGCGACCTGCGTGACAAGAAGCATGGTCGAATCTACCGCGTTCTTCCTTCTGCTGAAGGGAAAGATGTGGCTCACAAGTGGCAGAGCCTGGCGGGTGCGTCAACAGCCGAACTGGTTCAGACGCTGAAGCATCCATCGATGCTCTGGCGCTTGCAGGCTCAGCGACTGCTGGTCGAAAAGCAGGCGAAGGACGCTGTGCCCGCTTTGCTGGAACTGATCGCTGATCCGGCCGTGGACGAAATCGGACTCAACGTCGGTGCCATCCACGCGCTGCAGACTCTGGCGGGACTGGGTACTGTTGATGACAAGGTTGCAAGTGCCCTTGGACATGCGTCCGCGGGCGTTCGACGCAACGCGATTGCAGTGTTGCCAAATGATGCCTCCGGGCTGAAGATTCTGCTGAGTCATCCCACGGTGTTTTCCGACAGCGATTCTCAGGTTCGTCTCCAGGCATTCCTGACATTGTCGGACATGCCGGCATCAAAGGACGCTGCTGAAGTTGTCTATCAGGCCGCAGCGGCCGCTCCGACGGACCCTGTGATTGTGGATGCACTGACGATTGCAGCAGTCGTTCACTGTTCAACCGGACTAAGTCGCTTCACCGTTGCGGACGGCAAGACGCCAGCAACATCGCTTCAGATCGTCAGCCGTGTGGCAGAACACGTCGGGCGTACTCGTCCTGACGCAGCAACACTGGAAGCGGTTCTTGCAGATCTGGCCAACGCTGACGAACAAGTCGTCGACTCGGCCCTGCAGGGACTGATCGAAGGATTGCCGGCCAAGTACGAAGTGAAGGTCACAGCAGAACTCGACAAGTCCTTTGTGAAGCTGCTGGAGAAAACCGCCGGCGGTGCTCGCGGCAAGGTCGTCCGAATCGCGGGCCTCTGTGGCTCACGAGCACTCGAGTCCTATTCCAAAGAGATCGTCGACTCGCTGCTGAAGGTTGTCACGAACGACGACGCCAAACTGGAAGAACGAGTCGCAGCGGCTCGTGAAGCCGTTGGTTTCCAGTCCGGCAACACCGAACTTCTGGCTTCGGTTCTGGATGTCATTACGCTCCAGACCGTTCCGGAACTGGCGAGTGGCCTGATAGAAGCAGCGGGACTTTCGACCGCAGAGACAGCGGGCGATGTGATCGTCGAGCGAGCCGGTCAGATGACGCCGAAGACAAAGGCGGCTGCTGTGCGAGTTCTTCTGGCTCGACCATCCTCCACGGCGTCACTGCTGAAGGCGATTGAAGCCGGCAGCATGGACATGGGCGATCTGTCGCTCGACCAGAAGCAGGCTCTGCGCGTTCATCCGGACAAAGGCATTCGTGCGGCCGCTGAGAAGCTGATGGCAGCGGGTGGTGGACTTCCGGATGCGGACCGTGACAAGGTTTTGAAGTCACTGCTTCCGTTGTGTGAAGAAGAAGGAGACGTCAAAGCCGGCAAGGCGATGTTCGTGAAACACTGTTCCAAGTGTCACATGCATGGAACAGAAGGAAAGGCGATTGGTCCAAACCTGACGGGTATGGCCGTTCATCCAAAGCACGAGCTGCTGACTCACATCATCGATCCAAGCCGCAGCGTGGAAGGCAACTTCCGAGTTTATACCGTGGCGAAGACTGATGGCGTTGTTCTGAACGGAATGATGTCCGGCGAATCTCGCACGGCCATCACTCTGATCGATACGGAAGGCAAGGAGAACCAGATCGCACGTGAAGACATCGAAGAGCTGGTGCGATCCCGCAAGTCTCTGATGCCGGAAGGATTTGAAAAGCAGATGACGAATGATGAGCTGAAGAATCTTCTTCAGTTCCTGACCGACAAGGGCAAGTATCTTCCAGTTTCGCTGGATCGATACGCAACCGCGATCAGCACGAAGGGTCTCTTCAGCGACGGCGATGATGGTCCGGACCGCATGGTCTTTGGGGACTGGAATCCGAAGATCTTCAAGGACACGCCATTCATTCTGACGGATCCTCGAGGCAAGTCCGTACCGAACATTATCCTGCTGCATGGGCCAAACGGAAGTCTTCCGCCGACCATGCCAAAGGCTGTGACTCTGCCGTGCAACAGTGAAGCGAAAGCCATTCATCTGCTGAGCGGTGTTGGTGGCTGGAGCTTCCCGTACGAACAGCGCAAGAGTGTTTCGATGATCGTTCGCCTGCACTACAAGGGCGGCGAAACGGAAGACATTCCTCTGCAGAACGGCGTGCACTTCGCAGACTACATTCGTCGAGTTGATGTGCCGGGATCGGAGTTTGCCTACATGCTGGGCGGTCAGCAGATTCGCCGCATCACGGTCAATCCGAAGAAGACGAGTCTGATCGAGACGATTGAACTGGTGAAGGGCGAAGACCAGACGGCACCAATTGTGATGGCCGTCACGATCGAACGACCATAACCAGGCGGCATCCGGAGCAGACGCCGAACAGGCACTGGCACGAATCGAACCCCCGGGGAGATCCTGTATTTCCCCGGGGGTTTTTGTATGCTGAGAGATGATAAGGAAAGCAGACGTCAGACGAACTACGCGACAAGGCATCACCTGCACGCTGAGCTGAGGAAGTGCGATGAGACGAATATCCCCGTTTGGGCTCTTTGAGCTTCCGCTGTTTCAGCGTGAAATGATCCAGATTGCTCAGAAGCGGCGCACGTATGTGCTTCGTGTGACGGTCGCAGCCATCTTTGCCTGCATCATGCTGATCTTCTACAGCGAGAACCTGAGATGGGGAGGCGGCAATATTCTGCGGGTCATGGGACGTGGCAGGGAAATGGCCGGGATGCTGTATGCATGCTGTGTCTGGGCCATCTACATCCTGATGCCGGCTCTGGCCTGTTCCGCGATCTCAACGGAACGAGAAAAGCAGACGCTGTCGTTGCTGCTGATCTCACGAATCACACCTGTGGGGCTGGTGATAGAGAAATCACTTTCGCGCCTGATGCCTCTGGTTGTGATCGTGCTGATCGTCTCGCCGATGATGGCGATCTCCTATGTGCTGGGCGGACTTGCGAGTGACGGGATTCTGGCAGGTCTGCTGGCGATGCTGCTGGCGGCTCTGCAGGTCAACACGGTAGCGATTTTCTGTTCGTCGATCTTTCGGAACTCGCTGGAAGCGTTTTTCTCGTCGTACCTGCTCCTTGCGGCCATCGCGATTGGCCCGGCCATCCTGCAGGTCATGGAGATCTTTCCGGAGTTCAGGCTGTTACCATCGGGGCCATCCAGCCAGCTGGGCTTCCTCTTCGACATCTACCTCATCGCCGCCTACGAAGTGATGACCGGAGCCTGTGACATCACGACGTTTCTGAAGGCCTGCATTCCGGCGGCTGTCCTGTCAGGCGTTTTTTTCGTCGCCACCTGCACTGTTGTTTCTGTCTGGCGGCAGGACGCTCCGCTCCATGTTCGACGGGTGAATGAATATGGCAGGAGTCTGGGGCGATGGATCTGGCGAACAACGGTGGAGCGGTATCAGAGGAGGTCATCACAGCCGCTGGCAGAGATTCAGGAACGTGTGTCCCGGGAAGTGGCAGAAGACAATCCTGTCGCGTGGAGAGAAGTTCAGAGCACGGCACTGGCGGGGTGGGTGCTGCATGCGATTCTGATTGGTGGCCTGTTTTTGTTTGAGTTGTGGATCGTCACTTTTATCGCCTACAGCCGCTATGACCGAGAGGCGTTTGTCGTTCTGTTCCGGGCGGGTTCGATCATTCTGTCGCTGTTGATGATGCTGGGCGTGGCAAGCCGTTCGTTTGCCTCTGAGCGGGAACGCCAGACGCTGGATCTGCTGCTGACAACACCTTTGTCCAATGACGAGCTGCTGCAGGGGAAGCTGGCTGCTTCCAGAAGAATGCGGCTTTACCTGATGGCGTTTGCTGCCATGACAATGCTCATGCGATGTTTCTTCGACACACAGCTGTATGAAGGAGGCCGAACTCAGGGGCCACTGTCGTACTGTTTCGGCGTGCTGACTCACACCTGGCTTTATCTGACGATGGCGATGTGGATCGGCGCGTTCTTCAGTATCGCAACGAACTCGCTGATGAAGGCGATGCTGTCCAGTCTGCTGACACTGCTGGGCATCTGCATCGTTCCAATGCTGGTGCTGACGATTCCCATGGTGATGGTGGGGGCAGACCCCGATGATTTCCCGCTGTGGTGCTTCTCGTCGCCGGCGATTGTATTTTGTCTGAACGAAGCGCTTGAAACCGGATCCGCGATCAGTCGATCGAATGATCTGTCCATGTTCTGGCTGTGCGTGAATCTGGCCGCTTATGCCGGACTGACGCTGGTGATCAAGCGAGCAACGATCAGGCAATTTTCCAGCAGGCTGGATCGCGTCGACGAAGTCACGCAGCGATCGCCTCACTTCGTCTGACAGTCCACAAAAAAAGCCCGCTGCGGATGCACCGCAGCGAGCCTGATTGAGTCACTTCGAGTTCGGTCTGTGTTGAGTTCCTGTCTGCGTGATGGCCGCGTATCAGGTGCCCAGCCGCTCGAGGACGTTGTCGATCAGGTTGTACTGCTTTGCTTCTTCGGCTGACATGAAGTTGTCGCGGTCGGTGTCTTCTTCGATCTTTGTCAGAGACTGACCGGTGTGCTTCAGAAGAATCTCGTTCATGCGACGCTTGATCCGCAAAACTTCCTTGGCGTGGATTTCCAGTTCGGTCGCGGTGCCTTCCATGCCCGCAAGCGGCTGGTGGATCATGATGCGAGCATTTGGCAGAGCATTTCGCTTGCCGGCGGCACCAGCGGTCAGCAAAAGAGCACCCATGCTGGCTGCCTGGCCAATGCAGTAGGTCGCCACGTCACAGCTGATGTACTGCATCGTGTCGTAAATGGCCATGCCTGCGGTGATCGAGCCGCCTGGGCTGTTGATGTAGAAGTGAATGTCGGCCTTCGGGTCATCGAACTGAAGGAACAGCAGCTGAGCGACAATGCTGTTGGCCACGTCATCGTTGACCTGGCTTCCAAGGATCACAATACGATCCTTCAGCAGTCGGCTGTAGATGTCCATGGCTCGCTCGTCGCGGCCGTTCTTTTCAATCACGTAGGGAACGAGTACGGTCATGATCAGCATCCCGCAGAGAATTTTCGGAGGCCATTCAGTTCAGATCGAGGCCACTCAGTGAACGTCAGCAATCGTTTCAGGCGACAGGAACCCCGAGGCCCGGGATCTTACTTCTTCTTGTCTTTTGCCGGGCGGTCGAGAATTTCATCGACCAGACCATACGCCTTCGCTTCTTCCGAAGTCAGGTAGTGGTCTCGCTGAGTATCCTTAGCGATTCGTTCGATCGGCTGTTTTGTGTGCTGAGCCAGGATTTCGTTCAGAAGCTGGCGAGCAGCCAGGATGTCCTTCGCCTGGATCTCGATGTCGGAAACCTGTCCGCCCACCTGACCATAAGGCTGATGAATCATCATCTTGGAATGCTTCAGGGCAAATCGCTTTCCTGCAGCACCGCCGGCAACCAGAATCGCTCCGCCGCTGGCTGACAGACCGACGCAGTACGTTGCGACATCGCATTCGATGAACTGCATGATGTCGTAAATGGCCAGCGTCGCAGTAACGGATCCGCCAGGACTGTTGATGTAGAAGTGAATGTCCTGATGTCGGTTCTCTGACTGCAGGAACAGCATCTTCATGATGATCAGGTTGGCACTGCCGTCGTGAATCGGACCATCCAGGAAGATGATTCGATTGTCGAGCAGCAGGTCTCCCACGGTCATCTGGCGCTGAGCCGAATACTCGCGGGCAGCCATGGGCATGTAGTCCAGTCGCGGATCCTTCATTCGCTCATTCCTGCAAAAAAGGACAGGTCCCCATCAACAAAAAAACAGGCGTCGCGTCATCCTACGCGCGCCTGTTGAATTCGGACAGAGCGGATTACTCTGAATCTGCTTCGTCCGCTGTGTCGTCAATCAAACTGCTGGTCATATTGCCACAAATTGCCACTCGCAGCGACGATTCGTCGTTCTTCGCAATTGGCGTGTGAGGCACGTCTTCGAAGGTGGCTTTTTCCAGCAGGAAGTCCACAGCCTTGCGTTCACGCAGCTGAGCTTCCAGGTTCTCGATCATTCCGGACTTCACCATGCGGGCACGAATGCGTCGCACAGGCTCACCGCTCTGGAAGGACATCATCAGCAGTTCCCGATCGATATCGGACTGCTCACATTCAATGTTTTCCTTCGTCGCGATCTTGTCGAGAACGAAGTGTTCCTTCAGAGCCTGACGAGTATTCTCCAGAGCGTTCTGGCGGATCTGGCTTTCTCGCGCTCCGATCTGTTCGCGAGTAAACCCAGCCTGTGACATTTCCAGGATTTCGCGACGCAGAGCATTTTCGGTCTGCTGACGAACCAGGCTCTCCGGCAGTTCCCAGTTTGCTGATTCCGTGATCTTGTCCAGAATCTGTCGGCGTGTTTCCTGACGCTGCTGATACTCCAGCTGGCGGACAACGGAGTCACGCAACATGGAATCCAGTTCGGCTTCGTCAGAGGCACCCAGTCGCTCACAGAATTCACTGTCAATCACTGGTGGCGTGATGGACTGAACTTCCGCAATTTCAAACTTCACAGTGACTGATTCGCCGCGCATTTCCACGACGGGAGACTGCAGAGAAATGGTGACGGCGCCTTCGCGAACATCGCCGGGAACGGCGCCAGCGAGCAATCCGGAGAAGTTCTCCAGTACGGCATCCTGGAAATTCAGGCGAGGCATCACGCGAACAGAAACCCCTTCGAGTTCACGAAGAGCATTGCCGTTGTGAGTGCAGGTCAGATTGCAGACAACAAAATCACCTTCCACAACAGGTGCTGTAGAAGGAGTTCGGTCGCCGTAGGATTCAAGGAACTGCGCCTTGTAGACAGCAAATTCTTCGTCGGATGGAGTTCCGGTTGGGCGACGAATGCTGAATCCTGAGTAGTCCGGCAGTTCAAACTCCGGTCGGACTTCCACTTCGAATTCGTAAGTGAAGTCACCAGCGTCTGGAATCTCCAGACTGTCCACGTCAATGCGAGGCTCGCTGATTGGCTCGATCTTGTATTCGTCAGACAGCTGTTCCAGGCTGGCCAGCAGAACCTTCTGCTTGATGTCCGCGCTGATCTCTGACTTGAATCGCTTTTCCAGCAGTCCACGAGGAACCTTGCCGGGACGGAAGCCGGGAACCTGAGCCTTTGAGCCCAGTTCGTCCAGCGCGTCGTTGCGAATGGTGGCAATGTCGGTTTCTGAAACCGTGACTTTCACGTGCTTGCGACAGGCACCAACGTCACGAATTTCGACATTCAATGACATCCGTGCGTCAGTTTCGGCTTCAGCGACTGCCTGTCCTTCTTCTGAACTCATTCTGAACCTCTTACCAAGTCACACAAGGGCTTTGCCTCAACCGGGCGGGCCCTACCGCGCCAGAAGGCAATAAAAAAGAGCGGGTGAAGGGACTCGAACCCTCGACAACCACGTTGGCAACGTGGTGCTCTACCAACTGAGCTACACCCGCATGCGGTGCTTCCAGACGGAAACACGATCAAATTGTAGCGAAACCTGCGTCTTCCACAGCCTTTGGGAAAGGATTCCTGCGAAATAGCACGTTTCGAGAACGCTGAACGTGACACAGACCCAGAGTTGTCTGGCCCGGTTCACGAAAAAACGTTCGGGCCGGGATTATGCGGCTTTCCAAACGCTCGTCAACACTTTCGGCGTTTTTTTGCCCTCACTTTCCTCCTGTGTCTCCCCTTTTCTCCTTTCTCTCCGGCGGTTTTCGCCCCAATCTGCCATTTCTGCGACTCTGTAACTTGCCCCGCTCGCGGTTCGCACTCAAAAAATCCACCAGACCAAAACGCCCAGGCCAAACCAGAACAGCAGGCTGACCGAGGTCACAAGGCATCCGTCAGCCCTCTCCTCCCGTGGCAGGAACAGTTTTGAGAAGGCAATCCCCGGTACGTGAAACAAGGCTTCGAACAACACCTCAATCACAAGTCGCCCAAGGATCTCAAACAACCATCCCATAGCAGTGCTCCACTTGGCTCTACTCACGGACCAAGCCGGTCCGCGACTCTCGACTCCTCATCGCAATGTTGAGAGTTCAGCGACATGTCAAAAAGTATTGCGAGCCGTGGTTAGCCGGGACGCATCACAATGCGAGTTGTCCCGTCGGGCACGACCGGGCTGTCTTCGTTCGAACTTCGACTGATGTTCGATTCCAGCTCAGCGATCCAGCGACGCAGTTCGAGCCCATACTCGTCGGCCATATCGCTCTTCACCAGATCTCGGAGAAACCCGGCTGCTCCCTCATCCGAAAGTTCAGCATCTTCCGCCGTACTAAAGCGTTTACGAGGATCCGGATGAACGAGCCCCCGCAGAAGTCGGATCAAAGATTCGCTGAACTGAAACTCTTCCATCGGAAGCAATCCAGGAAGCCGTTCCAGAATTCCCATCTTGGCCTGCACCAGCTGATCAAAGTTCATGCCGGCAAACGGGCGTGACCCCGACAGCATTTCAATCAGCATGTAGCCAAGACTTGCCAGGTCCGATTGCGCCGTGGCTCGCTGGCCTGTAAGAATCTCAGGCGCGGCGTATTCCAGAGTACATGGCTGGCCTTCCGGTGGTCGCCCGATCCAATAGGCGGATCCTATATCAATAATCTTCACCTGCCCGGTTCGCTTCACCATCACGTTGGATGGCTTCAGGTCGCAGTGAATCACTCCGCCTCGATGCAGCGCCGCGATTCCTTCAAGACACTCGCGTAGAATGGCGACGGCCATCCCAGGCTTCAGCCGACAGTCGACTTCGCCCGTCGTGATGACTCGCTCATTAATGCTGGCCCAGCGGCGCTCTGTGACCGCATCCTGAACGATCGCCAAAACATCGCGACGTAGAATGTGAAGAAGGTCGAACCCGTCGATCCACTCCATCTCCAGCACGTAAATGCCGTTGTCGAGCTGAAAGGAATGCACAGACACAAGGTGGTCGACCTGAATGCGCGCCACAACGGCCGACACTTCAGCGACTCGATGCATTTCACGATCGTAGCGCGCTCGCGAATCAAATGAGCCAGGTGAAAAGAACTTCAACGCGACCGGAATGCTGAACGCCGCGGCGCCACGACGCTCCGCCAGCATCACGCTGCCCTGCCCACCTGTTCCCAGCCGCTTCAGAAAGGATCGCTCCGAAGTCCACTTGATGCCCGGGCGCTGCAACAGCGCGGCATAGGTGCTCTGTAGTTCCGCAACGTCCGAGCTCGGCGCTGTCGAGGAAAAGGCACCTTCAGTCACGTCAAGTCTCTGTATACAAATGTTTATTTGGCCAAGTAGCGGTATGGGCCCGCAGTCTACGGCTTTCCCCCGATCTTGGCGCGATCGATTTCGGCGGAAAACCAGATTCAATTCGGATCTGAAGGTCTCAAAAGGCTACTCCGTACCATTTTGTTGTTGTCAAAACGACTGGATAGCTGGCTGCTCTAAACTTCCCATCTTGCCAATTTGGTGGGTAGAAACAGTGGGTTTGCTGCATTCGGGAGATTGAGAACCGCTTTACTCAGACTGACCAATTCCGAAGTTCTCTTTGGAAAAGTCCCTGCAGACCGTGCAGAATCCCTGTATTCGTCACATTTCCCGCCAAGTTCGATCCGGCCACTTGGAAACTTGTTGTCGAAATTCGACACCTGAGCAAACTTTGCGTCAAGCTGCGGCATTGTTCCGCCGAGCGGCACGGATTCCCTCCCTATTGAAGAGTCTTCCAATGAAAAACCTGCTGATCACGTTGACTGTTGCTTTAGCGCTGGGAGCGGCGGCTGAAGCTGGCGACAAGAACTGCTGTGCTCCACAGCCTGCGAAATGCAATCCATGTGCTTCGACTCGCTGGTACAAAGCGAAAGACGGCACCTATCGAGAAATGATGCCATACTGGAAGGCACTCAGCCGCTCCGAAGATGCTGACGACATGGAGCCTGTCCTGAAGAAGACTCAGGAAGAACTGACTGCTGCAAAGGCGGCCACTGAAGCTGCGAACGCGGCGACGGCCAGCGTTCAGGCTGAACTTGCCAAAGTGAAAGCCGACATGGAAGCTCAGATCGCAGAACTTCGCAAGCAGCTGGATGCCGAGAAGCAGGCCGTTGCAAGCCAGAAGGACCGCGCTGACAAAGCCGAAGCCGCTCACAAGCTTTGCATCGAACAGGTCGCGACACTTCGCGAAGATGCCAAGAAGAACGAAGAAACTCTGGCCGGCGTTCGCGGTGAACTGAAGACGATGACTTCAGAACGCGATACGCTGAAGACCGAAAAGGATGAACTCGAAAAGAAGCTGGCAGACGCAAGCTCTGCCCTGAAGAACTCCCAGGACGAAGTGACCAAGCTGAAGCAGGAAGCTGCTGAGTCAAAGAAGGCTCAGGTCGAAGAAGAAAAGAAGGCGGCTGAAGAGCCAAAGCCGGAAGACAAGCCGGCAGAAGAGCCAAAGCCAGCTGATGGTGGCGAAGCCCCACCGGCTGAGAACAAGTAAACTCACCGAAGCGCACATCAAAACAAAAGCCCGAGCAGGATTGCTCGGGCTTTTTTTATTTGCCACACGCTTTCGCCACACACTACTGCGGACTGGTCCGCTTTTCCTTCTGAAGATTCAGCCGGTGCACTTCAGTTCCAATGCCCCAGATAATGTGTTCCTCGTCGGTCTGCAGGATGCGGATCTTGTTCACCGCATTGCCCATCGACACCTTCTGCCATGTTTTGCCGCCATCTCGAGTTTCAAATCCGCCCGGTACGGCTCCGACCCAGCCGGTGTTGTCATCCAGGAACGCGACGCCAAACTCGCGCACTCGAAAATCCTGGACCATTGGAAGTTCAGACCACGTCTTTCCTCCGTCCGTCGTCTTCGCCACATAGCGATCGGTGACGGCCATGTCAGGGTTGTACGACTGGATCGTGACATAACCAGTTTCCCGGCTTGGGAAGGCCATCTTCCATGTCAGCTCAAACGGTCGCGCTGACTGATACACGACGGCCCACGTCTTGCCGCCATCTTCGGTTCGAAGAATCATCGCGTTGGACTGGGAGACATCTGCATGGCTCGCGGCGGCGACAAACCCTTCACGCCGGTTCCAGAAATGCACGTCAAAAGCCATCGCGGCTTCTTTGGGCATGTCGATCGGCTGAAACGATTTTCCAAGATCATCTGAGACAATCATGGCGACCGGCCCGCCAACGCGACCAACACCCACGACGCGAATGTGCTGATCGAGCTTGCCCGCGTTGATAAAGTCTTCTCGCACCACCTGAAGCGCGCAAAGCCCAACGACCTGGTCGGCAGTGACGGAAGAAACCGGAGTCCACGTGGTGCCACCATCAGTTGTCTGGTACAGAGGACTTGTATCGGTGACTCCCGGGAAGTAACCAGGCCCGATGTTCCCTGCGAACCCAAGGTTCTCATCGACAAACGCGATGCAGCGAAAGTAGGTTCCCGGCTGATGAATCATCTGCATCCATGATTCACCGCCGTCCGTCGTCTTAAAGATCTTGCCAGCACCGTTGACGTACCAGCCCAGCGTCGGGTTCAGAAAGAAGATGTCATCCTGCTTGCCTCGATACGCTTCCGTGGGCAGCTTCTTCCATGCGTTTGTCGAGGACTCAGTCGCTGGTGCCTCATCGACGCGTTTCAGGACGGCGGACTGTCGGCTGGTCAACAGCCAGGACTCAACGGCGGGCACATCGTTTTGTCCACCGCTTGTGCTTGCCACCTTTGAAGGCCCGGCCAGGATCTCAAACTCAATGGACGGGGCCGCAGCGTCCGGTCCGGTATTTCGAAGGCGATACCGGCTGATAAGGCTCTGGCCCTGTACCCCGAACTGGCTCACGATCGTGCTGCCCAGCAGAGTTGTGTCGATCAGGATGCCATTCTTTTCGTCAATCACAAACTGCCCGGGTTGCTGCTGGCTGGCCACAAGTTCATAGGGGCGTTTGCTTTCACCCTGTGGCCCGTTGTATACGATCTGCCATTGCCAGCGACCTGGTTCCGAAAGCGGTCGCACCGTCAGTTCCATCTGAAAAGAAGAGGTCTGTCCCTTGAGGCTGGTGGCTTCCACTTCACCACGCCAGATTCCAAACCAATCAGCCGTCAGTCGGTTCTCCGATTTCGTGGCTGCGTTGATCGTCGGGGCTTCCGGTTCCTGAGCATGAAGGGAAGATCCCAGACTCAAACAAACTCCCAGGGAAACCGTCAGACGCATCACGTCGCGAAACATCGACAATCCTCAATCAGACAAAATGGGGTTCAGACAAGATGGGGTGCAACACAGCCAGCAGAACTCACGACCCGCAAAGTTGCCGACAAACGCGCGGGTCGTGAGAGATCTTCGAATCTTAACAAAGAAGGAAAGACCCGGCGTCAGCCCAATGACTCAAATCATCACCGCATACCCGAACCCGCAGCGACCCACGGCGAGCGGGACACACTCCGCTCGCCGAGCAGTCGTGGGCCGAATCCACCGCAACACCGCGCACTATTTTGCCCCGGGCCGCCCGGCGGGGCGCTGGGGAGCCGGGCAGCAGTCGACGGGGCACACGTCATGATTAGGCCCGAACAGACCAACGCATTCCCGAGGTGCCTGGTATAGTCGTTCCTGAATCAGCTTACGAATCATGGCAATGAACGTCGGATGATTCCCAGGAGTCCTCGCGCGACTCATCGAAATGCCAAGTTCATCACACAGATGCTTCGCAGCATCGTCCAGGTCGTACAGCACTTCCATATGATCCGACAGGAAACCGACCGGACAGATGACGGCCGACGAAGTGCCCTGCTCTTTGCGTTCTTTCAGGTAGTCCAGAATATCAGGTTCGAGCCACGGATCTTCGGGACGACCACTGCGGCTTTGATAAACCAGCTCCCACTGAGAATCCGGAAGTTCGAGACGTCCGGCCACCAGTCGGCAGGTTTCGCGCAGCTGCTTCACGTAGTCCGATGTATTCGCCATGCCCATCGGAATACTGTGAGCCGTGAAGATGACCGGCGGATTCGAACCTGCGGGATGCTCCCCGATCGCGGCGGCGACGTTTTCGGCAATGACCTGCACAAAGTCCGGATGGTTGTAGAAGACTCGAATCTTGTCGACTTCCAGTCCCGCCAGTTCGGGATCCTGAAGTGCTGCAATGATGTTCTCGCGATACTGCCGACAGCCGGAATAGCAGCTGAAGCCGGAAGTCACCCATGTCAGGACCTTCTGAACGCCGTCCGCCTTCATCTGCTTCAGAGTGTCCGGGAGCAGAGGATGCCAGTTGCGATTGCCCCAGTAAACCGGCAGTGTGATTCCGTGAGCCGTCAGTTCCTGCTTCAGCGCGGCGATCAGTTCGCGACACTGCTGATTGATCGGACTAATTCCGTCAAAGTGATAGTAGTGCTCCGCCACTTCCAGCAGGCGTTCTCGCGGAACCGGCTTGCCTCGCAGCACATTCTCCAGAAACGGTATGACGTCCTCACGCTTCTCCGGACCGCCAAAGGACAAAATCAGGATGGCATCATAGCGTGAGTCTGTGCTCATGGAGTCGACTGTTCCGAAGCGTGGCGAGGACGAATGGTGCGGGCGAAGGCTTCCAGGTGGCGGAAGTTGTCACAGTACGTTGTATAACGTAGATGGCGTCGAATATCAGCCGTCAGTGCCTGGCCTCCCGCAACCAGGGCACATCCAAATGTTGTCGCTGTGTCGAAAAGCGTATTGAAGCTGGCAATGAATCGTTCCGGATCTCGAATGGAAGTGGCACTGATCCACATCAGCGCGGGTCTGTCATTCTCAATCGCGCGGTGAAGCGTTTCGAAGGGCAGCATGTGGCCGAGTGATGCGGCTCGCCAGCCCGTATCTCGCAGCACAAGCTCTGCCATGTTCACGGCCAGAGTATACGGGTCGCCATCCAGGGTCGCACCAAGCGCCAGCGGTCCGGACTCCGGCCCCATCCCGACCGCCCGTCGCAGTTCGTGGATCACACGTGAACATGTCTCGCAGGCGCGGCGCTCCTGATACACCTCAATGTCACCACAACGCCAGAGATCGCCGATGCGATGGAAGGTTGGAGCAATCACCTGATCGCAAAGCTTCGCGACACTCATGCCGGAGATGAACAAATCCAGAATGACGCGCCGCGCCGCCAGTTCGTCGCCCTGCGACATGGCACGCATGAACTCCGCAGACGCACCCTCTTCAGACGGTGGGTTCTGGCCGGTTCCCGCCGGCAGGCCGATAGCTTCCGGATTGGACAGCGCCATGCCTTCTTCGCGAATGTAGCGCAGGACAGAATCCAGCTGAAGGCGTCGATGGCCACCGCCGGTCTTCGCGGCCAGGATCAGTCCCTTATCCACCCATCGCTTCAGTGACGATTCACTGACACCGATGGCAACGGCAACTTCTCGAGGTGAAAAGAACTGGGTCACGGCAGAAACTCACAAGGATTTTCGCAGGGAAACTCCAACCCGGTGAACACAAGCGTCCGAGTGCATTCCGGGTTCTAGACAGTGCTCCGAACCTTTCAAAAGCGGAAAGCACGATTTGAACGTTTTCTGGCCGGTTCTGGCAAGAGTGCGTCGGAATGATGTTTTTTTCTGCAGAAGATGCTCCAGGATGGCCCACGAATCGTCCAGCCTGTGCGGATTGTCTCGGTCAGGAATACTGAACATGCGCTCTGGTCCGGGCATTGGGTTGAGTCGAGTTCGAAACCTGTCTGTTTCTGTCTGACGGCAGATGCGAGGAAAGCGTAGAGTCCTGTGGGCTGATACGCTTTGGAGACTTTGCTGACAGCCGAACGACCGCTGTTGCAGATTTCTGAATGCGTCTTTTTGCATGTCCCAATCGCCCCGACAATCATCTGATGCCCTGCACCGCCGCGCCGGTCGAGCCTTCCTGATGACGGCATGGTGCCTGGCAACGGGCCTGTGTGTCTGGGCCGAACAGGGTCGTCTGATGACGCTGATGAAGACGCCCGCCGGTGGGCTCGCGTGGCTGACGACATGGAATCTGGAAACCACGTTTCCGCTGTTCGTGCTTCTGTCTCTGCCAGTGCTGATCTGGATGTTCGGGAAGGTTCGTCGACCTGCACCTGCGAGCGGACATGAGTCTTCGGCATCGAAACATCTTCTCACGTCCATCGGCGCGGCGCTGCTGTCGCTCACATGCAGCGCGGCGATCGGGTATCGCGAGATAGAAGTGCCTGGTACCGGGCGAGGTGATCCATCGGTCGTGAAGTTTTGTGAACTTCCGCCGCCGTATCACGATGAGTTCAGTTATCTGCTGCAGGCGAAGACGTTCCTGTCCGGCCGATGGTCGTATCCCGCCATGACAACTGGCGGCGATGTCTTCCATCAGGTGCATGTTCTGAATCGACCAGTGACCGCCAGTCGCTACTTCCCATGGACGGGCCTCTGGATGATGCCGTTTGTTGCCTGGGGCCATCCATGGCTCGGCCACTGGATCGCAGGTGCTCTGGCAACCGCGTTCTTCCATCGAGCCATGCTGAGAATGTTGTCGGCCCGAGTTGCTCTGATCGGCGCGTTGCTGATGGCGATGAGTCCCGGGCTGGCGGTGTTCAGCAATCTGTTGCTGGCTCATCATCCGTGTCTGCTGGCGCTGTCGATTTTTCTGTGGGCCTTCCTGCGACTGAAGGATGACCTTCAGTCCGAGTTTGTCGGGCAGGCGAATCGCATTGCTGCCTGCTGCTGGCCATGGCTTCGTCGATCGCTGCCCGCAGGAATCGGGCTGACTCTGGCAATGCTGGGACGACCGATGACGGCCGCAGGATTCGCCTTGCCGTTTGGGTTGTGGCTGCTTGTCGCGCTGGCGATGCTGTTTCGCAGGAACCAACGGAAACAGGCAGTTGGGATCGTGGCCGGTTTCGCAGGTCCACTGCTCATTGGCTTTCTGGTTCTGGCGTGGATGAATCACAGCATCACGGGGCACTGGAATCAGTCACCGTACCAGCTCTACACCGACACATGGACGCCCCGGCATCGCTACGGTTTTCAGAATGCGCCCGAAGACCTGGTGGCTCAGGCACAGCCAAATGTGCTGGACAAGTACGATCGCTGGGCGACCAACCTGTCATCGCAACAAGCTGTCTCCAATGTGGGTTATCGTCTCCTGGCCAGCGTTCAATGGACGATGGGTATGACGGCCCTGCTCTTCTTCCTGACGCTGTCGATCCCGTCGCTCCTCTGGCCGGAGAAGCATGCGTCGAATCTCCGTCTGATCGCGGCCTCGATCGTCTCGCTGCACCTGGTGCATGTGCCCTATTGGTTCGATGGAATTCTGCATTGGCATTATGTGTTCGAAACCGCACCGCTGCTGCTGATTCTGGTGGCCGCCGGCTGGGGAGTCGCTCATCAAAGTCTGTCGGCCGTTCTTAGCGAGAACGTTTCACGCTTGTGGCTGACGAGCCTTGCCGGAGCCTCGCTGATTCCGCTCTGGTTCGACTGCGAACTGCTGTGGGGGACCGGGCAGGTGACTCTCGTCGTCAACGAACAGAGCTTCTCCCGCGTTCGCTACGAGCAATTCCATCGGCTCGTTCATTCGACCGCGGTGCAGCATCCCTGCCTTGTTCTTGTGGATGAACGTCACTCAGATCCTCAGCTGAGCTACATCGTGAACCCGCCCGACTATTCCGGGGACGTGCTTGTATGCCGGCGCCCGGAATCTGAAACGGCTCTTGGGGAACTGAAAGCGGCGTTTGCCGATCGAACTTTCTATGAGTTTGATCCGGCATCGTTTCGACTGATACTCAGGGCGGAGTGATCCGCGAACCCGTTCTATTTCGTGACCTTTCCAAGTGTCAGCCAGCCGGCCGCATGCTCGTCTTGGTTTTTATTTGCAAACCGCAGAGGCTTTCCGCTCGGCAGCGGATTAATGGCTCGCACGGCCACAAACGTTTCTTCCGCGGGCGGTTTGATCTGTGCGTCGATTTCCGCGGACCAGGTTCGAGTTTCGCCCGGAAGCAACCCCGTCAGTTTCCAGTCCACAGGCTGCTGGTGAAGGATCCTGCCACTGTCATCCAGAAGAGCAAGCTCCAGAGGCCAGTCCCGATAGAACGGCGCGATTCCCTGATTGATGACTTCGCATTGCACTTCCAGCTGGCCATCTTTCTGTTTCAGGTCCGCGGACTTCACGAAGAAGTCATAGCCCATGCGACGAACCTGTGCGATCGCGCGTTCATAGCGATCTGCCGGCGCTTTCTTTTCGAACATGCCGCTGTCCATCAGCCAGGAAACATGAGTTTCGCGAACACACTGTTCGAAGTCCTGCGCCTGTTTGATCGTGATCTTGCGATCGAAGATTTTCCCCCAGACCTCAGGGCGAATTTCTCCGCCGACCGGATGAGTTTTCCACTTGTCGACCGCTTTGGGGCCTGCCGATCGCAGCGCGGGAACAAAGAACCAGCTGTCATCCTTTTTGCCTGTGTCGAGCGTCGCCCAGGCGAACGAATCATCATGGTAACCGAACGGACGATCTGCGTTGGCCGCCTGATCCCAGTGATCCGGTCCGGCAGGGTAACGGAGCAGAACGGGGGTTTTCTGAAAGGCTTTGGCATAGGCATCCAGAACCTCGCCCTGCGTCTCCTTTGACGCCCACAGATCGTCTCGCGGATACGTGTGCCATTCGCCCCAGGTTCCGAGCAGCCCGGCGTGGATGTAACCAATGCGAGGATCATTGTCGTAACGCCCGCCCAGAGCGGCAATGAATGTTGTGAGCGACTCTCTTAGCAGCGGCGAGCTGTAGTTCGGCGTGCGAACTTTTGTCGGAGGAAAAGGCGCGGTGTTCGTGTTCTGATATTCGTGAACCTTCAGGCCCTGCTCTTCAAGAAAATTCGGGATGCCATCCGTCTTTCCGGGATACTCGAGATAGATTCGGAAGACAGCGTGATTGCCACGGGAAGCGATATCATCCAGAAGCTTTTCCAGCGGTTCCCAGCGGAAGTCATTCTTCCCGACCATCAGATCACTGAGCGGCAGATAGCTGAACTCCATGCTGTGCGGAAATCGATCAGCTGCTGGATTCGCGTAAGGCACAAGTCCCTTCAGAGGATTGTCGACAGGACTGGGAGCAGGTTCCAGATCCTCCGCAAAGATGCAGGCGCTGCTCGATCCGGCAAGGACCGCGAACAGCAGCAGCCACCAACGCGGTGAGCGTCTTTTTTCTGCGGTGCTTCGATCGTGTATGAAATTCAGAAGCGAGGACATTTTGCTTTTCATGAAACGTGGGTTTCCAGCGTCGTCGATGAGATCTGATGTGGGCTGTTCGGTCATCATAGACCGAGCGCCGGGAATCAGAAACCACTTCTTGCAAGGGGTCGATGATCTCCTACGATGCTTCGATCGGCTGGCGACGCGAAACGATCTGTTCTGGAAGGGACGGTGACCTTCGTCAGCCTCACGTACTCAAAGATCACCCAGCGAAAGTAACAGGCGCTCCACGATGGCAAAAAAGACGACTCGAAAATCATCTGACGAACTGGCAGAAACCACGGCACCAGCCACGACTCCTGAAGTCATTGAGGAAGCCGTCACGATGACGGAAGAGCCAGCGCCGGCAAAGGCGAAGGCTCGCGTTGCAGAAGACACCAGCGCGGGAAGCACCGTTGGAATTGGCGACATTCGCAAGGCTGTCGCGTTCGTGAATTCTGTCGGAGGACTCGAGAAGGCCCTGAACCTTCTGCAGATCCTGAAGGTCGCTCGCGAAGTGCAGTAGTCCGTCAAAGCGGGAGTTGGCAAAAGCAGGAGCCGCGTCCTCCCGATACTGCGATTGCACCCCCCAGTTGTGTCAGGACGGACTTCGTCTTGACCGCAATCGGGGTGCTCAATACAGTCCCCAGCCAAGCTGACCGAATTTCGGAGGCCGGAATGTTCCCGCGGGAATCTTCCGGCCTTTTTTCGTTTGGGGACTCCCATAATGCCTCGCTGGTTTACTGATAATTCTCTGTCGATTGGCCGAACGCCGCTCGTTCGTTTGAATCACGTGACTGATGGCGCGGAAGCGACCGTGCTGGCCAAGATCGAAGGCCGCAATCCGGCGTACTCCGTCAAATGTCGACTCGGCGCGGCCATGATCTGGGACGCGGAAAAGAGGGGGCTTTTGGGACCCGGCAAAGAGCTTGTCGAACCGACCAGCGGCAACACGGGCATTGCTCTCGCGTTTGTCGCAGCGGCCAGAAAGCTGAAGCTGACACTAACGATGCCGGAAACAATGAGCATCGAGCGGCGAAAGCTCCTGCTGGCGTTTGGCTGTAATCTGGTGCTGACCGAAGGTCCGAAAGGAATGAGCGGAGCGGTCGCAAAAGCTGAAGAAATCGCAGCGTCGGATCCAGGAAAGTATGTGCTGCTGCAGCAGTTTCGTAACCCGGCCAATGCGGCGATTCACGAACAGACAACAGGGCCTGAGATCTGGGAAGACACTGACGGAGCCGTTGATATCTTCGTCGGAGGAGTCGGCACGGGTGGAACGATCACCGGCGTCACTCGATATCTGAAGAAGACTCGCAACAAGGCCATCAAGTCCATCGCAGTGGAACCCGCCGCCAGCCCCGTGATTACTCAGAAGCGCGCCGGTGAACCTCTGAAGCCCGGGCCACATAAGATTCAGGGAATTGGAGCCGGCTTCATTCCCGAAGTGCTCGACCTGTCGCTGATTGATGATGTCGAACAGGTCACGAATGAAGAAGCCGTTGAGTACGCGCGACGGCTCACTCGCGAAGAAGGCATCCTGGCCGGTATCTCGTGTGGAGCTGCAACTGCGGCGGCTGTGCGAGTTGCCAAACGACCGGAGAACAAGGGAAAGACGATCGTCGTCGTGCTGCCGGATTCAGGCGAACGTTACCTGAGTTCGATTCTGTTTGAAGGAGTATTCACCGCGGAAGGACTGCCACGATGAATGCTCGCCTGCTGAGATTGCCATCCGAACAGACGATTCATGACCTGAAGCTGGAAGGCATTGTGTCAGAGCTGGAACAGCTGCGCAATGAGTCGCTTCAGGTGCGACGACAAAAGGGCATTCACGTTCGTCTGCCGTCACGAAAGATCCTGACGTCCGTCATCGAAGGGCTGAGCGCGGCACTGTATCCGAATCGACTTTCTGGCCGCGAATTTGCGTCTGACAGCATCAACTACTTTGTCGGGCACACGCTGGAGACTTCGCTGCGTCAGCTGGCTGAGCAGATTGTTCATGAGCTGAACTTCGAAACAGAAACAAGCCTCGCCGAAGAAGATGCCTATCGCCGTGCGATGCAGATTGTGGGCGAGTTTGCTCGCACGTTGCCAATGATCCGAAGCCTGCTGGACAGTGACATGGAAGCCGCGTTTCGGGGAGATCCCGCAGCGCGAAGTGTGGATGAGATTCTGGCGTGTTACCCAGGGATCTTCGCGATGATTCATCACAGGATTGCCCATGAGCTGTATCGCCTTGGGCTGCCCATGATCTCACGAATGATCGCGGAGATTGCTCATTCGCTGACCGGCATCGATATCCACCCGGGAGCGAAAATTGGACGCAGCTTCTTCATTGATCATGGAACCGGTGTTGTGATTGGCGAAACGGCCGTGATTGGTGATCGAGTGAGGCTTTACCAGGCCGTTACGCTCGGGGCGAAGAACTTCCCAACGGATGAGCAGGGGAATCTGCTGAAGGGCCATCCTCGGCATCCGCTGGTGGAAGATGACGTCGTGATCTATGCGGGAGCAACAATTCTGGGGCGAATCACCATCGGCAAAGGATCGGTCATTGGTGGTAACGTCTGGCTGACTCGCAGCGTGCCGCCGAGCAGTCAAATCAGTCAGGCCAAGGTTCGGTCGGAAGACTACACGGAGGGATCAGGGATCTAGCGGTGCCTCAGGGGCGTCCGTTGCCATCCACGGATGCGCCTCATCGCCCATCGGCAGAATCTGCCGAATGGACTGGCCGAGCAGCCGAATTTGCGGACCCACGCCCCATACCGCAAATAAGAACCACGACCATTTTGGTGATATTTATCCGAACGGTATTGCTCCGCAATTGTCTGTGCTGATAATAAACACGCCTTTGTTGGTGATTCATTGTCGATGTGGTCTTCAGGAACTCTTGGAATGTCACAAATCCATAAAAGAAAAGGCTTTACGCTCATCGAGCTGCTGGTCGTCATCGCGATCATTGCAATTCTGGTCGCCCTGCTCCTTCCAGCGGTTCAGCAGGCACGCGAGGCCGCGCGTCGTACTCAGTGCAAAAATAATCTCAAGCAGATCGGGATTGCTTTGCACAATTACCACGATGTGAACAATACCTTTCCGATTGGTTTTCTGGACGCGGTGGCTGGCACCGGGGAGCGAACGTCCGGCGGCTGGGCATGGTCGTTCTACCTTCTGCCTTATGTCGAACAGTCTGCTCTTTTCAATCAGTTCAACACCGCGACTACGCCCTACGCACTGGTGACGCCAGGCGGACAGGCTGTATCGAATCAGGCACTGAGCGCGACTCCGCTGGCGACCTATAGCTGTCCCAGCGACACGAAACCGAATGCAATTGCGAACAATGCGGGCAGTGCCGCCAATGGTGCTGGAGCCGCTCTGGTCGCAACAGCCAGCTATCAGGGAGTGCTGGGGGCGTTCGATGGTGCACCGTGTGCACTGAGCGGCACTTCCGTCATTGTGGATCCTCGCAACAACGGCCTCCTGACCGTCAACGGCTCACGACGTTTTCGTGATGTGACGGACGGAACATCCAACGTGATCGTCGTCGGTGAAGTTCGCTTCATTCCGAACACCACAGACATTGCAGGCAATGCAATTGGCTCCGAGCGTCAGTTCATCTATGGCCACGTGACGACCGGCGGTGGGCCTCAGTGTTCCAACAACGCCTATAACAACAACGGTGCTCATAATCACCTGCGTGCGACTCGTCACAAGCTGAACGGGCCGATGCTGAGCGGTTCAACACTGCATCGGGCATTTCATAGTCGTCACACGGGCGGAGCACAGTTCCTGCTGGGTGATGGTTCCGTTCGGTTCATCAGCGAGAATATCGATCACACGAATACCAACTATGTGGCTTCACCTTCGAACCTGAGTGGACCGTACGGAACCTATCAGAGACTGGCCGGCATTGATGACGGCCAGGTCATCGGGGAGTTTTAGTCATGGGTCGTATTCTGCTGATGCTGCTGTGCAGCTTTGTGGTCGGGTGCGGCGGAAGTGATGGTCCAGAACTGGCGGATGTCACAGGCACCGTCACTCTGGATGGAAAGCCACTGTCGAGGGCAAGCATCCGATTTGTTCCGGAAGCTTCTGGCGGTTCTCCGTCCTACGGTGCAACGAACAAAGATGGTGAATACCAGTTGTTGTTTTCGGCCGACAAATCCGGCGCGATGATCGGCCGGCATCGCGTTGAAATCGAAATGCTTGAACCGGAATACGATCAGGAAGGCAAACTAGTCGGCGAGAAGCCGGCGGTCCTGCCAGCGAAGTATCGGAATGGAAGCGAATTGAGTGCTGATGTGAAGTCCGGTTCCAACGCGATTCCTTTCCAGCTGAGTTCGAAATAGCTCACATTTTTTGGAACAAACTATCACCCATCTGGTTGGGGTTTTGAATTTGCGGGCTGAGCCCGAGGCAGTAGAAAGGTAGAAGAGATGAAAGTTCCAGGGCAAATATTCCTGTTGGTGTGTGTTCTCTGTCTTTCAATGACAGGCTGTGGAAAAACGCAGCCATGGGAACAGGTTGTGCCTGCCAAGGGAACAGTGACCTTCAAAGGAAAACCAATTGCCGGGGCTCAGCTGACACTGTTTCCCGTGAATCCCGAATTTCCGGCAAGCGTACGTCCAACGGCCACGACATCGCAGAACGGTGAGTTTCAGATTGGAACCCACAGCGCAACCGATGGTGCTCCTGCTGGTGAATATAAGGTTGCCGTCGTCTGGCATCCTCTCGTGAACAACGGGGGCGGGCCGGTTCGAGGCGACAACACTCTGCCGCAGAGACTTGCGAACCCCGAGACATCGGATCTCAAGATCGTCATCGCGGAATCGGAAACCACGATTCCCAACATCAGCCTGTAACGCCTCCTCCGAAGTGTGGTTGAGGCTTCTCCTGGAAATCCAATTTCTGTTCTTTGTCGGCTGATGGATTCGCAGCCGTCACTCTTACGAAAGGTGTCCCATGAAACGTTTGTCAGTATCCTTGTCTTCGCGTCTGACTTCGAGTGCCGCTCGTCGATCCGGCTTTACTCTGATTGAGCTGCTTGTTGTGATCGCGATCATCGCGATTCTGGTGGCACTGCTGCTGCCAGCTGTGCAGCAGGCTCGAGAAGCCGCTCGCCGAACTCAGTGTAAGAACAACCTGAAGCAGATCGGTCTGGCGATTCACAACTTCGAAGACACCTACAAGCACCTGCCCACCAGCAATCGTCCTCCAGGCACTGGGACAAAGCGTATTGCAGGCATCACACGGATTCTGCCTCAGATCGAACTGGCCAACGTCTACAATCTCTACAATCAAACGCTCCAGTGGAGCGATCCGAACGCGAATCAGCGACTGGCCGTCAGTACTCAGGTGCCCGCCTTCAACTGCCCTTCGTCTTCAGCAACTCCCAAGCTGGATGGCGACCCGGACGTCACAACAACGCCAAGTGGATACGCTGCCAACATGGTTGCGATTTCTGACTACGCACTTTCAAAGGGTGTGGACCGAGGCGTAGCAGCGCTGGTCAATACTTCGACCCTGACGATCCTGCCGGCAACACCGGACTTCACCGACCCGACGAACACCGCCAACAAGTATTACGCCGGCGTGTTTTCGCAGAACGTGGATGCAAAGTTTCGCGACATCACAGACGGTCTGTCCAACACGATTGCGGTTGTGGAAACAGCCGGTCGGCCTTCCGTGTATCGCCGAGGACTGAAGAAGTTTGGTGCTGTGCCAACCAATCGAGTCAACGCTGGTGGCTGGTGCCGCCCGGCGAGTGACGTCCTGGTGACGGGTCAGAAAGCCGACGGATCCGCTCTGTTCGGAACCACACCATTCAACGCCACCAACGGTTATGACGTCGGTTCAGAAGCTTATCCCAACGGAGCCTTCGGAGTTCAGGGAACCAGCCAGCCATTCTCCTTCCATACGGGTGGTGCTCAGTTCCTGTTCGCGGACGGAAGCGTTCACTTCGTCTCCGAAAACATTGACTTCGCTCTGTTTGTTGGCCTGATTACCCGTGGCAACGGCGAAGTGACTCAGTTCCCATAATCCTGGATGCTCCTCCAAAACCTTCACCCCAGGAAGGGACCGGTCTGACCGGTCCCTTTTTTGTTGGTAAGTGCACAGGAAACATCTCGCCAACGATTGCCAGTTCGGGCTGTTTTGGAAAAGCAGATCGCGACAGAATTCCTGACGGTTGCGTAATTCGGGAGATTTGGCAAACTTCGTTCCGGCTGCTGGAGAAGGCATTCCACCAGAGATTTTCCCAGCCGAACCGTTGCGAGCCATCCATGGCAGCAGTCCAGATTTATTGAGCGGGCATCCAATCCGCTCCGCGCCCCGTGGCCCGTGTGCCACGATCACTTAGCACTTTGGGTTCACTGAACTGTGCAGTGTCATGCTGCGCGCGGAGGACCCCGTTTGCTCAGAGATAACGCAACGGTGTGCGTTACCATGGCTGCTTCCAGTGCCAGTGGGATTTGTGAGTCGATTACGGATTGTGTCGGCCGGACTCCCCTTGTTCGATTGCGTCGTATCACAGAAGGCTGTGTTGCTGACGTCGTCGCAAAAATTGAAAATCTCAATCCTCTGTGGAGCGTCAAAGACCGCATCGCGCTGGCGATGATTGAGGCCGCAGAAAAGGCCGGTCAGATTCGCCCGGAAACAACGATCCTGGAAGCCACCAGCGGCAACACGGGCATCGGGCTCGCCTACGTGTGTGCTTCGCGCGGGTATCGGCTTCGAGTCGTGATGCCGGAAACTGCAACGATCGAGCGCCGTCGTCTGGTTACAGCGTTCGGAGCGGAAGTGACTCTGACGCCGGCGATCGAAGGAATGGCAGGGGCGATTCGTCGAGCGGAAGCGATTCGCTCGGAATCACCACAAGCCTGGTTCATGCCTCAGCAGTTTCAGAATCCTGCGAACCCCGACGTGCATCGTCGAACGACGGCAGAAGAAATCTGGAAGGACAGCGGAGGCGAAGTCGACATCCTCGTCGCGGGTGTTGGAACCGGTGGCACGATCACCGGTGTTGCGGAAGTGCTGAAGAAGCGACGTCGCGGCTTCAAAGCGATTGCAGTGGAACCTGCTGCCAGTCCCGTGATTACTCAGGCCATGGCTGGCGAAGAAATCCGACCCGGACGTCACACGATTCAGGGAATCGGCGCGGGGTTCATTCCAAAGAATCTCAACCTGGCGATCGTGGATGAAGCGATCACCGTCTCCGACGAAAACGCGGCCGAGACGACTCGGCGACTGGCAAAACTGGAAGGACTGTTCTGCGGCATCAGCTGCGGTGCGGCGTTATGGGCAACGCTGCAGGTCGCAAAACGCCCGGAAAACAAAGGCAAGCGAATCGTCGTGGTCCTGCCCGACCTCGGCGAACGCTACCTGTCAACAACACTGTTTCCGTCCTGAGTCTTCTGATTCAGAACCATTGAAACATACGACCTGACGGTCAGAACTGTGAAGGAACTTTTGATGAGCGACAATCTACTTCAGCGCAGCGTAACGACGAGCGTGGCTCGCAATCTGGCGAACACGACGAAGACATCCCCGAAGATGATGTCGATCACGCCGCGTTATCTGCTGAACCTGCTGCCATGGGTTC
>VFQT010000728.1_pt1 | contig 45121 bp, 39 predicted proteins | sample 3512381 | NCBI WGS metagenome assembly VFQT01 (sample SAMN10412376, study PRJNA504923) | tailings metagenome | isolation source: Relicate 2 Philex TSF3 active mining site | place: Philippines: Tuba, Benguet | collected 2017-08-29 | reverse complement strand
ACTGGTCGGCGACATGAATGGGCTGATCTGCTCATTGACCGACAACCCGAATGCCCAAAACACCTGGCAGCGACTGCTGCAACCACGAGATTACGAGGCGCTGGTACCGGAATCACCGAAGCAGGCTACGGCCCACCCACGTATTGCCCTCCCTGACACTTCCCCGATCCCGGCAGCCCTGCCTTTGCCAGCGTCATCATCCAGGTCCATCCCGGGCAGCCAGTTGCTGACCAGCCTTATGAGCGAAAATCTGCCGGATCGGGAACAGCGGCTGCTGACAGAGTTGCAGGCCGGGAATATCCCAAAGCATGCTCGCAGCTTCGTTCCACTGCACATCGAGGCTTCCACCGCTGACGGGCAAAAGCTGGCAGCTGTCTGCCTTGTTACCGCCGATTACCTTGCCGTCGGCACTGACGAAGATTCCTGCCGCATCGCCGTAACACCAGGTGCTGCGTCGAAACTGGCCAGCCACCTCGGGTGCATGCTGATCACTCCAAAAATCTCAGATGACATCCACGACGCGGCAACCGTGCGACTGCATCCGCAACCACTGACCGAAAATCGCGAGTCAGCGGACACGCTGCTGCAGCATGAGACTCTGATACGGCAACAGCTGACGAGGCAGCAGACAGTCCAGCCTTTTCTTCTGTCAGGCATCAAAAAAGATCTGGTGCTTACGAAGCGTCTGCTGGAGAAACCCCGGAAAACAGCACTCTACGGCTGGCAGCAGCCGGACGGACTGCCAATTCAGCCGCTCTACGTCGGACACAGCCACCAGTACGTGGATTACAGCCACGGCGTCCGGCTGATCCACGGCACGATATGGATCGATGACCAACCGCATGCCACGACTGACGTCCTGAATGATCCTGTCCTGTGGCCCCTGCTGACCCGCGAAGGCCCAATGAGCGCTCAACAAATCACCCTCGACTCCCAGTGGTAGTCGCCGCTGGCCGGGTATTTGCTTAAACATTTGCGGAAAACACGCTCACAAATCCGGATGCGAACCAATTTTTCTTGACAGATTCGAAGCCTTCCATTCAACTGGGGCCGATAACCTGCCGGAACGACTCTGATGGATTCGTTTCCTTCTGCCCCGCGGCTGCTACCATGTTTCCAAGGCTGACCAATCTGCTGCTGCTGACAACGGTGATGGCACACGCCATCTTCGGTTGCTGTCTGCATCACCAGCATTCCCCAGCCAGCAGCCTGCCTGCCGGGTATCGGGCAAATTCCACCTGCTGTGCCCACGATTACCAACCACAGCCAAACACCCAAAATCCCGCAGACAACGCTCCTCCGGCAGAACATTGCGCTGTTGAAGATTGCCTCTTCGTCGATACTCGTCCGGATCTTCCCCAATTGACTTCCGGCTCAGGAATCCGGCTGTGCGCGGCCGCCGATTTCCCCGTCGCATCCGCAGGCCTGCGACGAATTTCCAATTCCGCAGGCGATTCCGCGGCCCATCACTGCTCCGCTGGCCCGACGCGCGCCCGCCTTTGCTGCTGGCTGGTATGACGGTCGGCACACCCTGATCGACTCTGCCGCCGCGGTCAGTGCCGCATGCTGACGTCAGGCACACCGGCCTGTCCGCTCACTGCCCACGTATGCTCCGTCGCAGACTCTCGACGCGTTCCATCCACGCACACAATCGTGCCCGCACCCGAGGAACTTTCATGACCACTCAATTCACCAGCGCGCAGCGCCGCAGGCCGTGGCACTGGCTGCTCCTGCCCGCATCACTGGCCGCCCTCAGCCTCATCGTCCCAGGCGTCCGCCAGAGATTTCTGATCGCTGTCGGACCAGCATCGGCGACACCCGCGACTGCACACGACCACCCTGCAGGGGCCCCATTCCCGACCACAGCCGCAGAGGCCATCGCACTTTCCAGCGCGGCCCTGGCAAATCTCGGTCTGAACTCCGCCACCCTGCTCACTGTCAATCGCTCCGACCACTTCCGCTCCATAAACATTCCCGGCATGGTGGTGGAACGACCCGGACGAACTCAGATCCATGTCTCTGCACCGCTCACCGGTGTCATCACGCATGTCCATTCACTGCCCGGCGAAGCTGTCACTCCCGGGACACTGCTGTTTGAAATTCGCCTGACGCACGAGGAACTGGTCACCGCCCAGACGGAATTCCTGAAAACCCTCGGCGAGCTGGAAGTCGAACAGCGGGAAGTCACGCGACTGGAACAAGTGGCAGACACAGGCGCCCTCTCCGGTCGCACACTGCTGGAGCGTCGATACGCCCGCGATCGCCTGCAGGCTCTGCTGAAGGCTCAGCGGGAAGCACTGCGACTGCACGGACTGACTGACCAGCAGGTCGATGCCATCGCCACCGAACGCCGCCTGCTGAGAAGCCTTCTCGTGACCGCTCCGGAACCCGACGAACACTCCCACGAAGAACCGCTGATGCTGGCCGCTGACGCCGAGGCTGCCCGCCGCATGACCAGCGATCCGGCTGAAACGCAGCAGGAGCACCTCCCAAAGATCGCCAAACAAATGAATTCGGCCGCAGAACACCCCGGGCACCTGCTGGTGATTGAACGGCTGGCCGCCAGCAAGGGCCAGGCCGTTCGCGCCGGAGATCCGCTGTGCACACTCAGCGATCCGGAACACCTGCTCATCGAAGGCCACGCCTTCGCCGAAGACCGTGACACTATCGCCAGGACCGCCGCCCAGCGCTGGCCTGTTGTGGCTCTGTTCCCTGGACTCGAGGAGGAACAGCCTGTCACCGGTCTGCAAGTAGCCCGGGTGGCCGTCGAGATCGACCCGCAATCCCGCATCCTGCCGTTTTATCTCGAGCTCCGCAATCCCCGAATTCGCGATCTCACTGGCCCTGACGGGCAGCGCTACGTGGACTGGCAATATCTGCCTGGTCAGCGTCTGCAGCTTTCAATACCCGTCGCGCACTGGAGCGACCAATTCGTTGTGCCCGCAGCTGCAGTGGCCCGGGATGGAGCGGACCGGCTGGTGTTTCGCCGGAACGGACGGCTGTTCGAGCGTGTTCCGGTGCATGTTCTGCACGAAGACGGTCAATCAGCAGTCATCGCTGATGACGGTTCGCTCTTCCCCGGAGACGTCATTGCCGGCAGATCGGCCGGCCAGATCCTGATGGCACTGCGCAGCCGGGCTGTGCCCGTTGATCCGCACGCCGGACATTCCCACTGACTCACCAGACCGCAAACGCACGGTACCATCACATGCTTGATGCCCTCATCCGATTCTCGCTGCAGCAGCGAATGCTGGTCGCCGCCGTCGCCTGCCTGCTGACCGCCGTCGGCACCTGGCAGTCAGTGCAGCTGCCGATTGATGTGTTTCCAGACCTGAATCGCCCGCGCGTCGTGCTGCTGACGGAAGCTCCCGGCATGGCCCCGGAAGAAGTGGAAACGCTGATCACAATGCCCCTCGAAACAGCCATGAACGGTGCCAGCGGTGTTGAGCACGTTCGCAGCTCTTCAGGCGTCGGTATCTCAGTCGTCTACATCGAATTTGCCTGGGACACCAACCTGATGACCGATCGCCAGGTCGTTGCGGAACGTCTGCAGGCCGTTCGCGACCGGCTGCCAGCAGGTATCTCTCCGCAGCTGGCACCCGCCGCTTCCATTATGGGACAAATCCTGCTGCTGGCCATGTGGAACGATAATCCCGATGTCACACCGATGCAGCTGCGAACCTCAGCCGACTGGATCCTGCGGCAGCAACTGCAGGCAATTCCCGGAGTTTCCCAGGTGATTGTCATGGGCGGTGAACGCCGCCAGTATCAGGTTCTGGCTGATCCCGCACGCATGCAGCGATTGGGAATCACACTCGAACAGGTCGAGGCAGCAACTGCTGCAGCCGGTGGCAGCGGCACCGGCGGGTATCTGGATCAGCAGAACGCCGAAGAAATGCTGGTGCGAGTGATCGGGCGAGTCCGGGATGCAGACGACATCCGTCGCACAGTCGTCTCTGCCGAGGGTCAGCGTGCAGTAACAATTGCTGATGTGGCCGAGGTCCGGGAAGGAGCACAGGTGCGTCGCGGAGACAGCGCTGCATTCATGCGACAGCCCGACCGCACAACGTGGAGCGGCGGACCGGCGGTCATGCTGAATATCACAAAACAGCCCGGAGCCGACACCAGGAAGGTGACGGAACTCGTGCTGCAGGCTGTCCGCCAACTGCAAAGCTCACTGCCGCAGGGCACTCGAGTGGAACCGGCCTATTCGCAAAAGTCCTTTATCGATCGCGCAGTCGGAAACGTTTCCGATGCCCTGCGCGATGGCGTGATTCTGGTGGTCATAATTCTGTTTTTGTTTCTGATGAATCTGCGAATCACCTTCATCACTCTGACCGCCATTCCGCTCTCGGTCCTGATCACCGCGATGATCTTTGCCGCCTGCGGCATTTCCATCAACACCATGACACTTGGAGGCCTCGCAGTTGCCATTGGCGAACTGGTGGATGACGCGATTGTGGACGTCGAAAACATCTTCCGCAGACTTCGCGAAAACTGTCTGTTGCAGCACCCCGCTCCGGCACTGCAGGTGGTCTATTCCGCCAGCGTCGAAGTGCGCAGTTCCATTGTTTACAGCACCATGATCGTGGTCCTCGTGTTCATTCCACTGTTTGCACTGGACGGTATGGAAGGCCGCCTGTTCGCTCCACTGGGTATGGCGTACATTGTGTCGATCCTCGCCTCCCTGCTGGTCTCACTCACAGTGACTCCGGTGCTCTCTTACTGGCTTCTCGGTACAGCACATCGGCTGACAGAGCACGAAAGCGGATTTCTGCGGATGCTGAAGCGTCCGGCTGAAGCCATCATTCGCTTCAGCGTGAGACACCCCGTGCTGAACCTGACCGTCACGGCCGTTGTGACGGCTGCCTCCGCAGTCACGGCTGTACGCCTCGACCGGGACTTTCTGCCACCATTCAACGAGGGCACTGTGCAGTTGAATGTACTGCTGCCACCAGGCACCTCACTGACTGCCTCCATCGATATCAACCGCAGCGTCGAGCAGGCTCTGCAGAACAATCCCGATGTGATCAGCTTCAACCGCCGAACGGGCCGGGCCGAACAGGACGAACACGCTGAGGGTGTGCACGCCAGTGAATACCTGCTGGAACTGGATCCGCGGTCATCGGGAACGCGGGCAGAGCAGCTGGAGAACATTCGCAGGGCACTTGCCGATATTCCTGGAATCGTATCGGCCGTCGAACAACCGATCTCGCACCTGATCTCACACATGCTCTCGGGTGTCCGCGCACAGATTGGGATTCGCATTTATGGCGACGATGTGGACCAGTTGAGAAAGGAAGCGGACAGCATGCAAAAGGTGCTCTCCGGGATCAGCGGAGTTCGCGATCTGATGCAGGAGCCTCAGGTTCGGATACCACAGTTGCAGCTGCAGCCTGACCGTGAAAAACTGCGTTTCTACGGACTGACCGCAGCCGACATCTCAAACTTTGTGCAGACAGCTCTGCAGGGAAAGATTGTGGGTGAGGTGCTCGAGGGGTCGCGTACAATTGATCTCGTGGTGCGACTGCAGGATGCGGATCGTGAAGATCCACTGGCACTGGAGCGGCTGCCGATCCGACTGCCCGCGGGTGGTGTCATCCCACTGTCAGCCGTGGCCCGGATTTCCCGCGCTGACGGACCGAATGTTGTGAACAGAGACAATGTCCGTCGCCGCGCACTGATTCAGTGCAATGTGGCAGGCCGCGGTCTGGTGGAGGTCGTCCAGGATATGCAGCGGTCACTGCAACCCCTGATCAGCCGATTGCCGCCGGGCTATACAGTCGAGTTTGGCGGACAGTTTGAAAGCCAGCGGTCGGCTGCTGCACGGATCATGGTGCTGTCTCTGATCTCACTGCTCGCTGTCTTCCTGCTGCTCTGTTCGATGTTTCGATCGGTCAGCCTGGCTCTGCAGGTCCTGGCCGCACTGCCGATGGCTTTCATTGGTGCCGTTACGGCACTGGTGCTGACACAGCAGACCCTGACAGTCGCTGCGATGGTCGGCTTCATCTCACTCGGCGGCATCGCCTCACGCAATGGAATTCTGCTGCTGAACCACTATCTGCATCTGGTCAGACATGAGGGGGAGCAGTTTACCGAGTCCATGCTGGTGCGAGCCGGGCTGGAACGACTGGCTCCGGTACTGATGACTGCACTCACCGCCGGGATTGCTCTCGTACCTCTGGTCATCGCCGGTCACCAGCCCGGCCGTGAAATATTGTACCCGGTAGCCACCGTGATCCTTGGTGGCATCATCAGTTCGACGTTGCTGGACTTTTTCGTTCACCCTGCACTGTTCTGGATTTTCGGACGCAAGGCTGCAGCCCGGGCCGTTCATAACGCCCACAATGACGAGGAAACACTGACATGACACATGGGCTGAGATTTCCACTGCTGATCCTGCTGCTGCTGTCCGGCTGCTCCCGCTCACAACGGGATTCAGCGGACACAACCATAAACTCTGCCAAAACGACGGCAGACGAGCATGCGGGCCACGACCACGCGGCTGAGGGTCCGCACCACGGCATGCTCATGGAAATGGGGGACGGCGAACTGCACGCTGAACTGGTGCACGGGCGTGACTGGGCCACCGTTTACATCCTGGATGCCACGGCCACCTCAGCCTGCCCCATTGACCAGCCGCAGATTCAGGTCAACGTCACCAGCGGCAACAAAGGCCGGCAGTTCAGCCTGACAGCATCGCCGGAGAAAAACGAACGTGCCGGCAGCAGCTCCCGCTTTGTTTCTGCTGACCGCCAGCTGGTGGAGGCCCTGACCGACACAGACTGCAAATGCAGGATTGCCGTGTTGCACGCCGGGATTCCCTACGGCGCAGCTGTACCTCAGAAGGTTGAACACGCTCACCAGCACTGAGTCATTTATCGCTGCAGCAAATCGGATTCATTTGCGGCAGAAAAGCACCAGATGCTCACTGATCGATGCTCCGGGCCTGCGAATTCGGCGGAAATTCAGGCACAAAAGCAGCGTTTTTTCTTGACATAATGCATATTTTAATACCACACTTGTGCGTATTATACACTCCCACCCTACTCCATATGCTCCACCCTCGTTCAGACTTCGAGATGCCCATGCCAATTGGGATCAATCCGCTTGTTGATTATGCATTTAAAATGCTGTTCGGCTGCGAAATGAACGTGGCCATTACGATCCACTTCCTCAATGCCGTGCTTAAGGGGCAGCCGAAGATCACCAAAATCAGGCTCATCAATCCCATCCGCCAGAAACAAACTGCCACTGGCAAGCAGTGCATCCTGGACATACTTGCGGAAGATCAACTGGGTCGACAACTCAACATCGAAGTCCAGATATCTCTGCCCGCCGGGATGGAGAAAAGGATGGTCTATTACACAGCCGAGACCTATGTCCGACAGTTGCAGGAGGGCCAGAATTACAATGCACTGCAGCCTTCCATCAGCATTTGCGTGCTCGCTGGCGCTCTTATCCGACACCCCGGACAACTGCACCTCGACTTCAGGCTCCGCGAAAGATCACACCACCTCACGCTGACCGACGATCTGCAAATTCACTTTTTGCAGCTGAAATATCTTCAGGTTACGGCGGAAACACTGTACAATGCGACCGACGTGGAACGATGGTGCTGGTTTCTGTCCCACGCTGACAAAATGACCATTGAACAGATCTCTCAATTACTGCCTGAACAGGAATTTTCTGAAGCTGCCGGAGTTCTGGAAATGATTGCTCGGACACCCAGTCAACTTCTCGAATACAACGCTCGTCTCAAAGCTCACCGCGACGAAGAGGCCAAAATCCTGCACGCTCAGCAACAGGGAATTGAACGGGGAATCGAAATCGGTGAAGCCAGGGGAATCGAAATCGGCGAAGCCAGGGGAATCGAAATCGGCGAACAGCGAGGGGAGTCCCGAGGGATTCGCAGAGGAATGCTGCACGGACAGATCCTGCAACTGCAGCAACTGCTCGGTCAGGCAGTTTTAACCGAAGAACAACTTGCTGCCTGTGACATCGATCAACTCAATCATCTCCTGGCTGATTTGCAACAGCGTTTCAACAGCGTCAGATCCTGAAGTCGGCAGACCTCAAAAACGTACGGCGGAAACATACGCGCGATCGCATCGTGAAAACGCAGCGACAATCGTTTGTTTTCCGCCAGTGCAGCACAGCAGAAGTTCCATAGTGACTGGCAGTCTCCACGCGGCTACAGCAGCGACAATGGATTCACCCGTGTCTGCAGCGGAAAATTCACTCGCTGGCCGTTCAGCCGATGGGATTCGAAGACCCCACAAATCATCTCGATCGTCTGACGCCCCTGCTCACCGTCGCACAGTGGCTGCCTGCTTTCCCGTATCGCCGCCAGCAGATCTCGCCCCGGCAGCACCTGCGATGTCAGCGACGCAGCCAGATTCGCATCCGGCTCAGGTTTGCCAATACCCGCAGAACTGACCACCTGCCACACCCGCGGCTGAGCAAAGTCCGGATCAAACGGACTGCCCTCACGGATTGCCGCCAGCGGATGCTGATCGGCCCGCAGGTCAATCACACCCTCCGTACCAATAATCTGCAGCCCAAACGACGCCGGCCGATCCGTGGCTGCATCTCGTCGACGAGCATGCTGTACAGAATCGAAGTAGAAGGGCAGCCCAGACTGCAGTTCGAATCGAGCATGCAATTCGTTTCCCGCCAGCAAGCCGATCCCTTCTGCCCCCTCCCGGACATCCGCCGTCTGCACCAGCCGCCCATCCTGCAGCAGCGTCGCACTGACAGCTACGGGCGACCCGCCAAAATACGCTGCCAGATTCATCACATGCGACCCCAGCACCCACAGGTCAAGGGCACCACCACGAGCATCCTCCTTGCCGCGGCCACGGTACTCCAGCACCCGCCCAATCTTACCATCGGCGAGCAACTGCCTGAGCACAGGAAGGACCGGGTGAAATCGATTCCTGTGGGCCACCGCAATACGAACCCCCGCTGCATTCGCCGCCCGCAGCACCTCGTCCGCCTCGGCCGGAGTCCTGACGAAGGGCTTTTCGATATAAATACCTCTGACCCCATGCTGTATCGCAGCCAGCAGCATATCCCGGTGCTGGTCAACATGCCGCGGCCCGACAGCTACAACTTCGGGCCTCTGCTCCGCCAGCATCACATGATAGTCTGAATATGACTTCCCTGGCTTCAGCAGATTCACAGCAGCAGCCAACCCGGCGGGATCCGCATCTGCAACGGCACAGATCTGCACTTCCGGGATCTGCTGCCACATCGTATCCAGACCATGCCCATAATTCCCGCGCCCCGTATGACCAATCACTGCCACTCGCACTGCGGCAGTCCCGGGTGCAGACATAACTGCCGGCTCCACAACCAGTGCCCCCACCGGCAACACGAAAGCAGACTGCAGCAATTGACGACGACTGACCATGATCACTCCCTCCAGCCTGGCCTTCACCGGACTCCACCACACATTTTCAATTTCAAACGACTGACGCACATCGCCGCCGGCTCATTGCGCAGTCCCCACCTTTCGCAGCGATCGACCGGACAGTGCTCCGGTCGGCACCCCCTCGTACACCGCGAATACCCCGTTCACCAGCACGTATCGCAGTCCCGCTGAAACCTGCCACGGATTGTCATAATCTGCTCGATCCCGAAATTCTGATGGTGCAAACACGACAACATCCGCCGCCAGTCCCTCCGCCAGCAACCCGCGATCCGACATCCCCAAAATCTCCGCCGGCAAACCAGTGGCACTGCGGATCGCGGCCTCCGGCGTCAGCACACCCTCCTCAATCGCATACCTCCCGATCTTTCGTGGGAATGTCCCGAAGGACCGCGGATGAGGCTGGGTTCCGGAGGGAATCTTCGAACCTCCGTCGCTGGCTGTTGCTACCCACGGTAATGGCATCGCCAGCCGCAGGTCGTCTTCACTCATGTTGAAATTCACAACCGAGGCCCCGCCGTTGCGCTCAATCTCCAGCACAATATCACACACCTCGCGTCCCTCAAGCTGCGCAACTTCGTCCAACGATCGACCAACCCAGCTGCGGTTGTGAGTGCAGGACGCCAGCTGAATCCGCGTCGCCGCAGCCAGCTTCTTCAACACATCCTCGCGAATTCTTGCCGCATCAGACGCGCTGTTCAGACGCTTTTCCAGCGCCTCGCGACCACCCTCTCGAGCCCAGGCCGGCAACAATGTCGCCTCCAGTGATGTGCTGGACGCCGTGTACGGATACTGATCTGCTGTCACCAGCTGACCACCCGCCCGCGCCGCCTCGATCCGACTGATCGCCAGCCGCAGCGTCCCCCACGAAGCTCGACCGCTCGCCTTAAAATGCGAGACATGCACCCGACATCCGGAACCCCGACCAATCTCCAGCGCCTCCTCAATGCTGGACAGCAGCTCGGTGCCCTCACCCCGAATATGACTGGCGTAGATTCCACCATGCCGCGAGACAACGCCGGCGATGGCCGTCAGTTCGGTTGTCGGAGTAAACGTGCCGGGGATGTAGATCAGCCCGGTCGACATGCCCCACGCACCGTCCTGCATGGCCTGCTCTGCCAGCGTCTGCATTCGCTGCAGCTCGTCCGCAGTCGCGGCCCGATTGACCTTCCCCATCACCTCCGCACGCAGACTTCCATGCGGAATCAAATGCGCGACATTCGTCCCGGCACCAAACTGATCGATCTCCGCCAGGAACTTCGCCGTATCCACCGGGCCAAAACCACAATTGCCCGTGACCATGGTCGTACAACCCTGCATCAGATAATTCACACTGCCGCGTGTCCTGCGGTCCAGCAGCGGCTCGTCACTGTGAGTATGCAGGTCGATAAAGCCGGGCGCAATGACCAGGCCCCGACAGTCGATCTTCTGATCCGCATCAGCCTTCGAGTCAGCCGGCAGCAGACTGATGCGGCCACCGCGAATTCCAACGGAACCTGCGACACCCGGACTGCCATCACCCCGGTGAAGCACACCATTTTCCAGCAGTACCTCGAAACGCGCTGCGGCGGCTTGAGCTGCCTCCTGGGCCCACGCTGACACACAACACGCCAGCAGCCACCCCAAACAACCAACAACCATCGTTCGCATCGAAAGTCCCCACGCTGTCCCCGGCGACTTGCCAACAGTTCCCGCATACCCTCGACTATCGCCCGGCAATTTGCAAGTCTCCCCTCCCCCGCCACCCGGGCGTCACAGCAGCAGTGCCACTGGAACTCCCGCGTTGCCACCGCTATGCTGCATGACAGGCCACAGCAACCTCAACCACAGCGTCGGATCCCCTGCCATGACAAAGTCCCATAAAATCACTCGTCGCAGCACCCTGCTGGGCAGCATGGCAGCCGCAGCCGTCATCCTGCCGCGCGGCTCCCGCGCTGCCGGATTCCGCGAAGCCATTGACCGACCGGTCGCCGCCGCCATCGGTACCGGCAGCCGCTGGTGCCAGAAAGCCACGGGCATCAATGGCCCATGGGGCTCCGCACCCGATTTCCGTCGTTTCACCGACTACGCTGCCGTCTGCGATGCCGATGCCTCCCGACGCGAACTGGCCGCCGGCATCGTCAGGGAATGGACCGGATCTGCCCCCTCAATACACTCCGACTACCGCGCGATCCTCGATAACCCAAAGATCGATATCGTCCACATCTCAACACCTGACCACTGGCACGCCAAAATGGCCGTCGAAGCCATGCTGGCCGGCAAGGACGTCTACCTCGAAAAACCCATGACCCTCACCATCCCCGAAGGGCGATTGATCTGTGACGTTTGCCGCCGCACCGGACGTATCGTTCAGATCGGCACACAGCAGCGCAGCGAACGACAGTTCATCGAAGCCGTCGCGCTGGCACACAGCGGACGACTGGGACAACTGAAAAAAGCCACCTGCAGCATCGGCGGTGCTCCGCAAAGCCCCGCTCTCCCGGTCGTTGCCGCCCCCGCAACTCTCGATTGGAACCTGTGGCAGGGACCTGCTCAGGAAACAGAGTTTCGCTGGCTCGCCGGTGACAACGGTGAAACTCGCAGCTGGTCACGCTGCCACTACGAATTCCGCTGGTGGTACGAATACTCGGGCGGAAAACTCACCGACTGGGGCGCACACCACGTCGACATCGCCACCTGGGCACTCGGAAAAACAGACACCGGTCCCGTCCGTGTGATCCCTGAACACGTCAAACACCCCGTTGAATTTCGCGATGGATTTCCCGTGGATCCGTCCCGCTACAATACCGCCACGGAGTTCCTGATCCGTGCTCAGTTCGCCGACGGAATCGAAATCGAAATCCGACATGACGGCGACAACGGCATTCTGCTGGAAGGCACCGAAGGCCGAATCTTTGTCAATCGAGGTCGTATCACCGGCAAACCCCACGAAGACCTGAAAAAAAGTCCACTCCCAGAAGGCACACTGGAAAAAATCTATGGCGAACGCCCGCTGACGGACCACTTCACAAACTTCTTCGAAGCTGTCCGCGATCGTCGCCAGCCCATTTCTGATGTCTTCAGCCACCACCGCGCTCTGTCCACCTGCCACCTGGCAGGAATCGCCGCCCGGCTGGGACGGTCCATCAACTGGAACCCCGAAACCGAACAGATCACCGACGATCCCGCTGCCGCCGGACTGCTGGCACGCGAGCCCCGGAAAGGCTTCGAAATTCAACAGGGCTGAGCAGCAGCACATCAACAAAAAAACACCCGGTCACCCGGGTGTTGCTGTTTCCTCAGTGGCGCTCGCCGAACCAGTCGGCCATCGGCATTACTTGCTCAGCACTTTCGCTATGGTCTCCTTCAGCACATTGGCGCTCTGCACCAGTGCCGTCTTCTCCTTCGACCAAAGCTCCACCTCAATGTGGCTCTTCACACCGCTGCGGCCCATCACCGTCGGAATCGAAAAGCACACGTCGCGAACACCGTAAGCTCCGCTCATCAGGCTGCTGACCGGGTGAATCCGGTTGTCATCCAGTGCGATGCTGTGAACTACATCAGCAATCGACACACCAACCGCGAATCCCGCCCCGCCCTTCTTCTTGATCACCTCGGCACCACTGCCACGAGTCTTCTTTTCCACTTCCGCAATCAGCGTTGGGTTGACTCCCGGAAACTTCTCCAGCGGCAGATTCCCAATCTGGGCCATCGACCAGATCGGCACCATGCTGTCACCGTGTTCCCCAAAGATCGTCACACTGACCTGAGTCGGCGGTACGTTCAGTCGCTGTGCCAGCATGCTGCGCAAACGAGTCGTATCGAGCACGGTTCCCAGACCAATCACCTGCGACGCCGGCAGCCCCAGTTCCTTAACCGCCAGATAAGTCAGTACGTCAACCGGATTCGACACCACAAAAACAATGGCGTCCTTCTTCAGACCATGCTGCTTCATGTCCGCCAGAATCGTGCGGAACAAAGCAACATTTCGGTTGATCAGGTCCAGACGACTTTCGTCCGGCTTACGCCGCAGACCCGCAGTGATCACCACCACGTCACTGTCCTTCACAGCTTCCGTCCCCGCCGCGGAAATCCGCTGCGGGGCCATCAGCGAAGCACCGTGGAGCAGGTCCAGAGCCTGACCCTCACACAGCTCCCGATTCACGTCCACCAGCACAATGTCACTGACGATCTTCCCTGCCTGCAGTGCAAAACCCGCACAGGATCCCACCAGCCCGCCACCACCGATAATGCTGACCTTCATTGCCGCTTCTTCCTGTTACTTCCGGACACGATGAATTCCCACACACAACCGACCCTGTCAGGCCTTGCCCAGAGCCGCCATGACCTGCTGCGTAATCATCCGCACCAGATCCTCACTGACTTCCGCCGGCTTCTGCTCACACGGTTCGCCACACGGCTTCTGCAGGTAACCCGGATAATCCGGAGCAGGTTCGAAGGCCCGCTGGACCGGGATGTTTTCCTTGTACCCCTCACGAAACGCACTGTTGCCGCACAGGTCACAGTTCTCATTGTGGAAACGCGGATCGTCAAAGCCCCACTTCTTCTTCAGATCCAGCAGTTCACGGCTCTTCTCTTCACTCAGATACATCGGCTGACCAATCTGCTTCGCCAGCAGCAGGATCCGACAGTACGCATCCAGAATCTCAGTCTTCCAGTACGCATCCTCCAGACTCTTCCCAAAGGATACAGTGCCATGGTTCTTCAGAATGATCGTATTCGTGGCCTTCAGAAACGGGACCACCGTGCTGGCGAAACGCTGGTCACCCGGAGTCTCATAGGGGGCAATCGGCACCTCGCCCATGAACACTTCCACTTCCGGAAGAATGCACTGCGGAATCGGCTCACCCGCCACCGCAAACGCCGTGGCATGCGGCGGATGACAGTGCACCACAGACTTCACGTCCGGACGGTGCTTCATAATCGCCAAATGCAGCAATACCTCGCTGGTACGCTTTCGCTTCCCGGCAATCTGATTGCCCTCCATATCAACCGCACAAATGTCGTCCGGCTTCATGAAACCCTTGCAGATCATGGTCGGAGTACACAGCACTTCGTTTTCACCCACACGAATGCTGATGTTGCCATCATTGGCAGCCGCAAATCCCTTGTCGTACACACGCCGGCCAATCTCACAGATCTCTTCCTTCAGCGCCCGGTCGTTGATCCCGCTGTTCCACTTGTTAGCCATCTTGCTTTACCCTGACTGATTGTTGGGGGAATTACCTGTTCGCAAATGTCACTGTCAGCCAACGCTGACCTGATCCAGAATCGCCGCGTTGTAGGCGTCAATCGGTTTGGAATTCGGATGGAACGGCGTCGAAGCTTCGGCGCTTTCCGTAACCGCCATCAGACAGCCCGGCCCCGCTCCCATGTCGTCATAGACCACCACCGGCTCCGTCCGACCGGCTGCAGCTCCCAGCAGCCCGGAATGCTTAAGTGGCACCGCCAGCTTCCATGAGGCCCCTTTCAGCGAAGGATCCCACTTCGACAGCGTTACCCGCCCAATACACTCCATAATCCTCATCGTCCCGCTCCCTGCTGCACTTCACGCCAGCCTGCCGGTACTGAACGAACCGCCACGGACATCATCCGCAAAGCCCGCACCAGCTGCGTCCAGCTCCAGCCCGCTGCTTCCATGCACAACACTGTAGGCCGCATCCGCTCAATCAGTCGCTGCAGGTCACTGCTCCCGGTCACCGCCGCTGCCCGCACGTCCACTCGACGATTCAGCAGACACGCAGACACAGCCGGATCCGCACCGACACACACCAGCGGCTGACCGCCATGCAGCTGCAGAATCCGATCGATCGCCGCATCCTCGCCACCGACTGTTTCCACAACCCAGCCTGCCGAGCCGGCTGCAGACTCCAGCACAGCGGTCCGCTGCACCTGAATCACCAGCCCGCCCGCTGCCTTCGCCACTGCAGTTCCGCCCGCAGCCGCATCCGAAAACTGACTCGCCACACGCACCCCATGACGACGCAGGTAATCCCGCCCCGATGGAGTCAGTACCGCACCACGCATCAAAGACACCGTGCGACCCGCCGCTCCTGCAGCCGACAGCACCGCCTCCGACACCACCAAACTGCTCAGCCGAATCACGTCATCAGAAATCGCTGCTGAAACCACAGCAGGTGATGCTGCTGCAGAGATACCCGCAGGAACCGGCTGCAGCTCCCGCAGCACGCTCCGCACAATCTCTTCCACGTTTTCCGCTGTCAGTTTCATACCCGTCATCTGTCCGTTTCAAACACCGTCGTCAGGCCTGCGGCTGAGCATCCAGGATGCCCTGCACGGAAAACCGAATCGGACTGTCCTTCCGCTTCGTCAGCTGCTGGATGTACTTCGTGTCACTGGTGAAAAACACCAGATCCCCCTTCCGCGCACCCAGGGGATCAATCGCCAGCTGCGGAAACTCGTCCTCCCGCAACTGCTGATCCAGCGGCTGCAGAACAATCAGCTTCCAGCCATTCAGTGACGAATGCTTCACTGTCGCTGTCACATGCCCCAGCACTTTGGCGATCTGCATGACTGCTCCAGCCCTCAGATAATGCGAAGGTCTTCCACCATCACACAGCGACGCTGCCGAGTAAACGTCAGCGGACTGGTGACACCTTCACCGGTCGGAGTCGCTATGCTGAACGACAGATAACCCTCTCCGCCCAGACCCAGGCCCGCCATGCACGGACCATTCTTCACAAACAGCGTCGTGTTCATCACCCGCGCCATCTTCGTGATCGTATGCACATCACGCGAATGAATAATTGCCGTGTGACCGAAACCGTGTTCGTATTTTCTTGCCAGAGCAATCGCATGATCCGTACAGTTCGTTCTGACGAACGGTACAAACGGCATCATCTGCTCCTCTGTAACAAACGGATTATGCTCGTCCGTCTCCCCGTACAGAATCTGAGTCTCCGAGGGAATCGACAGGCCAATCTGAGCGGCCAGCCAGGAAGCATCCCGACCAATGAAGTCGCGATTCAGCTGGTAATGACCACCCTGCTCCTTCGGCGGAGCAAACGCGATTGCCGAAAAGGCCGCCGTCTGAGCCGCATTCAGGCGATACCCGCCATGCTGCGACACCGCATTCATCAACTGGTCGAAAATCTCCTTCACGGCGAACACTTCCTTTTCGCCAATGCACAGCAGATTGTTGTCAAAGGCAGCACCCGCCACAATCGACTTCGCCGCGTTGCTGATGTCAGCCGTCGCATCCACGACCACCGGCGGATTACCCGGACCAGCAACAATCGCCCGCTTCGGACTTCGCAGGGCTGCGCGAGCCACTGCGGGGCCGCCAGTAACCACCAGCAGCTTCACACCACGATGGTCAAACACCTGCTGCGCTGACTCAATCGTGGGATTCCCCACAATCGTCACCAGATTCTCCAGACCCGTCGCCGCGTGGATCGCCCGATTGAATCGACGCACTCCCTCGCTGGCAATCCGAGCACCACTGGGATGCGGATTGCAGACAATCGTATTGCCCGCCGCCACCATGTTCACAAAGTTGCCGGCCAAAGTCGGCAGGGAATGGGTCACCGGAGTAATCGCGCCGATGACACCGAAAGGAGCATACTCGGTGACCGTCAGCCCGTGACTGCCACTGACCGCGTCCGTGCGCAGAAACTCCACACCCGGCACCGTGCGAATCGCCTTCAGCTTCGCAATCTTGTGCTCCAGACGACCGATCTTCGTCTCTTCAAACTCCAGCCGGCCCAGTTCCTCCGCCTGCTCCTCACAGATCCGCTTCACAATGTCAATCGCCGTCCGCCGCTGCTCCAGCGACGCACGCGACAACTGCTCGAAGCCCTGCTGAGCCGCAGCGACCGCGTCGTCCACATTGTCAAACACACCCCAGCGAGCGGAAGCCGCCGGAGCCGCCGGAGCACGCCCGGTCAACTGCGACAAAACCTCCTGAACCACCTGCCGTATCGTCTGCTCTGTTGCCTGCACGTCAGCTTCTCTCTGCACGGTCGCCTCCACGACCCTCTGCCACTTCGCCACTCCCTCAGCGAATCTGTACTGCCCCCGAAATCTCACTCACCCGAACGAAACACCGTCTTCGAATGCACCTGCACCGTGTCCACAATCCCGATGATCGCAGCGTCAATCGGCAGCTCCTTCGTACCCGCGGTAAAGCGGGCACTGGAACCCTGCACACACAGCACAACTTCACCCTCGCCGGCACCCACCGTGTCCACCACCACAAACGACCGACCTGTCGGCTTCAGACTCGACTGATCCTGTTCATCCACCCGCAGAGGCTCCACCAGCAGCAGCTTCTGCCCAACCAGCGATTCAACCTTTTGAGTTGAAACGAGGCTGCCTGTAATCCTTGCGAGAAACATACTCAGATCCCCGATACTGAAACCCTGACCCGCCCCCCGCTCATCGCGACGCGATTGCCGCTGCGGTCTGCCGAGCCACCACAATTTCCTCGTTCGTCGGAATCGTCCAGATCTGAACCCGACTGCCATCCGTATGCAGACTGGTCTCGCCCTTCACGCCCCGATTCCGCTCCGCACACAACTGCACCCCCGCCCACTCCATACGAGCACAGACGTTGGTCCGAATCCGTTCACTGTTCTCACCGATCCCGCCCGTGAAGACGATCACATCGGCACCGCCCAGCAGTGCCATGTAAGCCCCCACATAAGACCGAATCGAAGCCTCAAACAGCCGCAGAGCCAGCTCTGCACGCTCATGACCCGCAGCCGCTGCCTGCTCCAGATCACGACAGTCACCACTCAGTCCGCTGATCCCCAGCAAACCACCCTTCGATGACATCTCCGACAACACCTGCTCAAACGTCAGGCCCGTCGCCTTCATCACCACGGGAATCGCATAGGGATCAAAATCCCCCACACGATTGTTGTTCGGCAGACCTCCCTGAGGACTCATTCCCATGGATGCCGCCACACTGGCACCACCACTGATCGCACACACCGAAGCACTGCCACCAAGATGGCAGCTGATGATCTTCAGATCCGTACGCCCCAGCAGCTCCGCCGTACGGCCCGCGATGAACCGATGACTGGCTCCATGAAATCCCCAGCGACGAATCTCATGCTGCGTATACCACTCCCACGGTACCGCATACGCCCGATGCTCAAATGGGATCGTTTCATGAAATCCGGTCTCCAGAGCCGCCACCAGCGGAATCTGCGGAAATGCCTGCTGCAACTGACGCATCGCCCGCACGTAGGGTGGGTTGTGCGCCGGAGCAATGTCTGAGAGGGCCTCCATCTTCTGCAGCAGCGGCTCGTCCACGATCCGCACACCACTCAGACTGCCCGCAAACACCGCCTTGAATCCAATGCCGCCGACTTCATCCACAGACTCCAGACAGCCATGCTCCGCATCCGTCAGCTGCTGCAGACAGATACTCACCGCTGCCGCATGATTGGGCACCGCCTGACGAAGCTCGGAACGATGCGTACCGATCTCCGCAAAACAAGTGCTGGTCGCATCCGGCTGACCAATCCGGTCAATGCCGCCACGAGCCAGCTGCGTCTCATGCTCCAGATCAAACAGCCGATACTTGAAACTGGTTGATCCCAGATTGGCTACCAGAACCTTCATCTTCTGCTCCTTCTCTGACCACAGTCGCACCACTCCCTCAGCTTCCACTGCAGCTGAACTTCACCGCTGCTTCCGCCCCGGAATCGGATCACTGTCGCAACCGCTCCGGGCGGAGGCATCGCTGTTGTCCACGCTTCTCACAGCACCGATTCCAGCAGTGATGCTTCCGGACGCGGAATCAGGTGAGCACAGACCAGCTCACCGGACTGCGAAGCCGCTGCCGCTCCCGCGTCCACAGCCGCACGCACAGAACCCACATCACCCTTGATGATTGTCGTGATGTAAGCCGCACCAATGTTCAACTGCTTCACCAGCGTCACGTTGGCAGCCTTCAGCGCTGCATCCGATGCATGCACAGCGGCCACCAGCCCCTTGGTCTCAATCATTCCAATCGCTTCGTTCATCGCTGACACTTCCCCTGAATTCTGACCCTGAATTGAAAACTCTCACACAGTTCCCCGACAACACGGCACTCAAGCCAGTGTCAGAAACTCACTTCTTCGCCGCAGCCGGAACCGCCTTCGGCTTCGGCAGCACTGCTGCCACATCCTCGTGCGGACGCGGAATCACCTCGGCACTGATCACCTGTCCCAGCTTCGATGCTGCAGCAGAACCAGCATCCAGAGCGGCCTTCACAGCAGCCACGTCGCCCGTAATAAAGGCCGTCACCAGACCACTGCCAATCTTGTCCCACGACACCAGCTGCACATTCGCAGCCTTCAGCATGGAATCAATCGCCTCCAGCATGCAGACGAATCCCTTCGTCTCAATCATTCCCAAAGCTTCACTCGATCTTGCCATCTCAACTCTCTCCCCGCCGCGTCTGCACCCTCCAGGAACAGGCGCCGGCACCCGAAAAAAACAACACTGATCCATCAGCGTCGGTGTAAAGAAAACTCAGAACTCAACACTCAGTGACCACAGGCACACGGCTTCGGCTTCACCAGCTCCACCTTCACCGCACGATCCAGATTCACCGCATTGCCCTCGTCCGTGTCCAGATGCACCTCCAGCTTGATCCCCTTGCCGGCTCGCACTGCCAGATCCTCCAGCACAGTCGTACATGCCGGTGACTCCACGCGCAAATGCACCAGATCACCGTCACGCACCCCGTAATACTCAAGATCCTCCGGACCCATGTGCACATGCCGCATCGCCCGGATCACCCCCTGCTGCAGCTCCACAACTCCGTGCGGGCCCATCAGAACACAACCCGGAGTCCCCTTAACGTCGCCACTGATCCGCACCGGCAGGTCAATCCCCAGCGAAATCCCATCCGTAAACGCCAGCTCCACCTGCGAATCCGGACGACACGGCCCCAGGACCCGCACGTTCGGCAGCATCCTGCGACGAGGCCCCACGACGGCCACCGTCTCCTTCGCAGCAAAATATCCGTCCTGATACAGGTCCTTCTCAGGAGTCAGCTTTGCGCCCGGTCCAAACAGAATCTCAACATGCTGCTGAGTCAGATGGACGTGCCGAGCAGAAATGTTGACGACCAGAGGCCGACGAGATGCCGCTGTCACCGCAGCCACCGCAGGTTCAGCGGTCGCCCGCAGCACAGGGATACCAGACTCACGCACTCCCGCCGCCGGTCGTGTCCCCAGATGACGCACCAATACCTCACGAACCACACGCTCAACTTCCGCCGGATTCACTGTCGCTGTCGACATCTCTCGTCGCCCCCTTCAACCCTGCACAAAACAATCCACTCAGCCCACCGCAAACTCAGCCGCACGCCGCCGACGGACGCCGACTGCCACGCTCCGCCACCGCAACCTCCATGCGGATCCCCGAATGCTCCATCCGCTGCACCCACTCCTCCGTAATCCCGTCATCCGTAACGATCTCGTCCAGCACATCCAAAGCACACAAATGCGACAACGCCCGCTGACCAAACTTGCTGCTGTCCGCTACCAGAGTCACCCGATCAGCAGCACGAATCATCTGCCGCTCCGTCTCCACCAGCAACTGGTTGCTGTTGAACAATCCGTCCGACGTTATCCCGCCAGTACTCATCACCAGCCGCGATACATGAATCTGCTGCAATGCCGTTACAGACAACTCACCCAATGCCACTCCCGTCTTCGGGTACACATAACCACCAATAAAAATCAGCTCGATCTCACGACGATTCATCAGCAGCGAAGCAATCGGCAGCGAATTCGTCAGTACCTGCAGCGAACGACCCGCCAGATGTCGAGCCACCTCCAGAGTCGTGGTGCCACCGTCCAGCAACACCGTCTCGCCCTCCGAGATCAATTCGGCCGTCCGACGAGCAATCCGCTGCTTCTCCAAAGATGCCAATCCCCGTCGCACATCGAAATCTGATTGAGTATCCCCGATAAAGGAGGCACCACCACGAGTTCGCTGAATCTGACCGGAAGCGTCAAGAAATTCCAAATCCCGCCGCACCGTCGATTCACTGGCGCCCAACTCAGTCACCAGAGACTGCAAGGTTATAAAACCCCGCTCCTCCGCGATTCTGAGTATTCGAGATCGTCTTTCTTCCACAAGCATCATGTTTCCGCCATTTCAGATCACGGTTTTGACAGATTATGACTGCTTCCGGAGGATAAATCAACGCATTTGACGAATGGAACTGACTGATTCTGACTGATTTCTTCCCCAATCACCCTTTTCACTCAAGTCCCACAACCGCTCGACTCTAGCACATCCGCAGAGTCGCGTTGCCGAATCTCAACAAATCCACACACCCACAACCACACACACTCCCACCAAACCCAACAACCCACACAAACCCGCAAAACCTCCCAAAACACACACACAACAGAAACTGTTCAAACGTTCCCTATCGTTTGACATCCAGCGAAATTCAACCTACACTTCCAGCCGTTTCCCGGCGAATCCACGTCCCGTGCTCGCCGCGGCCTGAGCCCCAGGGTCCACTGCGGTGAATCGGTATGACGCAGCACAACTTTACCGATTCGCCCGACCCGCTGGCCTCCACCGCACACGTCCCCATCTCCGAACGACCGCTCGTCGCCGAAGATGATCGCACCGTAATCAGCGCCCCGGACGGACCACGCAGCGAATCACACTCCCCGCCCACACTCACGGTCAGCGAACAACTGCTGCACAGCCTGTTCCCCGCCAACGGCGTGTCCTCCGGTGAAGAGGCCGGAGTCCGCGTGGCACATTTCGAAATCCGACAGCGCCTGGGTGCCGGTGGCATGGGCGCCGTCTTTCTCGCCATGGACCTTGAACTGGCCCGGGATGTCGCTCTCAAAATTCTGCATCCAGGCCCGTCCCGCGATCCATCGCTGGTCGCTCGCTTTCGCAACGAAGCCCGCGCCTGTGCTCAGCTGAATCACGACAATATCGCCCGCGTGTTCTACTCCGGAACACAGGACGGGCTCTATTTCATCGCCTACGAATTCGCCAGCGGTCGCACCATCCGCGACCTGATCCTCGAACGCGGAAGATTGACCGTCGCCGAGGCCGTGAACTACGCCATCCAGGTCACCCTGGCACTCAATCACATTTCTGCTGCCGGCATCGTGCACCGCGATATCAAGCCGTCCAACATCATGCTGACGGATTCAGGGCGGGTGAAAGTCGTCGACCTCGGACTGGCCCGCCGCGACATGGCTGACTCCATCGGTGAAATCACAGTGGCCGGCACCACACTCGGCACCTTCGATTACATCGCCCCGGAACAGGCTCGCGATCCTCGCAACGCCGACGTGCGCAGCGACATTTATTCACTCGGCTGCACCATCTATCATATGGTCACCGGACAGCCACCGTACCCCGAAGGCACGGCTCTCCAGAAACTGCTCGATCACCAGGGCAAAGCCCCGCCGGACCCGCGACTGATCAATGCCCGAGTCCCGGCTGAACTGGCTGCCATCGTGCGCCGCATGATGGCCAACGTGCCTGAGCAGCGCTATCAGGCCGCCTCACTGCTGCTCAGCGATCTGATGCAGCTGGCAGCACGCCTGGGACTGCAGAGCGTACCGGCGGAAGGCATCGTCTGGCGTCCCAGACAAACTGCCGGATCGGCCGGGGTTCCCGGTGCTGCATGGCTTCTGGCCACAGTACTGACAATTTGTGTCACAGCCCTGACCCTGCAGTATTTTTCCGGCACGGCACGGTCCCGTCAGGCATCTCCCGGCCTGCCCGTCGCCACTCTCAATCCGCAGGACTTTCGTCCCCGCGAACCGGATCCTCCGGTCACTCCGCTACCGGTTCCGACCAGCCCGGAGACCTCACCGGCCTCACCAGTGTCACCGGCAGCCACCGCATCACCACCCGACGCGGACAGCCCTGGCAGCCCCACCCCCCGCAGCTCGGACCTGCCACTGCTGGCCGACTCCGCTGTCCAGCTGCCACTGTCTGTCATTCCGGCTCCGGGCCTGCCCACTCCCCCGGTATTCCCGTTCGGAATACCACCCGAACTCGCACTCGAACCCGTCAGTTCGCCACCGGTCGCGGCCCCCGCTGCAACCGACGTACAGGGTCCCTTCATCCTGCAGCAGTCCGGCCGCAAATCCCGTTCATTTCGGACTCTCAAGGCCGCAGTTGCCGATGCCAGCTCGGGTGACGTCATTCTGCTGCGATACAATGGCTACCCGGATGACCTGCCCGCACAGCCCCCCGTTCGCATCGTCGATATGAACCTGATCGTCCGGGCTGCCGACGGGTATCGCCCCACGCTCGAATTCGATGGCCTCGCAGAAAACTCGCTCGAACCCGGCCAGATGTTCAGCCTGCTCAGTGGCGGAGCTCTGACGATTCGTGATATCGACCTCAGGATGATCGTCCGTGACGACCAGAATGTGGATCACTGGTCGCTGTTTCACCTGTCGGGCACAAATCGAGTCGTCCTCGAAAATGTGTGCCTCGAATGTGCCAATCCCTCCAAACGGCCCGCTTCACTGTTCGAGCTTTCCGGAGATTCCGGCACCACAGGTGAACTGCCGCAGGAAGAAACCGAGATTTCACTGAATCGGGTGGCCTGCCGAGCCCAGGCGGATGCGTTCCACATTTCCAGTCAGCCCCGCGGCCGCATTCGACTGGTGGGCTGCGGCATGGTGCTCGACGGCAGACTCATGGATGTTCGCGGTGACGGGTCCATGCAAAACGCCCGCGGACTGCTGGAAGTCTTCGCGGAACACCTGACCTGCATGCACACCGGGCCGCTCATTCATGCCAGCGATATGGACCCACAGCAGCCGCTGTCCTCCAAACGCCTGCTGCCACGCATTTCCGTCCGCAGCGAAGCCTCGGTCTACAGCGCCCTCTCCGCAGACGCACCGCTGCTGCGGTCCGACGGAAATTCGTGGATTGAAGACCTCGAATCCCTGCTCATCTGGAACGGCTTCACCAACCTCTACGACAACTACAGCATGCTGTGGATCATTGAGACCACCAATCTGGACTTTGCCGGTCGGCGGCTGGATTTCCGCGGCTGGCAGGAGCACTGGCAGAAACGCACCGATGGCGAAGACACCGCAGCCGAAGTTTCCGGTGGTGAAATCTGGAGGTTTCCTCTCACCGCACAGGAAAACAGTCCGGACATGGCAGCCGTCGTTCCGGCCGTCTTTGAACTGGATGCCGCGCTGTTTCTCTCAGGCACCCGCAACACTTTCCCTCGCGCCCGGGATGGGCTGATTCCCGGAGTCAATCCCCAGGAACTGCCCGCCTTCCCGAGGTCTCGCCCCCAGTCCGAAACAGCCCCGGAACCCGCCGCCCCGCAGGACATGCCGATGCCGCTGCTGATGCCGGCCGGCCAGTAATACCGCCGCAGCAACCGAAAATTCCGGCTTCCACCACCGGCCAATCCCGGTTTCTCTCGCATTCCCCGCACTCACAAGGTATGCTTTCCGGCACATCCTGCCGGTCTGTGTTCGAAGCACTGCCTTCCGCAGCCGGCCCTGATTTCCTTCCGCTGGACATCCTGCCATGCCTTTGCCTCTGCTGCGACAACTGCTCCTGTCGGCTGTTTTCGTAACGTTGTGCTGTTCTGGTTCTGCCCCCGCTGTGGCTCAGCAGCCGGCTGCCACCGCCAACTCGGCCGAGCGAACCTTTGCCAGTCTCGAAGTCTTCCCCGCCACAGTGGTTATCTCCTCCATCAGAGATGCCCGTCGTGTCGTGGTGACCGGCGTCACCTCCGATGGCCAGCGAATCGACGTCACGTCCAAAGCCACATTCTCCACACAGACCCCGGTCTTCACCCTCGACTCTGACAATTACCTGACACCCCTCGCCGCAGGCGCGGGGACACTGAAGGTGGAAGCAGTCGGCCAGACGATCGAAGTGCCGGTCCAGGTGACGTCGATCGACCCCGTCGCTGTCGAATTTTCACGCGAAGTCAATCCGCTGCTCAGCAAATCGGGCTGCAATCAGGGGCTTTGCCACGGCTCGGCAAACGGCAAAAACGGCTTCAAGCTTTCACTCCGCGGCTACGACTCATTCTACGACTACCGCGCACTCGTCGACGACATCTCCGGGCGCCGCTTCAATCGGTCGCAGCCCTCACAAAGCCTGATGCTGCTGAAACCTACTCAGGGGGTGCCGCATGAGGGCGGTTTCCTGTTCGACGAACAGTCCCGCACCTATCGCGTGCTGGAACAGTGGATTGCCGAAGGCTGCAGCTACAGGACTGATTCGGCTCGCGTGGTCGGTATCAAAGTGCACCCTCCAACTCCGCTGCTGCAGCTTCGACACGATCAGCAGCAGCTGATAGTGATCGCCGAGTATTCGGATGGCAGCTCCCGCGATGTCACTCGCGACGCCGTGTTTGATACCAGCAACTTCGAAGTGGCCACCGTCTCCAAAACCGGGCTGATTACCGCCGTGCAGCGTGGCGAAGCCGCCGCTCTGGTGCGTTACGAAGGCAACTACGCCGCAGCCCCGATTTCCATCCTTGGCAACCGCGACGGCTATCAGTGGACTCCGCAGCCCGAACAGAATTTCATCGACGGACTGGTGCACGCCAAACTGCAGCGGATGAAGATTCTTCCCTCGGACCTCGCTGGTGATGCCGAATTCCTCCGCCGCGTCTCGCTCGACATCACCGGCGTTCCACCGGGAATCGCAGAGATCCAGGCGTTCCTGCAGGACAAAACGGAAACACAGGCCAAACGCACCGCCAAAATTGACCAGTTGCTGGCCAGTTCCGGCTATGTGGAACACTGGACACTGAAATGGAGCGACCTGCTCCTCAACCGCCGCAAAACCCTCACCGAACGCGGTGTCTGGTCCTTCCGCAACTGGATTCGTCAGTCAGTCGCAGCCAACCGCTCCTACCAGCAGTTCGCCGCTGAACTGATCACTGCCAACGGCAGTACTTTCGAGAATCCGGCCGCCAGCTACTACCGGATTGCACGCGAACCCAAAATGGTCATGGAAAACATGACCCAGGTGTTCCTCGGCACCCGCTTCAACTGCAACCAGTGCCATGACCACCCCTTTGAACGCTGGACACAGCGCCAGTACTACGAACTTGCCGCATGGATGGCAGATGTCGGACGACGTCCCCTGCCCGACGGTGATGAATTCATTTTCACGATGAGTTCCGCAGTGCCGGTCGTCAATCCCGACAGCAACCAGCCCGCATCTCCCAGGTTCCCGTTCGAACATGGCGGAGCCGTGGATGCTTCAGCCACGCGTCGCGAACAGCTGGCGCAGTGGCTCACTGCCAACGAAAATCCCTACTTCGCCAAAAGCATCGTCAACCGTTACTGGAGCTACTTCTTTGGTCGCGGCATTATCGATCCGGTGGATGACATCCGCGCCGGCAACCCCGCCTCCAATCCGGAACTCCTCGATGCCCTGACAAAGGACTTTATTGACAATAACTACGATCTGAAACGCCTGATTCGTCTCATTTGCACCTCCGTGACCTATCAGCGCAGCCTCGAATCCAATCAGTGGAATGAAGACGACTCCAGCAACTTCTCGCACGCACTGCCCCGTCGCCTGGCCGCCGAGCAGCTCTATGATTCGATCATTCAGGCCGCCGGTGCTCCGCGAGCCTTGCCGGGCGTGCCTGCGGGCTTCCGCGCTGCCGAACTTCCGGACCCGCAGGTCGAAGTCGCCTTCCTTGATATGTTCGGACGCCCGCCCCGGGAATCACCCTGTGAATGCGAACGAACAAGCGATGTCAGCCTCGGACAAACACTCAATATGGTGAACGGCGCCACCATCGGCGACGCCATCGCTCATCCACAAGGCATTATCGCTCGTACCCTGGCAGCCAACGCCACAACAGAACAGTTGATCGAAACGATCTACCTGTCGGTGCTTTGCCGTCAGCCTTCCGCTGAGGAACTGCAGCAGGCTCAAACTTACTTCGGTGCCGCAGGTACTCCGAAAGAGGCCGCTGAAGACCTGATGTGGGCACTCATCAACAGCCCCGGCTTTCTGTTCAACCGCTGAGCTGAAACGGGCCAGCCGTAACAAAAAAAGAGGCCCTGAAGATCGCTCTTCAGGGCCTCTGGTTTTTCAACATCCGCATCTGCTGCATTGCAGCAGCCGCAGGATCACCAGTTTTTGGGATTCATGACCCAGAACCAGCTGTCCTTCTCTTTGTTGAAGTTGAGCTGCCAGTATCCGTCGTCCCACTCGAGGGAGACTTCTCGCCATCCCATCGGAACCTGCGGATACGGGTAAAACGGTCCGATGTACGGCCAGGCACTGGCGCTGTACTGCGTCGGATAGCTCACTGCAGCCGAGTTCGGATAGGCCGCATAGGCCGGCCACGCGTAGTTCGGCAGGTTCGGGTTGTTGAAGCTGGTCGGAGCATATCCGCTGGCAGTCGGCGGCGCACCCGGAGCACCCATCATCATCGGGCCAGGCCCCATGGCAACTGGTGTCGGAGGAGCCATCATCTGAGGCGGAGCCATCATCTGCTGGGGAGCCATCATCTGCTGGGGAGCACCCTGAGTTGACACGCGAGCCACAGGCTGGGCAACTGCCAGACGATTATTCATCTGACGAACACCGGGAACTGAGGCAGCAGCACGATGCAGAGCCTGCCGGTCGGCAGCGGTCGCGACCGAGCCTTCCATGGTGCAGACGCCGTCCTTGAATCGGACGGTCATCTCATCACAGGCGACCCCGCAGCTCTGGATTGCCTGAGCAATCTCTGCGGCCATTTCCTGATTCGATTTCTTTGCAGGGGCCGGAGCTTCAGCGGCAACCTGCTGAATCATCGAAGGCTGCCTGGCTGCTGACTGCTGATGAGCCGCCTGAGCGATCATCGGCTGGCTACCGGACGGAGGAATGTATTTCAGGTTATTCTCAACCCGCTCAATCCCCGGCACGCTTCCGGCAGCTCGCTGTGCCAGCGAACGCTGACTCGGATCGCTCACCGAACCGCTCAGAATCGCAGCCCCTTCGCGGACTTCGATTTCGATCCCAGTGCCGCGAACCTGTGCTGTCTTCAGTGCTGCAGCCACTTCATTGGCCAGCTCCTGATTTCGAGCCTTCTCAGCAGAGCCCGAGAACGGCATCACCGGTTTGAATTTTCCGCCCAGAAACCCATCCGCACTGGCGGCAGCCGGGCTGGCTGCCAGAACGCCCAGCACGAGTAACCACTTACCGTACTTTCTCATGAAAGCTCTCCTCCGTGAGGTACCTTCCGTTTCGGACCGCGCTCGTTCTGCTGGGAAACCGTCCCGGTGGTTCACTGAATCTAAACGCTCGAGTCTGAACCTCTCCCGGTGAACGCCAGCACCGGAAGTCCTGATATGCTCAGTCCGCCTGCCACCCGCAAAGCCTCTGGTTTTCAGACACTTTGCATTGCAGCGCAACAGAAAGTCACAACCACTCCATCGGATGGGTCGTACCGTCTGGATAAGCAATTCTGCCTTTTTGGTTCCTGTCGGTTGTTCCTGACATGTAGGAAACACCGGGGCACGACCGGCAGGGGCGGCAGGTTTTGCCGAACCTTAACTCCGAATTCCCCGAACAACCTCACGTCCTTTGCGCTGGATTCCCGCAACGGCTGCTGCGATACTGAAAGGCTCAGCCTGCTCAGTTCGGCAGGAATCTGTGTTTGCCGGAGCCTGCAGATGACTGAGACCGAGACAGGGTTCAATCGAGCACAGCGATTGTCAGTGCTGGCCGCCGGTTTCGCTGCGTGGATGTTCGCGGGCCTCGAAAACGCCCTGTTTGTCCTCATTCACCGTCAGATGATGCTGTCGCTGCTCCCGCCCGGAACTCCGGAAAAAGTCATCACCGAGTGGTTTGCCTGGAATCAGGCGGCATTCATGCTGGGGGCGGCGACGGGCGGCTGGATCTTCGGCCTGATGGGCGATCGCATCGGCCGCACTCGTGCACTTGGTGCCAGTGTCCTGTGCTACTCACTGCTGACCCTCGCAGCATGGTGGATTACCGATCCCGTGGTCATGTGCAGCGTGCGATTTCTCGCCATGCTGGGATTCGGAGGTACGTGGCCGAATGCCGTCTCACTGGTGACCGAAGCCTGGCCCGGTGCATCACGCCCCCTGCTGGCCGGGGTTATGGGAACCGCAGCAAACTTCGGCTTCGTCCTGCTGGGCTGCCTTGGCCTGATCTTCGAAGTCACTCCGGACTCCTGGCGCTGGACACTGTTTGTCGGCGGCGCTCCGGCAGCGCTGGGACTGGCGATTTTACTGGCGGTTCCTGAATCGCGACGCTGGCTGACTCAGAAGCACGCACCGCGGAACTTCGGTGACAGCAGCCAGGCAACCACGCCGCAGCAATCTGTCACCGGGCAGCTCTTCAGGCCCCCACTGCTCTCCAGAACGCTCATCGGGATCCTGCTGGGGTCAATCCCCGTCATCGGTACCGCAGCCAACGCCAACTGGGTCGTTCCGTGGCGAGACCAGGCAGCTGCCCGACAGGCCGAACAGACCGCTGCCACCGCCGCCCGGAACGGAACACCCGCGTCGCTGCAAAAGAAAAAAAACGGACAAAGCCCCCGTGACAAAGCCCGTACCATGATCAGTCGCTCCAGCGGCGCGGTCTTCGGCAGCCTCCTCGGCGGACTGATTGCCACTTTCGCCGGACGACGACTGTCCTATTTCCTGATCAGCCTCGCCACCTTCGCCGTCAGCTCCACACTCTTCGGTCTCATGCAGCCCAGCGATCCATGGTTCGACTGGGCCGTGTTTCTGCTGGGGTTCTGCGGCGTCGCATATTTCGGCTGGTTGCCATTATTCCTGCCGGAACTGTTCCCCGTCCACGTACGCGCCACAGGCAGTGGCATCTCATTCAATGCCGGTCGCATCGCTGCGGCCGCCGTCAGCGTCTTCGTCGGGCTGCGGATGAGCGCCTTCGGTGGCGATTATTCGGCCATCGGGCTGTGGACCGGACTGATCTACGCCGTCGGTATGCTGGTCATCTGGCTGGCCCCCGCCGAACAGGCCACTGCCAAAAAATGACCGCAGTTCGCGTTCTCAAGTACGAGTTGCAAAGCCGACAACATGATCCAGCGTCGTCTCGGTCGAACCGGTCTCCTCGTGTCCGAAATCAGCTTCGGCGCCGGTCCGGTCTCCGGGCTCATGACCGGCACCGACACTCAGCAGCAACTCGAGGTTCTGCGAGCCGCCATACACAGCGGCATTAACTGGGTCGACACCGCCGCCGGATATGGCAATGGCACATCGGAAAAAGCCGTCGGTGCTGCACTCCGCCAACTGGACCCGCAACAGCAGATTCAAGTCGCCACAAAAGTGCGGATCCACAGATCCTCCGGTGCCTCGATCCGCCAGCAGATCACAGCAGGAATCACCGCATCTCTCAGCCGATTGCAGCGATCTCACATCACCCTGCTGCAACTGCACAATGCCATCACCGAACAGCCCGATCAGGAACCATTTTCACTGACACCCGAAGAAGTGCTCGGTCCACAGGGCGTCGCCGCTGCCTTCAACGAACTCCGCCAGTCCGGGATCATCACCTGCTGTGGTCTCACCGGCACAGGTCAACCAGCCGCGCTTCGAAAGGTTCTGGAAAGCGAGCAATTCGAGACATTGCAAATCCCCTTCAATCGCCTCAATCCCAGCGCCGGAATGCCCATGGCACCCGACACCGTCCCCACGGATTACGGCAACCTCCTCGCCGATTGCCAGCGACTGGACATTGGGGCATTTGCAATTCGAGTGCTCGCTGGCGGAGCCGTTGCCGGAAATCCTCCCAGTGCCCACACCCTCACAACCCCCTTCTTTCCACTGGACCTGTACCAGCACGACCTGCAGAAAGCCCAGTCGCTGGCAGCAGCCGAGCCAGCCAGTCACGCTGTGACCGAGGCCATCCGCTTCGTGCTGCAGCACCCCGCTGTCTGCTCAGCCATCATCGGATTTGCTCAGCCCCATGAAGTCCTGCAGGCATGCACTGCCGCCTGCTGATCACGGTGCAGAAACAGGTTGCCCCGCCTGAGTCCTGATACCGGCTGCCTGCTGCAGATCAATCAGCACCGACGGACGCAAATACGCTTCCTCGGTCCCCTTCGCGTAAGTCACCCACATCTTCAGGGCCGTTGCGTCGTAAACCACGTTTACGACATTGCCGCCACGGATCGGAATCTGATTCGCCAGCTTCACAAGTGCTTCCCCATTCAGCTTGCCGTGACCGCTCTTCAGCGTCGGGAATGCACCACGCCCCTCATCATTGTAAACCACACAGCTCAGAACATTCGGAGCAAACTCATCCGTAGCGTCGTTGTCCTTCCAGATCAAAACTCGCCGATCCGCCGGCTCCGGTGCATGCGCCCGCACCTTCACAGCCCTCCGATCCGTTTGACCATCACCAAACACAAAGTGATACCGCTTCGTCATCGGCTGACGACCAAAAATCTCCAGCGTCTCGGTCAGTGACTTTGCGTCGTACAGCATCGTGCGAAAGAACGCTGTAAAATGCGGAGCATGAACAAAATACGGCGCCTCCTTTCGCGACGCATCACCCATTTCTGACAGCGCAATTCCATGAAAATTCATTCCGGTGTGCGCCCCGCAAAAACCGGCAAACGTCGGCACCACATGCGGCGAGCCGGCGTCCGGCACATAAATCACGATCGCCGCAAAATTGTGAGCACCGATTTCAAGATTCCAGTCGAGATTGCGAGTCTGGTAAAGATGCCCGTCCACCGTCGCATCACCCCACGCCGCAATACTGCTGCACGAATACGGCATCAGCAACGGGACAGCATGCATGGCCTGCAGAGTTTTCAGGGGCAGTCCCGAAGCATCCGCGACACCCGCCAGCTCCTGCTCCAGCCTGTCGTCCGCATAGGCCGCCGTGCGGCTCCACACCTCCTGCAACTGCTCTTCAGTCACCCCCAACTGCCCGCAGATGCCCTGCAGTGCCGACGGAATGAACGTGGTGATCTGCTGCCGTAAGGCTGCCCCCAGCTGTCGCCCCATCTCATACGGTGTGCCACGGACCACAACCAGAGGAATCTCTGCGTCGCCCTGCCGCACCGTCGTCACGTTTGCCTCACCGCGGGAAGCGGGGCGAGTAAAAATAACGGACGGCTCCGGAGGCTGCACCGCGCTGGCCTCTCCGGTGATGGCGGCAGGCTTCCCGGTCAACGACTCGTCAGCACCAAAGCCATCAGTACCAGCCATCAAAATCAACGCCCAGAACAGCCTGTAATGCATGGCACAGTTTCCGCAGGAAGGTCAGGAAATTTACCTGCCCTCCAGTATTCCATTCCGGACAGGTTCCGTCAAACTGGGATCCCGCAGATTCGCCTCCATCACTTCTCACCGGACAGAAAGCCCACACCATGCTCCGCCCCGGAAAAATCTCACGCCGCTCTGTCGCTCGGACCGCTGTCACTGCGGCCGCGGGATACACCACCCTCGCAGGCACCGCCGCTGCGATTCAGGACGAAAGCCCTCAAACGACTGCACCAGCAATTGACCCCGACTTCAAAATCTCAAAAGGACGCATTCGCCAGTCCGTCATGGGATGGTGCTTCAATCCCATGCCCACCAGTGACCTCATCGGACACTGCCTCAGCATCGGACTGACCGGCATTGAAGGGATTGACCGCAAATTCTACCCGGAAGCCCGCAGCCGAGGCCTGCAGATTTCCCTCGTCAGCAGCCATGGTTTCGCCACAGGCCCGGTGGATCGCGGCAATCACGCCGAATGCGAAGCAAAACTCCGAGCAGCCATCGATACGGCCGCCCAGTTTCAATGCTCAAAAGTCATCACATTCACCGGCATGACGGTCCGCGGAATGTCCGATGCCACCGCAGAATCCAATTGCCTCGAACTCTGGAAACGCGTCATCGACTACGCTGAAATGAATCACGTCACCCTGTGCCTCGAACATCTGAATTCCCTCGATAACTCACACCCCATGAAAGGACACCCGGGGTATTTCGGTGATGATGTCGAACGCTGCTTCGATCTGGTACGCCGCATGGATTCCTCCCACTTCAGGCTGCTGTTCGATATCTACCACGTCCAGATCATGAACGGCGATGTCATCCGCCGAATCGAAAAGAATCACCAGCTCATTGCACACTACCACACCGCCGGCAACCCAGGCCGAAAAGAACTTGATCAACTGCAGGAAATCAACTACCCCGCTGTCATGGCGGCTATCCTCAGAACCGGATACACAGGCTTCGTCGCACAGGAATTTCTGCCCACATGGGCCGATCCAGTGCTCGCGCTGCGACACGCAGCCAGCGTCTGCGACATCTGAACCACCCCCGCACCCAAATCAGCAGGACCATCCAATTCATGGCTTGTGGGAATTCACCCAAACCTCCAGAATTGCCCGTGGCAACGCGGCACTGATCAGATATTTGTTCGTCCGCACACTTTTCCCGGCACACAACAGGGACCAATCCGGTGTCAGACATCTCCTCTGTGCTGATTCTTCACGCCTCCGATAACATTGCCGTCGCCCGCCGGGCACTCAGGTCAGGCGAAGACTTCGCATTCGGCGCCAGCGCAGTCACCGTCACAGAACCCATACCCCTGTTTCATAAAGTCGCTGCTCAGCCCATTCCGAAGGGCAGCCCCATTCGCAAGTTCGGACAGCCCATCGGGTCCGCGGCGTGCGACATTGCCCCCGGACAGTGGGTGCACACCCACAACGTCAGCCTGGATCGCGACCGTGCCGGTTACCAGTTCTCCACAGAACTGCTGCAGTTCCCCGTACCGCCGGCACGCACATTTCAGGGCTTCCGCCGCCGTAATGGCTCGGCCGGAACCCGCAACTACATCGCTGTCATCAGCACCGTCAACTGCTCCGCCACAACCTCCCGCTACGTTGCACAGGAACTGGCACGCACCGACCTCAGTCGCTACCCCAACATTGACGGCGTCATACCGATCGTCCACAAAAGCGGCTGCGCCTTCGCCTGGAACAGCGATGATCACCTGCTGCTCAATCGCACACTCGCGGGATTCGCACGACATCCCAACATTGCCGCCTGCATCGTCCTTGGACTCGGCTGCGAAACCGCTCAGGCCTCACACCTGCAGGAGACTCAGGGACTCGTCCAACTCGGCGGTGCCCTCGCCGGCGGTCGTGATGACCTGCCCATGATTCTCAACATCCAGGAAGTCGGTGGCGTTCGCAAAACCGTCGATCGCGCCGTCTCAGTCCTGCGGGAAATGCTGCCAGCCGCCAACGACGTCCGCCGCGTCCCCATTCCAATCTCCGAACTGACGCTCGGCCTGCAGTGCGGAGGCAGTGACGGCGCCAGCGGCATCACCGCAAACCCAGCACTCGGATACGCCAGCGACCTGCTGGTAGCCCACGGCGCCGGCTCCGTCCTGGCAGAAACCCCGGAAGTCTACGGCGCTGAACAACTGCTGACACGGCGATCCATCAGCCGCGAGGTTGGCGAAAAACTGCTGGAACGCATCCGCTGGTGGGAAGACTACGCCCGCCGAAATAACGCCTCCATCGATAACAACCCCTCCTGGGGCAATAAACAGGGAGGCCTCACCACCATCATCGAAAAATCACTCGGCGCTGTCGCGAAAGGCGGCACCGCCCCACTCCTCGACGTCTACCAATTTGCAGAACCCATCACCTCCCGTGGCTTCACCTTCATGGACACCCCGGGTTACGACCCAATCTCCGTCACCGGTCTTGTCGCGGGTGGCTGCCAGATCGTTGTCTTCACCACCGGACGAGGCAGCTGCTTCGGCTGCAAACCCGCCCCCACAATCAAAGTCTCCACCAACACCCAGCTGTTCAATCGCATGCAGGACGATATGGACATCAACGCCGGCTCAATTATCGACGGCGAATCTGTTGAATCCGCCGGCACTCGACTGTTCGAAAAGATCATCTCAGTCGCCAGCGGCGAACAAACACTCAGCGAACAACAGGGAATCGGCGACGAAGAATTCTGCCCGTGGATGCCCGGCCCCATCTTTTGAAGAATCCGGTCAGCGAGCCCTGACCGCGGGCTGCACTGCATGTACCCACCACAGCCGCGGCCCAACCTGCAGCTTGTCCACCTCCCGCAGAAAACCCCGCACACCGCCAATCTCAAACACCTGCAAATTGCCGGAAGCCTCGCCCGCCAGCAACAGATGTCGACCACCCGGCACTATGGCGAAAGAACGCGGGACAGGTTCACAGGGAACCTGCTCCAGCGCAGTCAACTGGTCACCGCCAGCACTGATTCGAAATACCGCCAATGAATGCACACCGCGATTCGAAACAAACAGATGCTCGCCATCCGGATGCACTCGTATCTCAGCTGTACTGTTCTGGCCCCGAAAGTCCTCTGGAATCGTTGACTTCGTCTCGCCAGGCACAAGACTGCTGCCCCGCAACGCATACACCGTGACAGAATTCCCCTGCTCGTTGTCCACATACGCAATCGGCAGCGTTGGATGCCACGCCAGATGACGAGGACCCGTTTGGTCAGGAAGCTGCAGAAAACGCGGAAACCCAGGCAGCAGTCGCCCGGCCAGTTCCTCAAAACGAAACTGATAGATGCGATTCGGACCCGTGTGAGGCACAAACACCAGACGGTTCGATGGATCAGGCACGATGGAATGAGCCTTCTCGGCTGTCGGGAGCTCCTGCACCGGCCGCTCAGAAATCCGACCGTCCGAATCAACCTGATGAACCGAGATCTTCGCTGCCACATAATACGCGGCAAACAGATAACGACCGGTTCGATCCAGCGTAATCTGCGCCGGATCAGCCCCCGCCTCAACAGTGCTGATCAAAGTCAGACGACCAGTCGCAGGCTCAATTCCAAAACTGCAAAGCTGCCCGGTGTCGCGCATCGAAGCAAACAGCCAGCGACCGTCCGCCGATGATGTTAATGCAGCCGGCTCACCCGGAGTCTTCAGACTGACCTTCCGCGCGACACGACCACTCTCTGCATCAAATGAAAGCAAATGAATGGACCGCTCGTCCGCCACACTGCAGTAAACAAAAATCGGCGACGATACCGACGACTCGTCCGCTGTGACCGCGCCACTGGAAAACAACACACAAAACAGCAGCGACAGTCGCCACACAGCCACGAAGTCACCAAACCATCCCGGCTTCATGCTGCTGCTCCCCAAAACTTACAAGGCCTCAGGTCTTTGCCAGATAAAGCCGCTGAATGTCTTCCACCGTCACATGAATCACTCGCGCAAATCCTGTATGAGTCCGCTCATAGGAGACCTTCGAGGCCAACTGGGGTTGCTGATGAATCGAACGAGCAACCCAGCGACGGTCCTCATCAGACAAATTTCCCACCGACTTGTCCCAAATCGTCCTGGTCTCCATCACCAGCGAATCCACACGCGGATCAAACTTGTCCATGAAAAAATACTCCCCACGAAACAAAAAAGGAGCCCGACATGAAACATGTCGGACTCCGGTATTCTAATAATCAGAGCCTGAAAATCCCAGCTTGCAGCAGCTATTCCCGACCCGCCGCCTGCAAACGACGACGAGCAGTTTCAATCCTGCGAGCCTTGCTGCGATACTCCTCGTCCAGAGCCGCTCGCTCCGCCAGCACCGCTGACAGTTGCTGCTGGGCAGCACGTCGACTGATCTGACCACACTCAACAGCCGAATTCGTCAGCACAGAGACCACCGGCCCCTTCACCTGAACAAACCCACCGTCAATAAAGTACGACTCAGACTCGCCGCCGGCCCCCCTCAGTCGCAGCACTCCGGCACCCAGCCGACCAACCAGCGGAGCTCGCCCCGGATACACACCTGCACCACCATCAAACAGCGGCACCTGCAAAGATGCCACCGGACGGTCAAACAGAGTCTTCTCCGGAGTCACCAGCACTAACCGAAGATCGGCCATATCACACACTCCAGCACACAACGCTCAGGACACAATCAAAGGCCGTCAGGACTGAGCCTGCATACGCTTATACTGTTCTTCTGCCTCTTCGATTGCACCCACGTACATGAATGCACTCTCCGGCAGATGATCCCACTTGCCGTCACAGATCTCTTCGAAGCTGCGGATTGTGTCCGCCAGCGGAGTAATCTTGCCGGCCTTGCCCGTGAACACTTCCGCCACAAGGAACGGCTGCGACAAAAATCGCTCAATACGGCGAGCACGATGCACAACCAGCTTGTCGTCCTCGCTCAATTCGTCAACACCAAGAATCGCAATGATGTCCTGCAGTTCGCGGTACCGCTGCAGAGTCTGCTGCACTCGACGAGCCGCATTGTAGTGCCGCTGGCCAACATACTGCGGATCAAGAATTCGGCTGGATGAAGCCAGCGGGTCAATCGCCGGGTAAATGCCCTTCTCAGAAATTCGACGCTCCAGGTAAATGAACGCGTCAAGGTGAGCAAAAGCCGTCGCAGGAGCCGGGTCAGTCGGGTCGTCAGCCGGTACGTACACGGCCTGTACCGATGTAATGGCACCGTTCTTCGTCGAAGTAATTCGCTCCTGCAATTCGCCCAACTCTGTGCCCAGAGTCGGCTGATAACCCACTGCAGAGGGCATACGGCCCAGCAGAGCCGACACTTCGGAACCCGCCTGAGAAAACCGGAAAATGTTATCGACGAACAACAGCGTGTCCGAACCCGTCGCGTCACGGAACCACTCGGCCATCGTCAATGCCGAAAGAGCCACTCGCAGACGTGCTCCAGGCGGCTCGTTCATCTGTCCGAACACCATGCAGGTCTGCTCAATCACCGATCGCCCAGTCTGCCCAATCTTCGTTTCCTGCATTTCCAGCCACAGGTCGTTGCCCTCGCGAGTCCGCTCGCCCACACCCGCAAACACGGAGAACCCCCCGTGAGCACTGGCAATACGAGCAATCAGCTCAGTCAAAATCACGGTCTTGCCCAGACCCGCACCACCGAACAAACCCGCTTTACCCCCGCGAACGAACGGAGTCAGCAGGTCCACCACCTTGATGCCCGTTTCAAAAACCTCAGTCTTCGAACTCAGGCTCTCAAGTGCCGGAGGATGACGGTGAATCGGCCAGCGCTCACTGTGCTCCACAGCACCCCGCCCGTCAATTGCGTCCCCAAGGACGTTGAAAACACGCCCCAGAGTCCCCTTGCCGACCGGAACGGACAGCGGACGCCCGGTGTCCACCACAGTCATCCCGCGACGCATACCGTCCGTGCTGCCCAATGCAACACAACGAACACGACCGCCACCAAGATGCTGCTGAACCTCTCCCGTCACCTTCACACGCCTGCCCTTGACATCCTCGTCAATCAGCAGCGCGTTGTAGATCTCCGGCAGACCGTCCTCAGGAAACTGAGCGTCAAACGTCGATCCGATTACCTGCGACACCTGGCCGCTTTTCGTTGCTTCAATCATGGGTCGCTTGCCCCGCTGGGTCGAATACTGTTAACAATCCGGATCTGTTGAACTCTGCACCTGCTGATCCCAACCGGGTCAGCATCAAACACCCTGATCACAAAACCACCGTCACGGTACTCGTCAGCCGAGCGCCGCAGCACCACCAATAATCTCTGCAAGTTCTGAAGTAATGCCAGCCTGACGAGCACGGTTGTACTGCTGCTTCAGGCTGCCCGCCATCTCGTCCGCGTTCTCCGTCGCACCCTTCATGGCAACCATTCGCGCGATCTGCTCGCTCACAATGGCGTCCAGGAAGCACTTGAACAGTTTCGCACGAAATGCGGCCGGCACAATCTCAGAAAGAATCTCTTCCGCCGATGGCAGAAACTCGTAATCAACCCGACCGCCACCAGCACCGCCACCCGCCCCGGCAAGGCTGGAGATTGGCAGGATCGTCTCCACCACCGACAACTGCTTCGAGGAGGAAATGAACCGCGTGTAGGCCACATCCAGCCGATCAATCCGGCCGGCAATGTAGTCATCCACATACCTCGAGGCCAGAACCTCCACCTCTGCAAACGTCGTCTTGTCCTCGAAGTGGGTGTAGGCCTGAGAATAGGCAATCTTCTGGAAGTTCAGAAACTTGATGCCCCGCTTGCCGGAAACCTCCAGCGAAACATCGACACCACGCTCCCGCAGCCCGCGCAGATGAGCCACAGCCTGCCGCAGCACGCTGGCGTTGTAACCGCCGCACAGACCTCGGTTCGCGGTCAGCACCAGCATGACACTGCGTTTCTCCTCAGCGTGCTTCTCCAGCAGCGGATGTGAAAAACGCAGTTCAGCCTGCCCGAGGTCGCCGACAATCTCAGAAATCTTCCGAGTATACTCGGCGGCCTCTGTGGCTCGGTCCATCGCCTTCTTGAAGCGACTGGTCGCAATCAGCTCCATCGTGCGCGTAATCTTGCGGATGTTACGCACCGCCTTGAGCCGTTTTACCAGCAAACGTCTGTTCGCCATGAATCAGCCACACCGCAGAAAGGTTAACAAATCACGCCCACACACTGGCACCCATCATTTACGACTTCGCGGCCTGACGAGCCACGAAGGCCTCCAGAGCCTTCTTCAGCAGCCCCTCAATCTCGTCCGTCAAAGCAGCCTCAGCGACCAGCTTGTCCCGCATGTCTGCATGCTCGGTCCGAATGAACTCGTGCAGCTCCTTCTCGACCGCCTGCACGCGATTCACTGGCACCTTGTCGAAATAGCCCTTCGTTCCCGCGTAAATCGCAATCACCTGATCCGCGACATGCAACGGAACATACTGCGGCTGCTTCAACAGCTCCACCATCCGGTAGCCACGATCCAACTGGGCCTGAGTCGCCTTGTCAAGTTCGGTACCAAGCTGAGCAAATGCCTCCAGCTCACGGAACGCAGCAAGGTCCAGACGCAGACTGCCCGCAATCTTCTTCATGGCCTTCGTCTGAGCGTTACCGCCCACGCGGCTCACCGAGATACCCACGTTGATCGCAGGACGAATCCCCTTCCAGAACAGGTCCGGCTCAAGGTAAATCTGGCCGTCCGTAATCGAAATCACGTTCGTGGGAATGTAGGCCGAAACCTCGCCTTCCAGAGTCTCGATGATCGGAAGTGCCGTCATCGAACCACCACCCAGTTCCTTGTTCAACTTAACTGCTCGCTCCAGCAGTCGGCTGTGGCAGTAAAACACGTCCCCCGGAAAAGCCTCACGACCCGGCGGACGTCGCATCAGCAGCGACAACTGACGGTAAGCCACAGCCTGCTTGGACAGGTCATCATAGACCACCAGAGTGTGCTTGCCCTGGTACATGAAGTGCTCAGCCATGGCAGCGCCGGCGTACGGCGCGATGTACTGCAGCGGCGCCGGATCCGCACTGCTGGCAGCCACAACGATCGTGTAGTCCAGTGCACCGTTCTGTCGCAGAACTTCAACCACACCGGCAATCGACGCTGCACGCTGGCCACAGGCCACGTACACACAGATTACTCCGGTACCCTTCTGGTTCAGAATCGTGTCGATCGCAATCGCTGTCTTGCCAGTCTTGCGGTCGCCAATGATCAGTTCTCGCTGGCCCCGACCGATCGGAGTCATGGCGTCAATGGCCTTGATCCCCGTCTGCAGCGGCTCCTTCACCGGTTGTCGCTCGGCCACCCCGGCAGCCTGCCACTCCACCGGACGTGCTTCACAGGTAATCACCGGCCCCTTGCCGTCCAGCGGCACGCCCAGAGGATCCACCATACGCCCGAGCAGCGCATCTCCGACCGGTACTGACAACAGTTTGCCCGTAGAACGAACCTCGTCGCCCTCGGTGATCTTCAGGTAGTCCCCGAGAATCACCACGCCGACGCTGTTCTCTTCGAGGTTGAAGGCGAAACCGCGAGTACCGTTCGAGAACTCGAGCATCTCGCCCGACATTGCCGTCGAAAGACCCGTGCAGCGGGCGATACCGTCGCCCACCTCAATCACGCGGCCAACTTCCGCCGTCTGTATCAGACCACGGAAATCTTCAATCTCCTTCTGGATGACTGAAGCGATCTCGTCCGCTTTGAATTTCATTGAAAGCTTTCTCCACCAGTCGTGCCCGCAGCATCTTCAGACGGGAACGCAGCGATGAATCAAAAACAGTATCCCCAACCTGCAATACCATGCCGCCCAGCAGTTCGGCATCCACAGATTCTTCAAGAATCGGATCAAAACCAAAACGACCACGCAGCGAGACCATGATCTCGTCGCGAGACCTCTGAGAGAGCGGTCGGGCCGAGCGAACTCGAACACGCTGCTTCCCCAACTCTACTTCCGTCAGCCGGATCACCACCTCGCGAATGACAGGCAGCAGCGACAGTCGACCGTGCCTGACAAGAACTCGGAGAAAATTCGCAAAAAACTCACTGGCACGAGGCGCGATGACCCGCTCCAGAATGCCCAGTTTTTCGTCCCGACCCACGGAATCCGACATCAGCACATCAGCGAAACCCGGCCAGCCACCCAGCACGTCGTCCACAAAAGAATGCAGTTCAGCATGACAGTCCGAGCCACCCTGCGATTTGGCAGCGGTGATCCAGGACTGAGCATACAGCGTCGCCACAGCGCGAGTACCGGGGTCCTCCAGCACACTCTCAGGTCGACTCTTGATTCTCGTGTCAGACATGGACAGCCTTCACTTTTCCCTGCAGATCACACAGCGAGGATCCAATTCACAGCAGAAGTGATCAACGAGCAATTGAAGCCAGAGCCTCCGACACCAGACGCTCCTGATCCCCGTCCTGCAGCGCCCTGCCCAGCACATGCTCTGTGGCCAGAACCACCTGAGCATTCAGCTGGCTGAATACGTCGGCCAGCGCCGCATCCTTCGCCTGACGGATCTCGTCCTTCGTTCGCTGACGCAGCAGATCGACTTCTCGCTGAGCACCAGCGATCAGGTCCTGACTCGTACGCTCGGCGTCCCGTCGAGCCTCTGCGATCATCGACTGAACATGCTGCTCTGCCTCACGCAGCTTCTTCTGGTAATCCGCCAGCATCGCTTCCGCCTTCCGCCGATTCTCTTCAGCCTCCGCAATCGCGCTGCGGATGCCCGCCTCACGCTTGTCCAGACCTTCAATCATTGGCTTCCACGCAAACTTGCCCAGCACGCCCAGAAACAGCAGGAACGTGATAAACGACCACAGTGCCAGGTCACCTGTGAGGTTCATCGGAACCCCGGTCGGGTGACCTTCGCCTTCATGCTCCCCGGCTGCGCCACTGTCCGCAGCCGCAGCCACCGACAAAGTCGGCAGACCACACGCTGTGACAGCAAACGCCAGCAGAAACACCAGACCTGCAGGACGTAACTTACCGGCGATTTTAACCGCGGACATCATTGCAGCTACCCCGAACACAAACGACATCAGACACGCAGCAACCGAGATCAGCCAGAACAATGACAGCCTGATCACTTAATCATACAAACGATCAGACCAATCACAGCAGCACCTTCGATCATCGCAGCCACGATCACCATCGCACCACGAATGTCGCCAGCAACTTCGGGCTGGCGAGCCATGCTCTCAAATGCCGCTGCTGACAGGCGAGAAATGCCCAGACCTGCACCAATCACAACCAGACCAGCACCAAATGTGGCTGTCAGGTTAATCAGAGCAGCCCCGCCGGCAGCAGCAGGAGCAGCAGCGGCACCTTCCTGAGCCAGTGCCGGCACAGTCAGAGCCACAAACGCACAAACAACCATCATCGCAAACTTCAGGATCTGAGCCACAACAAACTCCTCTTAGTCAGAAAATACCCAGGTCTGCAAACCACCTGCCCCAACAGCCGACAGGCTACAACTTCGAAAAATCTCAACAGCACCACACAACAGCACACTCAGTGCTTGTGAATGGCACCCGAGATGAAAATTGTCGCAAGAAATGAAAATACATACGCCTGCAGAACTGCAACAAGCAACTCCAGCAGACCCACACCTATCTGCCCCAGCACACTGCCCACAGTCACCACGCCCCACAGCGCAAATGAACCCTTGGCAGCCGAACCAATAAAACCAAGTATCACACCCAGAGCAGTATGACCGCCCATGATGTTGCCAAACAGTCGCAATGCAAGAATCGTGTGCTTGATCACAAAACCCATCAGCTCGATCGGGAACATCAGAGCCGACATGGCCAGATTGCCCACACCCGTCATCCCCGTGTTGGGGATCAGGTTGGCAAAAAAGCCACCCACGCCCATCGCCTCCACACCATAAGCGAAACTGGCAAGGAATGCCGTTCCCGCAAGGGCGACCGTCACATTAATGTTTCCTGTCGCTGATCCCAGCGATGGCACTGCACCCAGCAGGTTGCAGAACAGAATGTAAAAGAAACAACTCCACACAAATGGCAGGTACCGGTCCGCAGGATGACCGCCGGTCGGCACTTCATGCTGACCGTGACCACGCCCATGAGCATCACTGTGAGCATGACCGTGACCGTGAGCATTACCGTGAGCATGACTGTCGTGGTCGTGCGAATGATCGCCAATGGTCGGACGTACCACCTGATCACGAATCACAAGAGCAAACGCTTCCCAGAAATTCCAGAACCGCCCCTGAGCAGGCCGGCCGGAACGAATCCGCGATGCCAGTCCCCGAAAGATCAGAAGACACAGAACCAGTACCACAACCTGCAGCACCATGAACTTGGTCACGATCAGACCGCGGTGCTCATACGTGCCGGCAAACGGCTGAGGAATCAGGACCTTGCCCACAAGGTGGTGGTTGATTTCATCAAGAGTCGCGTCCTGGCTGAGATGCAGAACATGCTTCACATGCCACGGAACATCACCGGCGGACGCATACGCATGCGCTGTAGTCAGGAAACTCGGCACTTCAAAGTAGCCGAAATCGCGAACGTGATGAAAATGGTCTTCAGCACTCATCTTGCGATCGATTCCGCCAAAAACACTGACCCAAAGTTATCTGCTGCCGTTCCGGAGATGCAAAGTAGCACTGTTTTCTCAGGGCGAGCTAATAATTTCCAGTCAATCGACAGTTACAGCCAAAGGCGGAAAGGAAATCCCGAATTCGAGAGCCTTCGGGGGCACCTGTCACACCGATAACAGCCACATCTTGCCGGACCTGCATTCCCGCAGCACAGTCACTGACGGCCACGCAGCCGACGACTGAACTCCCAGGACTCAAATGACAGAATCACCAGATAAAAACCCATCAGCCACCCGTAAAAGTCGGAAATCCCAACCTTCGGCTGCTGAGTCTTCATCCAAAGAACTGTGAGCAACAAAACCGTCACCCTGAGGGACATCTGTGCCAGCATGGACTTTAAGGGGTCCTGCAGAATCGGCAATGCCGACACCAGCAGATTGATAAATCCAGGAATAGCCACAATCAGTAAGGCCACAGTCATCCAGCGGACACCTGACCCGGCACCCAGCCAGTTCGCCGGCCACCAGCTGATGACCCACAACGCGACCGACAAAATCAGCAGGTTCAGAACACTCTTCGACATCTGAACTCCTGAAACGTGGCTGCCACCCGAACTGCTCACCCCCCGCCCCCCCCCCCCCCTGCAAACCGAGGTCATTGTTACCCTGGTCACTTTTCGATCGTATCTGAGTCTTTTTTCGCAGAAGGTGCAACCGATATCCCGGGTTTTTCTGCCCCCGTCACACTTCGGCTTTGCCTGACGCCCTTTTCGCGTGCAGACTGGCGTTCCATCCTCCCCACCACCTGTCGCACCGCCAGTACGGCCGAAACAGCACCCAGCAGGCCGCCGCAGATCGTCAGCAGTGGCAAACAGCCGTAACGGCGGTCCAGCCAGTAGCCCCCATACGTCAGCAAACCGG
>VFQT010000727.1_pt1 | contig 45255 bp, 45 predicted proteins | sample 3512381 | NCBI WGS metagenome assembly VFQT01 (sample SAMN10412376, study PRJNA504923) | tailings metagenome | isolation source: Relicate 2 Philex TSF3 active mining site | place: Philippines: Tuba, Benguet | collected 2017-08-29 | reverse complement strand
CACTTGACGACATCTTGGCGCGCGTCTCGCGCAAGTCCTCGTAGGTCCGGTCTTCCCCATCGAGGACAGCCACACCCCCAGTCAGGTTCTGCCAGCGCTCGACGATGACATCGACGTACTTGGGATCCAGTTCGAGGAGCCGGGCCGAGCGACCGGTGCGTTCCGCCGCGATGAGCGTGGTGCCCGAGCCGCCGAAGAGATCCAAGATGATATCGCGGCTCTTGGATGAGTTCCGGATTGCCCGCTCGATCAACTCCACCGGCTTCATGGTGGGATGCAGATCGTTGACCCGCGGCTTGTCGACGAACCAGACGTCGCCCTGATCGCGGGCGCCGCACCAGAAATGGTCGGCTCCCTGCTTCCAGCCATAGAGGATGGGCTCGTACTGGCGCTGATAATCGGCACGACCCAGGGTGAAGGTGTTCTTGGCCCAGATGATGAAGGTCGACCATTTGCCGCCGGCGTCCTTGAAGGCGCGCTGCAAGGTGTCCAGTTCCGAGGAACTCATGCTCATGTAGCAGGCGCCCTTCGTGACCATCAGGAGGTTCACGCAGGTGTCGTAGAGAAACTGGTAGAAGCCGTCGCCCAGGGCGTCGTTGAGGATGCGGCGGTCCTTGGTGAGGGCCTTGTTCTTCGAGGCGTTCGCGTAATCAACGTTGTAAGGCGCGTCGCAAAACGCCATGTCGGCAAGCTGCCCGTCCATCAGGCGCTCGACTTCCGTGACCACGGTGGCATCGCCGCACAGGAGGCGATGATTGCCGAGGATCCACAGGTCGCCAGGGCGCGAGGTCGGCACCACGGGAACCTCCGGCAACTCGCCCTCCTCCGCCGCAGCCGTCGCCTCCTTGTCGAGGCCAGCTAGGTAACGGTCGAGGTCGGCGCTCTCGAAGCCGAGCAGATCGAGTTCGAACTTCTCGGCATCGAGCTCCCGGATAAGGTTCGATAACGCAGCCTCGTCCCAGCCTGCGTTCAACGCCAGCTGGTTGTCGGCGATGACCAGTGCCTTTCGTTGCGAGTCCGACAGTTGGCCCAGCCGGATGACCGGCACCTGCTCGAGGCCGAGCCGCGTTGCCGCGGCAAGTCTGCCGTGACCTGCGATGATCGTGCCGGCCGCGTCGACGAGGATCGGATTGGTCCAGCCGAACTCACGGATGCTGGCGGCGATCTGATCGATCTGCGCATCGGAGTGCGTACGGGGATTTCCGGAGAACGCCGTCAGCGCGGACACTTCCACGCGCTCAATGCCGTAGCTCTCGGGGATCATGGAAACCTCGTGGGTGGAACCCTGGAAGTGGAAACCTGCGTGGAACCCTGAGGGGTGGAAACTGGAACCCCGAGCCGGGGTTTCCAGCCCAGGGTTCCACCCTCATTCACCGGGGAAGTGAATGATCCAAAATGCAGAAAAGCCCCGGAATACGGGGCTTCCTTCGATTGATGCTGTTCAGATGATGCGATGATCGGCGGGGTGGAAACTGGAAACCGGGACCCCAAACTGGAACCCTGTCGCTAGCGAAAGCCTGCGCTGAGCGCCCCCGCTACGCTTTCCCCCGCGGAAGGACCCGCGATTTCGATCCGCTACGCTCGAGCCGCCCGCAGCTGTACGCTGCACTACGCTCCGGAATCAAAACGTCCGGGCGATCTGATCTCCGGACGCTTGATGAGCTTTCAATAACAGCACTTCTACCCGCATCGCCGATGGACGTCAACAACTATTTTCAAGTAGATGCACATTTTCTGCAGTAAGTTTGTTTCCAGTCTCTCTTGCATATCCGTCTGACCCAACAACCATTGGACAGAGATACTCACCCCCCGACACTCTTACGCAGTTGTTTGCGCCAGCTTCACAAGGTCCACAGTCCTTTGATCCATGACACCTTTGCAATACCGGTTGAGCGCCTCCTGAAACGCGCTACCCTCACCACTTGCCAGAGTGAACAGCGTCATTGACGAGCTGAACTTGTGATCGTCCGGCGTGCCGAGAATCTGGCGCAGCGACCGGCCCTGCAGCGCGGGGACCGGCAGGTTCCGGGGACCGGCAGAGGCCGATCCCCATTCGCGGGCTTTGGAGTTTACAGGCGGAACAACCGCACCAGCGCGTTCAGCGCCACGCGCAGGTTCCCGATGTCCTCCTCCGGCCAATGCAGGGCGACTTTGTCGATCCAGGTGAGGCAGGTCACCAGTGTGCCGACGGCACCATGAACAATGCGGGAGAACGGGAATTGATTACGTAGCGTAATTTTTACTGTTGCCAAAAGGCAACCCATCAACGATCTTTTGCCGATTTCCACCTTCAAGGTTGTGCGGACTATTGATCACTACCGTCAATTCAGTATTTTGCATCTGTTTGCAGATTCCTCCTGAGGATAAAAAATGAAGAAAATCGCTTTTCTGGCTCTGGCGTATACGGCCTTGGTCGCGCCTGCCAATGCCGCTGATATCGCGCCTGCTCCCGTCATGGATTGGACGGGCCTGTATATTGGTGGGTTTGTTGGTGGTGGCTGGGGTACCACTGACATTGAGGGCGAACGCGGCAGCGGACATGGCGGAGATGAAGAACCCCTTCTGACTACTCAGGAGGAAGAGAAAGGCAAGGGCGGCCCGTCACTGGATCTCGAGGCTGATGTGGATGGCTTCCTGGGCGGCCTGCAGGCTGGCTATGATTTCCAGCATGATGCTTTCGTGCTCGGCGTTGTTGGTGACTTCGCCTTCTCGGGCATCTTGGGCGATGTCGAAAAGTCGCATGAAGAGCATGGGGGTGAGGATTTGAATGTCCTTGCCGAAGAGGGTAAGGGCGGTCCCCCCGCTGCCTTCGATATGGACTATAATTGGATTGCTACGCTTCGTGCGCGCGCCGGTTTCTTGCCGACTGAGAATTGGTTGATCTATGCGACGGGCGGTGTCGCCTGGGCGGGCATAGACTTTGAGAGCACCGTGGATGAAGGTCCTCTGCAGGATCTCTCAAACGATGAAACTGACGTCGGCTATGCGGTGGGCGGCGGCACCGAGGTCCGCTTTGACGAAAACTGGTCCCTGTTTGCAGAAGCCCTCTACATGGACTTTGGTGACAACGATCTCGACGCCGACAAGGGTCCGTGGGATAAGATCAATTACGACAATGACCTCTGGACTGTGAAAGCGGGCGTGAACTTCCGGCTGAACTGATCAGAGCTATATACATATTTGTCGGAGTTGAAAAAGGCCGCTTTAGGGCGGCCTTTTTTTATTCATTGTGGGTCATTCTTCGTACTCGAGGCCGGTTTCGCTCCCGACCGTCAGAGCCGGGCCAGTGTTTCGGCTGCAGCACGCTCGGCAGCATCGAGCGCTCCCGCCAGATAGCCCGGGTCCGCGTTGCTCGTTTCGCTGCCCGCGAGCGACGCCCGCTGCGACCAGACGCCGGAGATCCATGGCCGCGAGCTCGGAACAGGATGGCCTTCCGCAAACTGGTCTGCCTCGGTTGAGGTGAGAAGGTCTGCTGTCCAGTCCTTGATAAGGGTCCCCCGAGGTTGCGCCGCTCTCGGACCGAACAGACGGGCAAGCTGGGCAACAGAAGCTTGAACCAGCGCCTCCTCGCCGACCCTCGCCCGCTGCGCGCGGTTCAGGCCAACGAAGCCAAACAGCGCAGCACGACCAGAAGCGGTGGTTGCATCATGGATCTCGACGAGGGGTCCCATACTGCTCTGGGCCGTTCCCGAAAGCCCCGCGTCGCGCCAAAAGGCCTGGTCATAGAGGGCGAAGAACTTGGCGTGAGGCGCCATCCAGGTTGCCGTATGAATCCAGAGATCGAGCGTCCCGCTCTCCAAGGCAGGTTCAAAGAACATCGATGACGCGAGAAGACGCGGTGGAAGTGCAAGGATAATCTGCTTCGCCTCTACTTCCAATTCGTTTCCCGCTATCGCACAGGAGAGCACGACATCGTTCTCCCTCATGGCGATGCGGGTTACGCGTGCTTCCAGATGGAGCCGCTCTCGCGGAAGCGTGTTCACGAGAGCGGAGACCATGGCAGCCGTACCGCCCACCAGTCGCATCGACTGCGGTTCCTGGCGCATCCCCTGAAAGCGCTGCGGTGCTTCCGACCGTGAACGCTCCACCATGATGTCCCCGTTGGTGTACTGAGCAAAGCTGCCGAGCCCAAGCCCTTGAACGATTTCCGCCATCCGCGGGTGCATGCCGGGCCAGAACCAAGACGGCCCAAGGTCAAAACCATCGGCGGCCGGCCGACCGCTGGCATCCACGGACAGGATGCGGCCACCGAAGCGCTCGCGAGCTTCGAGAAGCTGGAAGTCGACCCCCGCCTGATGCAGACATTGCGCTGCGTACAGGCCTGAAATGCCTCCCCCAACAATTACCACCGCTGTTCGCATCACCGGACTGCCTTCCAGTTCAATTATCCTGACCCTGATAGAGTAACGGAGCTAGAGTCGGAACACCCGCACCAGCGCATTCAACGCCACCCGCAGGTTCCCGATGTCCTTCTCAAGCCAGTGCATCGCATCCTCGTCCGAGCAGATGACGGACGGATGTAATCCGGCTCCTTCTCTCAGAACGAGGAAAAGCCCCACTGGATCTTTACGAGGTGGCGGCCCTGCTCCGGGAACAATTCTCCGGCTTCACAATGGTTGAACTCGCCCAGAAAGTTGCCGACGTAGGCGTGAAGGGATGGCGCTCGCTTTCTGAGCTGGGAGCCGCCGCCGGAGGCGTAGGTCGGCAATCGCGGTAGGTATCGTTCGGGTTAGAGGTGGTGACAACTTACCTTGTCGGCGCAGCGGGCGGATTCAGCCGGGCACAAGCACTGAGCGCCATCCGGACACCGTGCGCGGACTTTGCCGTCTGGAGTCGAAAGGTCTCGCGCCACGTCCTGATTTTGCTGGTCCGCTGGAGGGGAACCGCCAATGTCACCACCTTTCCCACATGACCCAACGCGTCGTGACCAGCGGCCTCATTCTCGACGGCTAAATCCTTGCGGAAACTATCTGTCAGTCCGGCGCTTTCGATTTCTCGCCTGAAGAATGCTTCAAGCGCGACGCCGCGCAACCCCCAATACTAGTATTGCTGGAAATTGCAATTTACAATACGAACGCTTTGGCTGGTAACTGAACGGATGGCTGAGCATGCCGGATTTGGGGAGGAAAGTTGAGCTTGCTGTCGTCGAAAGCGACGCGGATGCAATCGATCTCTATCGGATCGCGCGAATCCTTCATGCCCAGTTCCCGGACCGTTCAGTAACGGAACTGGCAAGGCACGTTGCCAAGGTGGCTGTCGAAAGAGGCGCGCGTTATCTGATCTGGGATCCACCCGACGGATTCATTTCGTGACACACCCCTAGTTTGTAGAATTCTCCCCAGCGACCGGCTACCAGGCTCTATGTTTCAAGCGCGCAACACACCAGCCGCCTAAGTTTCACCGTTCCCAGGGCCTCTGTCCTCCTCACCTTCGTTGTCGATCTTGCCTTTAAGGTCGGGCAATGCCGTCCGCTTGCCGGACGCTGTGGCGACAGCCTCTGCGACGTCTTGAATGAGCATCTCGTAGGCAATCAGGCAGGCCCGAATGATCTGATCCCTGGACGCGCTCGGCCAACGGCGCTGATATTCTTCCAACTGTACCGGCAGCCGAACTGACTTGCTCCTAAGGGCTTTGTCCCTGACCTCTTCGTATAGAAAGCGCGCGATCTCGGTTTCGATAGTCAAAAGCTGCCTTCCTGCCCGAAGGCCTCCAAACAAGTTTCGACCACACTAAGCGGACGAAACACAACACGTCATTGACTATTGAACCAATATGAAGTGCGGGTCAATCGAGAGTAGAAGGTTCCCACACGAAGTATCGGCACCCTCTCTCGATTGCCACCCTTGCCACCTCAAGAGCCAACTCTTGAGGGTGAATGTCTGGAGACGCAGCCTGAAGTATCTCTATCAAAAGGTGCAGATCGAGCACTTCCAAGGATTCGTAGCTTCCCAGCTCTGCCCTTATCGCGCCTATCAAGTCACTCACGGGCAATACCTTTTCACGAAAAATAGCACCCTATATTCATCAACCTCTGCGTACAAATGATTTATTTTGACAGTATTTTGGTGTGGACACATTTTGCTGCCGCCCTGATCGGAGCAGACCGACCGGGCATCATCTTCCACTGCGGCGGCAACTCACGTGCCCTCGGCTGGATCATCGCTGGCTTCGTGAGGGAATGATCCCGCCCTGCCCCTCTGGAATGCCGCTGGACGGTGTGCGGTGGAGGGATAAACCGGGGGTCGGGCCATCTCCCGCCGCCCAGGTAAGCCCCCCCTGACGCCGCCCGAGGCGGCCTCCGCGCACATGACGAAAGGGCGGCACTTCACGAAGCGGGCGGAGACCTCGTCGTTCTCCTGAACGGTCAGACCGGAGGCGGCCTGGACGATGGAGCACATGCGCGGAAAGGCGCGGGTTCCGTCCCAGATTTCAACGGGTCCAGTCAGACCCATAGCCTACAGGACGCGCGCGCCGTCCAGCAGCGGCTGTCGGGTCGAGGCGACGAGCTGCTCGCCCTCGTGCCAGACCCAGTACATCGCCCACGCCCCCTCCGTTGGTTCTGCACGATGGCGGAGGGGTTCTATTGAGACCGATTACAATAGGGCTTGCCAGCCCCGCCTTTCAGTTGCACATATCGAAAACCGATTATCTTGCCCGGATGAGTCGGTGTCCCTAGGCCGCCGGTTTCCGCGCCACCCCGTGCATTGACCGGCGGCCTTTCCATTCAACTCGGACCTTGCGAATTTAGAGAAGCGTGGACGCTCGACATGTTGAACGCAATGTTGAACGCCGAAGCCCCACTGTGGCTGAACCTGATAATCGTTGCCGCGCTCGGGTGGCTGGGGTGGACCACGAAAAGGCTGCGCGACCGGGTCAAAATGCACGCGGACAGCATCGGGGCCATCGACCAGTGGGCCGACGTCGTGGACGAGAATTTGGCGCAGTTCAGACGTCCGAGACGGCCACCGACGAAGCCCAACACCCTTGTTCGTGGTTTCGACAGGCCGCGCGGTTATTAGTGGCGAAGCCAGTACGTCTGTGTGCCTATCCTGCGGGGCGGCTAGATGAGCGGCTGAACAGGCTGCCGCTGCCCCTCTGGCATCGGATGCCCAGCCGGGTCAGACTTTGCCGTCCTGCGCCGTGGTCGCTCTCGCGAACCCGTGCAAAATAAGGGTTTTCAAACAAGCCCGAGACGCAAAAACGGGGCGGGCTCGGCCTACCCCGTTCTGGCGGATTTCGTGGTGGCTGGCGGGTGTCTACCGGGCGCAGCCGATGGCCTTCCCGACGGCGGGCACGTTGACCTCGGTCTGGCCCAGCAGGACCACGCCCTCCTCGTCGCCGTCTTGGCGGACGATGCCGCCCAACGCCTTCTTGACGGCGGACCAGCGGTGGCCTTCGGCGGGGTGGCACACGACCAGGTAGCCGCCCAGCCAGCGCTTGGCATCGCCGTAGGCGTAGATGTGTCCCGCAGGCCCGGCGATGTGCCAGCATCCACAGTCGTCGAGGCGCAGCCAGCCCTCGGGCGTCTTCATCCGCGCCGCCAGCTTCTTCAGCGCCGCCTTGTCGGCCTTCTCGGCTTCGGTGGTGTTGTATGTGTCGGATGGAACGGAGCGGTCGAAGGTGGGGCGCTGGCGGGCGGCAGTAGGCTGCATGTGGGGCGTCTCGCTCGATTGTTGAACCTGCGAGACATATGGGGAACATCAGCCCACGGAACAATATCTAAACCGTTGACAATGATGGGAAATCTTCACCGCTGGCGGCCCACATCGCGGCTATGCGGGTGGCGTACTTGGTGACGTATTCACCCAACGTTGGGTGAATAGCCTTCCGGCCACACGTCGAGGCCAGCGTCGGCCACGGTGATGGTCGGCTTCTGCGGCCCGAGGTCGGCGCCCGAAGCAGCGGTCCCCACGACGTGTGTACCGCTGCTCTTGTCCTTCTACGGCCCGAGGTCGGTGTCTGAGCAAGCGGTCCCCACGTCGCGGGTATCGCTTGCCTTCCCACCTTTCTTGTTGTGCCCTCCGCCGATCTGCCCACCCTTTTTGCCGTTTCGCCTGTTCCGCGTGCTGACAGTCTCGACCGCGCCGGTGCGCTTCGACCAGCAGGCCCTGCGGCTGGGTGCCGCCAGCGCCGCCTTGCTGCTGACCGCTCTGGTACTGCCCGCCGTTGGCGGGGCGACCGTCGGGGGCGACCACATAGTCGCGCCAGTTGCCGACGCTCATCTCGTTAAGCTTCAGCGTGCCGTCCTTGGACTGGCTGAACAGCGGGTTCTGCTCGGTGCAGACGCTCCACGCCTCGTCGGCACCGTAGTCGTTGCCGTTGGCCTGGCCCCGAAGATGCCCTCATTGATCAGCAGGCCCGCGACAGAACGCGGGTTCGGTGACGGCAGCCCGACCGTGGCGTGGTGGTCGCGGTAAAGCTGGGCGAAAGCGAGGCCCGCCTGGTATTGGGTCTCGCTGATAAGTTCGCGGAATGCCAGTCGCCCCAGCGCTGTGCCAAGCCGTTCGTCCTTTGCCTGCTTGGCCGTCACGCCGAAGTGGCGACGGCGCGCGTCGAGGGCCACGCTCATGGCGTCCTTCTCCAGTTCCTGCCTCGTGCGCTTGCCGCAGGGGTAACGCTTGCCGGGTTTGCGCTTGCGTCCGGGTGCCATCACCGCACCTCCTTCTGCTGAGGGCGCCTGCCGTAGAGCTTCTCGCCCAGTTGTTTCACGAGCTCGCGCTCGACCCAGGTGAGCCGCTGATCGTCCAGCGACACCGCCAGCAGCCCCTGCTCCATCCAGCCATCGCGCTTGACGCGTTCAGGCGGACGCCACTCGCCGCCGTAGCCGCGGGGTAGCCACTTCATGACATCACCTCGCGCAGAAGGGTGGCGCAGGTGGAGCTATGTTTAGAGAAAACGTGCGCGGGGCTCGTCGAGGTGGCGCGAAATCGCCGATTGCTGTTCGTTTCTCGCCATGGGGGCATGTTCCCGACTGGAACATGCCCTCCAAAGGATGGGGAACAGAGCGATCGGGCGTTAGAGAGGTACAGGTGCTGCCTATGACGTGAGACACCACGAAACCTGTGCTGTCGGTTCCTGGAAGCGCAGGTGCTTGCATCATTGGTGGTCATGCTGCACCGCCGTTGTGGCTCCGCTCTTTCCTCCGGCGAGCGATATATTGATCGTAATGCATTCGATCCTTGCTGATATCGATCCGGCTGAGCCCGTCCTGCCGGGAGACGTGGTCTCCTTCTCCATGGCGAAAGAACGCAATGGCGGCATTCTTCAGGATCCAGAGCGTGTCGGCGATGGTGGCTTGTGCGTCCGCTGCGATCAGAGGCGCTATGTGAGCAGAGATAAACGGCATCCAATCGGTAGGCTCGGGTATCCAGACCATCTCGATGGTACCCATCGGGTTCTGTATATTGACCAGAAAGCCTGTACCCGGAGCCTGCCAGAAGCGGACTGCGAGCCAGCCGTCTTCGGCATCGTGGGTCATGGGGATGGAATCGGCACCGAGTGCGCGGCTGATCGCATCTTCCCAGTCCAGCATCTCATTGTCAGCGATTTGCTCGGCCTCACGGTACCAGTTCGGAAGCGGAACGTCCTCAAATCTCCCGCTGATGTAAACGCGCAGCGTCTTGAACGGGCTGTCAGTCATGACGATATCTCCGATGTTGAGGGATGGTTGGGAACATCACGCGCAAGCGGCGGCGCATCGGCCTGCTCACCTGCAGCGGGATCCATGTGCAGCGCGCTCGGCACGCCTTCGCCGGCTCCGTCATCAGGATCGGCAGTGTTCTTGTCCTCGGTCGAGATCTCATCGCCGCGCAGGCCGACCTCGCAGCGGGCCAGCGGGCCGAGCCGTTTGAAAAGCCAGTTTTCCGGGTCGGGAATGATGCTGGTATCGAACAGCGCGGTACGAGCACGTTGCCCGGCGCCCTCGGGCTGGTAGGTCACCCACACGGAGGATGGGGACAATTTGCTATTATAGAGATCCTTATAATAGCAATTTGTCCCCCTCCTCTGGCTGTCCTTCTTCCCTGCGTCGCGGCTTGGCCAGAGATCCGGAAAGCACTTCGCCATGTCGGCGGCGTTCTCAAGCACCACGCCTTCGAGCGCCATCAGGTCATGGCGGGATGGCCTGATCTCTTGCCAGGGAACCACCTCGTGAACGGTGAGGGGCAGGACCGCATCGCTGAGGAGATCAATCTCGAGCGGTGTTTCAGCCGAGCGGTTGACGCCCCTGCCGCGGCCGATGGCCTGAATGAGTTCGCCCTCGCAGATCGACCAGCGAATGGCCTCGGCAATGGGATCGGCATGGGTTTCCACCATGAGCGGCATCGACCTGCCGTTCGCCAGCCGGATACGCCGTTCCGACAGCGGGTACCACCAGCCCGCGTCTTCCGGGTTTCGAACGGGAACGCGGCCATTGATCGCCATGACACTGCATTCAGCGGTGATGGGCGCCGGCAGGGTGCGGCCCAGCACGATGAGGCAACGGATGGAGCCCCATCGGTCGAGGCCGCTCAGGCCATTGAAGTGGATGGCATCGACGTTTTGCGGCAGACCCATGCCGCGCAGGGCGCCGATGGCCGCCTTCTGCCCGATGACCAGCACATCCATGTCAGTATCCGGCCGGTGGCACTGCCTGGCGCGGAGCCGGATCCAGGCCATGAGATCGCGAAGATGATTGGCCGCAGCCTTCTGGTCACGCGCAGGAGCTTCTGCGGGGGGCGTCAGGGCTTTTGCCGAGGTGGGGCTCTGGATGACCTGGCGCACCCGGACATGCGGCTGGCGGGCGGCGACAAGCGCGCCAATCTCGATGAGGGGCAGATAGGGTTCGACCAGTTCGGACCGGAGTGTCGCATCGAGGTGAAGGATGGGAACGCCGGCGGCCCAGCCGCTCCGCAGCCGGGAGCGCCAGCGCAGGCGCAGCGACTTGACCGATCCCGCTTCGGTACGCTCATGGAACAACTCAACGCCCGCTGCGTCGTGGCCGTTTTCCAGTGCTTCTGCGAGAATGAGCCAGAGGGTCGCGCAGCGCCCCGGCGGCGCCCATGGCATTCCATCCGGCGGCATGATCTTCGTGATCCGGGCACGGCGCTCCGCCGGGTCCATGCCGGGAAGCAGCCCGGCATCCCGAAGGCGGCGATGCTCGAGACCGGCAGCCGTCCGGCACTCCTCGACGGTCAGCCCGGTCGCCGCCAGGAGCCCATGACGCAGGACGCCAGGCTCCGAGACATGCAGCGCCTTCCAGAGCTTCATGCGGGAGGCAACGAGATCGGCGGTATTGGCGATGCGGAGCTTGTTCTTGCCATCGTAGCAAGCGGGCGAGCTGCGGACCGGCTCCAGCCCATCAAGGGTGAGCTTCGCCTTACCGTCGAGCCCCCGGAGACCGGCTTGCCAGAAGCCCTCGTCGATGACGAGGAGTCCCACAGTTCCGATCGCCTCGGCCTTCATGTGGAAAAGGCTGTCATGGGCGCAGACGATCACGTCGGATTCCATCGCCAGCGGCTTCTGGCGCTGATAGGCGCACTTGCCGTAAAGTGGACAGAGCAGCGTGACGCCATCCTGCCTGAGCTTGCAGCAGCTCTGCTCCACGGGATGCTCGACTTCGAGGGCGTCGAAGGGGGCGCCCGGATCGAGGCACATGAGCTGTTCGGGATTGTGGGGAACGGGATCGGGCGCGGTGCGTCCCTTCCAGAGCATGGCGCTGACGCCCATCTCCCGAAAGGCGGCCACCTGTTCGGCGCCAAGATCATGGCGGGGCACGGCGAACACGACCTTGCGGCCGCCGAGTGCGCCGGAGGCAATGAGATCCGCAATGGCCTTGCGCGTGACAGAAGTCTTGCCCAGCCCCACATCGACGGGGAGCCCGAGCAGCGGCGGCGGCATCTGCACGTCGTTGAAATCGAAGTACGGATGCCGCGAGGCCTCGCCGTCACCGGTCTGCGGGGTCAATATGGCAGGCTCATCCACGCCGGACCACCAGTGGCGCACGTCCTCCATGAAGCGGGAAATGGCATCCGCGAGACTGGCGCGGGCCTCGTCCACGGAAAGGGCAGGCTCGGCGTAGGTCGGCCCGGGCTGCGGGAGGCGGGCGGCTCCGGACACCAGCGCCACAACAGCTCCGGCGCCGCTGGCGCAGCACAGGTCATTGGCATCCCCTGGCACAGGGGGAGTGGCGAGGCGGGCATCGACGGCCGCGGAAACCTTGCGCGCAGCCTCGACGCCCGGATTCGTCTTGCGGCCAGGCTTGTCGTCATTATCCGCGACGATGACGAGATCGGCTTCCGGGAAGCGGCTCCGCAGCGCCTCTGCGACGGGCAGCAGATTGCCAGCGTCCATGGCGGCGATGACGGTGTGGCCCGTTGCCACGCAAAGGCTCGCGCCGGTGGCCCAGCCTTCGCAGACCAGAATGGGACCCTCCGGCGTGGAGAGCGGTGCAGGCTCCTGCCCGACCACCGCGAAATGCCCCCGCTTGGCGCCGCCGGCCAGGTAGCGCTTGCCGCCATCGGCGCTTATGAACTCGAGGCTGTGGAGGACGCCTTCGGCATCCTGCAGCGGCACGATGAGCCGGCCCTGCGCATCGACGCGAAGAGCAAGCGGCGTGACCTGCTTGGCGAGAAGATAGGGATGGTCCGCCGAAGCAGGCTCCGCATGATTCCAGATCCGGGTGGCTCGCTCAGCGGCACTCTTCGCCGGAGCTTCATCGCGAGCAGGTTCTGCCTTTGGCCGGGAACTGGCGAGCGAGAGGAGAAAGGGTTCGGCGGCGTGGGTGCGTCCCGGGACCCCAGACGAAGGCAGCTGCACGCCGACGCGGCTAGAGATCCACTCCAGGGCCTCGCGCCGGCCCATGCGCTGGTGATGGGCAACGAGATCGGTGAAGCTGCCGCCCTGCCCCAGTTCATGATCGAACCATAGACCTACCCGCTCGCCGGACATCACCAGCGACAGGCTTCCCTTGCGGCCCCAGCGCCACTCATCCGCCGAGCGAAGCCCGGGCTTGCCCAGCAACTCCAGTGCAAGCTCGCGGATGCGGCCACGCACCTCGCGGTCGAAGGCATGCCAGTCGAAGCCGCTCATCGCGCATGCTCCGCGACATGCGCTGCCGGATGCACTGCCGCCGTGATGGCGTCAGTGGCAGGCTGCGGTGTCTGTTCGAAGCAGTTCGGCAAGGCGGAACGGGCCTGGGCTTGTGAGGTTCAAGCCCGTGTTCTGCCTTGTGTTTGCAAGCTCCCGCGACGTTCGAAGCGGTCACGCCAGAGCGGATGCTCGCGCCCTGAACGGTTCAATGCTTATGTAAAGACCGGAAACTCAATGGCAGGAGCCGCTGATCCGTCCGCAGCCAACTGTGGATAACTTTCGCAGCATCGAATGACAGACATTGGGGTCACCCCATGCCGCTGCTCATCGGTGGAACGGGTCCACCCTGCCAGATGAAAACATACAATGGGTTCAGCCCTGCCGGTGGTTGTGAGTGCTGCTTACCATTCGCAAAAGATTGCTGACAGGAGGAGAAAATGGGAAGCCATCAAGGGCAACGAAAAATCAACGTTGGAATCACCAACGTTGATTTCTCAGGCACCAGAACGAGACGGGCGCGCGCCAGCTGACTGGCTGATAAGGCTTCGTCCGATGGTTAGACTGTCTCACGCAGATCAGGCCCAATCATCCGCTTGGCGCCGCCACGCTGCGACTGCGGCAAGCGGATCAGGGTTGCCATGGCATCAGCAAGATTTTTCGAGAGTGGCTCGTCGTCAATCTTCTGCTCCAGGTACCAATCGACGAGAAGGTCCTTCTTGCCCTGATGTTCGGCCGTGATCCCATGCACCCTGATCGCAGTGTACATCAACTCGAGATAAGGCGTGGTGTAGGATGACGCCGCTGTCAGCTGCCGGGTCTCATCGTTCTGCGGTTCCGGCCAGATCGCCAGCACCATGAAGCGCGGCACGCGGATGTCGATGAACTCCCCTTTCAGAAACTCGAGACTGCCAATCCCATAACCAAACTGTCCTTCGCGCCAGTGCGAAGGGCTGATGGGCTGATGATTACCGGAATGGAAGTCCCACGATGAATATCCGGTCGCGTAGCGCGGGCGGCGCTGCTCCGACAGACGTCCTGTGGCGTGCAGGTCGCCATCTCTCAGCGCAGTGAACAGTTCGCTGTGGGCCTCGTCCTCGCTCCTCCTGATCGGATCGTCAGGACTTGGCCAAGTCCGCGCAGGCTTCGGCGTTTCCCCTGTCGTGACCTGTTCCCGCTCGCGCCGGGCCAGGATCAGCCTGGCTATGTGCCGCTTGGCCTCGCCAAGGCTCCACTGATGGCGGTCGAGTTTTTCGATGAACACGGCAGGCCTCCCTGATTGCGCGAAATGGAACATAATGTGAACGATTGAACGGTTCAACCCTTCTCTTTCATGACGGGATCACCCCTGACTTTCGTGTTTTATATCAGTCTCCTAGAGAACGTCTCGCGAGCCTGGATGCCATCCGAAAAAAGCCTGGCCGAAAGCCCCGGACAACAGCTGTCGCCGCATGGACCTACGGGCTATCGGCCGCCCAGCCGCAGCCCACAGATCGCCCGACTCACGGTGTCAGCCTTGGTGCGATACACGAGGCCCAAGCCAATGGTAGCATCTCGAGAGCGCTCATCCCCACACGAGATACGATTGATGACGAAAGCAACCCATCAACTCCACCGGACGTGGATCGAGCAATGCGAAGCCACGCACAGTATTCGCCTCCGCCATGGCGCCGAAAGCGCCTTCGATTATGTGGTTGGCGAGAAACTCTTCAGCTACGCCGAAATCGCTCGCACCCGTCAGGAGTTTGCCCGTGAGCTCCCGAATTTCGTGTCTGAAATCAGGCGCATGTTCTCCCGCGAGGACATTGAAGCGCTGTGGCCCTGCATTGAACGCCAGATGGTCGAACAGATGGAATCGGACCTGTACCAAATGGAGGAGGAGCTGTCCGGAGCCGTGGAGGATGAGGACCTCGACTTCATAAAGCAGGATGCGGTCCGCATCCGGAAGCAGTGGGAAGAAAAGCTGAGGGTGGCCAGACACCTGCGCGAACTTCTCACCAGCCCCAGTCTGGGCACAGCGTGACAGGAAAAATCACGTTACAGGAAGGGGCATGTTCCCGTCCGGAACATGCCCCGATCCTGGCGCGATCGAAAAAACTTCCAGTCTGGAAGGTTTTCCGGCCTGCGGACACTGGATGGGCGGCAGCCATGGTTCAGCGGAGGCGAAACTCGCCGAGACCCGGGATGCCAACATCGTGGCCAAGCCACGCCAGATCACATGATAGCCTCCACCTGCTTCTCCAGCACTTTCTGCCCTTCTGGAAGAAGGTTGCCGAGCTGAGGCATTGCTTGCTGGATCTATTGGGTCATCCAGTGATCAGATAACGGCCAACGCTCAAGTCGAACGCGAGCCCCTGCGGCATCCCCAAGCCTACGCGTATCATGCCAATTCCATGCGGGTGAAACCGTTCCACTCTGGAACGGTTTTTCCAAGTTCACCCCTTCGAACGTAGCGGCGCCGTCGGGGGATTTGGCAGAAACGTGTGCATGCCAAACGCCCTCGCCCCCAACCGCATGTCCCCCGCCGAACGACTCGAGGAACTCGGCCGCATCCTCGCGGCCGGGCTCATCCGGATGAAGGCCCGACAGTCCAGTCCTTTATCTGCTGACCGGGCAGAGAGTTCCGTCGACTTGTCCGTTGCAAAGAGCGGTCATGCAAACCGCAACTCAGCAGGAGGCATGACACGATGAGCGATCAGGTGCTTGAAAGATTGGCAGCATTGAAGACCACCCCCACCCCGAAGCTCAAGGAACAGTGGCGGCAGTTGTTCGACAGCGAGCCCCCGGCATTCAACCGCCGCTATCTCGAAAGCAGGCTCGCCTACCGCATCCAGGAACTGGCCTACGGCGGCCTGAAACCGGACACGGTGCGGCGGTTGGAGAAGCTCGGCGTGGAACTGGACGGCGGCAGCAAGGCGAAGCGGCAGACTCGCGCTGACACGCGGCCCATCGCCGGAACGCGCCTGATCCGCGAGTATCAGGGCGTCGAGCACTGCGTCACTGTGGGAGATGACGACTTCGAGTACCAGGGGCGTCCCTACAAATCCCTGTCTGCCATTGCACGCGCCATTACCGGCACCCAGTGGAATGGCGTTGTCTTTTTCGGCCTGAAATCGGCGGCGAGGAAACAAGCATGAACAAGCCAGCCAATCGCAAGCTCCGCTGCGCAGTATACACCCGCAAGTCTTCTGAGGAAGGCCTCGAGCAGGAGTTCAATTCGCTCGACGCCCAGCGCGAGGCCTGCGAAGCCTATATCGCCAGCCAACGTTCGGAGGGCTGGGTCGTGGTGCGGGACCAATATGACGACGGGGGGATTTCCGGCGGCACGCTGGACCGCCCTGCCCTCCAGCGGCTGCTCACCGACATCGAGGACGGCTTGATCGACGTGGTGGTCGTCTACAAGATCGACCGTCTGTCGCGCTCGTTGATGGACTTCTCCAAGCTGGTGGAGGTGTTCGACCGCAACAACGTTACATTCGTCAGCGTCACCCAGAGCTTCAACACCACCACGTCGATGGGGCGCCTGACACTCAACATCCTCCTTTCCTTCGCCCAGTTCGAGCGGGAGGTGACGGCAGAGCGCATCCGTGACAAGGTGCGGGCCAGCCGGATGAAGGGCATCTTCATGGGCGGCACCCCGCCTTACGGCTACAAGCCGAAGGACCGGAAGCTCGTCATCGATGAAGAGGAAGCCAAGAACGTCCGCTGGATTTTCAATCGTTTCCTTGAGATCGGCTCCGCCACGGAACTGGCGCGGGAGGTCGCAAGGCGCGGCATCCGCACCCCGCGCGACAATGCCATGAGCAAGAACTTCCTGTACCGGATGCTGAACAACCGCGCCTACATCGGCGAGGCAGTGCACAAGGGCAAGGGATACGCCGGCGAGCATCAGCGCCTCATTGACCAGAAGACCTGGGACCGGGTGCATTCGATCCTGCAGGAAAGCCCCCGCCTCCGCGCCAACAACACCCGTGCCGAAACCCCGGCCCTACTGAAGGGGCTGCTCTACGGACCTGACGGCGCGGCCTTCTCGCCGACCCACACGCGCAAGGGCGACCGGCTCTATCGCTACTATGTCAGCCAGACCGTCCTGAAGCACGGCGCAGGTACGTGCCCCGTCCCACGTATGCCGGCTGCAGAAATTGAAGCGGCTGTCGTTGACCAGCTGCGAGCCATGCTGCGGGCGCCGGAGGTCGTCGTCGCCACATGGAAGGCCGCGCGGCTTGAACAGCAGGATGTGAGCGAGGGTGAGGTTCGGGAAGCGCTGACGACCCTTGATCCAATCTGGGCACAGCTATTTCCGGCCGAACAAGCGCGGATCATCCAGTTTCTGATCGAGCGGGTTGAGGTTGGCACCGGCGGTCTGAAGATCCGTTTCCGAGACAAGGGTCTAGTAGAGATGGTGACTGAGGTTGGGACCGTCGCGGTGAAGAACCGGAAGGCGGCGGCATGACGGATCAGACCACCACGATTACCGTGCCATTCACGATCCGCAAACGCGGCGGGCGGAAGCTGATCCTGACCCCCGATGGGACACCCGCCCCGCTGCCGTCGCGCGCTCGGCCCGATAGCGCACTGCTGAAGGCGCTGGCGCGCGGCTTCCGATGGAAGAAGATGTTGCAGGAGGGTGACTACCAGACCCTTGAGGAGATGGCCGACGCAGAGAGCATCAACCCGTCATACGTTAGCCGGTTGCTACGCATGACGCTGCTGGCACCGGAGATCGTGGAGACGATACTGGCAGGAAAACAGCCGGAAGGGCTGACGATGGCGAGGGCGATGCAGCCATTTCCGTTGGAGTGGCGACAGCAAACATTTCGATAGGCTTCGCACTACATGAGCGGCTTGCAATACAGCGACGGGTTCTCTACTCCCCGGAAAATTAACCCTAGCCGAGTTCGTTGAGAGGCGCATCATGACCGACACGACACCGCCAGATAGACTTAGCGTAGATCCATCCAGCCAATTCTACGATGCAGCCGAACTTGAGCGCGGCATACACGTCTTCCTTGACGGGAAGGAATACTTCAATGTCGAAGAATACTGCACATCCGAGGGATGGGTACGTCTCCCTGCTGGAAAGGCAAGAACTCGCACTGGCCGGCCCGTGACAATCACAAAGCGCGGGGAAGTGACAGTTCGGTACGAAGATAACTGAGACGGAGACGACCTCGTGGAGGCGTTGCTGCGCAACACACCCGGAGATTGACACTGTTTTAAGCACGCATCACGATGCAAGGATGCAACCCGGGGACTGAAGAGGCATCCTTGCAGAAATACCGTCTTCCTCCTCTGTATCTGTTCCGCACCTTCGAAGCGGTTGCACGCCACCTGAGCTTCACCATCGCCGCCAGCGAACTGTGCCTCACGCAGAGCGCGGTGAGCAGGCAGATCGCGACGCTTGAGCAGCAGACGGGAATTCGACTGTTCCGGCGATTGCACCGCGCCGTTGAATTGACGCCAGCCGGGCAACAGTTGCTGGAGGCCACATCCGGTGGACTTGACCAGATCCAGAGCTGCCTCACCGTGCTGGGCTCCGCGGCAAGGGCTCCTCACATTACGGTATCGGCAACTGTCGCCTTTGCCTGGTTCTGGCTCATGCCGCGCCTCAACCAGTTCAGTGCAGACCATCCGGGCGTTGACATCCGGGTTCTGGCAACCGACACGCCGGTCTTTCCGGGTCAGGATGATGTCGATGTTGCGATCCTGTTCGGATCAGGACAGTGGGAGGGCATCACCTCGGGGCTCTTGTTCCGGGAGCGGGTCTATCCAGTATGTAGCCCCCGTTTCTTGAGTGAACACCCGGGGCTCATTCGACCGGAGGACCTGGTTTGCCAGACCTTGCTGCATCTGGACATTGACCGTTCGGCACCCGATCCGGTGGACTGGCAGAGGTGGCTGGCGAGCCAGGGCATCACCGGACAGCCGGTTCTTCCCGGTCTCCGCTTCAATTCATATCCCATGGTGCTGCAGGCAGCAGAGGCCGGGCGCGGTGTCGCACTGGGATGGAGCTACATCGTTGACCCCATCGTGGCCAGCGGACGGCTTGTCCACCCCGTGGGCGGTGCCATGGAAACCCGGAACGGCTATTACCTCAGCACATCCAGGGAGGCTGCCAGATCACCCGAACTCGAGGAATTCCTAGGGTGGATTGCCACCGAAGCGGTGCAAGCCCCAGCGTTCGCATGACGCAGAGGAATGCGTCGCATTCGCAATCATTGTTTGAAGGCGACTTTGAACACGCCTTAGCTGCAGACCTCGAACCTTGGGGAACTGTACATGTCCGAGCTTGCTTCTCGCCGCTCCGGCCGCCGCAACCGCGGCTCCGCTGAAACTATCCAGGCTGTTGCGCCGATCTCTCCCGGCATGGTGGGAGGCCGTTATAAGCCGCTGACCGACTCGGAAGTCCTCCGCATTCACGCCTTGGCCCTTCAACTCCTATCCGAATTGGGACTTTCGCAAGTGACGCCGAGCCTCGAAGCACGCGCCGTCGCGGCGGGCTGCAAGGTGGATGATGCAGGCCGCCTGCGGTTCCCTGCAGGCTTGGTGGACGACATCATTGCCAGGTCGCGCCGCAAGTTCACACTTCACGGGATCGACCCCGCTCACGACATCCAGATCGGTGGCTGCCGGGTTCACACGGGAACGGGGGGTGCCGCACCGACCATCATGGACTTCGAGACGGGCAAGTACCGCGAGAGTACAGTCGCCGATCTTTACGACATCGCAAGGCTTGTCGACAGGCTCGACAACATCCACTGGTATCATCGCTCGATCGTGGCGCGGGACGCATCCACGATCTTCGACCTCGACATGAACACCACCTATGCCTGCCTGTCCGGCACGTCCAAGTCGATCGCCGTCAGCTATACCGACGGCAATTCCGTCCGGGCCGTGCAGCCGATGCTCGATGCGGTCGCGGGTGGCGAGGGAAAGCACAGGCAGCGCCCGTTCTGCACGGCAGTCTGCTGCCATGTGGTGCCTCCGATGCGCTTTGCCACAGAGAGCTGCGATGCGCTGGAAGCGGCCATTCTGGCTGGCATGCCGATCCTCCTGGTCTCGGCGGGGCAGGCAGGCGCAACGGCGCCCGCCGCATTGGCAGGCGCGGTGGCGCAGGCCTGCGCCGAGGTCCTTGCAGGATTGGTGCTCTGCCACATCATTGACCCAAACTGCCGGGGCATCTTCGCCGCCTGGCCTTTTGTCAGCGACCTGCGTACGGGCGCCATGTCCGGTGGATCCGGGGAACAGGCGCTGCTATCAGCGGCCTGTGCCCAGATGGCCAATTTCTACGACCTGCCGAACTCGGTTCCCGCCGGCATGACCGACAGCAAGCTGCCCGACGCTCAGAGCGGCGGAGAAAAGGGCTATACGATTTCTCTCGCAGCGCAGGCGGGTGCCACCATGATCCATGAATGCGCAGGCATGCAGGGATCCCTCATGGGCACCACCTTCGAAGGCTATGTCCTCGACAACGACCTCCTCGGCGCCATATTGCGGACGGTGAAGGGAATCGATGTCAGCGAAGATGCTCTAAGCTTCGAGGTTATACGCGACACGGTCATGGGGGCTGGTCACTATCTCGGCCACACGCAGACCTTCGCACGGATGCGGTCTGATTATGTCTATCCAGAAATAGCTGATCGCCGCAGCATCGGGGAATGGGAAAAGGCAGGATCCCGCGACGCACGTGAACTCGCCCGAGATCGCACACGGACGATTCTCGCCGAACACTACCCGCGCCATGTCAGCGAGGCGGCGGATGCGGCGATCCGTTCTCACTACAACATCATTCTTCCTGCAGAGCGCATGCGGGCTGGAAACGGTGTGTGGTAGGAAGCGAACGGGACCGACATCCGCCAACGGGAACATGCCCGGCACGAGGCGATCCAGGACTTCATCCTGCTGCTGATGTCGGGCGGTTTCCGCGAGAACGAGCTTTCCAAGAAGGATGAGCGTACCGTCGCTGCCCAGTGTAGCAGAGACGGAGACAGAACTGCCCTGCTCGCTCCGCCGACAGCGGCGTGCGGAGGTACACGAAAGGTTTTACCCAGGCCGGTCCCATATTGTGCGATGAGGCCATTGCGCGCGCGGTTAGCGACGTTGGCGCCGTGCCGGTGCCCGTGTGGAGCGACGAGTTCGATTGTGACGCGCTAATGACGGGACCGTTTTCGGCTCGCTGTCTATCGTCATCCTCCATTCCTTCTTCGACCCCGACTTGTCGTCGCTGACTGCCGCTGTGAAGGATTAGCCGCGCCGCCTGTGTTGCGGCAGGGATTTCCATTTGATTTGCTAAACATGGATGATCTGCATCAAATATCGCACGACAGGTTACGATAGGGTGGCAGTCGAGGAGAGGCTGACCCATGCGAAGGCTTTGGATTTTCGGGTCGCTTGCGGTGCTGGCGATCGGGGCGGCGGTGCTGTTCGTCATGGAACGGCCGCTTAGCGTCGCGGTGGTGCGGTCGGAAACGGGCGTTCCCCTGCGGATCTATGGTCTTGGCACCGTGGAGGCGCGGGTGCTGAGCCGGATCGGCTTCGAAGCTGGTGCGGCGCTCAGTACGCTCTCCGCCGATGTCGGCGACAGGGTTTCCAAAGGCCAGGAACTGGCAACACTCCATCCGGCCGAGCAGGAGGCGCGCGTAGCCCGCGCCCAGGCGGTGATGGCAGCCAATACGGCGAACCTCGCCAAGGCCGGTGCTGCCGTGGACCGGGCACGCGCACAACTGGCGCAACGCGAAGCAGCCAACAAGCGGCAGCAGAGCCTGGTGCGGCGCGACGTGGCCTCCGCGCAAGGGGCCGAAGAGGCGCAGCGTGACGAAGACGTGGCGCGCGCCGACCTGGCGGTGGCGGAGGCAGATGTGAACCTGATCCGCGCCGAGAAGGAAGATGCCGCGGCCGCCCTTCAGCTGGAAGAGACGTTGCTCGCCCATCATCGCCTTGCGGCGCCATTCGATGCCGTGATCGTCGCACGCCATGCGGAGCCCGGGACGGTGGTGAAGTCAGGTGATCCCATCTTCACGCTGATCGATCCCGGCACGGTCTGGATCCAGGCCTATATCGATGAGGAGCGCGCGGGCCAGCTGGCGCTGGGCCAGCAGGGGACGATCCGGCTGCGTTCCCGGCCGCAGGATACTTTCAACGGGATCGTGGCGAGGATCGGCCTCGAGAGCGACCGCGTGAACGAGGAGCGACGCGTGTGGCTGACCTGCACGGACTGCCCGGAGCCCATGTATCTGGGCGAGCAGGCGGAGGTCAGGATCACCACGGGTCTGCGGGAATCCGCGCTCATGGTTCCCGAAACGGCCATCTCTGGCTTCGATGGGCATCGCGGCAGGGCGTGGTTGGTGCAGGATGGGCGGCTCACCCAGGCGGAACTGACCTTCGGCGCCCGTGACGACCGCGGCCGTGTGGAGGTGACGGCGGGCGTGCCCGAAGGCGCATTCGTCGTTGCCTTGCCCCCCAAGGGCGCGGACGAAGGTCGCCTCGCGCGCATCGAGGACGCGCCATGAACCTGGCCGTGAAGGACATCCGCCATGGGTTGTTCCGCTTCGTGCTTACCTGCCTGGGGCTCGGACTGCTGATGACAGTCGTCCTCGCGATGATCGGCATCTACAACGGGCTGGTGGTGGAAGCGCTGGCGGTGGTGAAGGCTCCACAGGCCGACATCTGGGTGGTGGAGGCCGGAACCAAGGGCCCCTTCGCGGAGGCCTCCAACATCCCCGCGGCAACGCGCGATGCCGTGGCGCGCATGCCGGGGGTGAGCGAGGCGGGTGCCATCACCTACCAGACAGTCGAGACCAGCCATGGAGGCCGCGCCATGCGGCTCTACGTCATCGGTTTCGAACCCGGACGCCTTGGCGGGCCGCAAAGGATCGCCGAAGGCCGCGGCATCAGTGCCAGCCACTTCGAACTCCTTGCCGACCGCAAGACCGGCCTGACGCTCGGCGACACGATCATGCTGGGGCGGGACCGATTTCGCGTGGTCGGCCTCGTCGAGAATGCGCTCAATTCAGGTGGCGATCCCGCGGTGTTTGTGACGCTTGCCGACGCGCTCGCGCTCCAGACCACGCTGGACCCACCCGCGGCGCGCATCCAGACGGCGCGGGGTGCGGCCCCCGTGAAGCCTGCCAATGTCGCAGCCGTAATCGCCCGCATGGCGCCTGGGGCCGATGTCGACCTGCTGACCGCCACGGTGCGTCAGTGGAAACATCTGGCCGCTCTGACGCAGGCCGAGCAAGAACAGTTGCTTCTGGTGTCCGTGGTGGACCGGGCGCGGCGCCAGATCGGGCTGTTTCTCGGCATCCTACTCACCGTATCTGCCGTGGTGATCGCCCTTATCATCTACACGATGACGATGGAGAAGCTGAAGCAGATCGCGACGCTCAAGCTGATCGGCGCGCCTGATCGCACGATCGTCGGCATGATCGTGCAGCAGGCGCTGATCCTCGGCGGTGCTGGCTGGGCGACCGGCCTCATCCTGATCCTGTTGGTAAAGGACTACTTCCCGCGCCGCGTGGTGCTGGAGCCGTTCCACGCTCTGGTGCTGGCGGGCATCATCTTCCTCGTTTGCATCGCCGCGTCCGGCCTCGGTGTACGGGCGGCCACCAAGGTGGACCCCGCCACTGCGCTCGGGAGCTGAGATGGCGCTAGGCGACGTCATCATCGATGTCTCCGGAATCGCCAAGCATTACGGCGAGGGAGATACCCGCGTCGATGCGTTGCGCGCCGTCGACCTCCAGGTGAGGGCCGGCGAGGTGATCGCACTTCTGGGGCCCTCGGGCTCGGGGAAGACTACCCTCCTCAACATCATCGGCTGCATCATTGCCCCGTCCTCCGGCCGCGTGATTCTTGACGGCGAGCCTGTGTTTGAAGGCAAGTGGCTGCGACACGACCTCCGGCGGCTGCGGCTGGACAAGATCGGCTTCATCTTCCAGGCTCACAATCTTCTGCCGTTTCTCACGGCGGAAGAGAACATCGCCATCGTACTCGATCTGGCGGGATGGACGGCGGAGGACACCCGCACGAGGGCGCGCGAGCTCCTCGACTATCTCGAGGTGGGGCACCGCGGCGGCATGAAGCCCGCTCATCTTTCAGGCGGTGAGGCACAGCGGGTGGCGATTGCCCGGGCGCTTGCCAACCGGCCGCGCATCATCCTGGCGGACGAGCCCACCGCGGCGCTCGACAGCACTCGCGCGCAACTCGTCATGGACCTGCTCCGCAAGCTCGCGGCCGAGCAGGAAGCCTGCATCGTCACCGTCACCCACGACGAGAAGATCTTCGATCGCTTCGACCGTCTGGTACAGCTGCGAGACGGCAGGCTGGTGGACGGTGTCTGAGGGCGGCATTGGCCTGCACCAAAAGACTTATCGCCGCCCTCCAGTTTGTACAGGAGGAATAGTACCTAGCCCTACTTGGCGCTGATTCAGAACGAACTGCACGTCGACCAGCACTGTAGCCTGAACGTTCACTTCGCATTTCTCACGTGCATTCATATGCCTGCCGGGACGGAGACTTGACTTTCATCATTCCGGTAGTGCGAAGGCTGTGCGCAACATCGACCAAGGAAAGGTCTTGTCGTGCGGCTTACACAATTCTCAGACTATGCGGTCCGGCTGCTGATGACGGTCGCTTTGGCAGACGGCGCCCCTGTGACCGTTGCAAGTGCCGCAGCTCAGTTAAGAGTGTCCCGCAATCACCTGGTCAAGGTTGCACATGTACTGGTCCGCAACGGCATTCTAACCGGTACACGCGGAAGGTCTGGTGGACTAACGCTGCAAAGGCGTGCCGAAGATATCAGACTCGGAGAACTCCTCCGCATCACCGAGCCAGACTTCAATCTTGCCGAGTGTTTCTCGTCGCCTGGCGCCTGCGCACTGGATCGCATCTGCCGCTTGCCGACCTACCTCCACGACGCAGAAAGGGCCTTCCTCGGCGAACTGGACAAGCACACGCTTGCCGACATCATCGTTAAGCCCGGTGCCACGGCCCGTCAAACATAGGGCGTGACAGCGACATCGACGTCATGGCATTTGAGGGGCCAAGTGAAGGATCGAACCCATGGGCCCGGAACATGAGCAGATTGCCCGCTCATCACTGCTCCTCAAGAGTGCACCTGAACCAGTGGTTCAGGCGCTGATGGCGACGGCGCGGGTACGTGACTTCGACCGCGGCGCCACGATCTTTCTCCAGGGTGAGCGGGCCAGCGCCATCTATATCGTCGCCGAAGGCTGGGTAAAGCTCTACCGAATCTCTCCCAACGGAGCGGAAGCGGTGGTCGCAGTGTTCACGAAGGGAAGCAGTTTCGGTGAGGCGGTGGCCTTCCGTCATGATGTCTATCCCGTTGCCGCCGAAGCAGTGACGGACTGCAGCCTCATCCGTATCGATGCGGACACCATCATCAACCTTATCCGTGAGTCGCCCGAAATCGCAATCTCGATTCTCTCGGCCACGTTCCTACACTTGCATGGGTTGGTGGCGCAGGTGGAACAGTTGAAAGCCCGCACCGGTGCCCAGCGCGTGGCGGAATTCCTACTGGAACTCGCGGGCGCGACGCACGGATTCTGCGAAGTGACGCTGCCCTATGACAAGGTGCTGATAGCCGGACGCCTGGGCATGAAGCCCGAGAGCCTCTCGCGCGCCTTTGCCAGGCTGCGCGAGTACGGCGTGACCGTGCGTCACAACAATGCGGCGGTCGCCGACATAGCGGTGCTGCGTGAATTGTCAGACGAGGATCCGGCTCACTCCTGGTCAAAGGGCTAAGGACGACTCAGGTACCCACCAGCTGCCGGTAGATTTCGGGCAAGGCGTGGGTGAGCTTGTCCGGATCCGGAATAAGGGCGAAGCCTCCTTGCCCGAACATGCGCGGAAACCACGACTTGCCGTCCCGGTCGACAGTAATGCCGAACACCGCATGACCCGCGCGGCGCGCCTCAAGCACGGCCTTCCGGCTGTCCTCAATGCCATGCCGGCCCTCATAATGGTCGAGGTCGTTGGGCTTGCCGTCGGTGATGACAAGCAGCAACCGGCGCTTGCGGACCTGATCAGAAAGACCGGCGGAGGCGTGGCGGATCGCGGCACCGAGCCTCGTATAGAAGCCGGGCTTCAACTCGGCGATGCGGGCCTCCACCACGGCGCTCATCGGCTCACCGAAAGCCTTGGCGGTTTGCACATACACCCTGTCGCGCTTCAGTGATGAAAAGGCATGGATGGCGAAATCGTCGCCGCAGGCATCGAGCCCCCATGAGAGCGCCGCCAAAGCTTCGCGTTCGATGTCGATGACGCTCCGTCCGCCATGCCCGTGTCCCGGTACCGCGGATTCGGTCGAGCGCGAGACGTCGAGCAGGATCGAGACGGCAAGGGAACGCTTCTGCGGCCGCGTCTGCTGCCAGATGCGATCGTCCGTATGGCCGGTCGCCCTGAAATCGACATAGGCGCGCACGGCCCTGTCGGTGTCGAGCTCGTCACCATCCGGATGCCCGGAGGTCGACATCCGGCCCGGGCGCAGCGCCTCGAACTGACGTTTCACCGCGCGGATGCGGGCACTGGCTCGGGGATCGCTCTGGAAGGACGGCGTGACATTGTGGGGCACAATATTTGATGTGAGCACGCGGACATGGGCCGGAAGATAAGTGCCCGTCCGGACATCCCATTCGGAATAGGTTGAGATGCCGGATAAGGCTTCGCGGTCGACATCTTCTGGCGCTAAATCGAGATGGAGCTTCAGCCTGGTGGCCGGCGCCTTCGATATTTGGCCCAACCCGATCTCATCAAGGTCATCGGCGGCTTTCCTTGCATCATCGGTGTCGTCGTCCTCGACACGGCGGTTGAGGTTGATGAACTCGGCCCAGGACAGCAACGCCTCGAACTTGTGGAGGATAAAACTGTCCTTCCGCTCTGCCTGGTCAGCCTTGCGGCGGCGCGCGCGGTGAGACTTAGCTCCCTCACCCTCCTCGGGCTTTCCTTCGGTGGCGCGGGTCTCGACGCCCGTATGCTCCGACACGGAGACGTGGCGGAGGTCGGGCCAGACCGCCACGGCGCGGAAGGGCCGATAATTGCCCGGCGCCTTCTGCGGCATGGGGACAGGTGGCGGCGAGGGATCACCCAAATGGTGACGAATGAGTGCTTCGACTGCGGCCTCCGCCGCAGGCAGCGGCGAGAGTGGCCGAAGTGCGAGAAGTGCTGCACACAGGTCCCTGTAGAGTCCCGAGAAGCCCGGCGCGTCGTCGAGTGTCGCCCGCACCATTCCTTGCGCCGCTTCGATTGCGGCTAGATCCGCCAGCAGCGGGTCATCCTCCCCGGCCACAGTTCCGGCGTGCGCGGCGCAGGCGGCGAGCCAGATATAAAGCGCCGCATTCGCCTCGCGCGCGGGATAGACCGCCAGGCTTTCGGGCAGCCTCAACGCCTCACCATCAAAACTGGCACGGGCAACACGCTCAACCGTCGTTCCGAGACGGCGCATGAAGCCAAGCCGGTGATTGGACGTCTCGTCGGCCACAGCCTTCAACTCGACGGACGGACTGCCGCCAAGGCCCCTGAACAGCACAACAAGCCGGCCGCCGACTTCTGACAGGGCAACACGGGCGTCTTCGTGATCCCGCGGCGCGTCGAGGCGGCCGGCAAGGACGTGCCATATCTTGCCGATCGATTCCTCGGGTTCCCATGGTTCGATATCGAGGTCGGCCATTGTGGTGCCCTAACCGTAGACGGCGGTCACTAGGTCGAGGAGGCCGCGCTTCACGTCCGCGTCGTCAGTCAGGGGTTCGATCATTGCAGCGAGGATAGCGCGGTCGACCGCCATTCCCTGCTGGATTAGCGTTGCGGCATAAACCACAAGACGCGTCGAGACGCCTTCCTCGAGGTCCTGGCCTTTCAATCCGCGCAGTTTGTTGGCGAGCCGCACGAGATTCTTGACGCGATCTTCAGAAAGGCCGCTTTCGCGCGCTACCACCGGGATTTCGTGCTCCGGCCGAGGAAAGGTGAAGTCGAGCGAGACGAAACGCTGGCGCGTTGAGGGCTTCAGCGTCTTGAGGATATTCTGGTATCCCGGGTTGTAGGAAGCCACCAGCATGAAACCGGGGCCAGCCTGAAGTTCCTCACCGGTGCGATCAATGGGGAGGATCCGTCGATCATCAGTCAATGGATGAAGAACGACAGTCACATCCTTACGCGCTTCAACCACCTCGTCGAGATAGCAGATGGCGCCTTCGCGCACGGCGCGGGTAAGTGGCCCGTCGACCCAAACGGTTTCGCCGCCCTTCAAGAGATAGCGGCCGATAAGGTCGGCGGCGGAGAGGTCGTCGTGGCAGGCAACCGTGTGGAGCGGAAGCCCAAGCTTTGCAGCCATGTGAGCCACGAAGCGGGTCTTGCCGCATCCTGTCGGACCTTTCAGCAGTACCGGCAAGCAATTTGTATGGGCGGCAGCGAAGACCTCGCACTCATCACCCTGCGGAAGGTAGTAGGGGGCGCTTGCCGCCCCCGTCATTTGGCGTGTTCCATGCATGTCCATCACTCCGCCGGAGCGTTGACTGCGAGGGGACCGGGCGCGATCACCTCGCGCCGCGGCACCATCACCGCATAGATGAACAGCAAGGCGCCCAGCACCACGGCAATACCCGAGCCGAAGCGCATGGCATAGAAGATCCAGAGCTGATCCTGAACCTCCATGTAGTTCATGCCCATGACGCGCTGCAGGTGCGTCTGCACTGTTCCTGCAAAGGTGAGCGTGAAGGTCATGAAAACCATGCCACCCGACATCAGCCAGAAGGAAGCCATGTTTAGGACCTGGTTATAGGGATCGCGTCCCCGGAGGATCGGCATGGCGTAACTGATGATGGCGAGGTTAACGCAGACATAGGCCCCGTAGAAGGCGAGATGTCCATGCGCGGCCGTAATCTGGGTGCCATGCGTATAGAAGTTCACTCCGTGCAGCGTATGCATGAAGCCCCAAACGCCCGCGCCGAAGAAGGCCAGCACTGCGCAGCCAAGGCTCCACAGCAGGGCTGCCTTGTTCGGATGGTCACGGCGTCCCTTCCACACCATGATGAAGGCGAACGACATCATGGCGAAGAACGGGATGATTTCCAGCGAAGAGAAGATCGACCCAATCCACTGCCAATAGCCGGGCGTGCCGATCCAGTAATAGTGGTGACCCGTTCCGAGAATGCCGGAGAACAACGCCGTGGCGACGATGACATAAAGCCACTTCTCCACCACTTCTCGGTCGACGCCCGTGAGCTTCAGCATCAGGTACGCGAGGATGGAGGCCATGATGAGCTCCCACACGCCTTCGACCCACAGATGGACGACGTACCACCAGTACTGCTTGTCGAGCGCGAGGTTGGAGGGATTGTAGAAGGCGAAGAGAAACAGCAGAGCCAAGCCCCACAGGCCCAGAAGAAGGATGTTGCTGATCGCGGTCTTCTTGCCCTTCAGAACCGTCATGGTGACATTGAACAGAAAGATCAGTGCCGCAACCACGATTCCGGCCTTCACCCACTTCGGTTGCTCAAGGAACTCGCGGCCTTCGCGACCCAACAGAAAGTTGCCTTCGAACCAGTTGAAGAAATAGGTGAGCACGACCCCCAGCGTGCCAATCACCAAGATCGCAAGCTGAAGATAGGCAAGCATCGGAGAATGGATTTCGCGTTCTGATTCCTCGGGTATCAGGAAGTAGGCTGCGCCGAAGAAACCCAGCAACAGCCAGACGATGAGGCTGTTGGTGTGCAGCATCCGTGCGATGTTGAAAGGTAGTATCTCGGACAGGAAATTTCCGTCGACATAGATCCAGCCCATCACGAGGCCCAACGTGACCTGAACTGTGAATAAGGCCATAGCGACGCCAAAATATGCCAGAGCGATCTTTTGTGATTGATACTTCATGTTGTGTCTCCTCAGCCCGCGTCGTTCGGCGGCCAGTTCTGGGTGCGGATCTTGTTGGTCCACAGCAGGAAGTCCGCGAGGTTGCGGTATTCTTCATCAGTCAGGTCGAACTTCGGCATTTGGCGGCGACCAGGAATGCCCGTGGGCATCGATTGCATCCAACCCTTCAGCATCTCGGTGGCGGCGGCGGGATCGTCCAGCACCGCCCAGCGCTTCATGACGTTGCCAAGTTCGGGCGCGAAGTAGGCACCCTCTCCCAGGATCGAATGACAATTGACACAGGCGTTCTTCTCCCAGATGTGCTTGCCTGCGGCGACGCTGGGCGTCAGCGCAGCGGCATCCGTCGAGGTGGTGACGATGTAGTTATGGCTGTGAATGGACAGCCCCACGAAGATGACGATGAAGAACAGTGACCCGCCGTAAAAGATGTTGCGGGCCATGCTCTTGGTCATGACTTCTCGCATTGCGCTCTCTCCTTCCCAAGGAATTGCCTATCCAGCTCTTGTGGGCGAGCGCGGCGGGAATCGCCTTAACGAAAGTCAATCGCCGGAGTTAAATCATGCCAGTGCTTCGAGTCTCGATTGGGGAAACCGGGCCAATGCTGCTTCGATGGCATTGCGGTCCATGATGCAGAAGGCGGTGGAGAGCGCATCGGCCAACGCAGCACTCGGCGCTGAAACCGATGCAATCCGCCAGAGGTGAGTCCCGCCCCGGGGGTCCAGGATATGGGGCGATCCCTTGCCGATAAGAGTACCTGCGGGTGACGAAGTCGCCAGTGCACGATCAGAGAGGATTGCGCGCGCCATTTTCGTTCCGTCAGGCATGGCGATATCAGCTCTCCAGCCGCCGCCGGAGGGGCGTTCGCCCAGCGCTGCGATCTCACCCATGTCAATGATAACGTTGGTGAAACCTTCCTCTCGCATCAGATCGGCCACACGGTCTGCTGCTTGGCCCTGTGCGATACCGTTGAAGGTGATCTGCATGCGAGGCTCGAGGCGTATTTCTGTGGCGCTTCTGCGCACGCGGGTCCACCCGGTCAGACCGGATGCAGCGCCGGTATCCCCCCCGGTGGCAATCGCAAGCCACAACGGCTGCACGGTCGGGTCGAACGCACCTCCGGTTGCAGCATGAACCAGATCGACAAGGGCGCATGTCGCCTGGATCTCATCGGCGGGATGCGGCAACCAGCCGTTTCTGTTGAGCCGCGTCAGATCCGACTCGCGATGCAGCGAGAATTGCTGTTCGAACTGACGAAGGACAGCCTCGACCTTCCGAAACACGCGCTCTGCTTTCTCTTTCGTTGCTCCGGAGAGCACGATGCGCGCGGCGGAACCCATTGCAATGCCGTTCCACTCATGCGCGGAGGCAGCCTGAGCGGGCGCCGCAAGACTGGCGGCGGCAATCGTCAGGAAGCGGCGGCGGTTGAGCATGGCATTATTCCTCCGCCTGAATGCGAGGCCCCCAGAATGCGGGCCAGAGCGCCGCTGCATAAAACGCGAATGCAAGAATCCACAAGACGCCGGCACCGACGACTCCCGGGAAATACCACGCACCTGATACCTCGGACGCAACCCACCGCCACGCCGCGGCCACAGGCAGAAGTGCGTAGGCTGCAGCCAGCATGCGGGGTGCCACCAGCGGGCGGCCGCTGTGGCCTAGGGTCGCCCGGCTCATGACGGCGAGCGTCATCCCCGCAACGCCGGCAATAGCGGTGACGTGGAGTGCGGCAACTTCACTGCCGAAGCCCAACAGCGCCAGTCCGGTGAGAATCAGCCCCACGCCGATCAACGCAAAGCTCAGATGCAGCGACCACAGGATCGGCTGTTGCGCCGCAAAGCCTGGCCGCCAGCCCACCACACGCGTGAGCTGCAGGACGCCACAGGCCAGCATCAGACCGGCGGTCCATCGATCCGGCACGCCAATCATCACCACAATCGGCAGCGCAATGGCCAGCGCCACGCCGGCAAGCTCCAGCGACTTTCGCGAGACGGGCAGTCCGGTCTCACGGCCTTCCCGGACCATGGCGTTGCGAGTAAAGGCCGGTGTGACCCGGCCGCCCAGCACCGCAATCATGGCACAGAGGCCATAGATGCCGGCCCGGAGGCCCTGAAGCGCCGTATCGCTGGTGACGTCCATCCATTCGAGATGCACCATCAGGTTGGCAACCCAGATGATGCTCAGCAGTCCCAGGAACATGACATTCTGCGGCTTCGGCCGCCTGATGAGCTGCGTTGCGATCTTGGCCGCGAGCAGCGGAAGAAACGCAAGATCGGCGATCATCACGATTTCGGCGGGAAGTGCTGCCGAAAACCAGACGGCGGCGCGGCCCGCGAGCCAGAGGCCTGATGCGGTGACAATGAAGAGATGCCGCGCCGCCCTGGCACCCGTCCAATTGGGGACGGCGGTCAGGAGAAAGCCGCCCAGGGCCGCGCCGCCATAGCCGAACACGAGTTCATGGCCATGCCATAGGTGTGGTGGCATGGCGAAGGGAAGCGAGGCGAACATGCCGCCCGCCCAGTGTACGCCTAGCCACAGCACCCAAAAGCTCAGGGTGAATACCGCATAGAGCCCCGCCGCCAGGAAGAAGACGCGATAGCCGTCTCCGAACAGCCGCTTCACGCTTGCGATCATGACGGCGCTCCTTCCGGTGCGCGTGCCCGGCGCTTCAGCACCGGGCACAGCGTTGTATCGTTCATGATGACCTGGCAGCGGAGGCAGAGAACGCACTCGTTGACGTTGATGCGGCCCAGCGGGTCGATGGCGCCCACGGTGCACTTGGTTTCGCACAACCGACATTCCCGTCCGCATTGCGGGCGGCGCTTGAGCCAGTCGAAGATCTTCAGCTTTGCCGGAATGGCGAGGCCTGCACCGAGCGGGCAGAGATAGCGGCAGAAGAAGCGCTCGATGAAGAGGCCTGCGAGGAGTAACGTCAGCACGAAAGCGACGAAGGGCCATGCCCGCATCATGCGCAAGGAGATCGCAGTCTTGAACGGCTCGGCCTCGGCCAGCACCAGCGCATCGTGCATCGAATAGAACGAGAGTGCGAGGATGCCGACGAAGAGCGTATACTTGATGACCCACAACCTCTCGTGCAGTGCTTGGGGCACTGCGATCTGCCTGACGCCAAGACGCTGTGCCAGGTTGTTCAGGAGTTCCTGCAACGCGCCGAAGGGGCAGAGCCAGCCGCAATAGACGCCGCGCCCCCAGAACAGAAGCCCGAGCGCCACGAAGGACCACAGCAAGAAAACGACAGGCTCGATGAGGAAGGTCTCCCATCGGAACTCGGTGAGCAAGGAATGAACGAAGGCAACGACCTGCACCACCGACAATTGCCCGTTCAGACCCCATCCCAGAACGAAGAGCGTTACCGTCAGGTACGAGATGCGCAAACCCCGCCAGAGCTTCGGTCGGCGCGTGATCGAGTCCTGCGCGAACAGAATGAGCGTGAGCACCGCCAGCATGGCGCCGACGATGCCCGCCTCGAGTTGCTTAGCGGCCCAGATGCTGCGCCACAATGGCTCCGGTGATGGCGGTGGCGTAAGCCGGAATCCATCGGGCAGCGAATAGTCCACCCCGATGACGGTGCTCGCCTCGCCTCCGCCCGTTCTTGGCCTTGCAGCCATGACTTCCACGCGGAAGGGCTGGGCAGGGTCAATCGTCTTCGGCAGCCGGAAAAGGCTCACTTCCTTCACCTCTGGCGCACCTTCAGCTGCTAGTTGCTTCACGAAGATGTAATCGCCCGCCAGAGGCACATGCCGCGACTCGCCCTGCACGATTGTGAGCCTGTCGAAACGGCCCGACTGCTTCCAAGCTGTGCCACGGTGCGAATGGAGACCCGACGAAACCACGATCAACGCGGTCTCGCCAGGACCAAGCGCGCCCATGGCCTGCGTGAAAACCTTCTGGCCCAGAAGATTGCGGCCGACCGTCGGAGGATCGACAAGACCGGCATAGACATCGAGAAATGCGCCCTCGCCCGGCGCCACGGGCACCTCCGCACTTGAGAGAGCCTTGGCCGCCTCATCCATGCTCATGCGCGCATGAGCGAGCGCATCCATGGCCAGGAGTGACTTCCAATCGGCAGGCATATACCCAATCCGGTCGATTCCGCCACCTTCGGCGATTAGTCCACGCGCAATGGCCAAGGTGCGGGCCGTGCGCAGGATGCCATCGCGGATGACGCCCGTCGACACTGTCGCCCGCGAGATCACATCGGGAAGATCGGATTGCGGGGTAAGGACATCCGGACGTGGTGCAGCGAGATCCACGCCTGCGAAGCCATCGACATAGCGGATGATGTCTTCGTCCGAAATGCCGAGCGTGAGCACCGGCTCATCGTGCCGCATCAGCTGCGCACCAGCGATGTGAGCAGATGGCGTGATGGCGACCAGCACATCGAGCGGCCTGCCGGAGTACCCGGTCGAGCCTGCAATTTCCCACGTCGAGCCTATGTAGCCAACGAGATTGCCGCTCTCACTCACCTTCCACCCCGGCACGCCGTCCGCTTCGCGCTGGATGGTCAGAGGTCCTTCGCGGCCGAACATCCGCTGAGCCAGGGACGGATCCGGTTCTGCCGACGCAGTCACCTCAGTCGATACCACGCCGCCCGCATGAACAGGCAACGGAGCGAGGCACAGAAGAAGATACAACAGGAGGCAGATTGCACGGGGCATATGCGGACCAGTAAGTTAGCGGCAACCGTGCTCGCACTACGACAGGGCTGCCTTGACGAAAGTCAATGTAAGGTCCTCCGGCATGTCGCATCATCCTGCGAACGTCACCACGTCACGGGAGAGAAACGCCATGACACAACGCGCCACCCACATAAGGCGACTGCTGCTGACCAGCGCAGCCATTGTCCTTGGATTTGCCGGAAGCATCGCTCTGGCGGATGAGAAGCCAAAGGAGCACGGCGATGGCCCAGCCGCTGCCTATGAACCCTCCATGACGACACTCGGCCAGATCAAGGTCGAGATTCCAGGCCGCAAGGCTGACGATCCTGTCATGACGCAGGAAGAGTTCCAGAAGGCGACGACCATTTACTTCGAACGCTGCGCCGGATGTCACGGCGTGCTACGCAAGGGCGCAACAGGAAAACCCCTTACACCAGACCTCACACGCGAGAACGGCTACGACTATCTCAAGAACTTCATCACCTACGGCTCGCCCGCGGGCATGCCGAACTGGGGCACTTCAGGCGATCTGAGCGAGAGCGACGTGGACATGATGGCCCGCTATCTGCTTCTCGAACCTCCGGCTCCGCCGGAATTCGGCATGCCGGAAATGATGGCGAGCTGGAAGCTTCTGGTGAAGCCCGCCGACCGGCCCACCAAGAAGATGAACAACATTGACATCGACAACCTGTTCTCGACAACGCTGCGCGATGCCGGGCAGGTGGCCCTCATCGATGGCAAGACCTACGAGATCAAGGCGGTCATCGACACGGGCTATGCGGTGCATATCAGCCGTATCTCGGCTTCCGGACGCTATCTCTTCGTCATCGGCCGCGACGCAAAGATCGTGATGATCGACCTGTGGATGGAAACCCCTGCTCCGGTCGCCGAGATCAAGATCGGCGCCGAGGCCCGCTCAATCGAAACCTCGAAGTTCGAAGGCTATGAGGACAAGTACGCGATCGCTGGCGCCTACTGGCCGCCGCAATACGTCATCATGGATGGTGACACCCTGGAACCCAAAAAGATCGTGTCCACGCGCGGCAACATCTATGACGAGCAGACCTATCACCCCGAGCCCCGCGTCGCAGCGATCCTCGCATCGCACTTCAAGCCGGAATTCATTGTCAACGTGAAGGAGACCGGCAAGATCCTCATGGTGGACTACACCGATCTCAAGAACCTCAAGACGACCGAGATCGAGGCCGAACGCTTCCTGCATGATGGCGGGCTCGACTCGACCCACCGCTACTTCATCACGGCGGCGAATGCTCGCGGCAAGCTCGTCGTTATCGACACCAAGGAAAGCAAGCTGGTGGCTATCACGGAAACCGGGGGCCAGACCCCGCATCCGGGCCGCGGAGCAAACTTCGTGCATCCGGAATTCGGCCCTGTCTGGGCCACCTCGCATCTGGGCGACGAGTCGGTGGCGCTCATCGGCACCGATCCGGAGGGCCACAAGGACCAGGCCTGGAAGATCGTCGACAGCTTCCCCGCGCTGGGCGGCGGCTCCCTGTTCATCAAGACGCACCCGAACTCCAAGCATCTCTACGTAGATGCAACGCTCAACCCCGAAGCTTCGATTTCTTCGGCGGTCGCGGTTTTCGACATCAGCAAGATGAAGGGCGACACCGATCCGGAACCGGTGGTTCTTCCGATCGGCGAATGGGCCGGCATCGCCGAGGGACAGCCGCGCGTTGTACAGCCTGAATTCAACAAGGAGGGCACGGAAGTCTGGTTCTCGGTGTGGAATGCCAAGGACAAGGAGTCGGCCATCGTGGTGGTGGACGACAAGACGCTGCAACTCAAGAAGGTGATCAAGGACAAGCGCCTTGTGACGCCCACGGGCAAGTTCAACGTCTTCAACACCCGCGGCGACATCTACTGACACCCTAGGGCGGGGAGAATTGATCTCCCCGCCCAGCCACTCACGACAGCGTGGAAAGGGGACCACTCATGAAGAACCCGCTGACCGGCAAGGTCGCATTGATCGGTGCCGGACCCGGCGACCCGGAGCTTCTGACTCTCCGGGCCCTCAAGGCCATCGAGCAGGCTGAAGTTGTGGTCTACGACCGTCTTGTGTCGCCGGAAATCCTGGCACTTGTACCCGCGCACATACGCCGCATCGATGTTGGCAAGATGCCGAAGTTTCACACGATGCCGCAGGAGGCTATCAACGACCTTCTGGTAAGCCTTGCACTGCAGGGCCACAATGTCGCGCGTCTGAAGGGCGGCGATCCCATGATCTTCGGACGCGGCAGCGAAGAAGCTAGTGCCTTGCGGGAGGCGGGCATCTCGGTCACCTACGTTCCCGGCATCACCGCGGCGCAGGGTGCGGCCGCCTCGACCGGCGCGCCCCTTACCCATCGCGGGCTAGCCACGGGTGTGCGCTATGTGACCGGGCACCGCGCAAAGGACCAGCCGCTCGATCTCGACTGGTCGAGCCTTGCATCTGAAGCGACCACGCTCGTCGTCTATATGGGGGCGGCGAACATAGCAGAGATTGCAGATCAGTTGATGGCGCATCACCTGCCCGCGGCACTACCGGTGCTGATGATTTCTTGCGCGACGACGCCGCGCGAAAAGCGGATTGTTTCCGCGCTTGATCGTATTGCTGCCGATGTGGCTCGGGCTGACCTTGAAGCGCCTGTGCTATTCATCATCGGGCATGTCGTTTCACTCTATGGCGATCGTGCGATGGACGGATGTGCCCGAGATATACTGGCAGATGCCTATGCTTAAGATTCTTGCCATTGCGTGGGCAACGATTGCTTTAGTAGCGCCTGATGCCGTGGCACAGGATGCAAAACGTCTTGAGCAGATTGTCACCCAGGATTGCGGCTCCTGCCATGGTCTGACGCGGAAAGGCGGCCTTGGTCGGCCCATCACCCCGCAGGCGTTGGCGGATGCCGACCCCGAAGCGATTGCCGGCATCATCCTCGACGGCGTGCCCGGAACCGCGATGCCGCCCTGGCGGCCGCTTATCACCGAAGACGAAGCCCTCTGGATGGCCAACTATCTGAAAGGCGGAAAGCACAAATGATCCAGAGACGGGCCATAATAGCCGTTGCAGCAATGTGGGCACTCGTCCTTACGGTACCAGCCAGTGCGGGCGATCCCTGCTGCGCCACCGGAGATCTTGGCCTCGTCGTCGAGCGCGCCTCAGGCTCGCTAGTGGTCGTGGACCGTTCGGAGCACGCGGCTGTTGGACGGATCGAGGGGCTCGGCGATCTCTCGCACGCAAGCATCACCTATTCTCCGGATGAGCGCCATGCCTATGTTTTTGGAAGAGATGGCGGGCTAACCAAAGTCGACATCTTGACGCGTAAAATCGTGAAGCGCGTGGTGCAGGCTGGGAACTCCATCGGCGGCGCGATTTCGGATGATGGCAAGCTCGTTGCGGTCTCGAACTACGAACCGGGGGGCGTGCGCGTCTTCGATGCGGAAACGCTGGGTATTGTGGCCGACATTCCCGCTGGCGCCAAGACCATCGGTTTGGCCGATGCGCCCGGACGCCGTTTCATCTGGAGCCTATGGGACACAGGCGAGACTTGGATCGCGGATTTCTCGGGCGAGAAGTTGTTGCTCACCAAACTCGCTGACGTGGGCAAGAACCCGTTTGATGCTGTGCTGACCGATGATGGCCGCACCTATCTCGTCGGCCTCTTCGGCGAGAAGGGTGTGACTGCCATCGACCTCTGGGCTGATGAGCCGAAGCCGGTGCGGTTCCTCAAGGACTATGGCAAGACTTCCGATGACCTGCCGGTCTACAAGATGCCGCATCTACAGGGCTGGGCCTTTACGGACGGCCAGTTCGTACTGCCCGCCGTCGGGGCTCATGAACTTTTATGGGTGGATCGCGGCACGCTGGAGCCCACAGGCCGAACGCCAGTTCATGGCCAGCCCGTGTTCATCATCGCGCAGCCCGCGAGCCCGTATGTATGGGTGAACTTCGCGACACCGCTGAACGACACCGTGCAGGTGGTCGACAGCCGCACACACCAGGTAGTCAGGAGCATCGCGCCCGGACCTGCCGTGCTTCACATGGAGTTCGCACCGCGCGGGGCTGAAGTGTGGATTTCTGTGCGCGATTCGAACAAAGTGCTGATCTATGACACCCACAACTTCCGGCAGATCGGCGAGATTGAAGCCCAAAGCCCGTCCGGCATCTTCTTCACGGCGCGGGCACACCGCACGGGGCTATGACCATGATGCAACGCCTCGATCCTCTCGACCGGCGGCTGCTCGACGAATTCCAGCGCGATCTGCCGCTGGTCTCGCGGCCCTTCGCAGCCATGGCCGATACGCTCGAGACCAGTGAGGCGGTGGTCATCGCACGGCTTTCGGCTTTGCAGGATGCAGGAGTCATCACGCGGGTGGGCGCCACAGTGCAACCAAACACGGCGGGGTCTTCTACGCTCGCAGCCCTCGCGGTGCCCGAACACCGGATCGAGGAGGTGGCTGCAATCATCGGCGATGAGCCAGGCGTCAACCATTCCTATCTACGCGAGGACGAGTGGAACCTGTGGTTCGTGCCCACTGCCCCCACGGCCGGCGAACTGGCGGGAAGCCTTGAGCGGATCGCCAGGCGAACCGGCCTTCGCGTTCTCGACCTGCCGCTGCTTCGCCCTTTCAACATCGACCTGGGCTTCCGTCTCACGGGTCCGCGCCAGACGTTGCGCAGCAAGACCCCGCCCGATCCCGCTGCAATTCTTCCCGGCGACCGGCCAATCCTTCAGGCGATGGCCGAGGGGCTTGCGCTGACGCCCCGCCCCTTCGCACAACTTGCAGAACGCCTCAAGTCAAGCGAGGGGCACGTCATTGAACGGCTGGCGGCGTTATCAACGTCAGGCATTCTCACGCGGATCGGTGTCATCGTGCGTCACAGGGCGATCGGGTGGCGGTCGAACGCCATGGTGGTGTGGGACCTGCCCCAGGAACGAATCGAAGCGGCGGGACTGGCGCTCGCGGGGCTTCCCGGTGTCACGCTCTGCTATCAACGGCGGACGGTTCCCGGCATTTGGCCCTTCGGGCTGTTCAGCATGATTCACGCGCGCTCACGCCGGGAGGCCCTTGACGTACTCGGCGCTGCTGCGGCCCTGCCAGAACTAGCGGGCGCTTGTCATCGTACGCTGTTTTCCACGCGCTGCTTCAAGCAGACTGGAGCACTCGTCCATCGCGAGGAGGCTGCCGCATGAGACGCAAGCCCTTGCCGCCCGAAACGCTGGACGCAGCGGACCGTGCCATCATCAATGCGTTACAGGAGGGATTTCCCCTCTCGCACCATCCATTCGCGGAGGCCGGTGCTTCATTAGGGCTGAGTGAGGAGATGTTGATCGAGCGGGTCGGACGCCTGCGTGAACTGGGCGTCATCACGCGTTTTGGCCCATTCTTCGATGCGGAGGCGATCGGCGGCGCCTTCTGCCTATGCGCGATGGCAGTTCCGCAGGAGCGTTTTGATGAGGTCGTGACTTTGGTCAATGCACACCACGAGGTGGCGCATAATTATGAACGCAGTCACCACCTGAACATGTGGTTCGTGCTGGCCTGCGAGAAATCCAGCGGAATTGCAAAGGTGGCGGACAACATCGAACGGGAGACGGGGATCGCAGTCCTGCGCTTTCCGAAGCTGAAAGAATTCTTCATCGGGTTCCGGGTTGCCGCATGACCATTGACACCACCGACCGCAGATTGATCGCCGCTACGCAGGGCGGGCTGCCACTCACGCCGGAGCCCTACGCCGAGGTGGCAAACTGGCTGTCGCTGACCGAGAACGAGGTCCTCAGCAGGCTGAGCGCAATGCTGGAGAAGGGCGTGATCCGCCGCATCGCGCTGGCGCCCAATCATTATGCGCTGGGCATGACCGCGAACGGCATGAGCGTGTGGAACGTGGATGATCAGGTGGCCGAGACCCTCGGTGCGGAAGTGGGAAACCTCGGTTTCGTGTCTCACTGCTATCTCCGCCCGCGCGCGCTGCCTGAGTGGCCCTATAACCTGTTTGCCATGGTCCACGGTGCCACGCGTGAAGAGGTAGAGGTGAAGCAAGCGAAAATCGCGATCCTTCTTGGGCCTTCCTGCAGTGGAAGCGACATTCTCTATTCAACGCGCATCCTCAAGAAGACGGGATTGCGCCTCAAGGATCCGGGAGCCTGAAGCATGTTCCGCCTCACCAACTACATGCATCAGATCGTGGAGCCGACACCAGTGCGGCTCCGCCGGGGCTTCGCGCAAGATGGCGAGACAGTGAAGCCCGTGGTGATCTGGAACCTCACGCGACGCTGTAACCTCCGTTGCCGGCACTGCTACACGACGTCCGCCGACATCCCCTTCCCCGGCGAACTCACGCACGAACAGGCGATGGGCGTTCTCGACGATCTTGCGGGCTTCGGCATTCCGGCGCTGATACTTTCGGGCGGTGAGCCATTGTCGCGTTTTGACTTCTTCGAACTCGCCGAGCGAGCGAGATCGCTCGGCTTTCGTCACTTGTCGCTTTCAACCAACGGAACGCGGCTGACGGGCGACACGGCGAAGCGGGTGGCAGAGCTGGGGTTCGATTATGTCGGCATCTCGCTCGACGGCATCGGCAGCACCAACGACTGGTTTCGCGGTGTTGAAGGTGCCTTTGCCGCAGCGCTCGCCGGTCTACGTGCCTGCAAGGCCCTAGGTGTGAAGGTGGGGCTTCGTTACACCATCACACAAGACAACGCTGCCCAACTGCCGCAGATGCTAGCGCTTTGCGGCGACGAGGGCGTGGACAAATTCTACCTCTCGCATCTGGTCTATGCAGGCCGGGGCGACAAGCACCGGAGCGAAGATACGGCACACGCGCATACCCGCCAGGCCATGGAGCAACTCATCGACCGTGCCTGGATCGCCGTGGCCGAGAACCAGCCGCTTGAGATCGTGACCGGCAACAACGACGCCGACGCGGTCTACTTCCTGCGCTGGGTCGAACAGAATTTCGGTGCGGACAAGACGGCCCATGTCCGCTCCCATCTTGAGGCGTGGGGTGGCAATTCCTCGGGGCTTGGCGTTGCCAACATCGACCCCCAGGGCAAGGTTCATCCTGATACCTACTGGTCGGACTATACGGTTGGGAACGTGAAAGAGACTCCCTTCTCCGAGCTCTGGACCGGAGACGACCCGATGTTGTCGACCTTGCGCCAGCGCCCGCGAGCTTTGAGGGGGCGCTGTGGAGCATGCGCCTTCAAGGCCGTGTGCGGAGGAAACACGCGCATCCGCGCGCTTCAACTCACCGGCGATCCGTGGGAGGAAGATCCCGCCTGTTATCTTTCGAACCGCGAGATCGGGATTGACGCGGACAACACCCGCCTTACCGTCACGCCTTTCCGGGGAAAGAGCCATGATCCGGCACATCGCTTCCTGTAGCCTGGCGCTTCTGCTTGCAGCACCGGCATTGGCGGAGCCCGATGCGGCTGCACTTTATGCAGATCACTGCTCGGCCTGCCATGCGGCGACCAGACTGGGCGGCACTGGCCCGGCATTGATCCCCGAAAGCCTTGGCAGGCTCAAGGACGAGAAACTCGAAGCAGTGATCGCCAAAGGGCGGCCCGCGACCCAGATGTCTGGCTTTGACGAAACACTGAAAAGCGAGGAGATCAAGGCACTCGCCGCGTTTATCCAGCAGCCTCTGACCAGTCCGCCAACATGGGGCGAGGCCGACATCGCGGCGACACGCACCATGGTCACAGATTACAAGCCTGCCAACGCACCGGCATTCTCCGCCGATCCCATGAACATCACGCTGGTGGTAGAAACCGGCGATCATCACGTCTCGGTGCTCGACGGGGCAACCTTTGCGGTGCTGGACCGCTTCGCGACGCCCTTCGCCGTCCACGGCGGTCCGAAATTCAGCCCCGATGGGCGCTATGTCTTCATCATGTCGCGCGATGGTTGGGTGCAGAAATACGATATCTGGTCGCTCGCTGAGGTGGGCCGCGTCCGTGCCGGGCTGAACAGCCGCAACATTGCTATGAGCCACGACGGACAGTGGCTTGCAGTCGCCAACTATCTTCCACGCACACTGACGATCCTTTCGACAGCGGACCTCGGCGTTGTGAAGGTCATGAACGTCACAGCCAGGGATGGCAGCGCCTCTCGCGTATCAGCCGTCTACCAGGCGCCGCGCCGCAAGAGCTTCGTACTGGCGCTGAAGGACGCACCCGAAATCTGGGAAGTGGCGACCGACCCCGGAGCTGGGCCATTCCATGATGGGTTCGTTCACAGCCACGAGGCCGGGATGGAAGAATCGCTTGCCGCTGAAAGGGGATTGTTCGCCCGCCGCCGCATCGCCATTGCAGCGCCTCTCGATGATTTCTTCTTCACGCCCGACTACCGCAACCTTATCGGCACCAATCGCGAGGGTGACAAGGGTGTGGTCGTCAACCTCGATGTCGGCCGCGAGATCGCGGAGCTGGCGCTGCCGGGCATGCCGCATCTGGGTTCCGGCATCACGTGGATGTCGAAGGGCCGTCGCGTGATGGCGACGCCGCATCTGAAGGAGGCTGTGCTCTCCGTTATCGACATTAACAGTTGGAAACTGGTGAAGACGATCAAGATGGATGGCCCTGGATTTTTTCTCCGCAGCCACGAGTCGAGCCCCTATGTCTGGGCGGATGTCTTTTTTGGGCCCCACAAGGACGAGATGCACATCATCGACAAGGAAACGCTCGAAATCGTGAAGACATTGAACCCCGCGCCAGGCAAGACCGTGGCCCACACCGAGTTCACACGCGATGGCCGTTACGCCCTCGTCTCCGTGTGGGAGGATGATGGCGCGGTGATCGTTTATGATGCCTCCACGCTTGAAGAGGTCAAGCGGCTGCCGATGCGTAAGCCTTCAGGAAAGTACAATGTCTGGAACAAGATTACCTTCTCCGATGGCACCAGTCACTGAAAGCGGCAGCTGCGCTGCTGTAATTGTTGCTCATGGCTTCCCGTCAGATCCAGAGCCACAGGACGAGAGGCTGAAGGCACTCGCCGCCTCGGTGGCAGCATTGTGCGGAGGCTGGACGGTGCGCGGCGCAACGCTGGCGATGCCCGGTAGATTGGAGGCCGCGCTTGCGGGACTTCAATCGCCGCTCGTCTATCCATTCTTCATGGCCGAGGGCTACTTTACCGGGCGCGTTATCCCAGAGCGCCTTGAGCAGTGCGCGCCTGGTGCGCGCCTTCTCCCGCCCTTTGGTTCTGACCCAGCGCTGGCATCACTGATGATCCGCTCAAGTCTCGATGGCGCAAGGGATGCAGGCCTCGATCCGAGGAGCACCGCGCTTCTCATTGCGGCACATGGATCGAAACTTTCAGCATCATCCAAGAAGACGGCGGTCGCCATGGCGCATCTGCTTGCGTCACAAACGCCATTCCGGCGCGTGAATGTCGGTCTGATTGAGGAGAAGCCCTACCTTGCTGCGGTGGCGCGTGGGCTTGGGTCAGCGATCTGCATTCCCTTCTTTGCGCTCAAGGCAGGCCATGTGGAAGACGATGTACCGGACGCCTTGGCGCAAGCGGGCTTCAGTGGACCGGTCCTTCCCGCCATTGGCGAACACGCCGCCGTGCCACGCCTCGTCGCCGATGCGTTGTTGCGGGCGACCCAAAGGGTCGCAGCATGACGGATACGGGACGCACAGGCTTGTCGCTGTGGAAACTGGGGCTGTTGCTCTATCCATTTGCCACTTCGGCGGTGGCCATAGACCTTTTCATGCTCGGCCTCATGGCCCCCGCAATCGGCATCGCCGCGTTGACGCCCGAGACCACTCTGCTGCTGTCTTTGCCCTTGGGCCTTCCCTTCACCTGGGCCGCAGCCCTCTGGGTTCGTCGCCTGATCGCAGCGGCGGAACGGTAAATCCTGCATTCAAACACATCCACCAACAGAGAGAGGGAGTAAACAAATGACCAGATCCATGCTTGCAGTTCTCGCCGCGATGATTGTCTTCGGTGCGCCGGCCCTGGCAGAGGGCGACGTTGAGAAAGGTGAAAAGGTCTTCACGAAGTGCAAGACCTGCCACGATATCGAAAAGGGCGTCAACAAGGTTGGCCCGACGCTCAAAGGCCTGGTGGGTCGGAAAGGCGCTGCCGTCGCCGACTACAAATATTCTGAGGCAATGCTGGCCAAGGCTGCGGAGGGTCTCGTGTGGGACGAGGCTACGCTTGCTGCGTACCTGCCCGATCCCAAGGCATTCGTGCCCAAGACAAAGATGGCTTTCGCTGGATTGAAGAAGGCGGAGGACGTCGAACACCTCATCGCATTTCTGAAGGCCAATCCCTAGACTGGACTGCTGTGTCGGACGATCACCTGATCCGGCAGCCGACGCGGCAACATGGGCAGGGCCGGTCCTCGCCCGAACCTTACGACGAGGTCCGGCCGCCCGCCTGACATGCAAAGCCAGTCCGCGATTACGCCGACGCTCGCGTTTTATTCGGCCATAGATCCTTCATCCAGGTCGGACCGGGCGGATGCAGGCTGTGGGGCGTTGCGCGGGTTGGATGAGGGGGCCTCGCGCTAGCCACAAAGAGGATGCAAAGTACGGCCGCAATACAGACTGAAAATCACATTATTTCAATTGCTTATCGTCGCCGTACTTTTTCCGCGCAGTCAGGAGCTTTGGAGAATGTGGAGCAG
>VFQT010000726.1_pt1 | contig 45299 bp, 26 predicted proteins | sample 3512381 | NCBI WGS metagenome assembly VFQT01 (sample SAMN10412376, study PRJNA504923) | tailings metagenome | isolation source: Relicate 2 Philex TSF3 active mining site | place: Philippines: Tuba, Benguet | collected 2017-08-29 | reverse complement strand
TCTTTTCTGGCTCTCCACTCTTTTCCGCTACCACCACCATCCAGCGGATGCACCCCATCTGACCGGGTTACTTAAGCGCCGCTTGCAAACGCCACCCGTTAATGACAGACTCAGACATGGCACAAACCGGGCGACTGGTACGACTCGTCCCAATGAGATCTATCAATTCGGATGAACACACATGACCGTCTCCCTTCAGATTCGTTGCCCAAAATGCAGGACGTTGCTTCGAGTCAAGGTTCGGGAGAAAGCAAAGGTTCGAATCAATTGCGTTCGATGTGGTTCCAGTCTGCAAGTAAATCCGGAAGACAGCGAATCGAATTCCGGTGCCCCGCCTGCCGATCGATCAGAGGAATCAATTAACGAACAGTATCCCTCCGATGCTCTGGATTTGGGCCTCAGTCGTTCGGGCGCGGACGATGAAGCGACAGGATTCGACTCTGCCGATGAGTTGTCGGATGATGGTGAAATCGGGCAGCAGCTTCCTCCTCGCTCTGGTTCAGCGACAAAGCCCGCAAAAAGAACTTCAAACGTGTCTGAAGGTTCATCATCTGCGAATCGACAACCCGGGGGAATGCGACAAGGGGCGCTGTGGCTTGTTGCTTTCGCCCTGTTGATCGTCGGCCTGTCCATCGCCTACAAGTTTGCGCCACCGCTCTTAGACAATTCTTCGAATGACTCGGCGATACCCATTGTGCCTGCGGAAGGCCCAGCCGGTGCTGTTGAATCGACAGTCGAAGCCGTAGTCGCTGACGAGACTCAGGTTCGGAGCATTCAGTTAAAGTCTGAATACCGCAAGATTGTCGTGAACGAGTCGGGAGCAGAGTTTGCGGGGCTCCATCCAGACGGAAGGTCACTTCATTGGTACACGTCAGAATCACTGAAGTCACCTCGACCGGAACCGGACATCATACCGATTCCGTCAGGTTGCCTGTCTCTCGCATTCAAACCCATGGGGGAAGGCGGGTTCTATTGTCTCCTTTGTCTTGATGGGACAATCCAGATTATTGACGCAGCGAAGAACGTAGCGTCGCGATCTATCCCGGTTCAGATGCAGCAGGGTTCCGTTCTTTTTTGTTCGAAGAACCCCGAGGACCCATGGGTGTTTCTGTTCACGCGAATTCAATTTGCGGAATTGACGGCGATCAACCTCCTGACGAACCAGGTTGTAAAGCGGGAGTACCGGGCATTTTTCGGGGCACCTCAGATTAGTGCTTCGGGAAAATGTGTCGTCGTCGGAAACCTCGGACTCTATCGCGAAGATCTTTCTGCGAATCCACTCGATGCACCAGCAAGAGCGTTCAAGAATCCTCCAGTGAATGGTTTGCTGGATCCTGTGTTCTTTGCTCATCATGATCAGTACCTGATCCAGGGGAATTTGATCATCGATACTCTGAGTGGAACCCAGGTGCTTCTGGAAACCAAAGGGGACGCTCAACCAGCCTACAGTTCCCTGTGTGGCTTTCAGGATATCCCGATTCTTGTTGGGGTCGTCAGGCAGTCGGGTGTGCCGCAGTCTCCAGCGGGAAACTCCAATGAGATTGTTCTTGGCACGAGTTCCAGCAACACGCTGACGAGAACTCCTCGGTTGCTTCGCCTGAGTTTTCCGAAGGCCGTGACGGCCGAATCAGCAGCGATCGACAGTTCACCCCGTGCCTCCGTTCCTGCAGCCGCAGCGATGATGAATTCGTTTCGGCAGGCAGCCAGCGAGGAGGATCTTCAGCTGATCCCGGATGACCGGAACCGACAGCTGTATTGCTTTCTGGGAAACTCGTTGAAAATTGTTCCTGCGAGTCTGCTTCCCGGTTCAAATACTTCAGTCGTCGACAGTCACGGAATCAGCCCCGGCCCTTACTCACCGGGCCTGACAATCCGGATTCGGTTGCCCAACAAGGATGGGATTCGCGGGAGTTTTCAGGGGCCTGTGCCGGAAGGAGCGGTGCTGACTGACGAAGGGCTGGAATGGACGCCGACGGTCGAAGACATCGGTTCGAAGTTACTAACGATCAAATTCGAAAGCGACAGCGGCGCGCGAATTCTGTCGAACGAAATCAAGGTGGATTACCCGGTCATTACGATTCCCGAAAGGCACGATTTCTATCATGTTGGAGCCATCACTGGTGCCATTTACGGAGTGGATCTTCCGTCAAGGAAGTTGAGGCGATTTGTTTTGTCTCCAGGCGACTCGGGATTGATGTGTTCGATGGTGGCAGAAGCAACCATCCCGGGAATTGTCACTGCCCCGACGGAACGAAGAATCGGTGACAACGTTGCCGTGTGCCTTCACGTAGGTCAGGAAGTACAGCCGGCATTGCAATTGCTGGAACTCGAGACGCTGAAGCCGATCGCAGCTGTGAAGTTGAAGTTTGGCGGTCTGATGTTTAGTTCCCGTCAGCCGAGTGATTCAATTCTCGTTGCCGGGCAGGACAGTTCAGATTTGTATTCCGTCGTTGATCTGAAGAACCTCACAGAAACATCGATGAGCGGCCCGCTGGCGCGGGTCAAGTGCATTTCGCCCGACGGTCAGTTTGCAGTGAGTTCCGGGTCCAGTGTCTATGTGAGGCAGAACAGCATTGGCAGCGGCTTGCCTGTGTTTACGCTGCGGAAGCAATCAAGTGGCGTTCAAATGACAGGGACGAGTCCGATCGTTGATTCCGGATCGACATTCGTCGGTCTGGACACCTCATTCTTCGCGCCGCTGGGGACTCTTCATCCGATCAGAATTCCGGATCCTGCCATTCTGATTTCAAATGATTCGGTCGTCACGATGAAGAACAATCCGGCAGACGTCGTGCTGACAAAACACATCCTGCGCGATGGCCAGCTGGAAGAAAAGACCTCCCTCAAGATTCCGAAGCCATTCGTGGACGGTCAGGCGCCCGGGCTGACGTCTGAATCTGTTGTTGCCGATCAGGTGGGCAGGAGATTTCTTGTTTTTGGCGGGAACGTTGTGACGGTCCGCCAGTTCTCTGAACTCGACATCCCGGATGAAGCTCCAATGATTGCAGGTGTCGATGGAGGGCTGAACTTCGTTGCGGGAGTAGCGAAGTCTGTGCCTCTTCGCGGCAAGGAACCGGGGGATCGAATCGAGTTCACAGAGCTTCCTGAAGGAATGACGTCCGACGGTGCAACCCTTTCATGGACTCCGGGCCAGAGACATGCCGGAATCAATCTGGTGCAATACGTTGTGCGTCGAGGTGATCGCTCCGTTCCGCGTACGCTGATCGCCCGCGTCTTCAGATCACGATCCTTTCAGCAAAGATTTCTTGCCGGGACCGATTCTGGTGCGAGGCCTGCGATTGGTGCGCCTCCGGGTTCTAAAGCTGGAAAACAGCCACGGAATGACCGACAGGACTCTCGCATCTTCCGAAACCCCGCAACGGTTGCGCAGAGTCGGGATGGCAAGGCAGCGTTTGTTTCAGCCGACCCAGCGCAAGTGCGGATCTTCGGTATGGACAACATCGAAGATGCGGCGTCCGGGAAGGCGCTGCAGACCATTGACCTTGGACTGCCCGGCGTCGAAATCGCTTCAAAGCTTCTTGGAACTCAGGAGGTTTTTGTTGTCCTGAGTTCGAATCAGGAAAGCCGTGTTGAAATCCTGGTTCTTAATGCTCAAACCTTTGAGACCATTCGGAAGGTACCCCTGCTCGGTTACAACGCCCAGAAACTTGTTCTCTCGGAGAACAGCAATGACCCGCTGGCATTCGTCATAGCCGCGGCGAAGGATGGTGTCCAGGGAGACTTCCGCCTGCAGGCTGTCAATCTTGAGACCGGGGTGGTGACTTCCAGCGCTGTCCAGAACGTCAGACATGCCATCATTTCTCCGGATGGCGGTTCGCTGGTGGTGGCAAGTGATGATGCCGGACACTCTTTGCAATGGCTGCACCGAGCTGACATTTCAGGCAATGATCCTGGCCGATTTCGGGCATGGAAACAGAGCATGATCAGGCAGGCGCCACTTTGGGGATTTCATCCGTCCGGAAATCTGGCGGCAGCGGGAGGAACGCTTCTGAACTGCAGTTTCAAAGAGGTACGCGCCAGCACTTCTGAACCCTTCATCGCTTCCTGTTTCCTGCACAAGCAACCGGTCCTGATTGCAGCATTCTTCGATCCGACGGGTAAGTCCACAGGAATGTCGACAGCCGGAATCACTATTGGCGCATTTGACGTTCACACAATGGAAAGTGTGGGAAGGTCGATCTGCATTTTGGACCTCGAAAATTCCAGCGAATCGGTCAACTATCTCACCGGGACGATCAACCTTGTGGCCGACGAATCCAGCGGTCGAATCTGCTGTGTTCTCCCTGACAATGAAGTGGTCTCTGTCGCGATCGAAGAATTTCAGATTCCTCCGGCAGTGGATCTCAATGTTCGGTTCCGCTTCCCTGAACGCATCGAAATATTCAAGCCGTGTGAGATTGAGCTGGAACTACCGCAATGCACTCCTCCTGCCACGATTGTGGAAACTTCACTGCGGCCCGGGATGGAGCTGAAGGGGAACAAAATACTCTGGACGCCAAATGTCACCGACTTCGGCCTGTCGGAGATTTCCCTTACGCTCAGGCACGGAAACAGCAGCCACACATCGACGCGACTTGTCTGTGCGGAGAAAGGCAACACGCTGATTGATTACCATGAGGCACTGTTTGCACTGAGCACACTGGATGGCAGCATCCTGACTGTTGACCAGGAAGGAAAAACTCTGCTTCGATACTCGATCGAAGACAATGTCATTGTGGAAAAGCCTTCCGGAACTCTTAGCCTTGGAAAATCGATCGACGCATTAATTGCGAGGCCATTCCGGGATAAGCACCTGATCCTTGTCGGCTCTCAGGAAACGCGACAGCTCATCGTTGTCGACGCGGAAACAATGAAAGTGATTTCCGAAATTCCTCTGGAAGATGGTGCGGTCGCGACGATCCAGTCCTCGCAGAATCCGGACGATCCATTTGTGTACTTCTATCAATCCGGAAAGATCTTTGCCGCATCACTGGAAACGAACGCGGTTGCAGGTTGTGTGTTTCCAGAGGCGGAGAACTTCGTTATTGCCCCGTCAGGGGTCCTCGGATATGTGACTTTACGAACCAACGGAGGAGACACTCGGATTGAACCGGCTGCCATGCTGAATCAGCTGACGTCGCCGATTCCCCAATTCTCCTCTGCAGTCAGGCTGTCACAACCGACTGATCTTAAGCGTGATTTGATTCAGGATGACTACGGAATTACGACAATCGTTGACGGGATTCCAATGGATGCCGGCAACTTGCATCTTCGATCCATCAGCCCTGAGCAACTGTCGCAACTTTTGATGAAGGGGCGTCAGGGTGGTGTGGATTGTGGTGTTGGATTTCTGGATCACGGGATGACTCTGCTGTCGCTGCAGCGGAAAGCTCCCACGACTCGGAATACTCTGGTCATGCAGGGAACAATCATCGAATTGATCGCCACAGCGCTCGACGGCAGTGTCCTTGGCAGAGTTGATCTCACTGTGGATGAAGCAACAGCGCACTTTGGACCTGGTTCCCCGGCCCCGTGGCGTGTGCTGACGGATCATAAGAATGACCGCCTTGTGTGTGTCGATCGTTCGCAGGTTCTTATTGTTCCGGCGGCGCAGATTCGAAAACCATCAGATCCCGTTCTGAAGGCCGTATGGTCTGGCCCCAGGGTTGCAGATGTCGCAAAGGAATCTCGCTGGTCGCTGCTGTATGTCTCTGACAATGTCAAAGTGGAGTTTACGGATCTGCCGGAAGGTGCAACTGCCACCGATCGAACACTGACCTGGATTCCATCGAACTCGCAGGTGGGCCGGCATGTCCTGCGAGCAAAGCTGCGCCATGGCACGGCGACTGTGAATACGGATTTTGAAATCAACGTGTCCTGGCCGACAATCACGCTTCCGTTTTCTCCCTCAGGCATCGCGACAGAAGATCCCGGACCTCGTGTCGCGGTCTGGCAGCGATCGGAGATAGTGAACGGCAAAATCCTCGATAACAACTGTGGTTATCTCCAGGTTGTGAACACGGCAACGCGACAGCCGATCTTTGAAGGTCGACTCCTGCAGGAGAATCCTCGCGGGGAGATTGATCATGGTGTGATCGTCGGCGAACGCTTCTTCTTTACGAATCGAATTCATACTGGTTCAGAACTCTGGTGGCTTCCGCTTGATGGCTCGGCCGCTGCGAAAGAAGTGGACATTCCGCAGGACTGCACTTCGGAAGTGGGCCGTTTGAAGCAAATTGGGAATTACGTGTTTCTGGCATTCGCTGACCAGGTGCTCATTTATGACAGCACAACATTGCAGCTCACAAAGAGGATCAAGCCAATTCGGGAGATGGTTCGCGGACCCATTCTTGAGGAGGATCGATTTGGATTGCTCGTGTTCGGTACCGTCATCGACGAACACCTGAAATCGCAGTTCTGCATTCGCACTCCGTGGTACTCGGATCCTCTTACGACGGATGCGCAGGTCGTTGAAGAAGAGAGACCGCAGAAAACTGGCGGACGGGGATCTGTCCGAAACGGAGGAATCCGGGTCACCATGGTCTTCGATCTGGAAAAGGAAACTCGCAATGCGATCGAAGAAGTACCGAACGCGAACGGCAATACATATGTTGGGGTCGGGCTGCAGCAGCGTCCGTTCAATCAGCACTGGAGTCGAAGAATTACCGCCGAACTTCTCTTCGAAGATTCGACAGGTGTCCTGCTGACTCGATCACTGGGCAGCATGGACTTCCGACTGTACGACGAGTTTGTCGGCTTCCATTATGCACCAAGAACTGCGGATGTCATCGTCTGCGCCGGCCGTCGGCTGATGATGCTGCCGTATCCAAAGCCCGAGGAACTGGTGGCGCGCGAATCGAATCGGTTTGCCGCAGCCATTCCGCTACACAGTACTGTTCTGCTTCCATCTGAAGAACTTGTCACACTGAAGCACGAAGTCCTGGGTGACTCGGGGAGCCTGAAGCCTGTGGCACAGCTGTCAGCGCTGGAAGGCCTGACAATACAGCCGGACAATCTGACAGTGGACATCGATCCGGGCCGCCTGAGAAGCCGGCTGACGGAACTGCGAGCACAGGCGACTCTGAACGCAGAGGGGGACAAAAACGGAGCGCCTCAGGATCGAATCAACGCGATGATTGCAGGGCTCAGGGACAACCAGAGTGTTCAGGCAAAGGAAGTTCTCGGGTATCAGGGGAACGATTTGCTGGAAGCAGTTCCAATCACGATCGACATGGTGGACAGTGACGGCCGAAAAGTGTCGAGCCTTTCTTATGTTGTGTTTGTTGAACTGAAGGTTGCAGAACTTCAGGCCACGATGCTTCGGTTGCTAAAGTAGTGCAAAACTCTTTTTGGGTTGAGTGTCCAAAGCAATGATTGCTGACAGGGTATCTGATGTGAACGGGCTGCGGCTGATCACATCCGGGCTGTGCACGACCATTCAGGATTTTGGTCGCCCGTGCTTTCGACACCTTGGGGTTCCAGTTGGCGGGGCTGTGGATCGAACCTCGCTGAGACTGGCAAATCTGCTGGTCGGCAACGAAGAGAATACTGCGGCTCTGGAGATCACACTTTCCGGTCCGCAGATTGAGTTTACTCAAGACACCGTCTTTGCCCTCACCGGAGCTCCGTTTTCTGCCGAACTCGTTCATTCGAATGGAGTACGAACCGCCGCGCCGCTGTCTCGACCTGTCGCCGTCCGCGCGGGATGTCAGCTTGTGACGGGAACTGCGTTGCGTGGGTGTAGAGCCTATCTGGCGGTTGCTGGTGGCCTTCGCGTCCCGCAGGTACTTGGCAGCTGTTCGACGTTGCTGAATTCATCGTTGCCCGACATGGCCTCGCGCCGGCTGGCGGCCGGTGACTTCCTTGCGATGATGCCACTTGAGCAGTCTATGAGGAAATCAGATGGCAGACTCAACCGGGCCCTGCAACGCCTGCGGGATCAACTGGAACACACTGAGTTTGCCTGCCCGAAATGGTCCGTGCAAATCAGCCCGTTGATACTCGGCTGTACGACACTGCGTTTCCTTCCGGGGCCGCATTTCAGCAGGCTCTGCGAATCCTCACAACGAGAACTCTGTCAGGCTGTGTTTGAAGTTCGGGCAGAATCAGACCGCATGGGGTGTCGTCTCCGCGGGCCCGTTCTGGAACAGTCATCGTCCGAGCAGATTCCGTCCGAGGCTGTCATTCCAGGAACTCTGCAGCTTCCGGCCGACGGCCAGATTCTGATGCTGATGGCCGACTGCGCGCCCACCGGCGGCTATCCTCAGATTGGTCATATCATTCAGGCCGATTGGTCGCGAATGGCTCAGCTTCGTCCCGGCGACACAGTACGCTTTCAAATGTCAGCGCTGACTGACGCGCGGGATGCTCTTGCGAATGAGCAACTGGATCTCCGACGTGCCATCGCGATGGCTGAACTTTCGATGTGAATCAGGTGCTCCGTCATGCCATCCATTCATCTTCCGCAGCCTGACTTCGAGGACGATCTGAGCTCATTGGAACCTGACACGTCGCACGCACGCAGGCAACCCGCCAGGCTTGCAAGTCTGATTGCAGAATTGGAAGTCCTGAGCGGCCTTGGAGCAGAGCCCGGCGACATTGTCCTTTCCGCCGTTGCGATCGAACGAGGCGAACTTCCATCAGTCTATGATGGACTTCAGTTTCGAAGTGCTGACGCAGTTCGCCAGGTGCTGAAGACATCCTCCGAGTCCTGGCAATTTGAACCGTGGGGCTGGAGTGCCACAGCCTTTCGTGTTGCGAAGCAACTTGGGCTCACTGAGAACGGGCCTGTGCCTTTGTCGGTGAGAATTGTGAACAGCCGTCAGTTTTCAGCCGAGCATGATGCTGTCGTGGACTTTGAATCCGGCGACTCCGCAGGACTGTTTGGCCGCCTGTGTCTGACCGTCGATGAAGCACTGTCAGAAGTTCGGCGGCATGCAGCGGACGGCAGTGGAAATGGAAAGTGGGTGATCAAGGCAAACATCAGTCACGCCGCCAGGAACCGTATTCTGGGAAGCGGCCCGGTACTGCGTGATGAACACAGACGCTGGCTGGAGGCTCAGCTGGCGGACTCACCCGTCTACGTTGAGCCATGGGTTGAACGAGTCGCCGAATGTGGATTGCAGTTCAACATCCATGGCAATCACCTGGTTGACGACAACATGCATTATCTGGGTGCGGCGGAGATGATCAATGACGCAATGGGTCAGTATCGAGGAAGCATTTTGCGACCTGTGAATGACGCCCACCCGCCTGCCGATGTGGTCGATTCAGGAGCATGGTGGTTTCGAAGCATCAGACATGGCAGGAAGATTGCAGCAGCGGCCGCGATCGCTGGATTCACGGGCCCGATGGGAATCGACTGCATGCTGTTTCGGAGCGACGGAAAGCTCCAACTTCGACTGGCCCATGATATCAACGGGCGACGGACGATGGGACGTCTCGCGCTGGGGCTTCGGCGGCATGTTCCGGCGGGGCAATGGGGCTGCTGGTGCTTTGCGTCCTCAAAATCCGCACAATTGATATCAGAAGCAATTCGCGAATCCTCGGCCACGAGCGTACAGGTTATACCGACCAGTCCATCGCAGCTCAGCGGGCGAGAAACAACCTTGCGGACCTGTCTGCTGATTTCTGCCGATTGGGGACGGCTAAATCAGGTCGCACAAAAGATCCTGAGCCAGGATATCCGAGGACCATTTGACGGTGATTTTTCGGCGTGATCCTGGATGGATCCGCTGAAACGGGCGTCCTGATAGTTTCATCCAAAGCCGCTCTGCGCGTGAATTGATCTCGAAAGTTCTCCTCCATGACGACTCCTGTTCAGCACGGAAACGAAGCACTTCGCCCCTGGTCGCCGGAATGGTACGCGGTTCAGGCGGGAGCACTGGGCGATTCAGCCTGCCGGGCACTTGGCTTCTACGTGATTCCACCGACGATGCGTCTTTCGGTCGTCATTCCGGTTTACAACGAAGAGAAGACTCTGCGAGTTCTGGTTGACCGAGTGCGCGAGGTGCCGATTCGCAAGGAGTTGATTCTGATCGATGACTGCAGCAAGGACCGAACGCGTGACGTCCTGAAAGCTCTGGAAGCAGAAGGTGGTCAGGACGACTTCAACAAGATCCGGATCTTCTTCCACGACGTGAATCAGGGCAAAGGGGCTGCTCTAAGGACTGGATTCTCGAATGTGCAGGGGGACATTGTGATCATTCAGGACGCGGACCTGGAATATGATCCGGCCGAGTACCCCAAACTCCTGAAGCCGATCATCGAAAACAAAGCCGATGTGGTCTTTGGAAGCCGATTCCTCGGTGATCAGGCACACCGAGTCCTCTACTTCTGGCATTACCTGGGCAACCGTTTTCTGACCACGCTCTCAAACTGCTTTACGAATCTGAACCTGACCGACATGGAAACCTGTTACAAGGTTTTCCGTCGCAACGTCATAGACGATCTGACACCGAAGCTTGTTCAGAACCGCTTTGGATTCGAACCGGAAATTACCGCGAAAGTAGCTCGCCGCCGTTACCGCGTGTACGAGACGTCTGTCAGCTATTCCGGGCGCACTTACGCCGAAGGCAAGAAGATCGGCTGGAAGGACGGATTCAAAGCGCTCTGGTGCATCGTGCGATATGGGGTTAAGGACTAAGTGGTCGTGCAAAGACCTGGTTCCGCCGAAGTGAGCTCGGGCTCAAATCGGTGGGCTTCCTGGTCGCAGTAGCACCTCAGCCCTTGCGCACCTGGCCGATGTTGATATAGGCGTGGACGTGTGGGGCGCCTCTGTAGTGCCATACAAATGACGGGCCTTCGACTCGCCAGATGTCCCACGTCTTGTCGCCGCCGAGGTCTTCCTGTTTGTAGAAGGCCATATGCAGCTTGTCGATGCCGCCGGACGCTTTCAGGATTTCCATCACTTCGGTGGTGTCTTCCTGACGGTATGGTGCCAGAAGAACTTTGAGAGTCTTTTCGACCTGAGCTTTCTGGTCCGCATTCAGATCCGCGACGCTGATGCCTGGGAATGTTCCCGCATCGCCCTGAAGCTGCACAGCAGATTCCTGAGGCGCCTTCTCGATCAGCGCCTTGTCGGTCTGTTCTTTCGACAGCGACTTGAAGACAAGGTCTGTCTGTTGAGTCTGATAGTAGTAGATGTTTCGCGAAGCATCCGGTTCACCCTGGTCATGACCATAGATGATCGGACCACCAAAGGCAGCGCGGTCTACGGAATCGCCGTCGGCACGCAATGTGAGATGGCGACCCGTCAGCATGAATTCAAACTTGCCGTTCTCTGACGCGGGTTCACCAAACAGGGCGACACTGAACTCATGAAGGCCACCGGCATCTTCTTCCATCTGTCGGTTCAGACGGTCATATCCTTCTTCGCTGCACAGTCCCTTCACAATCCGGGTGACAATCTCACGTTGTTGAGTCGTGAAGAACGGCTGTCCCAGTGTTGGTTCTGTGACGTGCCAGTTCGCACTGATGCGAGACCGCTTGTCGTGGTCAAACGGCATGCAGAGAACCTTCTTCTGGTCGTCTGTGAGTGTCTTGTAGAACTCACTGACGGCCGTTTCCGCAGCGCTGGTTCGTGATGGTCCGGTGAACAGCGCAGCACTCAGTCCTCGAGCCGGCACCAGCAACGCTGCAGAAGCCGCAGCGACAGCCTTCACGAAGGAACGACGGTCAACCGAGTCACACGCGCAGGATGAATTCTCGACAGGTTTCATGAGACGACTCCGGAAAGCAGGCAGGGAAGGGGAAGGATGTGGGGGAGCAGCAGACACAGAAGATTCCCAAGTATACCAGGCCGCGGGCGGCATTCAATCAGGGACGCATTCAGCAGGTGCCGCCTGGTAGGTGCCGCTTTCCGAGCGGCACTTCGCGGCGTGCCGCAACCAGTGAACTGTCAGAATCGTTGTTTTTGTTTTTGTAGCGGCAGGGCGCGAGCCCTCCGGTGAGTGTGCGTGATGAATTCACCGGACGGCTCGCGCCGTTCCGCTACAAAACCATGACTTCGTCGCCCGGCAGGCGAAACCTACTTTTTCAACAACTTCAAAGTTCCGGCATCAATCTGCAGTTTGCCAAATCTCGCGTGGAGTTCCATGACCAGTTCCACATGTCGCTGGTCTTCCGGGACTTCGAAGTCATATGACACTGTCTGCCAGTCTGATGTGCCGGTCAGAAAATTCTCCCGAGCGCGGTCGAGGCAGCGGATTCCGGCGCCGGGGGCACCGGTTGATTCGACGGGGATGACATTGTCAGCCTTGATGGTGGCTTCGAAGCGATAACGGCCCCTGGGAAGCAGCAGGCCGGTTCGCCACGAAGGATGCTGCTCCTCATTCACTTTCAGTTCGAGAGACAGTATTCGTTTCCCATCCACCTCTGTGTCGGCCATCAAAACTCGTTCCTGATCACCGTCCGGATACCAGTCTGTCAGCAGGATCATGTTCTCTGCTTCAAACGACACGGGCTGGGGCAATCCATCATTGATCAGCCCGTTGAGATTCGCGGCTCGTTCTGCCAGTCGTTCCTTCAGGCCGCGAAGTTCTTCTTCATGCTGAGCGGCAGCGTCTTCACCGATGGACTTGAGTACCGTTGTGATCCGTGAGCCAGTTTCGTCAATGGCTTGGTTCCATCGCTCGGTGTCGCTCAGAATTGGCTGCAGACGCTGAAGTTCCTTCTGGTACCGTTCGCGAAGCGAATCGCTTTCCATCACCTGGCGAGCCAATAACGCTCGCGACGCATCGAACAGCCCCGCGCCGGGATCACCGAACAGCTGATCCATTCCATGCGGAAGGAAGACAGCCTTGCCACCGGCAGGCACGAACACACGATAGTTGTTGCAGTTCAGAGAGTATCCGTCCCAGTGACCACAGAGCCGTTCCATCACCATGAAAGTGATGAAGCGATCCATGTCCACGAGTTCGGATGTCTGCTTCAAACGAACTTCGAAATTCTGTGAATAACAGGCGCTGGCGATCTTCAGCAGCTGCTCACCGGTATGCTCCTCATCTCCATAATCCAGCTCCAGAGGCTGATCGATGTCCTGCAAAAATCCACCGTCATAGATCAGACCGTTCCTTGATCCAAAGTTGCGAACCACGAAGGGCTGATCAAAACCTTCTCGAAGGACGTAGATTCCCAGGTCGCGCTCGTTGATCGACAGACGCACATGCCGAACTCTTGGCCCCGGATAGTCGGCCGCATGAAACATCCTGGCTCCCAGCCATTCGCTCAGGAAGGTGCCATCCTGAGCACAGTTGTTGAGATGAAATTTCTGCAGGCCATGAAACAGAGTGCCATCGGCGGACTTTGAAACTCGCACTGTCAGTCCGGGCCGAGCGTCGAAGTCCTGATAACTTCCGGCAGCGCCCTTCAGTTTGACTTCGACTTTTCCGGCGATCTTTTTGCCGTCTTCAAACAGCTGAGCCTTCACATATTCCCGCGGGGCCTCGCGGAGTTTATCAGCGGCCTTGATGTCGATTTCCAGACGCAGTTCCGGAACCTCCGCCGCATCGAAGTACTCCCCCCAGTCCGGCTGCCCCTGCGCCATCACGTCTGACGAACAAGGCCATGTCAGCAATCCTGCCAATGCTGCCAGCAATCGGAATCGAAGTGTCATACGCGTTCCATCCAAAGGGGTGTCGAAGAATCGTAGTTCATCGGCCACGAACGCACCATCCGCAGAAATCCACTGTCCGAGGCCGTTTTGCGACTGGAAGCAGAGTGATGTGAAATTGCAACGTTTCCTCAGTCGTGTCACGGATGGTTCGCCGTCCAGCTGCGTTGCGGCCGTTGGCAAAGAAAGTCCGGCGAGAAAGTAATCTGGCCGGTATCGTGAATGGGCTGGGCGGTCCGTCTGTCGAGTCGGCACGTCCGTTCTGGTGAAGTGCCAGCAGGCAGTGGCCTTCTCCGTTTGCCCGGAGAATCAGTTTGCCCGGAGAAATTTCTATGCGCAACCTACTCTCGCGGTTATCCGGTGTGTCGTCGAGCCTGGCAGGCGGAACGCGTTGTCGTCGCCGTATGATCCGGCATGAGTCATTGATCAAAGCGGAATCACTGGAATGCCGATTGTTGCCGGCAACACTTCCGAAACTGTCTGTCGCGGACCTTCGAATTACGGAAGCCGATACGGATTCGGTCTTTGCCGCGGTCGTTGTGTCGCTCAATCAGGCCTCGAATGAAGCCGTGACATTCCGCCTGCAAACTCGAAATCGCACGGGCCTTGCGGGAATCGATTACACGGCAGTGAACGTGGCCGGCTCGATCCCTGCAGGAGCTCTTTCGACCGTCATCTCCATTGAAGTGCGTGGTGATAAAACGGACGAAGTTGCGGAGACGTTTGATGTTCTGCTGTCGACGCCGACGAAGGCCGTCATCGCGCGATCCCAGGGCCTTGTGACAATCGAAGACAATGACGCGCCGCCGGAGATCTCGGTCAGCGATGCCCAGGTTTCAGAAGGCACTGTGGCATTTGTGACCGTTCAGCTTTCTGCTCCTTCGTCACTTCCGGTGAGTTTCCGATACAGCACTCAATCTGGCTCGGCAGTTGCGAGTCAGGATTTTGTGAATGTCAGCTCTTTGCTGACGATCCCGGCGGGCCTGAAGTCGGTGAGGATTCCCGTGGCCACGATCAACGACGTCACTGATGAGCCGGTGGAAGAATTCTCTCTGGTGATTTCCAGCGCTGTGAATGGCACCATTGTTGACGGCAGTGGTCAGATCTCGCTGACTGACAATGATGCCGCACCAACACTTTCCATCGCGTCTGCAATGGTGAAAGAAGGTCAGGTCACTGCGGATGTTGGAACTGCACGCGTGTCGCTGAGCAGCGTTTCGGGATTTCCAATTTCGTTCTCACTGAGCTATACAGACCGACTCGCAAAGAACGGAGTCGACTACTCGCCGATCCTGACCATGATGACCATTCCGGCAGGGAAAAAGTCCATCGACATTCCTGTTCGCCTTGCTGGCAACACGACTGCACAGCCTGACCGCGTCTTCACGATTGAGCTTCGTGATGTGCAGAACGCGATCACATCGTCGTCGGTCATTTCAGCGAGCGTCACGATTGACGACGATGACGCATCGGCACTTCCGCTGTTTTCTCCGGCAGATCTGAAATACCTGGGAGCCTTTCGGCTGCCTTCCGGTCCGAACGGGTCGTCAACGTTTGAGTTTAGCGGCAACTCACTCGCATGGAACCCTGTGAACGGTTCACTCTTCACGGGAGCCAATGTCGACTACGGTCTGCACATTGCAGAGTTTCAGGTCCCGACAAAGCTGGGGACAGGTTCCAATCCGGCACTGCTCCCGGAGGCTCGAGTTCTTCAGCCATTTGCGGACCTTGGCAACCTGCTGACGACTGATGCCGGAGGGTTGTCGAAGACTCCTGAACTGGACTACCTCAATCTGAACATCGGTGGACTTCTTGTGACTCAGGGAGGACTCACAGGAGGAATGTTCATGGGGTACCGCGGCGAAAATCCCGAAGAGTCCACTCACACTCATTTCCGAACGACTACCACGATTCTGTCTGAGCTGACGACCAGCACGTTTCGAGGTCTGCTGGATATCCGGCCGGAGGGCTCTGACTTTCGCGGACGGCTTCTTGGCGGCTACATGGCAGAAGTGCCGGCTCAGTGGCAGGACTGGATTGGAGCTGCTTTTGTGACCGGAGCGGCCGGGTTGAACCGTATCCAGTCATCATCGTCCGGACCGGCTCTGTTTGGTTTCAACGCGAACGAGCCGGAGCACAGTCTGGCTGATCCGCTGGTCTATTATCCTTACGGCAACGCGCTGCAATGGGCAGATCCGGTGGGAAAACGCCTTGCACCAGCGCAGCCTTTGTTCAACGGGACGACCAAGGTTGAAGGAGTCGCGTTTGTCCCAGGAACTCGGTCCGTGATTTTCCTTGGTTCGAACGGCCTGACTCAGATCGGCTATGGTCTTGGCTCCGAGTTTCGCGACAAGGCTCGCGTCTACAAGGGCTACCATTCCCAAAATGGTGTCTACAAGTATCAGATCTGGGCGTATGACATCGATGATTTTGTACGGGTACGCAATGGGCTGAAAGCGCCGTGGGAACTGCGTCCGACGACGGTCATGAACTTCGATCTGCCAACACCGGAACCCAGCAAGTATCTTGGAGGGACCGCGTTTGATCCTGCCACAGGTCGCCTCTTTGTGTCTCAGCGCTATGCCGGTGTGGACTACACGCCCGTGATTCATGTGTATCAGCTTGGCAAACCAGTATCCCAGACCCGTCAGTCGGGCGGTACGCTGTCATCGATTGTTCGGACTGACACAAATTCCACCGCGGCGGCTTCTTCGAGCCAGCGTGACCTTTTCAGGCACAACGATGAGTTCTTCGGGACCGCGGGCGGACTACTTTGACGTGTCTTCCAGGTCGTTGGCCGCATAGCGAGGATTGAGTCCAAGAGTCTTCATCACCGCGATTTCCCGCTGACGCATGATCGTCTTTTCCGCCGTCGTAAGATCATCGTAGCCGCAGATATGCAGGATCCCGTGGACCACGTACAAGGTCAGTTCGTCCATGGCCGTCCAGCCTGCTTCTCCCGCCATCTGTTCTGCATACTCGGCGCTGACAATCACTTCACCTTCAATCTGACAGCCTTCCGCGCGAAGAGTTCCGTCGGAAATAGAATCTGGAAAGTCGTCAGTTGCGTCATCCGATCCCAATTCGTCCTCTTCGTCTGCCGTTGAATCCGGATCGTCTTCGCCTGACCATTTATCATCCTGATCATCTTCCGGAGGCAGTTCGGCATCACTGGAAAACTCCAGCTGAAAACTGATCACATCGGTCGGATAATCATGATTCAGATGGTCTCGATTGATTACGTGGATTGTCGAGTTATCGACCACGGTCACACTCAGCACTGCACTGGCAACGTGCTCCGCCTGCAGAACCGCCATCGCTGCCTGACGAAGCTTTTCGATGTCGACCGTGACTTTCGTCTGCTGATTCAGAACATCCAGTTCTACGAACATTCAGCACCTTTTCGAAACGGAGTCATCGCTGGCGAGGAGTTCCGTGTGTTTGGAATGTGTCTTCAGACTTGCCTATAGTACGAACTCGCGAATTCGTCATTACCGACCAGGCGAGATTCCTGCTTTTTCGGGGCTTTCGTCGGTCGCCTGCCCTGATTTCATCCCACCGGAGTTTTCCATGAAGGTCGCTGCGTCCTTCTTTTCTGCAGTTTGCTGTTCGCTGTATCTGACGACAGTGCTCCCGGCGCAATCTCCGAACGACGACCCGTTTGCACTCGGTGTTCGAAACACCGAAGCGGTGACCGCGGAAGAACAGGCAAAGCTGTTTACTGTCCCCGAAGGTTTTCGAGTTCAGCTGGTTGCCAGCGAACCTCAGATCGCCAAGCCGATGAACCTGGCATTCGATTCGAGGGGACGCCTTTGGGTCAGCAGTTCGGAAGAGTATCCGTTCGCAGCCGCGGCCGATGCCGTTCCGCGGGATACGATCCGAGTTCTGGAAGACACAAATGGCGATGCGCTTGCGGACAAGGTCACAACTTTCGCCGACAGCCTGAACATTCCCATCGGCCTGATTCCCTATGGCGACGGTGTCATCTGCTTTGCCATTCCTAACATCTGGTTCCTGCGTGACACCGATGGCGACAATGTCTGCGACAAACGCGAAGTGTTGTACGGCCCATTCGATACGACTCGCGACACTCACGGAATGTGCAACGCATTTCGTCGAGGGGATGATGGCTGGATCTATGCGTGTCACGGATTCAACAACCGATCAGAAGTGGCGGGCAAGGATGGCCACAAAGTGACGCTGACGTCCGGCAACACGTTTCGCTTCCGCCCGGATGGTTCTCGCATTGAGCTGTACACTCAGGGACAGGTGAATCCTTTCGGCATGTCGATCGATCGCTTCGGAGACATCTACACGGCGGACTGCCACACGAAGCCTGTGACTCTTCTGTTGCCCGGCGGATGCTATGACAGCTTTGGTCGACCGCATGACGGCCTTGGCTATGTGCCAAATGTGATGGACCATCTGCATGGTTCCACAGCGATTGCGGCTCTGGCACTCGGTTCCGACACGTTGTTTCCAAAGGAGTATGCGGACAACACGTTCGACGGAAATGTGATGACGTCTCGAATCAACCGCAATGTGCTGCAGCGAAGAGGATCCAGCGTCAGGGCGGTTGAGCAGCCTGACTTGCTGAGCTGCTCGGATCCGTGGTTCCGTCCGGTGGACCTTGTCGCGGGTCCTGACGGTGCGCTGTATGTGGCCGACTTCTACAATCGGATCATTGGCCATTACGAAGTCGATTTGATGCATCCTGGGCGAGACAGGTTCCGCGGTCGCATCTGGCGAGTTTCATGGACCGGTTCACAGGCCGTCAAAGCGGGACCGTCCGGATATGGCCCTGACTTCAGCCACATGACGACTGAGCAGCTCATCGAATCACTGGCATCCGCACCGGGGCAGGGGAAGCACATTGCTCGCGATGTTCTTGCTGGTCGTCACAAAGATGTTTCCAGAGCATTTCTGACCCAACAGCTCACCAGTCCGTCGGCTGAGATACGCAGCAGTGCAATGAGACTGCTGGCTCAGCGAGGCGAACTTGGTTTGTCGGAACTCGCGAACGCAGCAAAAGACTCTTCGGAGCTTGTGCGTGTTCATGCCTACAAGGCGTTGCGAGAAATGACGGTTCCGGAGTCAGAGAGCTCAAGCGTTTCGTCGCTTCTGGTGGCAGGGTTCTCGGATTCGTCGTCGCTGGTGCGCCGGGCAGCGGCTGCAGCGGCGTCGCGTCATGTTTCGGCGAGTCTCGCCGCACCGCTTCTGCGTCTTCTGCACACAACGGAACTGGGCGACGTGCACCTGCGTCACCAGGTTCGAATCGCGCTGCGTGACCATTTGCTGGACGATCAGACGCTTCAGACCCTGGGGAAGAATTCGCCGCTGACGATGGACGCTGTTGCAATTTCTGAAATCTGTCTCTCCGTGAAGACTCAGGCGGCCGCGGAATATGTGGCGTCGCATCTGAATGCTCTTGGAACGTCACAGCCGCAGCGACTCCCTGAGTATCTGCAGTTTGCGGCCGCGTACGTGACGCCGGAATCGGCAGGACAGGTTGTGCAAGCCATCCGTCAGCAGTTCGCCGGACGAACCGCGGAACAGATTCAGCTGCTCGGCTCCATGCGACAGGGGTTTGCTCAGCGAAACCTGCCCGTGCCTCCCGCTGTGAGTGAATGGGCAGATGAGACTGTCCTGCAGTTGTTGCAGATGAAGTCCGCTGCGGACCTTGAGGCTTTGAATCGAACTCCTGGGATGAGCTGGAACTATCTGCCTCATCCGCAGTCCGTGGATCCGGCCTCCTGCTGGACGACCACAGCCAGTCGTCGATGCGCGGACGGGGTAGACGGGATGGTCCTCTACAGCAGCTTTGAGGCTGGTGAAAAGCGCACAGGGCTCTGGCGTTCTGCCGCCTTTGCTTCCCCGGAGATGTTGAGCTTCTACGTCGCAGGTCACGACGGGTTTCCGGATCAGCCATTGAAGAAGGCAAACTTTGTGAGACTGCTGGATGCCGAAACAGGAGCTGTCCTTCGGGAAGCGTCACCGCCTCGCAATGATGTTGCTCAGAAGGTTGAATGGAAATTGAATGATCTCACGGGAAGAAAGGTCCAGGTCGAACTCGTGGACGGTGATACAGCCACCGCCTATGCCTGGCTTGCCGTTGGACGATTTTCACTGGAAGGGCTCAATCCATCGGATCAGCTTCAGCGAATGAGAGATGCGACCTCACTGATTGCTGATTTCCGACTGACACAGTTTCAGCCCACATTGATCACGATGGTTCGTACTGAGGGGATATCACGCAATGATCAGGCCCAGTTCGCAGCAGCTATTGCTCGGCTGCGAGGCGATTCCATGGCCTCCGCTGCGGCCAGCATTCTGAAGCTGTCTGCTGTGAATGATGCGCTGGCAGCCTCCGTGATTGATGTCGTCGAAACGGGCGATGCTGCGGCTGTTGGGAAGGCGCTGGAATCTGCCTTTCAGCTTGCCACATCTTCAGAGCAGCAGATGCTTGCAGAGCAGCTTGCATCCGACGTGAAAGGCGCGGAAGAACTGGCACGGCTGATGGAGAATGGCAAAGCCTCGGCGCGCCTTTTGACTCGACCATCAGTTCAGCAAAAGCTCCTGGCGATTTCACCGGAGCCATTGAAGCAGCGGTTCCTGTCGCTGGCCGAAAAACTGCCGAGCGAAGATGGCATTGTTGAAAAGTTGATTGCGGATCGTCTGAAGATGGTTTCCGGTTCCAAAGGCGACATCACCGCGGGAAAGGAACTTTTCAAGAAGAACTGTCAGGTCTGTCATCAGCTGGCAGGCGAAGGAAAGCAGGTTGGGCCAAATCTTGACGGGATTGCCAATCGAGGCCTGCAGCGCATGGTGGAAGATGTGCTGGCTCCCAACCGCAACGTTGACGTGGCATTTCGAACCACAACCATCGTCACCAGCGAAGGCAAGGCGCTCAGCGGACTGCTGAAGGAACTGGAAGGCGGGCGGTTTCTGCTGGTTGACAGCCAGGCGAAAGAGACCATTCTGACCAGTGACGACATCGAAGAACGCAAGCTCGCCACATCATCACCTATGCCAGCGAACTTCGGTGAGTCGATGACGGCTGATCAGTTTCGAGATCTGATGAGCTTCCTGCAGACTCAGAAAAATGTGGTGGTCCATCCGTAGCAGCCGGGCTCAGTGGCATCCTCGCTACTGAAAGAGGCTGTTCGATGACTTGCCCGGTGATTTGCCAGACGATTTGCTACTGGATTTCGTCGACTTCTTCTGGCCACGATCGTCGAGCCTTTTGCCTGCCGCGGTTGACGGAGCGCTCACGTTCGGGTCTGCCGCGCCGTCGAGCGGATCACCGGGAGCGATGCGGGCCAGTCGCTGAGTTCCCAGTTCGGCATACTGCTTTGACAGTTCACATCCGAGGAAGCGTCGATTCAGTTTCTTCGCGACGGCCAGCGTCGTCGCGCTTCCTGAGAACGGATCAAAGACCACGTCATCAGGATTGGAGCAGGCTCGGACAATTCGTCCCAGAAGCTGTTCCGGCATCTGGCAACCGTGAAAGCCTGCACGCTCTTTGAAGGTGCCGGCAACGCGAGGAAAATACCAGGTGTCTTCTTCGGCGTTGAACGCTTCCGGAATATCCTGAGGTCGCAGGATCCACGTGTCATCCGGAAGACGTCCTTTGCTCTCAGCACGCTTATCGCCGTAAACAAGCTGTCGCGCTGAAGGGACCCGAATGTCATCCGCATTGAAGGTAAAGACGTCACGATTCTTGACGAAGTGAAACAGGTGAGCATGCGAACGAGTGAACTTGTACTTGCAGTTCACTCCGAATGTGTAGTACCAGATCACCCAGCTTCGACAGTGGAACCCGATCTGCTGTGAGAGCACCTTCAGTTCCGCCGCATACTCATCACCAATTGCCAGCCAGAAGGCACCGGCGGGAGCCACAATGCGATGAACCTGACTGATCCAGTCTTTGCACCAGTCCAGGTACTTTTCGCTGTCCAGACGATCATCATACTCATCGTATTCATAGCCGATGTTGAACGGTGGATCGGCAAACGCCAGATGGATGCTGTTTTCGGGGAGCTTTGCCATGGTTTCGAAGCAATCTCCCTGGTGAATCGATCCGACCCACTCGGCAGGCAACTGGGCTGGCTCGGCCGGAACGGCGACTTTTGACTTCTTCGGTTTGGCTGGCATGCTGGAAACGAGATTCAATGATCAAATCGACACACAAATTGAGGTCTTCAGCACAGACTGGCAGTTGCTGAGGGGGGAAGCATAACGCCGGATCAGCGTTGACAGAACCGTCCGCTCATCAGGCAACGCTGAGACGGATTTTCCCTGTCGAGCGAGAGGGTTCCGGGGTGTAGTGGAACTCGCCAGAGTTCCGGTCATCAGTCTGGTTTTCGTGAACTCGCCAGAGTTCCTTTCAGCTACGAAAGTTGCGGGATCTCTTGCGAGATCCGCGACAAGATCGAAACCTCGCCAGGAATCGGACGGTTTCGGCGAACAGTCGAGTCAGCGCTCACTGGCTCCGGGAATTTCGAGTGATGCCTGCGTTCGATGCAACTCCTTGTGCTGGAGCATTTGGAGAGGGAAACGCAGGCCGGTAAACTCCTTCGACACACCGTGACGGAAGGCACTGAAGATCTTCGGTTGCGAACAGTGGATTCAGCAAAGGTCACCCAGCATGGTCAATCGTACCGAGTTCGTCATTGAAACGAACCGGCTCAGCAAGGTCTATCGGTCGGGGCTGTTCCGTCGCAGTCGATTCCAGGCGCTCAAAGAGGTCAGCGTTCAGGTGCCGGCCGGGCAGATCTATGGACTGCTGGGGCCGAATGGAGCCGGAAAGACAACGCTGATCAAGATTCTGCTGGGCATTGTCCGAAGCACCGAAGGAGACGCATCCGTGCTTGGGCTGACCGCAGGCACGCTTGCCGCACGAAGGCACGTGGGATACCTGCCGGAGAATCATCGGATTCCCAGACACCTGACAGCCAACACGGCATTGGAGTACTACGGTGCGCTCAGCGGCATGTCTGGTTCGCAGATTCGCGAAGCTCGTCCTCGTCTGCTGGAAGCTGTTGGCCTGAAGGGGCGTGAGAACGAACGAGTGTCCGGGTATTCAAAAGGAATGCTTCAGAGGCTCGGACTAGCTCAGGCAATGCTCCACAAACCCAAACTGATTGTGCTCGATGAACCAACGGACGGCGTGGATCCGGTGGGACGGCGGGAGATCCGAGAAGTGCTGAAGCAGCTTGCAGCGGAAGGACACACGATCTTCCTGAACAGCCACCTGCTTCAGGAGATTGAGCTTGTCTGTGACAGTGTCGCCATTCTGAACAAGGGGCAGTTGCTGAAGACCGGAAGTGTGAAAGATCTCAAGAGTGCCCTGAGCGATGCACCTCTGATCTTTCAGCTGCAGGGAGATTCGGCGCTGATTCGAAATGCGTTCCAGTCGCGTACTGATGCCGTGTTCCGCGAGTTTGGGACAGATGCGATGGAAGTAGAGATTCGAATCTCACAACAGGCGGAAGTGGATCAGCTAATTGATGCCGTTCGTGAACGCAGCATCAGCATCTGGAAGATTGCACGGCGTGAACAGTCGCTGGAAGAAGTCTTTTTGAATGTTGTTTCAGGAGCCGCACAATGAGAGGATGCCTTGCGATCCTGAAAGATTCGTTCCGCGAAGCAGCTGCATCCCGAGTTCTTTGGCTTGCACTGGGCATTATCATTCTGGTTCTGGCCGCTGTGTCACCGCTTGGACTGAAGACTGTCCCCAGCACCAGGCTCAGGCCATTCGAGCTGATTGATGCAAAAGAACTGATGACGGCTATTGCGTCAGGAAGGACGCGTGACGCTGGTCCCGAACGTCACATCTGGATGTTATTGAAAGACGAACAACAGGAAGCACTCGACAAATGGGTGCAGGAAGAAGCGAATCCGGGCGATGAGACAGATCCGCGACGCGCCAGAGGGCAGCGGCTTCGTCGTCAGGATCAGATGCTGAACACGATCAACAATCTGCTGGAGACGCCGGAGTTCTATGCGGCGGAAGCGTGGAAGGATGTGGAGCTTCCGGAAGAACTGCGTGCCGCAGACTCCGCCGATCTGAAGAAGGACGAGCGGGCTGCGAAGAATCTCCGGCGATTCAAAGCGGCTTTCGGCTCGTTCGTTGACGTGCAGGACGAAGCGTCCCTGGCATTGTCGTACGGAACTCTCACGATGTTTGGACCGCTGCGAATTTCGCAATCGCAAGTGGGCCGCATCGTGGATGAGATCATCATTGGCGTTCTTTCGGTGTTCCTCGGCTTCTTTGGAGTCTTTGGTTCACTGTTGATTACGGCGCCCATGATTCCTCGAACGTTTGAGCCTGGTGAGATTTCGCTGTTGCTCAGCAAACCTGTTCGGCGTGCAACCATCTTTGTCACGAAGTTTCTCGGTGGCTGTGCGTTTACTCTGTTGTGTGCGACCGTACTGGTCTGTGGCATCTGGATACTGCTTTGGTTTCGTCTGGATCTCTGGCGTCCGGAGCTGCTGTACTGTATTCCGCTGTATGTCTTTCTTTTCGCAATCTATTACTCCGTCAGTGCGCTGGCGGGAGCGGTGTGGAGAAACGCGATTGTCAGTCTGATCCTTGTCGTGGTCTTCTGGGTTTGCCTGATGACGGCGGGGGCCGTCAATTCGTTCATGATCAACATTTATCTGCCGTCGAACCAGTTGACGGATGTTGCGGTCAACGGTGATCAGGCCTTCGCTGTGGATGGAAGCCGAACATATCTGCGCTGGGATATCGCCACGGCTGACTGGGTGCCCATAATGGAGCAGCCCAACCTGAATGCGATGCAGGCCATGATGCGAGCGGCACAATCAAGCGCTCGTCCGCGTTTGCAGCTGAACGCAGACGGAACGACCGTGTATTCGCTGCAGCCCGAAACACCGGGCAGCGGGGCAGCGGTTTCAAGTCTTCTGCGAGGCTCCGGCGACGGCAATTATCAGCGGGAAGTGGAAGGGACGACGCCTGAGCCGGTCTTCGGAGTCTTTCTGGCAAAGAACGGAGATTTGATTCTCCCGGCTTCTCGCAGCATCTATCGATTCACCGGCGTGGAAGATCAGACGCGGGATGTGGTGCGTTCCATTCGAGGACTGTTTGGCAATGTGGTTCCTTCGGCGTCGTCGCGCTCGTTTGAAAATCTCTCAAAGGGCCAGAAGGTCAATTTCCGGCTGGATGCAGCCATCTCGTTCGACAGTTCGTCGGACGCAGTCGTTGCCTGGAACAACGGCGGAGTGCAGGTCTGGATGCGGAATGAAGAAGGTCAGTACGTTCCGGGACCTCAGCGAGAAATCGATCGAAGTCAGTCAGCGGTGGTTGCGGCCGGAAGTAATCGTGTTCTGTGCGGCCTGGCGGATGGGCGAGTCCTGGTGCTGGATGGCACCACTTTGGAGACTCTCTTTGAAGGAAAGCTGGCAGAAGGTGACAAGCCGAAGTCTGCGGAACTATCTTCAGACGGCCGTGTTGGCGTCCTGCTGACTCATGCGGGAAAACTGCTGCTGGCGGATGAAGCAGCGAAAACGGTCACGCAGCGCTCGCTTTCAATTTCAGGTCCCGTGTCTGCAATTCGATTTGATTCCGGGAACCAGCTGCTGGTGGCTTCACGTCGAATGGTTGTGACTCTTGATGCAGCAACCATGAAGGAAGTCAGTCGAAGGCAAGGCCGACTGGAATGGCCAGTGCAGGCTTATGACTACGCAATCAGCCCCATCTACAAAGTTCTGCCAAAACCGGGAGAACTGGATTTTGCCGTTCGTTATCTGGTCACGGGCGAGAAAACGGTCGCGATCGACAATGACGAAGGCCGAAATCGAAATACAGTAACGGAGGACCTGCAGCAGAATCGCATTGCCTTTGATCCCTGGTCTTCACTCTGGAGCAACCTGGCATTCATTGGCATCATGCTGCTGGCGGGCTGCCTCTATGTCGGACGGTCGGATTTCTGACAGAAAGAAGACCTGAGAGATTCAGATACTGAGCGCAGGCAGGCGAGAAATGGATATCAGGACAAATGAACCTTCGGCGGCCAAACTGCCACCGAATGCCGTCGGAGCAAAGAAGTTTCTGAGTGGCCCGCAGTCACGCTGGCGCGAACTGGTGATGCTGGTTCGAGCGTTTCGCGAGATGCTGATTGGTTTTCGCTATCTGCATTTTGCCGGGCCATGCTGCACGATCTTCGGATCAGCAAGATTTCGGGAAGATCATCGATACTACAAGCTGGCTCAGGAAGTTGGGGCCGCTGTCGCACGTGAAGGATTCACGGTCATGACCGGTGGTGGCCCGGGAATCATGGAAGCGGCAAATCGCGGTGCTCGCGATGCGGGTGGACGGAGTGTTGGCTGCAACATCAAGCTGCCAATGGAACAGGAGCCTAATCCGTATCTCGATCACTACCTCGATTTTCGTTTCTTCTTCGTCCGAAAAGTCATGCTCGCGAAGTACTCGTACGCATTTATCGCAATGCCAGGCGGCTTTGGAACGATCGATGAACTGTTTGAGATTGCGACGCTGGTCCAGACAAAGAAGGTAGAACCTTATCCGATCGTGCTGTGTGGCAGTGAATACTGGAATCCAATGCTGGAGTTCCTGCGGGAGACGATGGTGAAAAACAAAACGATCGACGCAGCGGACGTCGATCGTTTCATCGTCTGTGACTCACCGGAAGAAATTGCATCCATCGTCGGCAAGATCGCCCGCGAATCGTTTGGGCTCTACGAGGCCGCTCCAAAACGAAAATGGTGGTTGTTCGAATAAGCCGCGATGTGTATGCAGCGATGTAGTGGAACTCGCCAGAGTTCCTGCGCCCAAACTCGTTTTGCAGTCCCCAGCCTGTAGTGGAACTCGCCAGAGTTCCTCTATTCTTCTCTGTTCAGGAACTCTGGCGAGTTCCACTACAGCAGTCGCACGTTGTGTGTGCAGACCGGACGACGGAACTCTGGCGAGTTCCACTACAGCAGGAGGCTTCGATTAGTGCCCGGCGGCGGCGTTGCGCTTCCGGAACCACTCGGCTGTTTCAGCAAGGCCTCGTTCAATCGGCACTGTCGGGCCGAGTAGTTCGACAAGACGATCTGCGTCCAGAAGCGATCGTTCGACGTCGCCCGGACGAATATCGGCCGGAATGATCTCGCTGGTGCTTCCGATGGACTTTCGCAGGTGTTCCGCCAATTGCTGAGTTGTCGTTTCCCGACCGGTTCCGATGTTCAGAATTCGATCCGGGATGCGTCCTTCCATCGCAGCAATATTGGCTCCAGCCACGTCGTCAATGTAAACGTAGTCACGGATGCAGCCAGCGTCGCCGACCGTCTTCTTCGCGAAGACTCGAACCGATTCATTCACCAGCATGCGATTGCAGAAGATCGCAACGACGCCCGCTTCCCCATGGGGGTCCTGGCGAGGACCATAGACGTTGGCGTAGCGAAGAACTGTGTAGTTCAGACCATGCTCCTTTCGGAAACACTCCAGGTACTTTTCGACTGCGAACTTGCTGCAGGCATACGGACTGAGCGGCACAGGCGTTGTTGAAATGGAGGCTCGTGTACCATCCGGGACTTCGCCGTAGATGGCTCCGCCGGTACTGGCAAAGACCATGTGGCGCGCTTTCACGTCCACACAGGCTTCCATGATGTTGATGGAGCCAATGATATTGATTTCTGCATCGCGCTGAGGTTCACGCACGCTGACGGAGACACTGGCCTGAGCCGCCTGGTGACTGACGCATTCCGGCTTGAAACTTCGGAACGCGTCCAGCACGGCATCACGATTACGGATATCGACCTGGAAAAACGTCGCATTCGTCGGGACGTTTTCTCTGCGGCCGCTGCTGAGGTCATCCAGGACAGCGACCTGCCAGCCCTTCGCGAGGGCTCGTTCCGCAATATGACTTCCGATGAAACCCGCACCGCCAGTAATCAGCAACCGCATGTGATGTCCGCTCACAACTGTTTTCAAAAGAAAATTCCCACAGAAGGATGGTACGTCATGACCAATGCCGGGCCCCGGATTCCTGAGTTTCCACGTCTTTTGCAGGTGCCACCCTGCGAGTCGTAACGAATGCGCAAAATCGTTGTGAATCGACCTGCATTCAGGATGCGGCCTGCCGCCAGGCTGGTGTTTGAATGGTTTTGTTGAAGTCCGATTATGCCGAATATCGTATTTCGAGCTAGAATTCCGGAAGCAGCGATTCTGCCTGCAGCAATGCTCACTGATGAACGAACACATGACAGAAGGGGAACGAAGGATGCGAAAAGTAGTGGCCCCGCCAGCGGCTGATGCTGTCGCGAACAACCTGATTCCCGCAGGCTGGTGGCACGAATCCGACGATGGTGCTCGTCTGATCTGCGATCTGTGTCCGCGTGAATGCAGTCTCAAACCAGGAGACCGCGGTTTCTGCTTCGTGCGGCAGAACATCGAAGGAGAAATGTTTCTGACGACATGGGGACGCAGCACCGGATTCTGCATTGATCCGATTGAAAAGAAGCCGCTCAATCATTTCTATCCAGGGACATCGGTGCTGTCCTTCGGCACTGCCGGCTGCAATCTGGGATGCAAGTTCTGTCAGAACTGGGACATCTCGAAGTCCAGAGAGGTGGAGCGACTGAGTGAACCCGCGACACCGGAGGCGATCGCTCGTGCTGCCGTTTCGTTTCACTGTCGCAGCGTCGCGTATACGTACAATGATCCCATTGTCTGGGCGGAGTATGCCATCGCAACGGCTCGCGCTTGTCGTGAAGTGAATGTCAAGAATGTTGCAGTCACCGCCGGGTACATCAGCGATGATGCTCGCACGGCGTTTTTTCAGTTCATGGACGCGGCCAACGTTGACCTGAAGTCGTTCAGCGAGGACTTCTATGAGAAGGTCACGTATTCAAAACTGCAGCCCGTTCTGGACACTCTGCGCTGGTTGAAGACGGAAACATCAGTCTGGCTGGAAATTACAAATCTTGTCATTCCCGATTTGAATGATTCAACGGATGAGCTTCGACGAATGAGTGACTGGATTCTGGATGCTGTCGGTCCGGATGTTCCGCTCCACTTTTCGGCCTTTCATCCGGATTTTCGAATGATGGATCGACGTCGCACGCCCCATGAAACACTGATTCGAGCTCGAACGATTGCCGGGCAGCAGGGGCTGAAGTACGTCTATGTGGGTAACGTCAGCGATGTGATGAACCAGAGCACATGGTGTCCGGGCTGTGGCGAAATGATCATCCAGCGCGATGGTTACCAGATTGGTCTGTATCGTCTCAGCGGACACACGTGTCAGTCCTGCGGCACTCCGATCGCCGGCCATTTCGACGACGCTCCAGGGCAATGGGGATCGCGACGATTGCCCGTCCGGATTCGAGATTTTGCGACCTGAGTATTCGGCCTCACGGCGAATCGGTCATTGTTGGCTTTTTGCTGGCCGCGGGCGGGGCGACTTCAGTATCGACAAACGGGGTTTGCAGCATTCCTGTCAAGGTTTGCCACTCATCGCCGCGAAACTCCTTCAGTCCCAGATCCGTCGGTTCCGACGAGGATTGACTTCGAACACAGAATGTCAAAAAGATCCGATCCCACACAGACATGATCGAAGAGTAGTTTGAGTTTGTCTGGTCTCTTAGCGGAGAATGATGGATTCGGTGCATTTCCGGCGTCACGATCAGGTATTGCAACAGGGAATCCCAGCGACCAAGCCTGAGCCTGGAATGATGAAACTGCGTCATCAGCACGAGCAGCGTCTCATGCAGAAGCAAGGACGGCATTCCGATTCCGAGCACGATCAGTACCGGAAGTCGGCAGACCACGGAACAACCGATCTCCCCGAGATGGAAGCGAAAGGATGTAGTCACATCCATGTCGATATCACTGTGATGGACTCGGTGAAATCGCCAAAGGAATGGCATTCTGTGGTTCAGCAGATGCCAAAGCCACATCCACAGATCCAGCAGGATGATACCCGGAATCACGGTTGCGACCCCTGACACCGGCACGCATCTGAGCAGTCCCAAATGCCGCCCGTCGGCCCACTGAATCACGTTGACAGTGAGCGTGCCGAGTGTCACCAGCACTGCAACTGTGTTGATGGCCCATAGCCCGAGATTCCGTACGGCATGACGAACTCGCTTTATCGACCACCCGCCGTGGAGAATGGCTTCCAGACTCCAGATCAGGACCAAACCCATGATCGGAGCGATCAATCGGATATTGCGAAGCAGGTCGTTGGTCACGTTCCAGTCCATCAGCGGAGCCAGGGATCTTACCAGGCTGATACGGCAAGTCCGTCGGTTTGGAAGACAGGCTGCGGCGTTGAGATCTGCCGGCCGCGCACCCACCTTTCTGCCGTCACAGGCAGAGAGGGAAGAATCAGATTTGATGACGGACCATCAGAACGTGCCTCCGTCCTGCCTTCCTTTGTCCAGTGAGAAAAATAATGACGGAACACTTCCGGGCGTTTGGGTTTCAAAATGTGAATCGGGTCAAATCCATACCAGGCCGCTTCGGAGTCAATCAGTCGCAGTCCATAGGGCTTTGCCAGTTCACAAACGGCCTGATCAACCTGCTCTGAATCGGAGAGAATCGACGAGAGTGAGCGACTGTTGCCGGGAAAAAGAATGAACCGCATGACTCGAAATCGAAACTCTCCCAGCGTCCGAATGGATGCGATGGGAAGGCGGGTCACAATGATCTGGCAGTCTGGTGACCAGTTGCGGATGCGTTCGAGGCACAGGCGGACGGAATCGAGTATTTGCTGGGGAGAATAACCGTAGACAATATCGTTGCCGATATCCGTCAGCATCACCGACACCCGCTCAGAATCATCTGGCAGGCGATCCCATAAACCACATTCCGTGATCCCCGGGAGGACGCGCCAGAAGACTCGGCTTGTTCCGATCCACGAACGTCCCATGCCGAGGCAGACGTTGACGTTCAGCGGGCACTTCCAGAACGCTGTCAGCTCGGAGATGACAGCGTTCCAGCCCAAAGTCAGGTTGCTTGCTCCAAACAACAGAACTTGCTGCACAGTCTGCTGGTTCGACATTGCTTACTTCTGATCGTCTTTCGACGGCTCTGGCTTCTTCGTCTCTGCTTTTGCCCAGGTTCTGATGTACTCCTGCGCGACGGCGGAACCGTAGTTTTCAATCTTCCCCGAGTCCACAATCCGTCGGCATGAAGCATTCAGTTCCTTGCGGAATTCCTCATTCGCCTCGGCTTCCTTTTCGACAGCTTCCGCAGCAGTGCGAACATCGGCATCGCTGGCGTCCTTCTGGATCACAGGCCTGAGAAGGGCTCTGAGTTTGCCGAGCACTTCTTCAGAGACCGAACCGCCCTTTGCATTTTGCCCGCGACGCATGTTCTGACCGCCGGCGAGGTCAGCAATTTTTGGAATCTCACCGCCACCGGAAACATCCGCGATGGCCTGCAGAATCTTTGGGCCATCACTGTCGACCGCTGGCTGTCGGAGTGCGAATGACTGAGCCACCTTTCCCTTTTGCCCGGTGATAATCGTCAGTGCCACGTTACGGTTCAGTCCCCAGGCTCCGGGCCCTTCAAGTCCGTCGGGAGAAACACCGAGAGTAATTTTCTCCGGTATCAGACCGCGAACCTGCTTGAGCCAGGTCTCCGTCTCCGTCGAGTCTGCTGTCAGGAACACGAGGCTTGCCACAAGGTCCTTGCGTGTTTCCGCAAACCTGAGGACGGCGTTGGAGAGCCCGAATGCAGGCCTTGTCCGTTCGTGAAAGAACACGATGACGAATGGCTTTTCGCCATTCAATGCCGTCAGGTCTTTCTCCTGGCCACTTCCATCCGGCAGGAATTCGCGGACAGGAAGTGGTGGAAGACTTTCGCCAGGCTGAGGTCCGGAGAGCAGTTCATCATTCTGTGCGAGTGCCGGATGTCCCATGGCCAGCAGCAGGGTGATGACGGGAATGCTCAGAGTTCTCAACATGTGCCATTCCTTGTTTGGTAAATCGTCAGCAGGCCTGGAGGAACCATCGAAATAGTAGTCGAAATGCCGGGGAGAAATCATCCGGCCGACTCTCCATCCAGTCCTGAATCTCATTTGGCCGAAGCCAGCGGATCTCGGTCATCTCACCAGGATCAGGCACCGGCTGATCCGTTGTGACTGCGGAAAACAGCACGGTGAATTCCCATGAGGTGTCCGCACAGGCATCGAACTTATGCAGCGATTTCAGCGCCGCCTCAATACCTAGCTCTTCCTGCAGTTCTCTGGGAGCCGACTGCTCGTATGTTTCCCCCGCGCTGACATGTCCTGAACAGGAGGATGTCCAGACGGACGGAAACTCTTCCTTCGTCGCCGATCGCTGATGAATCAGCATCCGTCCGTCCGGACGAAAGACAAACACATGCACGGCGCGATGCAGGAGCTTTCGACGGTGGACTTCTGAACGCGGAAGTGATTCGACAACGAGATCACTCTCATCCACAACGTCAAAATACTCTTCCATGACTGCGGCTTTCAGACGTCACAGATTTGGTACGCGTTTCTGAGCTTCCGCGCGCCGCCCGCTGACGTCCCATGCACGTTCACCACTGCGAAATCCGAAGCCCGCATCGATTTCTCCCTGAGCACGTCGAGCCCATGGAGTTCCGGGATGATCCGCGACAACGGCCTTCAGTCGCTCGATGGCGGCCGCTTCTTCCGTCTTTACAAACTCATTGTACTCCTCACGAGTTTGCTTTAGAGCGAAGGCCACCTTCATACGCTCGAACTGAGCTTCGTCCGGAACGATTGGCTGACCACCCCACCAGAAGTTCCATTCGTTGGACTTTGGATTGGTTGGTTTGGGCATTGCGTTGGCATGCTGATCCAGCGCGAGAAGATACTGGTAGAGTCGGAGTCGGAAAATGTACAACTGTGCCAGGGCGAGGTCATACCCGGCGCGCCAGCGAGGACTCGCTTCTTTCGCACGAAGCGGCTTGATCCGTTCGAGAAGTCCGATTGCTTCCTGAGTCAGCAGCATCGATCGAACCGCTTTCTCCGCCTGTCCCAGAGCAGCCTGTCGGAATGGTTCCGGCAGCAGCGGGAAGTGTTCGTTCTGCAGAGTAAGGCCCGGATCAACTTCAACCTGTTTTCCAAAGAGCAGTTCATCGCCGTTCGGATTCAGGCGGACAATGACCTGCCACAGAGTATTCCGGAACTCGCTGTTGCCTCGTTCCGCCATGTAGGCCGGCCGTGATTCGAGGTCCGGCTGATATTCGCGCATGGACAGGAAGTCGTATTTTCGACGGTCGTTGGAATCAGCTCCGACCAGAGTCGATTCTTCGCCAGGGAGTACGAAGAAAATGCCGCCCGTTTCTCGCGCGATGCGGACCTGTTCATATGGCCCGAAGCCGGAGTTTGTAACGTCCCATCGTGAATGCAGTCCATTCCACTGCAGACATTCAGGATAGGGCGTCTCAGGACCACGGCGGATACGAATCCAGAACTCTTCCTTTGTCTCTTCATCAACCCAGCGCTGATGAGCATACGGGAAGCCGAAGGTGCTTTCTCGACCAAGGAAGTACACCGGAGATTTGGCAGCGCGAGCCTCAGCGACCGCCTGTTCGACATACGCTCCGTCGTCGCCGGATTCGTCCGACACAACAATCACAGCCAGCTTTCTCTTGCCGTTAATTGCCGTTCGCTTGTACTTGCGAATGATCTCGGCGAGTGACTGACACATGTTTTCCTGACCCGTCGTATCGGTCGGAATGCGATCAATCGCCGCCTTGATTTTTTCCACATCCGCACTTGGCTGCGGCAGGTGTTCGTGAATGTCCTTGCCATAACTGGCAACGACCGTCAGTAGCAATTCCGTTCCTTTTCGAAGCTCTTTGTCCTGCTTGGCCGCGATACCCAGTTCTTCATAGACACGGTGATAGTTTTCACGAATCTCTTTGCGGTCATCGGCGAGACTTCCTGATTCGTCAAACAACCAGATCACCGTCACTTTGCTTTCACGCATCATGCGGATGATTTCCTGCGTGATGATGCCCATTGCCGCGCCGTAGCCTTCGACCGCGGCACCCACATCACCCACGATTTCGCCTTCGCCCAGTTCTTCACCAATCATGGCATCCGATGGAAGAGCCGCATCGGCCAGGACCGGCCGGATGTTCACTTCCTTCATGACCGCGGCCTTTTGCACGTTCACAGGGGCTGCAGCCGGCTGAGCAGATGCGCCGACCGTCGTCGAAGGTGTTCCGCCGGCAATCACATTCAGTGTTTCTGCAGGCGCGGTGTCCAGCTGAAGATCACGCGTGATTTCTTCCTGTGGAGGTTCTTCGGTAAAGATCGATTCCAGAACCAACTCGAGCGACTGCTGAGCCACCGCTCGCTGGATAAACATCAAAGCCAGCAGAACGCCCACATTGAGGAGTACTGAAAGGCCGATTGACGACACGTTGTATCGAAGAGACTTCACGGGACACTCCGACGGAGGATCTCAGTTCAGGCTGGCGGAGAAAAACAGTGAAAGAATGGATCTGTTCCGCCGATGGGATTCTCTGTCCTGAGAACGTCAATTGTCGGGAAGTTGCTTCGATCAATCAAGTGTCTGTTGACCCAGATTGAGAGTCTGATCCGGAACAGTTGGAACAATCCGGACAGGTCAACGTCGCTGGCACGGCAACCGTTTCAGCCGCAATGCACGGAACGACGAGCAATTCCGCGTGGGTGCGACTATGGGATTCCTCGAACAATTTCCGGCCCGATCAGTCGAGTCACCCAAACTGGGAGTTTCTGCCAGATAGCGATCATTCGGTCGTACTTGCCGCTGCTCGGTCGCACATCGCCCACGGCTCCTCGACGCAGGCAGTACTGCCACACCGCCGGATATTCTTCTGCACCCCACTGTTGTTTGAACTTGTAGGTGCCGCTGTCGTGGGAGCTTCGTCCGAAGTCGAACGCCTTTTGTCCCAGTTCCACCGATCGCTTCAGGCAGTGCCAGTACAGCAGCATGTTGCAGGCCGTGTGATTGTACTCCCGAAGCGAACTCGCGCTGGGGATCAGAGTGACTTCAGGCCCGTGCAGCAGAAATCCGGAAGCAACCGGTTTGCCATCCTTCAGGACCGTACAGATTTCCGCGCGGTCTCCGAAGCCGACCAGCATTTGTCGGAAGAGTTCCCGCGAGAATGGTGGCGTCCCCAGATCTCGCATGTTGCTGCAGAAAATGTCGTAGAAGGCCTCCAGTTGGTCCATCCGACCAAATTCGACCGCCAGTGAAGTGTCGCTGAGCGGCTTGCGCACCTGACTTCGCAGTTTGGATTTGAGTCCATTCCAGAGTGCATCGACAGTCGCAGGCAGCGTCAGTCGCATGTGGACTTTTTCGGTGTTGGTGGAATTCAAAGCAGGGTGTTCAATCCGCTGTTCCTGCCGAAGCTCAAGGTGCTTCACATCCAGCTGTTCGGCCAGTCGCACAGCTCGATCAACCAGTCTGGCTGCAATCGACGAGTGATTGGCGAGAACTCCGCCGGTATTCAGATACGGCTGACTGACGAGAAAGCTGCCGAACAGCGGACCGCGAATATGCATCAGCGGCAACACGCCAACGATTCGTCCTTCTTCCTCCGCCCACAGAAACCAGGGCTGATGGCGAAAGGCAATCCGAAAAATGTTGGCCCATTCGGAATGAAGATGGAATCCGTCGTAACCCCAGCCTGCCAGGTAATGATCCCAGCCCGCAGGCGCCACCTGATCACATCGAATCGTCAATACAGATTTCGTCGTCGCCATCGTCATTCGTCACACTCACCGACTGAGATCTGAAATTTGAGATCTGAAATCTGAGATTTGAGATCTATGCCCTGAACCCTGAACCCTGAACCTGAAAACCCTAAATATGACACCCAATCAGTTCGTCTTCATGTGCCACCGGTTCCGCTGCTCGTGCAGTGCGAGCAATCCTTCCGGCAAGCTCGGGGGACAATCGCCGATAGACGTCCACAACTTTCTGCATGCGCCGGTCGAAGCTGAAGCGATCTTCCACCGTCCTTCGTCCCTGGATCGCCAGCTGACGTGACAGGTCGTCGGAAAAAATGCATCGACGAATGGCATGAAACAGAGCATCCGGATCGCCTGTCGGGACAATCAGCCCGTTGTCACCGTCCTTCAGCAGATTCGGTATGCCGTTGCAGTTGGTTGCAACGACGGCACGCTGCGACGCCATGGCTTCGAGAACAACGTTGGGCAGACCTTCACGAATACTGCTGAGCACAAACAAGTCGATGGCTCGATAGAGTTCGCGAGGATCCGGCAGGAAGCCTGCCAGGCGAACGTGATCCTGCAGCTGCATTTCGTCAATCTGTTTCTGCAGAGCTTCCCGGAGATGTCCTTCCCCTGCGATGATCAGGCCAACGGGCTGTCCTTCATCGATCAGCTTCCCAACGACATTGATCAGCTGATCAAAGCCCTTTTCTTCGGACAATCGGCCAACCGCACCAATCAGGAATCGCTGCGAATCAAACCCGAAGCGTGCCTTGTCTCGCATGGTCGGAGGTGCTGTCTTGTAGTCTTCCAGCACGATGGCATTGTCGATCTGGTGCAGTCGGTTTGCTCGAACCCCGGCTTTCGAACACGCCTCATGAAGGTCCTTTGAAACACAGATGACCTGTTCGTAGGCACGCATGCTGAGTCGATCGATCCAGTAATACAGCGGCGTTCGCAGCGTGAATCGAACCCAGCCATGAGCTGTCGTGACAAGGTGCATCTTGTGGAACCGGCGCACCAGGAGCCCAATCGCGTTGCTCTTGTAATCGTGCGCATGCCAGACCGTCACGTTCCGCTCGCGACAGATTCGGATGCACTCTTTGACGACGTTCCAGTCCAGTGCCCCGCGGTCATCAACGCCGATAATCTCTGCATCCGCCACAGAAGCTCTGCGCTGAAGAGTGGCGAAGCCGGGATCTTCCGGTGGCCTCATGAAGAGGCACGCACAGTCGATATCGTAGCGATCAAGATAGCGGGGGGAGTTCAGGATGGTCTTTTCCGGACCGCCGCCCGTTCCCGTGACTACTCGAGTATGAAGCACAAAGGGTCGCTGAGGCATTTTCGCTTTGCCCGCTTTTGTCAGTGTTGAATTCATCATGATGTCGTCCGTTCAAAATCGTCGCTCAAGTCAGACACTGCATTTATCAGTGTCCGGTTGCGGAGGATGCCGCCAGGCTCGATGCGCTTGTGGTTTTTTCGGTGGTTCGTCTGTTCAGTAATTCGCCGATGGAATGTTTCAGAATCTGCGACTTGGTGGTCCACGATTCCTGATCCAGTCGACGGCGCGAGTTCAGTTGTTCTGCAGGGACACCTTGTGACAGTCTCGTCTGAACCAGCTGACTGAAGTCCTGCGGAGTTGTGCTGATGTCCATGCAGTCCTCCCAGGCGTCCGTGGAAGGCAGTCGGTTCACTACAACGGCCCGACCTGTGGCCAGATATTCTTTCAGCTTCAGCGGCTGCATTGCTCGTGTGACAGGCAGATCCGCATACGGCATCATCAGCACGTCTGCTCGAGCCGCTATGCCGGGCAGAATCTTCAATGGCTGTGGCGGTCGAACGACAACGTTCGGCAGGTTCAGGATCTCCGGATCGGGGTCCTGCTGCGGTCCGATGAACACCAGTGTGTCGCCCGGACATTCGTTCGACAGCTGTCGAATTGCTGCCGTTTCCAGACGCCGATCGATGACTCCCCAGAACACAATGTGTCGACCACTGGTTCCGGCGAGCAGAACATCTGCCTGACGCAGTGAATCGCTGGATGGTGTGCGCCAGAAATCGACATCGACTCCATGTGTCAGCAGCTGTGAGGTTCGACCTTCAGCGGCAATCATGCCCTGAAGCGTTTCGCTCACCGCGATCAGCGTGTCCGCTCGACGAACCATGTCCTGATCCATTCGTCGCAGAGTCTTGCCGTCGAGCCCCGGCCAGACTGAGAAATCATCGACGCAGTAATAGATCCAGCCGGCCACTGAAAGCTGTCCGGGCAGATCGGCCGTGATCGGAAGCGTTGTCAGCGCGACGACAGGCTGAGGCAATCGGCGAATCAGTGAATTCAACTGGCGAGTCAGGAGCCAGCGGTTCAGTCGGCGGTCGCGATCGGTCGCAAACCATGGCCACATTTTCGGGTTCGTAACGGTCAGATTCGGATGAGTTTGAACCGATTCGTCAGCGTCGTGCGAACGTCCGCGGGAAGAACGTCGTCCCCACTGCAGCACCTTCTCAGCGACTCGCCGCACGGTTTGCAAATCCAGCCGTGGCGCACGAGTGCCGATGGTGTTGACCCAGAGGACTTTGTGGTCCGGTAACAGCTGACGCACCAGATGCTGGCACGATGACGGATGACGGCCCCAGTCGTCTGAGAAAACGACGAGTGAACCAGAAGCCGCTGGAGCTCCCGCACGCATTGTCTCGGAAGGCGCTGTCGTCATTTGTGCCCTCCCTGAACACTGGAAGGGGCAGTTCCGTGTGCCTGCTGTGGCGATGCCGCGACCTGAGCATTCTCGGAACATCGACACGCGTGGTGTCGGCATTCAGACCCGGTTCCAATGCCAGAACGACCTGACAGTAGTTCGCGGTACACGCCCGCATAACTTCTGAGCATTCCGTTCAGCGAAAACCTGGCCTCCGCTCGATCTGCAGCTCGTTCGGCCATCTGGTGACGCAGAGCTCCATCATTTGCGAGAGTCACGAGTGCGCTGGCGAGACCAAGTTCATCTTTGGCAGACGCCAGAAATCCGGTGACGGCGTTCTCAATCAGTTCCGGAAGTCCGCCAACTGCCGTTGCGACAACAGGTCGGCGCGCGGCCATCGCTTCAATCACTGTCAGAGGAATGCCTTCGCTGATACTGGTCAGCAGAAAGACATCGGAAGCGGACAGCAGATTCGCCACGTCTTTGCGAGTTCCCGCGAGGATGACATGCTGCTCAAGGCCTCGCTGCCGAATCGTGTTCTCGATGGCCGGACGCTGATCACCGTCGCCGGCAAGTATCAGCCGGATTCCGGGAACTTTCTTGCGCGCTTCGTCAATAGTTCGCAGGGCTGTCTGATGATCCTTCAGTTCATGCAGTCGGGCGACCTGAGCAACCACGAAGGCTGACTCATCGATGCCAAACTCCGACCGAATTCTGGTCCGTGCATCCTGATCCGGGCGACTGAGTGCACTCAGGTCAACGCCGTTGTAGATGACTTCGACCCGCGACTCAGGCAACCCTTCATTCTCGATCAGAGCACGTCGGACGGCTTCCCCGCAGCCAAACAATCGATCCTGACGACGAAGCAGCAGGCGATTGACGACGCTGCGTTTTCGGCTGGGCAGGTCCGGGAAATGACGGCCATGTTCCGTGAAGACAATCGGACGCGTTCCGAACAATCCTCGACTCATCATCGACTGGAAGAACGGAGTATACTGGTGAGCGTGAAGGATCATGGCTCCTTCATGGTCCGCAAAGTCTCGCAGTCGCCGTGCACACTGACGATCAATGCCGGGTTGCCGACGCAGGTGCTCGACCAGAAATCCATCTCTCTTCAGCCGTTCGCCAATTTCGCCGACCTCGTCCAGAACTGCGACGACACAGCGAAACTCATCGCTCATGCGACGCACCATCTGATCGACCAGCACTTCCGCTCCGCCAACTCCCAACGCATGAATTACGTGACAGATCGTTGGGCGATCAGCTCGAACGTTTGAGTGAAATTGCGGGATGGCCTGAATCATGGTGCACGAGTGAGTTAACGGTGACGGAGAATGGAAACCAGACGCGATCAGTTCCAGGTCGATGCGTCATAGAAACTGTCTTTGAGCTGCTTTGGCGGTTCGCCACAATCGTCCGGGGTTCAGCAGCAGTTTCAGGGACGATTTCAGCAGCCGGCCAGGTGACTTCAGCAACTGACGAACTCGCTGCTTCTGCGGAACGAACATTGTCCATGGTTCCACGATCGCCTGAGCGGCAGACTTTGGACAGGCGTCAATTCCGCCAGAGCGATGAAAGACTTCGCGGTGGCCTTCCGTCATCAGGATGGAAAGACATCGAGCTGTGAATCGAGCGTCCCCGAATGCTTCAAGATCTTTCCATGCTGCCTCGTGGATTTCATCGGCACGACGTCTCAACTGCTGTGCAACGACGGCATCTTCCAGGCACGTCGCGGCGATTCGCATGACGTTGCACTTGCGGAAATCCTGAGCCGCCCACGCTTCGGTTGGATATTGAAGTTCTTCCGGACGGTCGAGTGTTCTGTGTTCGTTCGTCGCCATCCACCGACCGTAGACGGTGAACGTGTCTCGTGCGTAAGAGTACATGGAATCGAACTGCCCGGCATCACGCTTCGCCAGCAGATACCGTCCCATCGCGTTAAGGAAGACCGTGTAACTCCAGTGACCTTCCGCATCCAGCAAATGCAGGTCATCGGGGTTCTGAAGCGGTGAAACGCAGCGACGAATGAGCTCTTCCGCCTTCTGCAGATATCGCTCAGAGCCGGACAGGATCCAGGCATCGAGCAGAGCGTTGACTGAGTTCCCTGCTCCTCGTCCCGGTCCATGAAAATCTTCAAACACGGTCGCCGACGCAGCGCCGGTTGGTCCATCATCAAACAAGCCGAAGATGGTCTGTGATCCGTCATCCATTCGCAGCACCCAGTCAGCAAGCAAAAGAACGGATTCACGTGCTTCCGGGTGCCCGGTCAGGAAGTAGTAGTGCATCAGCCCTGTTGTGTAGTTGTGCTCACAGCTCGGACCTCCGCCGTACGCCTTTCCTGGGGCCGCATTGTATTTCGAATACGTCCGATGCGTGCTGGTTCTAGCATCGACGTAATGATCCGTATGCCAGAACAGACCGCCGTTAAAGGCCGCTCGATCTCCCAATGTGTGATACAGATCAATGTCCATCACATGGCGAGCCAGCGGTCCAAACAGCTGCGTCCAGCGGACATCTCCGCTCGACAGCCACTGCAGAATGGCGCCGTAGATCATGTCGAACTGGTTGTTGTAATGGGACACGATTGTGTTAGAGCCGGCGTAATGAGTCTGCTCGTGATCGGCCGGCACATCGCCAAAGTTTCGCCATCCGTATTCATCAATGCTCTCGCGCCGCGCGTCGATCGAATGATGATCGGTTGTTGCTGCTTCGAGATACTGCTGGAATCGTTGAGCAACGGGATTCCGCGTGCCGGATGTCGGCGGCGCAGCGAACCACGGAAGCACCTGAGCCTCTGCAATGGACTCCGCTGTTTGCGCGATGACAGGAGGCTGATAGACCCAGTTCAGCTGATCGATGGAACCTGCCCCGTTTCCGTACTTCAGGAAGAATGACTGAGTCTTCTGTTCGCCGCCCTGCAACTCGCAGGATGTTGCGCCAACTTTCGGAAACAGGGCCACTTCCAGGGATCCCATTGCCGCGCCGATGCCAGACGGAAAGTTCTGCCAGAACTCCGGCACAGCAACCGCCAGATGATGTTGATCGCCCGAAAGCAGAAAGGTCGGTTCCGCCCGATGTCCGCGCAATGCTCCGAATTCGGATGCGACGATGTAACCACGATCAGCGACTGACGAATGGTATTCCGCATCGACATGGTTGGTGCTGTTCCAGAAGCGTCCACCGCTGCCGCATTGAGTCAGGAAGACCTCGGAATGACTGATTCGTTCCGGCTGATCCTGCTGCACCTTCCAGCGAATCTCTGACGTGGCAGGCAGCTCTTCGGAACGCAGCCCAATCTCAAAGCTTCGAAAGTGGAAGGAACCGGAATCGCCGAGGTCCCACAGTCCTCCGTTATGTCGTGCTCGTCGAGTATTCCGCAGTCGAGTTTCAAGCTGAAGAGTGCCGGATGACTTCCAGTGAGTCAGTCGGAACTGAATCGTGATGAACGGAGCTGTCTGCAGCGTCGCGGTGATAAGGAACACCTGGCGAATCGGTCCAGCACATTCTTCGCGGACACTGAGCATTTCCAGCGTGCGTTCTGCCCCGTCTGTATCATGCAGACGCGGCGCCATATGAATTTGATACTGCCTCGGACAGTCCGGCGACAGATCTCTCACCTGCAGAGAAATCTCGTCACGCAGGATGCGAACGTTCGTCACAATGGATCCCATGCCGTCCGCATCAGCGCTGCTCACATGCCAGTTTTCTGCAATCAGCAGTCGAGTACCCGTTGATGTTTCGGGAGCAACAAAGCTCAGTAAAGCCCAGCGAACCGATCCGTCATGCCATCGATTCAGAATGTCAACCTGAGCAGTGACGTCAGTATCAAAGCCGCAGACCTGAGCCGCATTCGCGTCGGCAAGCTGCCCTTTTGGAAAGCACACGCCCGTTTGAATGGGTACCAGAGTTCCCGCCACAAAGGAACGCAGCGTCAGCGTGACCGCACCTGTCGAAGTCGGTTGCACCTGGCTGGGAATTTCCTGGGAGGTCAGTGTCATGGTGATTGAGGTTTGTGTTGTCAGGAGTGTTCGATTGCGGCGAAATCGTATTGTCCGAACATGATGTCAGAACGTTGTCCTCGCACCTGTTGCGGTGGTAAGTCGTTCCCGCCTCTGGCCGGCTTCGTGATTCACAGGTCGACGAATCGCAGCACTCGATGGTGTGCCCCAGGCATGCAACCATCGAGCAAAGATCAGCAGCGACCACAGCAGTTGCCCGTGCCGCCCGGTGCCTCGACAATGTGCGTCAAAGATTCGACGAAGTGCCGGAAGGTGGAAGTACTGCGACATCTGACCTTTGCTGGACAGAACATGTGTCTCGACCTGATCTCGCAGTGGTCCTCGAAGCCAGAGATCGATCGGAAGTTCAAAGCCCTGCTTGCGCCGATGAACGAGATCTTTTGGCAGCCGAGGCTCGAAGATCTCCTTCAGGATCCATTTCTTCGAACCGTTGTGAATCTTGAAATCCGATGGCATCGAAGCCGCCAGTTCCATCAGCTTCCAGTCGATGAACGGTGGTCGGACTTCAAGCCCAAACCCCATGCTGGCACGATCCACTTTCGTCAGGAAATCATCTGGCAGAAGTACGCTGATGTCCGCCCCCAGCATACCGCTCAGTGCATCGCGATGACTGTTCTGGAAGGGCTGAATAATGTGTTGTTCGGGGTGATAGCCAATCAGGTGCTTTCTGAATTCGGGCGTCAGCAGCTGGTCTCGCAGAGCCCTTCTGCAGAAGGACACAGTATTGGCATAAGCCGCCGCCGGACTCGATGAAAGATTCTGGAGCGCGGTCTGAAGTCGCAGCGGACGTGGCAGCCAGTCGGCCTTTGGCCACACTGCGGCCAGAGGTTTCAGCACTGCAGATCGAATGATTGACGGGATTAGTTCGCGTACCGCCGCTTCTTTCAGGTCATGACTGTAGCGAGCATATCCTCCGAACAGCTCGTCTCCTCCGTCACCCGACAGAGCGACTTTCACGTGGCGAGCGGCAAGTCGCGAGACCGCCATCGTGGGCAACGCGGAGGCGTCAGCGAACGGTTCGTCGTACAGAAAGACAAGATCGTCAAGGTCTCGAACGGCGTCCGGAGTCACCACTTCTTCTGTGTGGTGACAGCCAAAGTGCTGAGCCACTTCACGCGCAAACGGAAGTTCGCTGAACTGTTCTTCCTGGAACCCGATCGAAAATGTCTGGACCGGATCCGAGCGCAGTTCGCTCATCATGGCCACGATGGAACTGCTGTCGAGTCCGCCGCTTAGAAAGGCTCCGACAGGAACATCGGCGATCATGTGAGCCTTCACGGAGTCTTTCAGAGCAGCATCCATCCGCTCTTTCCAGTCCTCGGCCGACAGCTTCTCTTCCTGCGAGAATGAGAGATTCCAGTAACGCTTCGGCGACGCATGAAATTCGGTATGGGAAACTCGAAGCCGATGCGCGGCGGGAAGTTTCGCGACACATCGAAAGATCGTGTGCTGTCCCGGAATGAAGCCAAACGTCAGGAAGTCTTCGACCGCCAGCGGATCGATCGAACGATCCACATCCGGATGCGCAAGGATGGCCTTCAGCTCGGATCCGAACAGCAGCTTCTCACGGTCACGATAGACGTACAGAGGCTTTTGTCCCAGATGGTCTCGAGCCAGCATCAGTTCGCGCCGGCGAGCGTCCCAGATGGCGAACGCAAACATGCCTCGAAGGTGCGTGCACAAATCGAGTCCGTAGTCTTCGTACAGATGGACGAGAACTTCCGTGTCAGAGTTGGTGCGGAACGTGTGCCCGCGAGTTTCCAACTGTCGTCGAAGATCCTGATAGTTGTAGATCTCGCCGTTGAAAACGACGTGAATGGATTCATCTTCGTTGGAAAGCGGCTGACGACCGCCTTCGAGATCGATGATGGACAGTCGGCGATGCACAAGCCCGACGGCTGCCGAACGAAACGTTCCTTCACCATCCGGACCTCGATGCGCAATGGCGTTCCCCATCTCCGTCAGCAGCTCTGCGCTGACAGTTCGACCGGGATCGGCGTAAAGCACTCCTGCAATACCGCACATCGGACCAGACACCCTTCAAAACAGAAACAATGACCCCTGTTGATTTCCGGAATCAGTGGAAGCCTAGGTCACAGTTCTCCGGCGTTCGGAGGGAAAGCCCAATTTGGTCAGCGTCTCACCATGGGGCAGAGAATCTTCACCCAGGTTCCAGGGAGGGATATGGCGGTTTTGACGGTTGTGAGGATTGTCCATGTGAGAAGCGGAACGAAGGCTTCTGCATCACCGTTGCTCGAACTGGCTGGATTGAGTGATCGCTAAGAGCCATTCAACTCAGATGCGTTCAATGATGACGACACGAGCGTCGACGTTCAGGATCTGGAGATACTCCGATGTGGAAAGAGGAGCCAGCCAGTGTGCATGTCCGCGAACAATCAGTCCCGGCGGTTCATATTCCGCGAGTTCATTCATGCGGGGGTTGCCGGGTTGCCGCTTCTGGCTTCCCTCAGGCCCATCATGCAGAATCAAAACATCGGGGCGGTGAGCCAGCAGACGTCCAAGCGCACTCAGATAATCTTCCTCAGAACGCCGCTGAGGGCGTTCCGGGTTGCCGATGATGCCTCCGAGCCCTGCGAATAACTGGCCTCCGATTCGACAGCTTGAATCGTCCAGAAAGTGGACATTGGATGCTGTCTTCGACGGACATGAATTACCGTTGGGGCCAAACAGATCATGATTGCCAGCGACACCAACAACCCCGGCAAACTCGCGCGCAAATGCATTCCAGACGGTGCTGACATCACCCGTCCCGCCACGTTTGTCGAGTGCCGGAACAGTATAGAAATCGCCAGCAAGAATGACTCCGATCTCAGCCGGGCTTGTCTGTCCGATCCCAGGCAGAATGTCGTTGATCAGCCGCTGAGGAAGAACTTCTCCAAGAAGCCGAATTGGCTGCCCGCCGGAATCGGAAAACAGCTCACGTCCCTGCAAATCGGCCGTCACCACGACGGCAGAAACACCATCGGGAAGAGAACGACTGCGAGCCAAATGGACCGGAAGCTGGTCTTTGTAGAACGCACCCGGACCCTTGCCGGCATTCAGAAATGGGACAATACAAACGGGTTCTGGCAGAATTTCATCGATCTTCATACAGCACGAGAGACACAGAATCCGAGGTTTCGGTTCGCATCGTTTCGATGCCGCTGCTTTCCGGCAGAAAGCACCTACAGTAGGTGCCGCTTGCCGAGCAACGCCGTTCAGCCGGGCTTCGTGTAATAGAATCCAAGTTGAACAGCCTGAAGGATTTCCTTCGCGGAAG
>VFQT010000724.1_pt1 | contig 45342 bp, 44 predicted proteins | sample 3512381 | NCBI WGS metagenome assembly VFQT01 (sample SAMN10412376, study PRJNA504923) | tailings metagenome | isolation source: Relicate 2 Philex TSF3 active mining site | place: Philippines: Tuba, Benguet | collected 2017-08-29 | reverse complement strand
CGAAGGTGAGCGCACCGACTGCGGTTCCGAATACGTCGAGCGTCGGTAGCATGTAGTGGGATGTCGCGACGTCGATAATGCCTGCGGCGGCAGCGAGCTGCGTTGCTGCGATCGCCACCGCCACGGCCAGCCCCCATGCCTTCGCAGCCCTGAAGTCCTGGCCGAGCAGGGCGTCTTCGATGGCGCTCATACTGCAAAGTCGGCCGAACCGGGCTGCCCCTCCCGCTAGCAGGCCGCATACGAAGCCGCCGACGATTAGGCTGTCGGCGATCACGCCCCGCACTCCGGCAGGGCGGCTGTCATGCTCGGATCAGCTGCGGCAGAACTTGTCGTAGACGGCCTGCAAGAAGCGGCACGTCTTCTCGTCGGGGATGCTGTAGTAGACGGCACGTCCGTCGCGTCGCGATTCGACAAGGCCTTCATGGCGCAACCGCGCTAATTGCTGCGAAACCGTCGCCTGACTGAGGGCGAGCAAACCTTCCAGTTCGGTGACGGAGCGCTCACGTTCTGCCAACAGACAGAGAATGACAAGTCTATTCTCGTGGGCCAACGCTTTCAGGAAGTCGCTGGCTTTTCGGGCCTTGGCGATAAGGTCATGAAGCTCGACGGACATCTCGCCGTCCTGCTCCAGAACGTCTTCCAGCTCTTTGGCAGCGCTTCGCATCTTCGTTTCAGTCCAATGATAATAGTCGGACACCTACACACGGCGACGGGCGATTCAATCCACCATAATTCACAAGATTGCAAATGGAGAGGGCCGCCGGCACTGCCATGATAAGCGGCCAAAACGTTGCAGCTCGCCCGCCCGCTGCGGTCCAGTGTCGAGCTTCGCCAGAAGTTCGGCCAGCAGACCCCAGAAGAAATCGGGGCCGGGATAACCGGTAATCCGCCCGATTTCCTTGCCGCTCTCGACGAGCACGAAGGTCGGCGCGACCGTCACCGGCACCGCAAGGGCAACGCCCGCGGACGAGGCGTGCCCCAGATCGAGGCGCCGCAACGGTGCGCGGCGCCCCTCCGAGGTCTTGGGATAGGCCGGCCCTATCTCCGCGTGCCAACGAACGCACCAGGGGCAACCGCGCGACTCGAACATGTAGAGCTCGGCGGCATGCACGCCACCGAATTGCAGGAGCGATGCCACGAGTGCGACGGCTGCGCCGAGCACGCGATTACGCATCGCCACGAACATCGATGCCGGCCGCCGGCTCATCTGGTCGCCCCCGCCGCGCTCACTTGTTGACCGGGCTTTCCTTGTCGAACAGCAGGGCTACGAGGTCCTTGATCTGCTGCTCGGACAGAAAACCGTTGTGGCCGAAGCGCGGCATGTTCGAGCATGGCTGCACGGCTTGTGCATTGTAGATCTTGGCGTAGGCGGCAGCCGCCTCTTTCGCATCGTATTTGCGAATCTTGCCATACTCGAGGAGGCTCGGGCCCAGCGTGCCGAAACTCAGCTCCGTTTTGGAGAGCTGGTGGCATGCGTAGCAATTCCCTCCGTTGACGGTGCCCGGCTTGTCGTTGAAGCGGCCACCGAACCCGGACTGCGCGATCTTCTCGCCCGATTTCCAGTCGCCCATGACGTTGCCGTCGGCTGGCATTTTCACGTTGGTCTTCTCGCGGGCCAGCACCTTGTCGAACTCGACCTGAGGCAGATCGTTGTGGTGCTGCGAGCAGACCTTTTGGGTCTCGTCCTGGACCGTCTTCTTCTTCCAGTCATCCTTCGCGTTCTTGAACATGCCCTCATAAAAGGCTTCGACGTCCGCCGGGTTGGCGCGATCCTGGGCGTTCGCCGGAAGGGCGATGGCGCCGGTCAGCAGGGCTGCAAATGCGACTGCGATCAGTCTCATATCTCGTCTCCTTCCCGGATCAGCGCTTGATCGACGGGACGGCGATCTCGCCACCCTCGGCCATCTTGTTGAGGTAGAGGTTGAGCGCCGTCAGGCCCTCGGTCGCGTAGCCGGGCGCTGGCATGCGCATCTGGCGGTAGCAGTCCCACAGGCGGTGCTGCATCGTGCGCAACTGGCCCTGCGATACGCGATATGTCGGCCATGTGCCCTGCGTGACCTGCGCATCCTTGCCGGGCTTGTTGAGTTGCGGCAGGCCTTGCAAGCGGATGCGCTTGCCGGGCTCTCCGTGGCAGGTCGTGCAGGCGAAGTCGTTCGTCGACGCGCGCTTGTAGAACAGCTCTTGGCCAATCAGAAAATAGCGCTTCTCCTCCGGGTGCGACAACGGGAAGGAGAACTTCATGCCGTTCGACTTATTGGAGATGAAGGCGACGAGATCCTCCATGTCCGAGACGCGGCCGGGCCCACCGAATTTACGCTTCACGACGTCGGCGGTGTCGAGCCCCTGAAGGTTCTGCATGCACCAGAGCAGGCGCTGCTCCAGATCCATCACCTTGTTGGCATCCGCGAAGAAACGCGGCAGCTTGGCATAAGCACCCTCGAGCTTGCCCGGGCCTTCGCCCAGATCGCATTGCTCGAGGCTGACATTCTTCGTGCCGCGGGCTGTCTTCCAGAGAGCCTCACCCCGGTCGACGTTGAGATAGCCTGGATTGGAGAACGGATCGCTGATCATCTCGCGATAGCGCTCAATCTCTTTTTCGGCGTCCGGCGTTTGCGCTGCAACAGGGCCCGCGGATATGACGAGCCCTCCGATAAAGGCTAGAATTTTTATGGTTGTGGCGTGCAAGTAATCCTCCCGTATTGCTGCGGCGCAGCATTGTTTTTCGCCGCGCGGTTCTTGCTTGGGTGTACGGAAGCAATCTAATTGAGTGTGATCGATTGACGCAAGCTCATATTGACATATTAGATTTTTCATATGTAGACATAACAGATGCGCGCGGATGCGTGGACGCGCCTCACATAATCCACGATCGCATGGAGGAAGCAGAATGAGTTCGCTCGTAGGCGCGATGTCGCGCCGGGACATGTTCAATATCGCGGCATTCGGCGCCTGCGCGCTGATCGTGGGCGCGGGCGATGCCAGCGCGACGCCGGAGCAGGTCGCGGCGGAGATGAAGAAGCTCTATGGGGACAAGACGCCAGCGTCCGGGAAGATCAAGTTGGACGTTCCGTCGATCGCCGAAAACGGTCTCGTGGTGCCCCTCAATTTCGAGGTCGAGAGCCCGATGACTGAAAAAGACCATGTGAAGTCGGTTTCGATTTTTGCCGATGGCAATCCGATTCCGATCATCGCCTCGTTCCATTTCACGCCGCTGAGCCCCAAGGCTGCGGCGTCCATTCGCATGCGCCTCGCAAAGACGCAGAACATCACGGCGGTCGCCGAAATGTCGGACGGCAAGCTCTACTCGGTCACCAAGGAAGTGAAGGTCACGATCGGGGGGTGTGGCGGCTGACGCTGCCCGCCTGTGCGATCACGCCTCATCATTCTCAATTCCAGGAACGAGACTAGGCCATGGCCGGTAAACCCACCCCCCGCGTTCGTATGCCCTCCACCGCCAAGAAGGACGAGGTCATCGAAGTGAAGACGCTGATCAGCCACGAGATGGAGACGGGTCAGCGCAAGGATTCTTCGGGCACTCTCATCCCACGCAAGATCATCAAGCAGTTCAAGGCAACCTTCAACGGCAAGGAAGTTTTCCGTGCCGACTGGTTCCCGTCTGTTTCCGCAAATCCGTATCAGTCATTTTTCGTCCGCGCGACGGAATCGGGCACTTTCACCTTCGAGTGGCTCGACGACGACGGGTCCGTCTACAAGCACGAGCAGAAGATCACCGTAGGCTGAGGCGGGGCGACCGTCCTCGGCTTTTTTGTTTTTCAGCACTGCCGACGCCGTCGGCAGTGAACGGTGGCTTATCGGCCGGCCGGATTAAGAGCGTGCGCGTTCACGCCCGGCTTCGCACAGACGACGAGGGTAACCCCATGATCTCGCGCCGGGACTTCCTGACGGCAGCCTCGAGTGCCGCAATGCTGATGGGCGGCGGCGGTGTTCTCGGCCGGGTGGCGGCGCAAGGGCGTCTATCGCAGGACGACCTTCTGCGCTTCGATCCTTTGGGCAACGTCACCCTCGTCCATATGACGGATCTGCACGCACAGCTCGTTCCGATCTATTTCCGCGAGCCGTCGATCAATATCGGTGTCGGGGAAAGCAAGGGGCAGGTTCCCCACCTGACCGGCGACGACTTCCTGAAGGCGTTCAGCATCAAGGCTGGCAGCGCCGAGGCGCACGCCCTGACCTTCGGGGATTTCGCAGCGCTCGCCAAGAATTACGGCCGCATGGGAGGCGTGGACCGCATCGCGACCATCGTGAAGGCGATCCGCGCAGAGCGTCCCGATAAAACTTTGTTCCTCGACGGTGGCGACACCTGGACCAACAGTTGGACGTCGCTGAAAACCAACGGCCAGGACATGGTCGACGTCATGGCAATGCTGAAACCCGACGCCATGACCGGCCACTGGGAGTTCACGCTCGGCGACGCGCGCGTGAAGGAGTTGACGGACAAGCTCGGGTTTCCGTTCCTGGCCCAGAACGTCCGCGACACGGAGTTCGAGGACAGGGTCTTCCCCGCGCAGCAGACGTTCGAGCGCGGCGGCGTAAAGATCGCGGTGATCGGGCAGGCCTTCCCGTTCACGCCGATCGCCAATCCGCGCTGGATGGTGCCGAAGTGGTCGTTCGGCATTCGCGAGGTGGAGCTGCAGAAAGAAGTCGATGCCGCCAAGGTTGCCGGCGCCGATCTCGTGGTTCTGCTGTCGCACAACGGGTTCGACGTCGATCGCAAAGTGGCGACCGTGATCAAGGGCATCGACGTCATCCTGTCGGGGCATACCCACGACGCGGTGCCACAGCCCACGAAAGTAGGGAACACGCTGATCGTCGCGTCGGGCTCCAACGGCAAGTTCGTGTCGCGGCTCGACCTCGATGTGCAGGGCAAGGCGATCAAGGCGTTCCGTTACAGGCTCATCCCCGTGTTCTCGGACGCCATCAAAGGAGACGTCGAGACCGCGGCCGCCATCGCCAAGCAGCGGGCGCCGTTCGATGCCCAACTCGGCAAGGTGCTCGGCAAGACCGACTCGCTCCTCTACCGCCGAGGCAATTTCGACGGCACGTTCGATTCGGTGATCTGCGATGCGATCCTGAAAGAGAGGGACGCTGAGATCGCGTTGTCTCCGGGTGTGCGTTGGGGGACGAGTGTACTCCCCGGGCAAGACATCACATTCGAGGATGTCACGAACGCCACGGCGATGACCTATCCGAACTGCTACCGCATGAACATGACCGGTGGGCGCCTGAAGGAGATCATCGAGGACGTCGCCGACAACATCTTCAATCCCGATCCGTTCTATCAGCAGGGCGGCGACATGGTCCGTACCGGAGGGCTCGGCTACACGATCGACATAACAAAACCGATTGGCCAGCGCGTTTCGGGAATGACGGCGCTGGGCAGCGGGAAGGCGATCGAGCCCAACAAGGAATACGTCGTCGCGGGCTGGGCCAGCGTCAACCAGGGGACCGAGGGGCCGCCGATCTGGGATGTCGTCGCGAAATACATCACGGCGCAGAAAGTCGTGAAAGCTCAGGAAAACACCGCCGTGAAGATCATTGGCGCGTGAGCGCCGGAGAACACTGGGCAGAAAATCCAGGGAGAAAATGCCGATGTCAGACGATGGAACTCGCATCGCATCGCCACGATCGGCCGCCAGCCGACGCGGATTTCTGAGGGGTACGCTGGCCGGCGGTCTCGCCGCCGTCGGCGCTGCGGAGGCTCTTGCTCAAGACAAGCCGGCAGCGGCCGCTGTCGTGCCCAAGAGCAATCCGCGCAATCTGCCGCCGCGCGTCGCGAACTGGTCGAAAGGTCTGGGCGACGGCGTCGCCGCCAATCCTTACGGCAAGCCCGTCAAGTTCGAGAGCAACGTCGTGCGCCGCGACGTGGAGTGGCTGACGGCCTCCCGCGAGAGTTCGGTGAATTTCACGCCCCTCTATGCGCTCGATGGAATCATCACGCCCAACGGCTTGTGCTTCGAGCGTCATCACGGCGGCGTCGCGGTCGTGAATCCTGTCGACTACCGCTTGATGCTGCACGGTCTCGTCGACAAGCCTTTGATCTTCACGCTCGACGACATCATGCGGTTCCCGCGCTACAACCACATCCACTTCCTGGAGTGCGCGGCGAATTCCGGCATGGAATGGCGCGGCGCACAGCTCAACGGCTGCCAGTTCACGCACGGCATGGTTCACAACGTCATGTACACGGGCATCCGCCTGCGCGACGTGTTGAACGAAGCCGGGTTGAAGCCGAATGCCAAGTGGCTGCTTGTGGAAGGCGGCGACTCTGCCGGCATGAACCGCTCGCTGCCGCTGGAGAAGGCGCTGGACGACTGTCTGCTGGCGTTCAAGATGAACGGCGAGGCGTTGCGTGGTGAGCAGGGCTATCCCGTGCGGCTCGTGGTTCCGGGCTGGGAAGGCAATCTCTGGGTCAAGTGGATCCGGCGCATCGAGGTGGGCGACAAGCCGTGGCTCGCGCGCGAGGAGACGTCGAAGTATACCGACCTGATGGCCGACGGACGTTCGCGCCGCTTCACGTTCGTGATGGACGCCAAGTCCGTGGTGACCAACCCGTCGCCCGAAGCACCGCTGACGCACAAGGGCCGCAATATCATTTCCGGCCTCGCCTGGTCGGGCCGCGGCACGATCACCCGGGTGGACGTGACGCTCGATGGCGGCCGCAACTGGCAAGAGGCGCGCATCGACGGCCCGGTGTTGGGCAAGTCGCTGACGCGGTTCTACGTCGATTTCGACTGGCAGGGCCAAGAGTTGATGGTGCAGTCACGCGCCTACGATTCGACCGGCTACGTGCAGCCGACGAAGGAAGAGCTGCGCAAGGTGCGCGGTGTGAACTCCATCTATCACAACAACGGCATCCAGACGTGGCTGGTGCGCTCGAGCGGGGAGACCGAAAATGTCGAGATCGGCTAAGGCTCTCGCGACGGCGATCGTCACCGCCACATTCCTGGCCATGGCGCCACTCGGCGCTCAGGCGCAGAAACTCGGTCTCGGCCAAGCTGCGACACCCGAGCAGATCAAGGGCTGGGACATCGACGTGCGACCGGACGGGCAAGGTCTGCCGCCGGGCAAGGGCACCGTGAAGCAGGGCGAGGAGATCTTCCAGCAGCAGTGCGCGCAGTGCCATGGCGAATTCGGTGAGGGCAAGGACCGCTGGCCGGTGCTGGCGGGCGGCCATGGCTCGCTGAAGGCCGACCGGCCGGAGAAGACCGTCGGCTCGTTCTGGCCGGCCGCGTCGACGATCTTCGACTACGTGAAACGCGCCATGCCCTACGGCAATGCGCAATCCCTGTCGAACGACGAGATCTACGCAGTCACGGCTTACATCCTCAATCTCAACGACATCATCAAGGATCAGAATTTCGAGCTCAACGACAAGAACTTCACAACGATCAAGATGCCGAACGCGGATAACTTCTACGACGACGACCGCGACACGACGGAAAAGCACTTCTGGAACCGCAAGCCGTGCATGAAGGATTGCACGGCGGCAGTTCCGAAGGTGACGGGGCGTGCTCGCGTTCTCGACGTCACACCCGAGAAGGGCAAGGGGCCGACCGTCGACTGACGGGGCCCGTCGTTCGACGATGCTCCGGACGCGCACGTGCGTCCGGACGTGATCTATTCAGGGTCAGGAGAGCCTACGATGCGATCGCTTCCCGCCTTTTTGCATCCGAGCCGGCGCGCCATCATCGCCGGAGGACTTGCTGCCGGGATCGCGCCGCGGTTCGCTTTCGCGCAGGAGGCACCGCACACATTCAAGGTGGGCGAGATCGAGGTCACCGTGCTGTCGGACGGCACGATGGATCTGCCCCCGAGCTTCGTGCTGCCGGGCCGTGAACTGCCGGAAATCGAGGCGGCGTTCGCAGCGGCGGGCTCGCCCTATGCAGGCTTGCGGTCACAAGTGAATGTCGTGCTGCTGCGCGCGGGCAAGGACGTGATCCTGGTCGACACGGGGGGCGGGCCGGACTTCATGCCGACGTTGGGTAAGGTCAGCGACCGCATGCAGGCGGCCGGGATCGGACCGGACAGCATCACGAAAGTGGTCTTCACGCACGGGCATCCCGATCATCTCTGGGGCGTGATCGATGCGCTGACAGACGACACTGCCTTCGAGAAGGCCGAACATGTGATGGCGACTGCCGAGTTCGAGCACTGGATGCACGCGGACGTCGTGAAGCGCGTACGACCGGGTATGGAAGCGATGGCAGCGGGCTCGCAGCGGCGTCTGAAGTCCATCGCTCAGCGAGTCAAGAAGCTCAAACCGGGCGACGAGGTCGTACCGGGCGTCGCGCTCGTCGACACGCCCGGCCACACGCCCGGCCACGTGTCGGTGATGCTGCGATCAGGCGGCCAGGCTCTGCTCATCGGTGGTGATGTGCTGACGCAGAGCGTCGTGTCGTTCGCCTATCCCGATTGGCGTTGGGGACCCGACCACGATCCCGACCTCGCAGCGCAATCGCGACGCAAGATCCTCGACCAATTGGCGACGGAGAAGATCCCGTTGCTCGGCTATCACTTGCCGTGGCCGGGCGTTGGCCGCGTCGAGCGCAAGGATACCGCCTATCGCTTCGTGACGGGGTGAGGCCGAGGCCTTGGCGTGGGCCTGCGATCAGCCGCCGCCCGCGTCCTGCAGGATCATGGCTGCACCTTTCTCGCCGATCATGATCGACGGGGCGTTGGTGTTTCCGGCCACGATCTGCGGCATTACGGACGCATCCATTACGCGCAATCCTTCGACGCCAAACACGCGCAGGCGGCTGTCGACGACGCAGGCCTTGTCGCTGCCCATGCGGCACGTTCCAACGGGATGGAGGTTCGAGACGGCGCGGTTGCGCGTATCCTCGAGCAACTGCTCGTCCGTCGTCGTGCGTGGACCTGGTGCGACCTCTTCCGCGATGTAGCTGCGCACCGCGGGTTGCCTCGCAATTCGCCGGGCGATGCGGATGCCGGCGAGGATCGCGTCGATATCGTACTGCGTGGCGAGGTAGTCCAGCCGGATCTCGGGAGCGGCGGTGGGGTCCGGGCTCTTGATGCGGACGGTGCCGCGTCCCTCGGGCCTCAGATGAACCGGACTCAGCGTGAATCCCGAATGATCGTGCGTCTTGAGGCCGTTGCGGTCGCGGTGCGCAATGCTCCAGCCGAACATGTTGATTTGCAGATCGGGGCTGTCGAGGCGTTCGTCGGAGCGCACGAAAGCGCCCGCGAAGATGCCGTTGCCGGTCAGCGGCCCGCGCCCCGTGAAGGCATAGCGCAGCGCTGCCAGGGCCTGGCGCACGGGACTGGTCGCGATATCGTTGATGGTGACGCGTTTCGTGCAGCGATATGCGAGATATGTGTTGAAGTGATCGTGCAGGTTTGCGCCGACACCCGGTAGATCGCGGACGACGGGGATGCCGAACTTCTGCAGGAGATCGCCGGGGCCAATGCCCGACAACTGCAAGAGTTGCGGCGAGCCGTAAACGCCGCCACTGACGATAACTTCGCGGCGCGCCGTAGCCCGCCGAAATCCGGACGGCGTGAGGAACTCGACGGCGGTCGCCTTACCGTTTTCGACGATCACCTTCGTCGCTTGAGCGTTGGGTCTGACGACGAGGTTCTTGCGGTCGCGGGCGGGGTGAATGTAGGCGACCGCCGCGCTCCAGCGGCGTGTTTTCGTCGTCGTGGTCTGGTAGAAGCCGACCCCTTCCTGCCTGGGCCCGTTGAAGTCGGGGTTGCGCGGGATGCCCGCCTCGACGCTGGCGGCGACGAGTGCCTCGGCCAGCTCGCTCTGCATGTACTGGTCGGAGACCCGTAAGGGGCCGCCGACGCCGTGAAGATCGCACTCACCGCGCTCCTGGTGCTCGGCCTTGCGGAAGTAGGGAAGGACGCTGTCCCAGCCCCAGCCTTCGCAGCCGCGTTGGCGCCACTCGTCGTAGTCGCCGGGCGTACCGCGCATATAGATCATGCCGTTGATGGCGGACGTGCCGCCCAGCACCTTGCCGCGCGGCTGGTAGGATGTCCGATTGTTGAGGGCGGGGATGGGCTCGCTCTCGAACATCCAATTCATCTTGGGGTTGGCGTAGAGCTTGTGCAGCGCCAGCGGAATATGAATCCATGGGCTCCGATCCCGCGGACCGGCCTCGAGCAGGAGCACGCGGTAACGGCCGGACTCGCTCAAGCGCGCGGCGACGGCGCATCCGGCCGAGCCCGCTCCCGTTACGATGAAATCGTAGGTCTCGTTCTCGGCCATCGCTCGTCTCCCCGGATGCGCTACCGCCTCTCGGCCTTCCGTCACAACTCGATGACGATCTTTCCGAAGTGGCCGGCTGCCGCCATGGCGCGATAGGCGGCACGCGCATCCGCGAACGCGAAGCGCTGGTCGATGACGGGGCGCAGACCTGCTGTCGCGATGGCTTTGTTCATGTCGCGGAACATGCGTTGCGAGCCGACGTAGATGCCCTGCATGCGGATCGACTTGCGCATGAAGGTCGCAGGGTTGATCTCGCCGCCGGTCAGCACGCCGATGAGCGGGATGGTGCCGGCGATGCGGGTCGCTGTGATGGTGCGCGGCAGCGTGCCGGCGCCACCAACCTCCACAGTGCAATCGACGCCCCGGCCATCGGTTTCTGCGAGGACGGCCTTCTCCCAGTCAGGCTGCTGGCGGTAGTTGATGGCGACGTGGGCGCCCAACGCCTTGGCGCGCGCCAGTTTGGCATCGCTCGACGACGTGATGATCGTGCGCGCGCCGTGCATCAGCGCGAACTGCAGCGCGAAGATGGAAACGCCTCCCGTGCCCAGCAGCAGGACCGTGTCGCCGGATTTCACGCGCGCGCATTCCACGAGCGCGTTCCAGGCGGTGAGTGCAGCACACGGCAGAGTGGCACCTTCGGCATAGGAAAGATGAGCCGGCAGATGCACGGCTGCATCGGCCGACAAGTTGACCTCTTCGGCCAACACGCCGTCCACGGGGCCGCCTAGCGCGCTGGCCATCACTTCGGCGGAGCAGGCGCCGTCGACCCAGTTGCGGAAGGAGCAGGAGGCCACGCGGTCACCGACCTTGAACGCGGTGACGCCAGGACCCACCGCGATCACGTCGCCGGCACAATCGGAGTTGGGAATGCGCGGAAAGGGAAAGCCGCGCGATACGGGATCGCGCACCGTGCCGAGGTCGCGGTAGTTGATGGACGACGCCTTGACGCGGACCTTGATCTCGCCGTGTGCCGGCGGGGGGCTGTCGACGTCCGCAAGACGCAACGCGTCGATGCCGTCAGCCGAGACGATCTGCCAAGCCTTCATGAACTGTGCTCCGATGGAGTTCGTGTTGCCGCGATGGAAGAGGGTTCAGGCGAGACTGAAGCCCTCGTAGCCTTTGGCGACGACGTCGTTACACTTTTCGATGTAGGCCGGGAACCCGCCGAAGTAGGGCAGGAAGACACGCGGCTTGCCGGGGATGTTGGCGCCCACGTACCAGGAGCCGCACGCGGGCTTCAGCGTGTTGCCCGAGACTTCCTCGTTGTGCACGACCCACGCATCTTCGGCCTCCTTGCCGGCTTCGATCGTCTGGCGCTGGTGGTCGCGCATGTAGGCGATGCAATCCGAAACCCATTCGACATGCTGCTCGATGGTGGGCAGCATGTTGGTGAAAACGGATGGGCTCCCCGGGCCGGTGATCATGAACAGATTGGGGAAGCCCGCCGACATCAGGCCGAGGTAGGTGCGCGGACCCTCGGTCCACTTCTCCTTCAGCGAGCGGCCGCCGCGACCGCGGATATCGACGCGGGTGAGTGCGCCCGTCATGGCATCGAAGCCGGTGGCCATGACGATGGCATCGACCTGGAACTCTCGGCCGATGGCACGGACGCCTTTCTCGGTGATGCGCTCGATTCCGCCGTTGCTGATATCCACGAGTTCGACGCTGGGCTTGTTGAAGGTGTCATAATAGCCCGTGTCGATGACGAGCCGCTTGCAGCCGATGAGGTAGTCCGGGACCAGTTTATCGGCCAGCGACTTGTCCTTCACCATGCCAGCGACTTTTTCGGCGACGAAATCACGCAATGTCTTGTTGGCGTCGTCGTCGATGAGAAGATCGCTGAACGCGCCCATGAAGCCGAGGCCGCCTTGGTTCCAGCGGCGCTCATACTCGGCGCGACGCTCCTCTGGCGAAGTCTCGACTGCCTTGTCCTTCCGAAAGTTCGCGAGAATGCCGTTGAAGTTCATCTTCGCGGTGGCGCGGCGCTCCTGGTAGTGGGCCTTCCAGTCGTTCATGATGGCTGAATCGAGCGGCTTGTTGTGCGCCGGGATCACCCAGTGCGGCGTGCGCTGGAAGACGTACAGCTTCTTGGCTTGCGCCGCGATGATCGGCGTCGATTGCACGGCTGACGAGCCGGTCCCGATGATGGCGACGGTCTTGCCGGTGAAATCCACCGGCTCGTGCGGCCAATTGCCGGTGTGATAGACCGCGCCCTCGAAATCTTCCAGGCCCTCGAACTTCGGCGTGTTGGGCGAGGAGAGGCAGCCGGTCGCCATGATGCAGAAGCGGCCCGTGTAGGTGCGGCCGTTCTTGCTCGTCAGCGTCCACTGCTTGGCGGCCTCGTCGTAGACAGCACTCTCGATGCGCGTATCGAAATCGATATCGCGACGCAGATCGAAGCGGTCGGCGACGTGGTTGGCGTATTTCAGGATCTCGGGCTGGGCGGCAAAGCGCTCCGTCCACTCCCACTCCTGCTGCAACTCCGGCGAGAACTGGTAGGAGTACTGCATGCTCTCCACGTCACAGCGCGCACCCGGATAGCGGTTCCAGTACCACGTACCGCCGACACCGGTTCCAGCTTCCACGACGCGTACTTTGAACCCCATGCCGCGCATGCGGTGCAGAAGGTACATGCCAGCGAAGCCTGCGCCGACCACGATGGCGTCGAACTGCGGGTCGGCGGACTGGGCGGGGGTGCTCATCGGCGATTCCTCGTCGTGTTGTGGTTCGGGTTGGCGACAACTTGGCAGTGTAGAGGGGCTCCGGTCAACGTCGGGCGGATCGTCCGGTCAAGCATTTGGGTTGCGTGGCGCTGCAATTTGCTAAGCTGCGGTCCGGCGAACGTTCGACAAAGATAGATCAACCGGGGAAACGTCCATGGCCACGAACGACAAGACACCGCCGATGACGACGGTGCGGCTCCAGAACATCGCACAGTCCTATGGTCAGTCCGCGGCCCTGATGGCGGCTGTCGAACTTGGCGTGTTCACCGCGATCAGCAAAGGGGCATGTAGCTTCGACGAGGTTGCGCAAGCGATCGACATCCAGCCGACCAACGCGGAGCGGCTGATCGTCCTGCTGTGCGCGGCGGGGCTGGTGGTGCGCGAGGGCGGGCGGCTGAAAAACGCCGAGGATGTGGAGCGCTTCCTGGTGGAAGGCGCCCCGGGTTACATGGGGCCTTGGATCACCTTCACGAAGCCGCAGTGGAACGAATGGGGGCGGCTGGCCGAGCACCTGCGCGTCAAAGAGCTGAAGGTGATGGGGTCGATCGACAGCTTCACGGTGGAGGATGCGCGGCGGTACCACAAGGCCACGTATTCCATCGGCATGGGAGCCGGACGGCGGTTCGTGCGGCAAGTGGACCTGACCAGCCGGACGAAGATCATGGATATCGGCGGCGGATCCGGCGCCTACTGCATCCAGGCTGCCAAGGCGCATCCGCACATTCGCGGCGTTGTGCTGGACCTGCCGGTGGTCTGCGAGGTCGCACGCGAATTCATCGCGGAGAACGGCGCGGCAGACCGCGTGACGGCGCAACCATGCAATTTCACGCGCGATCCGTTCCCGACCGACTGCGACGTGGCGATCATGGCGTCGAACCTGCCCATGTACGGCCGCGAGATGATCGCCTCCGTGATCAAGAAAGCCTACGATGCACTGCTGCCCGGCGGGGAAATGCACCTCATAGGTGAGACGACGAACGACGAGCGCACGGGGCCTTGGGGACCGGCCTACTGGGGCCTTGGCCAGGCGATCTCGAACTCGCAGGGTCTCGCGCACTCCGAGAGCGACGTGATCGGCTACTTCACGGCGGCGGGGTTCACCGACGTGACTGTGGAGGACTTCATCCCGGGCGCTCTCAGCCGGATCGTCGGGCGGAAGGGGTGATATTCCGCCTCGCGTTCGTCGTGTCGCCCGGCCGACGGTGATCGTGTCGGGCGGGCCTAGCGCGGCCGCCGCCAGCGCCAGCGGCCATTCTCGTAGGTGACGAGCAGGTCGCAGCTCTGCCCGGACGTGTAGTCGCGGCCCTGGGTGGGCTCGCACCGTGGGTCGCCGGCATAGATCGAGATGGCCATGAACTGGAGTTTGTTGGTGTCGCGATCGACACTGATGAACTTTCCATGGGCATGCTCATTGAACGTCAGCTTCCACGTGCCGTTGGGGCGCTGTTCCCAGATCCTGAGATCGCATCCTCTGTTGGAGCAATTGGCGCCTGCAATGTGCTCTCGGCACAGGTCCAGATTGTCGACCAAGAGGGCGCGCCTGCCCTTTCCGGTGAGATCGATCGCCCGAATGCCACTCGTTTCTGCAAACGGCTTCGCACGCGGGTCGTACTCGAGGCAGCTCCGCTGAACCGACTGCACGTGCTGGCGGACAGGAGCGGGCAGGTCGCGGAGGTGCGCGATGTCTTCCGCCCCGGTCTGGGTTCCCAGCAGCAGCAGGCCGAGCACGGCCGATGCCAGTCTTCGCAAATTGCCGGTCATTCGATCTTCAACTCCTCGCGCTCGTCACTCCGCCGGGCGCGGCTGGATGGGTGGTCTGACGTCGGCGGGGATCGGGCAAACGTAGGGTTGGTCGGCGAGGCGGCGGGCGTGATCCGCCTTCGCCCGTGCGATCAGACTCGGATCCTTCAACGCCTCGACGGCGGTTGCCGCCATCACCTTGGCGGCGAAGACCATGCCCTTGTGCGCGTGCGCGGATTTGCCTTGTGCGACCACCTGCCAGGAATGCAGCGGCGTCCCGATGGCCATGGTGGCGATGCGGGCCTGCACGGTCGGCACCTTCCAACTGACGTCGCCCACGTCGGTGGAGCCTAGCATCGGGTCGCCATTCGTGCCCAGCGGGATGACGAAATCGCAGAGCGGCGTATTCGGTCTCTGCGGGATGCCCTGGCGGCGGTACGCCGACTGGATGTCCTCCGGGCTGAGTGTGGCCTGGATCGTCGCCGCGAAGGCCCTGTCGGCGTCGTCGAAGCCGGCGTTGCCCAGGCGGTCGAACGCGCGCTGCATGGCCTCCTCGAGGGCCGTGTTGCCGAGCAGGTTAGAGACGGCGCTGACGACCTGCGTTTCGAGAGTGGTCTCGGTCATCAGCGCGGCGCCGTCCGCGACCTTGCGCACGCGCGCTATCAGCTGGTTGAGGCCGACGAGATCGCGGGCGCGGACAGCGTAGCGCACCTTGGCCTTGGCCTGCACGACGTTGGGCGCCACGCCACCCGTGTCGAGGATGGCGTAATGGATGCGCGCGTCGGATGGCATGTGCTCGCGCATGTAGTTGACGCCGACGTTCATCAGCTCGACGGCATCGAGCGCGCTGCGTCCAAGATGCGGCGCGGCGGAGGCATGCGAGGCGCGGCCGTGGAACGTGAAATCGATGCGGGTGTTGGCAAGCGACTTGGCGTCGTCCACCCGATTGAACGAACCGGGATGCCAGGAAATGGCGATGTCCACGTCGTCGAAGCAGCCTTCGCGCACCATGAAGCCTTTCGCCGCGCCGCCCTCCTCGGCAGGGCAGCCGTAGTAGCGCACGCGGCCCCCGACGCCCGCTTCGGCCAGAAGATCCTTGACGGCGGTCGCAGCGAGCAGGGCGGCGGAGCCCAGCAAATTGTGGCCGCAGCCGTGGCCATGGCCACCGGCCACGAGTGGGCGGGGTTCTGCGATGCCGGCTTCCTGAGAGAGGCCGGGTAACGCGTCGTATTCGCCGAGGATGGCGATCACCGGACCGCCTTCGCCGGCCTCACCCATCACGGCGGTCGGGATGCCTGCGAGGCTCTCGCTGACGCGGAAGCCCTCGGACTTCAGCATGGCGATGTGCTCGGCGACGGATTTGAATTCCGTGTAGGCAATCTCCGGCGTCGCCCAGACCCGGTCCGCCAGCGCCTGAAACGGCTCGCGCTTCTCGTCGACAAGCGTCCAGATCTGTTCGCTGTTCTGCATGGGGTATGTCCTCGGAGGGAATGGATTTCGAGGCAGTGTTGGCACGTCCGCAAGCGGTCCGCAACGGCGGGGCGTTTTGCTCTCGGGTGCAGGAAACAGAGGCAGAAATGACGAGAGCCCGCACGGTTGCATCCGGCGGGCTCTCGTTGGTGCGTTGCGACGTCGCTGGCGGTCAGCGCTTGCAGGCGCGGGCGGCGCCGCTGCAGCTCAAGCCGCTGCACTTCAGCTTGATTGCGCCCAGCTTGTACTTGGACGCTCCGGCCCACTTGGCCGCGCTGTCGGTGACGGCCTTCGAGGCCATCCAGCGTGCGATGCCGTCGGTGAGGCCGTAGCCCGTGCCCTTGATCAGTGCGCATTTGGCCGCGCTGGCAGGCGTCGCGCTCAGCCCGGCGGTGAGAAGCACGGCTGCGCATGCGGCTGCAAGAATGCACTTCTTCATGTTTGCCCCCTGTTTTCCTGGCGAATCGGACCCTAGCTCAGCCCAAGGGCCGGGTCCAAGGCGGCTTTGCGGTCATTCGCCATCCTTTCGCGAATCATCGGGACGGTGTCCGGGTAGCCACGGAAGGCGCGGCGTGGCGTAACTCAAGGCATCCCTTTCGCTTGTGAAGGTCTTGGGTGAAAAATCGGAGACGAGCGTCCAGCGTCCGCCGTCCTCGGGATCGCGGCGGAACGCCTTCAGCGTGTAAGTGCCGTCCGGATGCTTCAGTATGTCGAGGCAGCGCTCGCCGAAGCCGTCCTCGATGCTGCGGATCACCGGCTTCTTGCTCTCCCCCGACATTCACGCCGCCAGCAACGTCATCGCTTCGTCGCGTGATACCGGGTTCGGGTCGATGAGCCGTGCGATCGCTTCCTTTTCCCAGGCATCCTCGCGGGGAGCGAGTGGGTCGGTGGTCTCGATCCGGTGCTCCAGAACCATACGCGCGACGATGGCACGGCGGGCGTCGAAGCCCGGCCGGGTACCTTCCCAGGCGAGCATGACGGCGCTGGCCACGTTGTAGAGCGCCGTGGCGGCGACGCGGGCCAGTTGCTCGCGATCGGGCGTGCCGGCGACGCGCCCGGCGAGCGCGAAGGCGCGGTCCACGCTGTTGCGCAATCGGGCGGCAAAGGTCGACGGCAGGTTCTCCGACTCGTCCAGCCGTTCCAGGAGGTAACTCTTGAACTCGTGGTCGGCATGTTCCTTGGCCACGGCACGGCCGATGGCATCGAGCGCGTTGACGTTGCTCGTGCCCTCCCACAGCACGCCGATGTGGGCGTCGCGGACGAGGCGCGGATTGACCCATTCCTCGATGTAGCCATTACCCCCGCGCACCTCCATGGCACCGGTGGCGATGCGGATGTTGTCGCGGCAGGCGCGCAACTTCATCAATGGCGTCAGAATGCGTAGAAGTTGCTTGGCGCGGTTGTCGCCAGCCGTCTCGCGGTCCATGGCGGCGGCGGTCATCATCGACATGGACAGCGCCTGCTCGGTGGGGACGAGGATTTTTATGAGCTGACGGCGCAGGAGCGGGTAAGTGACGATGTCGTTTCCGAAGGCCCGTCGCGAACGGGCGGCAGTCAGCGCTTCGTTGAGGCAGCGCCGCATCATCGCGGCGGCGCGGATGCCGTGGCTGAGGCGCGAGAGGTTGACCTGATCCATCATCTGCTTGAGGCCGCGGGTCACGTCGCCGACGAGGTAGGCCCGGGCGTTCTCGAAGCGGATCTCACCCGAGGCCATCGATTTGGTGCCCATCTTGTCTTTCAGACGGACGATCCGGTAGCTGTTGCGTCTGCCATCCTCGAGGATGCGGGGGCAAGCGAAGAGCGCGAGGCCCTTGGTGCCACCGGGCGCGCCTTCGGGCCGGGCCAGCATCAGGGCGACCTCTGCATCGGTGTGCGAGCAGAACCATTTTTCGCCTGTCAGGCGCCAGCCGTCCGCTCCTTGCCGCGCGACGGTCTCGATCTGGCCCACGTCCGAGCCGCCGCGCTTTTCGGTCATGAACTGCGTGCCCTTCCAGAGCGTGTCCATGTCGGATGAGAGCATGCGCGGCAGGAGGTAGGCTTTCAGCTCAGGGCTACCGTATCGCCTTATGAGGTGTACGGAGGTGTCGGAGACGCTGATCGGGCACATGAGGCCGAACTCGGCCTGCACGAAAAGGTATTGCAGTGCATATTTCGCAATGAAGGGAGCGGGGCGGTCGAGGCCGAGTGTCCCGGGCCGATGGCTCATGGCGTGGAACTGGAAGTCGCCGAAGGCGATCTGCTCCATCTCGCGGTAGGCGGGGTGATACTCGATCCAGTCCTCGTCCCGTCCGAGGCGGTCGCGGGCATGGAGCACGGGACCGTGGCGGTCGGCGATGCGGGCAAGTTCGTCGAGGCGACCGCCGGCAATCTTTCCCATGCGGGCGAGGTGCGGCTCCAGCGCGGGCCGCAGGGCCGGCTCGACGTAGTGCGTGAAGAGATCCTGCAGGCCACGATCGATGGCGTAGAAGTCCATGCCCGCGCAGTCCCTGGCGAGGGGGCTCTCGCTCGATGCCGCGATGTCGCCCCGGATGGCGTTCGGGCTGCCGTCGTTCATTACTCTTTCCTCCTGGGGCCGTGTCGTCGGTTCATGCCGGCGAGCATTGCTCATTTCGGGTCGGAAGACGAGATCCGGGCCGTGTGACAGAATGCAGAACTGCAGCAGGCGGGTTCGAGGCGCCTCAACACCGGGAGACCTTGCGCATGATCGCGTTCAAGACGATCCGCGACCGGGCTGAGAAGCGGAAGGGTGGCGCGGCGGCTTTGAAGCGGCTGTTGCCGCCGAAGCCGGATGCAGAGGCGCTGGCCAAGCTGGGGGACGATCGGGTTCTGGCCGAGATGGCGAAGCGTGTCTTCTGTGCCGGCTTTGCCTGGAGCGTCATCGAGGCGAAATGGCCGGGGTTCGAGGAGGCGTTCCTGGGCTTCGATCCCGGCCGGCTTTCGTTGCGGCCGGACGACTATTGGGACGGGCTGCTGAAGGATGCGCGCATCGTGCGCAACGGCGCGAAGATCATGTCGGTGCGGGGCAACGCCACGTTCGTGCGAGAGATCGCGAAGGAGCACGGCAGCTTCGGCCAGATGCTCGCGGGCTGGCCCTCGTCGAACGAAGTGGGACTGCTCGAGATGCTGGCAAAGCGCGGCAGCCGCCTCGGTGGCAACACGGGGCAAATCCTGCTGCGTTTCCTGGGTTGGGATGGGTTCGTCACGTCTAAGGATGTCGTTGCATGCCTGCGCGACGCCGGGCTCGATATCGCGGAAGACGTGAAGTCGAAGCGGGATCTGACCAAGGTGCAGGTGCAATTCGATGCTTGGGCGAAAGAAACAGGTCTGCCCTACGTCCACCTCTCGCGTATCTGCGCACTGTCTATCGGTGAGAACCACGTCCCGGAACGACTGTTGCGCGGGGGGGAGGACGCGTAGCAACGCATGGCTCGGAGGCGCGACGAGCATCTAGCGTGGGCCTCGCGAGTTTGCCATGATCGCGGCCGAGGAAACGGCGCCAGGAGAGGCCGAGAGCCATGACGCAGCGTATTACGCCGACCCGCCGCCAGATGCTGGGCATCGCGGCCGGGGCAGCAGGCAGTCTGTCTTTGCCGGGGGGCTGGACGGCGCAGGCCGCGGCACCGCCTCCCACCCGGATCACGCCCGAGTTGATCGAAGCCGCCAAGAAAGAAGGCAAGCTCAATTGGTACACCTCGGTCGAGATCAAGGTGGCCGAGCAGATCGGCAAGGCGTTCGAGGCGAAGTCCCCGGGCATCAAGGTGAAAGTGGAGCGTTCGGGCGCGGAGCGGAACTTTCAGCGGATCGGCCAGGAATACGCATCGCAGATCTATAACTGCGACACGGTCAACACGTCCGACGCCGCGCACATGATCGTCTGGAAACGCGATGGCATGCTCGAGGCCTGCGTACCCGAAGATGTCGCGCTGCATTATGCGCCCGAATACAAGGACGCGGACGGCTTCTATGCGACCTGGCGCGTCATGCTGAGCGTGATCGCCTACAACAAGACGTTGGTGAAGCCCGAGGAAGCGCCGAAGAGTTTCAAGGATCTGCTCGACCCCAAGTGGGCAGGCAAGATGGTCAAGGCGCACCCGGGATATTCCGGCACGATCATGACGGCGACGCATCAGATGTCGCGCGATCTGGGCTGGGGCTATTTCGAGCAACTGGCCAAACAGAAGATCCTGCAGGTGCAGTCGGCCGCCGATCCGCCCAAGAAACTGGCGCTGGGCGAGCGGGCGATCATGATCGACGGCGGCGACTATGTCGTCACACTACAGATCGACAAGGGGGCGCCGCTCGAGATCGTCTATCCGACAGAAGGGACGCCGCTGATCACCGGCCCGTCGGCCATCATGAAGCGGGCGCCAAATCCGAACGCGGCGAAGCTGTTCCACTGCTGGGCATTCACCCCGGAAGCGCAGGCACTGTCGGTGAAGGTCGGCGGTCTTCGCTCGGCACACAAACTGGTGAAGGATCGTCCGGGCCGTAAGCCGCTCTCCGAGATCAAGCTGATGGCGGAGAATGCGGCCGAGGTCGAGAAGCTCGCGGATAGCATCAAAAAGACGTACGCCACTTACTTCAAGGTTTGATCGGCTCCCGGGAGCACTGCCATGAACAAGTTGATTCCGTCGCGCCGCACGATCGTTGCCGGCGGCGCGTCGATCTTTGCGGCCTCGTCGCTTGCGACACGCGTTCTCGCGCAAGCGCCGCCCGCCAGCGGGATCACGCCGGAGTTGATCGCGGCCGCCAAGAAGGAGGGGCGTGTCAACTTCTATACGGCTATGGACCTGTCGGTGGCCCAGCCCTACGCCAAGGCGTTCGAAGCCAAGTTCCCGGGCATCGCCGTGAAGGTCGAGCGCTCGGGCAGCGAGCGCGTGTTCACGCGCATCGCGCAGGAATACGCCTCAAGGATCCACAACGTCGACATCGCCAATACGACCGATGCGGCGCACGTCTACGCGTGGAAGCGCGACGGGATTCTGGCGCCCTACGTCCCCGAGGACGTCGCCGCGCACTTCGCGAGTGACTACAGAGACAAGGACGGCATGTTCGCCACCGTGCGCATCCTGTTCTGCGCCATCGGCTACAACACGTCGCTTGTGAGGCCCGAGGACGCGCCCAAGGGCTTCCTCGACCTGCTCGATCCGAAGTGGTCGGGTAAACTGGTCAAGGCGCATCCGGGTTATTCCGGCGTGATCATGACGGCGACCTTCGCCATATCGAAGGCACTGGGCTGGGAGTACTACGAGAAGCTCGCAAAGCAGAAGGTGCTGCAGGTGCAGTCCGCCGTCGAGCCGCCGAAGAAGATCGCGCTCGGTGAGCGGGCCGTGATGGCGGACGGCGGCGACTACAACGTACTTCAGCACAAGGCCAAGGGTGCTCCGGTCGAGCTCGTCTATCCCGTCGAGGGTGCGCCGATCGTCAATAGTCCGAACGCCATCTTCAAGACCGCGCCAAATCCGAATGCGGCGCGCCTACTCCAGAGCTGGATGTGTTCGGCGGACGGACAGCAGACGCTCGTGGACTTGAGTGGACAATATGCGCCGCATGCGAAGGCGCGCGTGAAGGCCGGCCGACCTCAGCTCAAGGACATCAAGATCATGCCGGACGACCCGGAAGCGTTGTTGAAGGTCGCCGACGAGATCAAGAAGAAGTACGCCGCGATCTTCAAGGTCTGAGCTGCGGGCACCAGACAGCGGACATCGACGAGAGAACACAGGGAAAGCGGGCAGCCGATGGCCGTCGAGGCGTCAAAAGTTGCACGGGCGGATGCCGGCCGGCCAAAGCGTGCGGGTATCGATTTCTCGGCACCGGTCATGGTGGTGGCGGCGGCGTTGCTCGTCGTCTTGATCGTGCTGCCAATGGCGTGGCTGGGCGTCTACGCCTTCAGTCTGCCGAAAGAGGGCGGCTTCACGTTCTCGAATTTCAAGACGCTTCTCGGCGATCCGGATCTCGTCCAGCCTCTTCTGACGACGTTCACGATCGCCATCTCGGTCTCGCTGCTGTGCTGCCTCATCGCCGCGCCGATGGGCTGGCTCGTGGCGCGCTCCGATATGCCGCTTCGCGGTGTGGTGCGCACGCTGGTGACGGCCTCGTTCGTGACGCCGCCGTTCCTGGGCGCGATCGCGTGGGAGATCCTCGCCGCGCCCAACAGCGGTCTCTTGAACCAAGCGTGGCGCGGCCTGACCGGGGCCGAAAACGATGCGCACCTCTTCAACATCTACTCGCTGACGGGGCTGATCTTCGTCATCACCTGCTACACGTTTCCCTATGTCTTCGTGCTGGTGTCGAACGCGCTCGACCGCATGCCGGGTGAACTCGAGGACGCCGCAGCGATGCTTGGCGCGCCCGCCGGCGTGACAGCACGCCGGATCACTGTGCCGCTGGCGCTGCCGGCGTTCGTCGCGGGGGCGCTGATCGCGTTCCTGCAAGCGATGAACCTGTTCGGCTCGCCTGCGATCCTGGCGATTCCGGCGGGGTTCCATACGATGACGACCAAGATCTGGAGTCTGTTCCAGTTTCCCCCGAAGCTGGAGCTGGCGGCCGCGGCGGCCCTGCCCTTGCTGATCCTCACGGTGCTCCTGCTGCGTGCGCAGGCGAAGGTGCTGGGGCGCCGGAGTTATGCGGTGCTCGGCGGGAAGTATGGCGCCCCGAGGCCGGTGCTGCTCGGCTGGTTGCGCTGGCCGGCGCTCGTCTTGTGTATGTTCATGCTGATGATGCCGGTGTTCCTGCCGTATCTGGCATTGCTCAACGCGACTTTCTCCGCCGTGCCCACGCGGCTCGTGACGTGGGCGACGCTGTCGATGCAGAACATTCACTTCACGTTCTTCGAGCTGTCGCAAACGATGGACGTGATGCGCAATACGTTTCTGCTAGCGACGCTGGCCGCAACGCTGGGAACCCTCCTGGCGCTGCTGATCGCCTTCCTGGTGGCGCGAAAGGCTGTGCGTGGGCACAAGCATCTGGGCTTTCTGGCCACTGCGCCGATAGCCATTCCCGGCATCGTACTGGGCGTCGGGTTGTTTCTCGCGTACACGCGACCGCCGATCGTTCTCTACGGTACGCTTTGGATTCTGCTCATCGCCTACGTCACCATCGAGTTGCCCGGCGCCTATCAGCAGCTTCGTTCGGCATTCGAGGCGGTGCATCCGGAGCTGGAGGAGGCGGGTCGCATTCTTGGGGCGACACGGCTGCGGACTCTCCGCAGCATCACGGCGCCGCTGTTGCGTTCCGGCGTGATCGCGGCGTGGTGCTTCATCTTCGTGGCCGTGGTGCGGGAGCTTTCGGCAGCGGCAATCTTGTTCACGTCGGATACCAAGGTTTTGTCGGTCCTCATCTTCGACTTGAAGGAGAGCGGTGATCTCGGCGCGATCGCGGTGCTCGGCATCATCATGCTCGTCGTGACGACGTGCGTCGTGGCATTCGCCAACCGCTACGCGGCGAAGGGCGGCGCGCGACTGCGCATCAACGGATAGGAGGAGGCACGTGGATCTCTTCGAGCGCCTGAAAACGGGAGCAAGCTCGGAATGGCTCGGCTATACCGAGCATCCCTTCACCAACGCAATGGGTGATGCCAGTCTGCCCGAGCCGGCGTTCCGGCATTATCTGGTGCAGGACTACCTGTTTCTGATCGAGTTTGCGCGGGCCTACGCGCTGGCGGTCTACAAGTCGCCGTCGCTTGCGGACATGCGGGAGGCATCGGGCGGGCTGTCGGCCATCCTCGATGTGGAGATGGAGCTGCACGTCAAGCTCTCCGCGGCGTGGGGGCTGACGCGAGACGATCTCGAGCTGGCGCCACCAGCGCCCGAAATGCTCGCCTACACGCGGTATGTTCTGGATACCGGCATGCGCGGCGATCTCCTCGCACTCAAGGTGGCGCTGGCGCCGTGCGTGATCGGCTACGCGGAGATCGCAACGCGACTTGCCGTGATGCCTGGCGCACTCGGAGACGGCAATCCCTATCGCGTGTGGATCGCAGAGTACGCGGGGACAGCCTATCAGGAGATCGCCGGCAACGCGCGGGCGCACCTGGCGCGCCTGGGAGAGCGCTATGCGACACCGGCGCGGGAAGCCGAGTTGCTCAGGATCTTCTCCGAAGCGACGCGGCTCGAGGCCGAATTCTGGGAGATGGGTTGGCGCGCTCGGAACGAGCGCAGCAGTGCCTGAGTGCGCATACCCCGACGGGATCGCGCGGTGAGGGTGGCTGGAAAACCCGGAAAGGACTATGAAGCGGGCAGTCGTAACGTCGTCAGACCCGCAGGCCTTCACCATGACCGATACCTTCAAGCGCCTCGCGTTCTCGCCCCGAGGCAGCACTGCTGAAGTCGAGTCCGGCTCCCGTCTCGCGCCGAAGTTCGACGGTGGCGGCGTGCTTGCGGCGGTGGCGACGGATGCGGATACGGGCGAGGTTCTGATGTTGGCCTGGATGGATGCGGAGGCGTTGGCGCGCACCATCGAGACCGGGGAGGCGCACTTCTACAGCCGCTCGCGCAAGCGCATCTGGAAGAAGGGCGAGGAAAGCGGCAACGTCCTCGACGTCGTGGAACTGAGAACCGACTGCGACCAGGATGCGATCTGGATGCGCGTGCGTATGCGGGGCCAGAAGGCTGCGTGTCACACGGGGCATCGTACCTGCTTCTACCGCCGCATTCCCTTGGGGCAAGGAACGGGTGGGGGCGGCGGGACGGCGTTGCTCGAGCCGGCCGGCGTGCCGAAGGTGTTCGATCCGGCGGACGTCTATCGAGCGCCCTGAATCGATACGGTTCTCACGGATTGCTAACCATCGCGTTGGTCCGGCGCCGGCGCGATCCCGCTTTGTTAACGACTTGCCGTCAACCTTAACGCCATTGGCAGATTTGCCTTCCCAGCTCGATGCCGGAGACTTGCGGCAGGCATCTCGCTTGCATTGCGCCGGCGGAAGGGGGACCGGACGATGGCCTCGACCAAGATCGGATTGGCTTTGGGTGCCGGCGCCGCGCGTGGCTGGGCGCATATCGGTGTGATCCGGGCCCTGAAGCAAGCCGGTATCGTGCCCGACATCATCGCGGGCACGTCCATTGGCGCCGTGGTCGGCGGCTGCTACGCCGCAGGTCATCTCGACGAGCTCGAGGGGTTCGCGCGCAATCTGACCCTGCGCAAGGTTTTCGGCTTTCTCGACTTCAATCTGACGGGGTCCGGCCTGATCACGGGCCAGCGGGTCGTCGAGCGTCTCGAGACGCACCTGTCCAGTTACGCGGTCGAGCAGATCTCGCCGCGTTTCATGGCCGTGGCGACCGAGATCGGCACGGGCCAGGAGATCTGGCTATCGCGCGGGCCGCTCGTCGAGGTGATGCGGGCCTCTTATGCCATTCCCGGGATCTTCAAGCCGGTGAGCATCGAGGGGCGCTGGCTGTTCGATGGCGCACTCGTGAATCCCATCCCGGTTTCGGTGTGCCGGGCGCTGGGCGCCCGCTACGTCATCGCGATCAACCTGAATTCAGACCTGTGCGGGCGCGGTGCACCGATCCCGGAGGGCTGTGCGCTCACGGGAGGGCAGGCCGTCACGAACGACGGGCAGGAAGCTGCACGACCGGCGGCGCGAAAGTTGCTGCAACGGCAGATCTTCGGCAATGGCGACGGCAGTCCAGGTATCTCCACGGTCATGGTCGATGCCTTCAACATCGTACAGGACCGGATCGCACGCTCGCGGTTGGCCGGAGATCCGCCGGATGTCGTCATCAAGCCGCGGCTAGCGGGCATCGGTCTGTTCGACTTCCATCGTGCCGACGAGCTGATCAATCGCGGCTTGGTTGCCGCACAGCGCGAGATCGAGGACATTCGGCGCGAGATCGACTCGCGCCGTGTCCACTGGAACAGCGTAGCTTTGCATAGTTGAACCGGCGGCCCATCGCGTGGGCTGGCGCCTATTCCGCTCAAGCGGCCATGATGTAATCGCGCAGTGCGGCTGCATCCGTTTCCACTTCGGCCACGCGCAACTTCACGACGTCCCCGATCGAGACGATGCCGACAAGTCGTTCGTCCTCGACGACGGGCAAGTGACGGAAGCGCCGCTCCGTCATCAGAGCCATAAGGCCGTCGATCGTGTCGTGTTCGCGACAGGTGACGACGCTGCGGGTCATGATGTGGTCGACCGGCTTTTCGAGCGCTTCCGCACCGCCGTGTGCCACGGCGCGAACAATGTCGCGTTCGGAAACGATGCCCGCGAGTTTGTCGTTCCGGTCCAAGACGACGATGGCGCCGATATGCCGCCGCGCCAGAGTCTCGGCAATGCTGCGCACGAGCGTTCCTTCGCGGGCGACTTCGACGAAGCGTCCCTTATGAGCGAGGATCGTGGTCACGTGCATGGCTGTCTCCTTCCGCTGCCGCGGCGAGCCAGGCCGTTCATGCCCCCTACGCGCCGTCGCCGCCCTCCCGCAGGGCCGGAGCGCCATGTCAGGCCGTCGTCATAACGGCAGACAATTCAGTTCCACTCAGGTGCCATGCCGCTCTTGCCGGCGGCATAGATGCACCAGACTGCGTTGTTTCGCCGCATGTGGCAAGGCAAATGTCAACGTGCCGACGGATCAGTGCAGTGTCGTGTGAACGAGATGCGGGCGAGGTCTGCGCGGCAGCTCGAAATAATCGAAGAAGAACAAGCCGAACAGGAAGCCGCCGAGATGGGCTTGCCATGCGATCCCGTCGTTGGATGAGAGCGACGGGCCCATGAAAGAGGCCATCAGGTTGATCAGAACCAAAACGACCGCCCCCGCCTGAAAGCGTCGGTCGGAAAGGGTCTGGCGCACGGTCATGAGTGGTATCGACCGGGGGCTCAGGCGGAACATTTCGAACCCGCCGCGGTCGAGCGCTGCGAAGAAGAAGCGAAAGGCGCCGCCCATCAAGCCCGAGACGGCGCCGGACGCGCCGATCATCGGCACCAAGTCGCCGAAACGGAACAGGAGAAAGGCAGCGGCGCCCGCGACACCGCTGAGGACGCCGAGCAGGAGGAAGCGACGCCCGCCGATGCGCTGGGCAACCGCTCCCCCGAAGACCAGCAGCCAAGCACAATTGAGGAGGAGGTGGGTCACGTCGCCGTGCAGGAGCTGATGCGTCAACGGCGACCAGACGGCGGGGAGCCATCCCAAAACCGGATCCGTGAGAGCGCCGCTGTAGCGGGCCGGAATAAAAGCGAGCCGTTCCAGAACTTGGTAGGTCGTCGTTTCGGGTAGCATGTGCCACACGACGATATGTACGACCGCCAGAACCGCCATCGCGCGCACGACGCTGGATGGCGCATTGAACACCGGCTCACGGCTCACGGTCAGCCTCCTTCCCCCTCGGCGCATGGAGCGCCGTTTCGTGCCAAGGCCGAGGTGCGGCCAGAGAAATTCATTTTCTCCAATGACTTGACCGTCTCCGCGACAATCCGGCAACCCGGAAGTCAAAGATGATCCGGCCGGTGAAGCCAAGTCCCCTGGTCCGTCCGCTTACCTTTAGGGCCCCTCGACGGCAATCAGAATCGCAGCGTTCTCCGGGCTGGCACGCTTCCTGCTCAAACGGAAGCGCACACAATCAAGCTGCTCCATCGGGGAACGGTGTTGCAGCCGGGCGACGCCCGTCACGGCCACGCGAAGGACCAAGTATGAAACAGCGTACCAGTCAGATCTTGTTCAAATACTGGAACGACGTGCGTGGCGACCGGCTGGCTCCGCTTCGGCTCGAGATCGAGCCCATGCGCATCTCTCCCATCCTGGCAGAAACGTTCATTCTCGAACAAGTTGACGGGCAAGGGTTCTCTTTCCGGCTCGCCGGAACCCGCCTGTGCGAACAGCTGGGCCACGAACTGCGCGGTACGGATTTCCTCGATCTTGCCGGCGAGGATGATCGCGAGATCATGGAGCAGGCCATGGTCAAAGTGACACAACGCGGTGCCGTTGCCGTGTTCGAAATCGAGGCCCGTGACGAGCAGGGGCGGAGCGTCTCCTTCGAAGCCGTCGTGTTGCCGCTGCTGCACGCTCGCGATTCGATCTCCCGCTATCTCGGTGCGATGTCACCGATCGAATCCCCGCACTGGCTCGGACACGAGCCGCTGCACCCCCACGCGCTGGTGCACCACGACGTCATCTGGCCCGATGGGCGTCCGCATGCGGTGATCGAGCGCGTCGGGCATCAGGCCCCGTTTCTTCCAGCACTGGCGCAGGCGCGCGTCGTGCGCTTCAACCGCCGTCAATTCCGGATTCTCGACGGCGGCCGGCAGGATCCGAAGTAGCGCGCCGGACGTTGCCGCCGCAGGGTCTTGGCAACGCGTCGTGCTTTGGTAAAGCGTCGTGCTCCCGTCGTTCTTGCCTATCTCCGTCAGACCTGAAAGTAATGGTGCCAAACTCGGACCGGAGGAAGCACCATGACCGACGCCGTCATCGTCTCCACAGCACGCACGCCGATCGGCCGTGCGTTTCGTGGCGCCTTCAACAATGTGCACGGTGCAACGCTCGGCGGCCACGTCGTTGCCGAAGCCGTCAAGCGCGCCAAGGTGGCACCCGACGAGATCGACGACGTGCTCATGGGCTGTGCGATGCCCGAGGGCGCGACCGGTGGCAACATCGCGCGGCAGATTGCCGTTCGCGCGGGCCTGCCGGTTTCCGTGCCCGGCGCGACGGTGAACCGTTTCTGCTCCTCCGGCCTGCAGACCATCGCCATGGCCGCGCAGCGCATCCGTTCGGACGGGTCGGGTATCATCGTCGCGGGCGGCCTCGAATCCATCAGCCTCGTGCAGAGCAATCAGAATGTGCTGGGCGCAAAGGACGCCTGGATCGTCGAGCACAAGCCCTCGATCTACTGGCCGATGATCCAGACGGCCGACAACGTGGCCAAGCGATATGGCGTCAGCCGGGAAGCGCAGGATGCCTATTCGCTCGAGAGCCAACGCCGCACGGCGGCGGCCCAGCAGGCCCGCAAGTTCGACGACGAGATCGTGCCGCTGCCGGCCGAGAAGATCATCTACGACAAGGAAGGCAAGGCCGTCGGCAAGGAAATGTTCACGCTCACCAAGGACGAAGGCAACCGGCCCGAGACCAACATGGAAGGCTTGGCGAAGCTGAAGCCCGTGGCGGGCGAAGGCAATTTCGTTACGGCCGGTAATGCCAGCCAACTCTCCGACGGCGCGTCGGCAACGGTCGTGATGAGCGACAAGGAGGCGCAGAAGCGCGGACTTTCGCCGCTGGGCATCTATCGCGGCTTCGAGGTTGCGGGTTGCGAGCCCGACGAGATGGGGATCGGTCCGATCTACGCGGTGCCGAAGCTGCTCAAGAAGCACAACCTCAAGGTCGAGGATATCGGCATTTGGGAGCTCAACGAGGCCTTCGCGGTGCAGGTGGTCTATTGCCGCGACAAGCTCGGCATTCCCGGCGAGCGGCTGAACGTCGACGGTGGTGCCATTTCCATCGGCCATCCCTATGGCATGAGCGGCGCGCGGCTCACCGGCCATGCGCTGATCGAGGGCAAGCGGCGCGGCGCCAAGTATGCTGTCGTGACGATGTGCATCGGCGGTGGCCAGGGGGCCGCGGCGTTGTTCGAGATCGTCTGATCGCTTCGGACTGTTCGAGCCTCGGGGACCGCGCCGCCTTGCCGGCGGATGCGGTCGGCGCGAGGTATCAATCTTCGAGGACATTGGCTGATGGCTTCACCGCTTACCACGCCGGGTTACCTTCATCGCGGGCTCGACGATCTGTTCGCAATGGCGCGAAACAATCCGCTCGATCCGCAATGCGAGACGTTCCTGTTCGTGCGGCACGGCGAGACAGACGGGAACCACCGGCGGATCTTCCAGACGGCCGAGCAGCCCCTCAACGAACGTGGCCTGACGCAGGCTCGGGCGGCCTCCGCAGGCCTGCAGGGGCACGGATTGAAGCGCATCGTTGCGAGCACGATGAACCGGGCATGGCGCACGGCTGAAATCATCGGCGAGCCGCACGGGCTCGCGCCGCACCCGGAGGATGGTCTGCGCGAGCGCTGGTTCGGCGATCTCGTCGGGACGCCGTCTGCAGACCACGACTGGCGTGACGATCCGCCGAACGGGGAGACGCTGCGTCAGTTCGTCATGCGAACCCAGGCGGGCATCGCGCGCGCGCTCGTGGGTGCGGAACACGGCCTGACCACGCTGGTGGCGCATGGCGGCGTGCTCTACGTACTGGCGCCGAGCCTTGGTCTGGAACTGTCGACGCCGATGTTGGCCAACGCGACACCGTTGCGGTTCGACAGGGAAGGGCGCAGCTGGCGCATGACCGTTCTGGCCGATACGGGTGGGCGCGGCGACAACGTTTCCTGATACCCAGTACCGGCCGTCCGGCTGTGTGCCGGTGGCAACGCGCCTGTTTCGAGCGGAGTTCGCACATGGATATGTCGGGGCAATACAAGATCGGCGCGCCGCGCGAGGTCGTCTGGGCCGCGCTCAACGATCCGGAGGTTCTGCGGCGCTGCATACCCGGCTGCAAGGAGCTGGAGCAGCGATCGCCGACCGATCTCGCCGCCAAGGTGGGTTTGAAGATCGGTCCGATCTCCGCCACGTTCACGGGGGCGGTCACGCTGGAGAACCTCGATCCGCCCAACGGCTACTCCATCGTTGGACAGGGCCAGGGCGGCGCGGCCGGTTTCGCCAAGGGGCGCGCCGATGTGGCGCTCGAGGCCGTCAGCGATGCCGAGACCACGCTCAGCTATACGGCCAAGGCGGAAGTCGGGGGAAAGATCGCGTCGCTGGGGGCAAGGCTCATCCAGGCCACGTCGAAGAAGCTCGCGGACGAATTCTTCAGCAACTTTGCGCGGGAACTCAACGGCGAGGATGCTGATCCCGAGCCCGAGAAGAAGCAGGGCCGTTGGACGAAGTGGCTGCGTCGCTCGTGATGCTCGGGGGAAAGCCTCGCTTGAAAAGCAAGCCGGGCCGCAGAGACATGGCGGAAAACGCGAAATTGAAGACTGCCGCCGCCGCGAACGACGAAATGGAACTGCGTGTCCGGCACATGCACCGGCGCGATATCAATCGCGTTTGGGAATTCCTGAAGCTGGTGTTTCGCGACGTGAACAGGGAAACCGTGGAGTATCAGCGGCCTCGGCACAAAGCGCGATTTCTGGAAACCTACGAGGAAGAGGGCGTCGAGCAACTCGTGTTCGAGGTGAGGCGGCAAGGCAAGTCCGATCTGGTCGGCTATGCGGAGTACGCCTACGAGATCATCGGCTCCGATAGCTGGATGAATCACCGCTACTTCGAAAAGCGCGGGATGCGGCCGCTGTTCGTCGAGGAGATCGCAGTTCATCCCGATTACCATGGGATGGGTGTCGGCTCGTTCATGTTCGAGCAGATCGAGCACGCGGCGCGCCTGAGGGGCTGCACGCATATCGTCCTGGAAGTCGCGGAGAACAACGAGGAGGCCCTCCGCTTCTATCGCAAGCGCAATTTCCAGAAGCTCGATGCGGCAATCTTCATGAGTCGCCGGATCGAGACCGGTGGGGAGCTTCTGACCCCGCGCCGCCTGAAGCCACGCCGCCCCGCGAAGGCGTAGGAACGCCAGGGTCCGAGGATGCGGGCCTGAGATCGCCCCGCTCCTGGCGTTGCCCGCGGATGCAATTCGATGCAATTCTAGATGATCTTAGGGCGGAATGTTCAGTCACGCGGCTTAGATTTCTGGCATCGAGGGAGAAATCCAGGGGCCGGATCATGCGCCGTATCATTCTTGCGTGCGTTGCCGTTCTGTTCGCCTCCTGCATCACGCTGCAGGAAGCGGAAGCGCGGCGGGGTGTCGTTCCCATTCCCTGCACCGGCGATAAGGTGGTGAAGATCGCAGATCTTCCGGAGGGCTTCCGGCACGCGAGCGGCGTAAAGATAGATCTTGGCTACGTTTACCACGGCTGCTTCGAGGGTGAGTGGGTGGGGTACGTCGGTAGCAGCGACACGTACATCTCGTTCAAGCCGGAGATGTTGATGGCCGCCGGATCACTCGCGGGGTTGGGACCCGCGCCACAGCCACCCGGCGTCTGGAAGGCGGCCCTGTCTCATCCCGGTCAATTCTGGGCGGAGTGGCTGTGGGTCGCCATCCTGGGCTTGGCGCCATTCGGCGTTCTGGCGAAATCAAAAGATAAAGACGCGGTAGTACACGCCGCACGACCAGAGGTCGCGCGGGCGCCTGTTGCTGCCGCCATTCGAGAGCCGGTGACCGCGCAACGTGCTCCGGCTGTGCGCATGCCACGGGTCACGCGTAGCGTGCCTACTGTCCGTCAACAGCCCGGCACCGGGTTTGGGCGTCGTCGCGGTTGAGCCTTCAGCTCCGCTTGCCGCGCCCCAGAAGTGTGCAGAGGATCAAAGCAACGAGCCAGCAACCGATCATCGCGGGGGCTGAATCGAACCCCGGCATTTTCAAGAGGAAGGCGAGCACGAAATAGGCGATCAAGCCGGACGCGAGGCCCAAGCCCATGATTCCCGCCAACAGTCCGGTTCTGTCGCTGTTCGTGCTGCTCATCGTCGTGTCCTCCCTGGCCTGCTTAGCCACTGCTTTCTGATTTGACGACGCAGGCTGCCACAGTCCGTGCATGGGGTCCAGTCTGCGATCCCACGCGCGTGTCGAAATCCTCGTCGCGACAGAGAGTGACTTCGCCGCGCCGGAGGATGGCGCGGTGCGGATGTGAAAGGCGGCTGCCGCGAGCGCATGCATGCGCTCAATCTCGGGCTATTCCGCAGCAGCTTTGCGGGGTGCTGCTTTCTTCTTCGCGGCCGGCTTCGCTTTGGCGGCGGGCTTGGCGACCTTGGCTGGCTTCTCCGCGGCAGCTGCGGGTTTATCGGGCTTCGGCTTTGCCTTCTTGGCCGGCTTGCTCTTGCCGCCGCCCTTGGCCGCGCGTTCCGTGAGGAGGGCGATCGCTTCGTCCACCGTCAGGGTCGCAGGGTCCTTGCCGCGGGGAATCGTGGCATTGACCTTGTTGTGGGTGACGTAGGGTCCATAGCGGCCGTTCAACACCTCTATCTTACCACCTTCTGCCGGGTGCTCGCCCAGATCCTTGAGGACTTCTCGCTGCGCCGCCCCCCGCTGGAAGCGCGACCGCCCCCCGCCCGCGCGCTTCTCGGCGAGCAGCGTGACGGCGCGGTTCAAGCCGATATCGAACACGTCGTCCGCGCTCTCGAGATTGGCATAGGTGCCATCGTGCAGGATGAACGGCCCGAAACGGCCGAGTCCGGCCATGATCGGTGTCTGAGTCTCGGGGTGGATGCCGACCTCACGCGGCAGATAGAGGAGCTGCAACGCGCGATCGAGCGTGATCGCAGCGGGATCCCAACCTTTGGGGATCGAGGACCGGCGTGGCTTGTCACCCTTCTCGATGGCCTCTCCCAGTTGAAGGTAGGGTCCGAAGCGGCCGGCGCGCAGCGTCACCTCGAGCCCCGTCTCCGGATCGATGCCGAGTACGGTGCCGTCCAGCGCCGCCGCATCGGTGTCGTCACCGGCCTGCGAGAGCTGGCGGGTATAACGGCAGTCCGGATAGTTGCCGCAACCGATGAAAGCGCCGCTCTTGCCGGAAATCTTCAGGCTGAGTTGCCCGGTCCCGCACTTCGGGCAGATGCGCGGATTGCTGCCGTCGCCCTTGTCCGGGAAGATGTGGGGGCCGAGCAGCTCGTTGAGCGCGTCGAGCACGTCGGAGACCTTGAGATCCTTGGTCTCGTCGATCTGGCGGATGAAATCGCGCCAGAACTCGCGCAGGACGTCCTTCCACGCCAGCTTGTGATCGGAAATGAGGTCCAGCTTCTCCTCGAGGCCCGCCGTGAAGTCGTACTCCACGTAGCGGCGGAAGAAGCTTTCCAGGAACGCGGTGACGAGCCGGCCCTTGTCTTCGGGGACCAAGCGCTTCTTGTCGATGCGGACGTAGTCGCGCTCCTGCAGGACGGCGAGCGTGGACGCATAGGTCGAGGGACGGCCGATGCCGAGCTCCTCCAGGCGCTTCACGAGCGTCGCCTCGGTGTAGCGGGGGGGAGGCTGCGTGAAGTGCTGATTGGTTTCGACGCCGCGATCCTTCAGGCGATCGCCCGGCTGCAGCGGCGGAAGCCGACGGCTGTCGTCCTCCTCCCCCTCCGGATCGTCCTTGCCCTTCTCGATCGTACGGACGCGATCGTCGCGGCCTTCATCGTAGAGCTTGAGGAAGCCATCGAAAGTTACGACGGACCCGTTCGCGCGCAAGCCGTAGGCCTTGCCGTCCCGGCCCGTCACCGTGATTTCGGCGGTCGTCTGGTCGATGTCCGCGGAGGCCATCTGGCTCGCCAACGTACGCTTCCAGATCAGTTCGTAGAGACGGGCCTCGTCGCGGCCCACATAGCGCGCCACCTGTTCGGGGCGGCGGCGAATGTCTGTGGGACGAATGGCTTCGTGGGCCTCCTGGGCGTTCTTCGCCTTGGCCTTGTACTCGCGAATGAAGGGGGCGACGTAGCGCTTGCCGAACTGATCCTCGATCTGCCGGCGGATGGTTGCGACGGCCTCGGGTACGATGGTGACGCCGTCGGTTCGCATGTACGTGATGAGACCGACCGTCTCGCCGTCGATATCCACGCCTTCGTAGAGGCGCTGGGCGACCTGCATGGTCTGTTTGGCCGAGAAGCCCAGTTTGCGCGAGGCGTCCATTTGCAGGGTGGAGGTGGCAAACGGCGCATACGGGTTGCGCTTCGTCGCTTTCTTATCGACCGACGCTACTTTGAAGTCGCTGCCTTCGATAGCAGCCTTTATCGCCGATGCAGACGCCTCGTTCTTGATGTCGAGGCGATCCAGACGCTGGCCGCCGACGGCCGTCAGGCGGGCGCGGAACTCCTCGGCCTTGGTCGTGGCGAGCGACGCGACGATGGTCCAGTATTCCTCGGTGCGGAATTTCTCGATTTCCAGCTCGCGATCGCAGACGAGCCGCAACGCCACGGACTGTACGCGGCCGGCCGAGCGCGCGCCCGGCAACTTGCGCCACAGAACGGGTGACAGCTTGAAACCGACGAGATAGTCGAGAGCGCGGCGCGCAAGATAGGCCTCGACGAGCGGGGCGTCGATCTCGCGCGGTGCCTTCATCGCCTCGAGCACGGACTGACGTGTGACCGCATTGAAGGTGACACGCTCGACGGTAGTGCCGCGTTTCAGCGCCTTCTTCTGATTGAGCACCTCGAGGATGTGCCAGGAAATTGCCTCACCCTCGCGGTCGGGGTCGGTCGCGAGTATGACCTTGTCGGCGGTACGTGCCGCCTCGGTGATTTCGCGCATCACCTTCTTGGAGCGATCATCGTCGAGCGACCAGCTCATAGCGAAATCGTTGTCGGGATCAACCGAGCCGTCCTTCGCGGGAAGATCGCGAACATGGCCGTAGCTGGCCAAGACTTTGTAGCCCGACCCCAGGTACTTGTTGATGGCCTTGGCCTTTGCGGCTGATTCAACAACGACGAGGTTCATGAAAATCCGTTTCGCCGCGCAATGCCCGAAGAGTCAGAGCGCGTATGGTCTCTTTTGCGTTCGATTGCCGTGCGCCAGCATATGGGAGAGGATGAACATCCTGTCAAACGCCAAGCAAGTTGCATTTTGCGAATGTAGATCGATCAATGGTTGCATTTAACCAAGTTTTTGGCTAAGGATGTGCGGATAAGCGACTAATGCGTGTATTTCAAAGGCGGGGTTTATCGATGCGGCATTCGATCCCGTCCGGGGCGGCCGGACATAGCGGGATGGCACAAGGGCAGGGCATCGGCGGCATACGCGCCGCGCAATCGCTCGCAGCGTGCGAGCTCGATTTCGTGGAGTACATCGCGGACATGTTGCAGGAGTTGCGCGGCATGGCGCAGGCGGCCGAGGCCGAAACGCTGTCCGGCCTCCTCGAGCTCGCCCACCGTGAAGCGCAACTGCGACTGAAACAGCCTCCAAACCGATGAAGCAATCTGCAGCAGGACGGCGCAGTCCCGGCTAGACGGCGGCGCTCGCGCGCAACGACACGAGCTGGCTCCCGTGGTGCTCTAGTTCCCCGGCGAGGTCGAGTTCAAGCAAGGCGATGCGAACGGCGCGGACAGGAAGGGCCGTTGCGCGCGCCAGTTCGTCGACATCGACGGGGGCGGGGCCAAGGACGCTGCGGACGTGCCGTATCGCGGCATCGTCGGCAATCGTCGGTTCACGCTGCCTGAGGGGCGATGCGGACTCTTCGGGCGGGGTGCGAAGGGGCTGGGTCGCACCCTCCGCGAGCTGGTGCATGTTTCGGTGGCCACCGGCGAGAGGGCGTATCGCATCGATCACATCTTCGGGTTCCGTGACGATGAGCGCGCCTTGCTTCAACAGGGCGTTGGTCCCTTCGGCGCGCGGGTCGAGCGGATGTCCGGGGACAGCGAAGACGAGCCGGCCCTGCTCGTTGCCGGTTCGCGCCGTGATCAGTGTTCCCGAGCGACGCGCCGCCTCGACGATCACGACACCCAGGGAAATTCCGGAGATGATGCGGTTGCGCCGTGGGAAGTCCTGGCCGCGCGGTTGGAACCCGGGTGGCATCTCGCTGACGAGGCAGCCGTCGGTGCCGATGCGCGTCTGCAAGTCGGCGTGCTCGGGCGGATAGACGTGATCGACGCCGCCAGCCAGCACGGCCACGGTTCCGGTCGGCAATGCGGCCTCGTGCGCGGCGCCGTCGATGCCGCGTGCCAGGCCCGAGACGACGAGCAGGCCGGCTTCACCAAAGGCTGACGCGAGTTGCCGCGCGAGCTTTATGCCTGCGGCCGAGGAATTCCGCGAGCCGACGATCGCCACGGCCGGTCGCATCAGCAGCCCGGTGCGGCCCTTCGCGTAGAGGAGGGGAGGCGGGGCGGCAACGTGGGCGAGCGACGCCGGGTAATGTGGTTCGATGGTGAAAATCGGCACGGCGCCGATGCGGGAGGCTGCGGCGAGTTCTCGTTCGGCCGCCGATCGCGGGTAAATTCGCAGCGGCCGGCCGCGGTGCGTGCGGCGACCGAGCTCCGGCAAGGCATCGAGTGCAGCGGTCGCGCCACCGAAATGGTTGATCAGCTCACGAAAGGTGACCGGTCCGACGTTTTCGGAGCGGATGAGCCGCAAGCAGGCGAGGCGCTGCTCGTCGTCGAGTGGCGCGACAGGCAGAGGCGCCTGTGCGCTCGATGAGAACAGCGTGGGTTCAGCTTTGCTGTGGCTGCTTGGTTTTCGCACCGATCTTGCTCTCCGTTCCGGCGAGGAGACGCGCGATGTTCTCCCGATGCTTCCAAAAGAGCAAGATCGTCAGTAGCAGGAACAGAAGGGCCAGATGCGGGGTGCCGAGCGCATAGACGATGACCGGCGTGGCAGCGGCGGCAACGAGCGCGGAGAGCGACGAATAGCGGGTGACGATCGCGATCACCAGCCAGATGCCACAGAACATCAGCCCGATCTTCCAGGCGAGCCCGAGCAGGACGCCGATGTAGGTCGCCACCCCCTTGCCACCCTTGAAGCCGAGCCATACCGGGAAGATGTGACCCAGGAAGGCGCCCAAACCTGCAGACATGGCGAGGTGATAGCCGGGCGCAGAGTGCGAAGCGATACCGAGCATGGGGGCCAGCACCAGCCACATGACCATGACGGCGACATAGCCCTTGAAGCCGTCGAGGAAGAGCGTGGCGGCCGCCAGCTTCTTGTTGCCTGTGCGCAGGACGTTGGTCGCGCCGATGTTGCCCGAGCCGATCTGGCGGATGTCGCCGAGACCTGCCGCGCGCGTCAGCAGCATGCCGAACGGGATCGCGCCCAGCAGATAGCCGAACACAAGCGCAGTCAGGCCGTACCAAGTCAGGAAGGACTCAATCACCATCGGCTCCCGGTTCCGGTGTTCGGATCAGACCCGCATCTCGTGACCGTATTGGTACACCGTGCGGCCAGCAACCATGGTGCGCAAGACGCGGCCCTGCACCTTCTCCTCGTCGAAGGGGGAATTCTTCGAGCGCGCATGCATCTGCTCGCGGTCGACGACCCACGGCGTGGCGATGTCGAACAGCGTCAGATCGGCAGGTGCCCCCTTCGTGAGCTGGCCGGACTTCAGCCCCAGTAGCTTGGCGGGATTGGTGGTCAGCGCGCGTAGCAGTGGCATGAGAGCGATCTCGCCGCGATGATAGAGACGCAATGCGGCGGGCAGCAGCGTTTCGAGGCCGATGGCGCCGTCGGCGGCTTCGGCGAACGGGCGGCGCTTGACGTCGGCGTCCTGCGGATCGTGGCTGGAAACGATGACGTCGATATCACCGGAGGCGACGGCGCGCACCATCGCGGCGCGGTCGTCCTCGCTGCGAAGCGGCGGGCGAACCTTGTAGAAGGTGCGGTAGGAACCGATGTCGTTCTCGCTGAAATTGAGGTGATTGATCGACACGCCGCAGCTGACCGGAAGGCCCTTCCCGCGCGCCTTGCGGATGACGTCGACGCTCTCGCGGCATGTCAGTGTGGCGGCGTGATAGCGGCCGCCCGTGATCTCGACGAGGCGCACGTCCCGCTCCACCACGATCACCTCGGCCATGCGGTTGACGCCGGGCAGTCCGAGGCGCGTCGAGACGTCGCTGGAGTTCATCGCAGCGCCGTTGGAAAGGTAGGGGTCTTCGGTATGGTGCACGATGAGCGCGCCGAAATCCTTGCTGTAAAGCAGGGCGTTACGCATCACGCGCGTGTTGGAGATCGACGATTTTCCGTTGGTGAAGGCAACGGCACCGGCGCGCTGCAACAGGCCGATCTCGGCCAGTTCGTCCCCCTTCAGGCCGCGCGTGACCGCACCCATGATGTGGACGTGGACGATGGCGCGCTCGCGGGCGCGGCGCTGCACGTAGTCGACGAGCGCCACCTGATCGATGACGGGCTCGGTGTCGGGCATGCAGACGATGGTCGTGACACCGCCCGCAGCCGCGGCGAAGCTCGCCGTCTTCAGCGTTTCGCGGTGCTCCTGGCCAGGGTCGCCCGTGAAGACTTGGCAGTCGATCAGACCGGGGCAGAGGACGTGCCCCTGGCAGTCGATAACTTCCGCGCCTTCGGGCGCGTTGCGGCGCAGATGGCCGCCCAGATCGGCTATGGTGCCGCCGCGAACCAGCAAGCCACCCGGCTCGTCGCGTCCGGTCGCAGGGTCGATCAAACGGGCGTTGATGAAAACCGTATCCTGGGCATCGCTGGCGCGGCCGTTGGGCGTACGTGACATGGCCGGCCTCAATGATTGGGAAGGTTGCGGGCGAGCGCTTCGAGCACCGCCATGCGCACGGCGACGCCCATCTCGACTTGGTCGCGGATGACGCTGCGCGAGTGATCGGCGATCGGCGAGGCGATCTCGACGCCGCGGTTCATCGGGCCGGGGTGCATGATGAGTGCGTCCGGCTTGGCACGGCCGAGTTTCTCCTGGTCGAGGCCGAAGAAGTGGTAGTACTCGCGCGTGGAGGGCACGTAGTTTCCCTGCATGCGCTCGCGTTGCAGGCGCAGCATCATGACGATGTCGCAGCCTTCCAGGCCCTTCCACATGTCCGTGTGAACCTCGACGCCCAGCTTTTCGATGCCGGTAGGCAGCAAGGTTGACGGTGCCACGAGGCGGACGTGCGCGCCCAGCGTGTTGAGCACGTGAATGTTCGAGCGTGCGACGCGGCTGTGCAGGATGTCGCCGCAGATCGCGATGTTGAGGCCGGCGAGACGGCCCTTGGCGCGCCGGATCGTGAGCGCGTCGAGCAGGGCCTGGGTGGGGTGTTCGTGCGCGCCGTCGCCAGCGTTGATGACCGAGCAATCGACTTTTTGCGACAGCAACTCCACCGCGCCGGCGGCATGGTGGCGGACGACGATCATGTCGGGCCGCATGGCATTCAACGTCATGGCCGTGTCGATCAGGCTCTCGCCCTTCTGGACGGAGGATGTCGACACGTTCATGTTCATGACGTCGGCGCCGAGCCGCTTTCCCGCGAGCTCGAACGACGCCTGGGTTCTGGTGGAGGCCTCGAAGAAGAGATTGATGAGGGTGCGGCCGCGCAGCACCTCTCTCTTCTTGTTCACCTGACGGTTGAGGTCTGCCGCCTTATCTGCCAGATCCAAAAGAGAATTGATCTCTTTGGCCGACAAACCCTCGCAGGTGAGGAGATGGCGACGCGGGAAGAAGATGTGCGCTGGTTCTGATGTGCTCATTAAAGCGGCTCTCTTATAGCGGAACCGTGCAACCCGCAAGGCGGGGCCGTGCATCAACTGTGCGAATGGTTGCCGCGTGTGGCCGACGGGCAGTCGGAGCGTCGAGAACGGAGAGGGCAAAGTAAAAGGCCCGCGCGGCGTGCGCGGGCCTCTCTTTCCTGTTTCCGCCTTCGGATGCCCACTTCGCATCCGGCGGTCGTTCTGGTGCCTACGGTTGCCCAAGAGGCACCCGGAGGGCTTACTTGCCCTTTGCGGCCTTCATGGCCTTGAGGACCTTCGGCGGCGACAGCGGCAGCTCGAACATCCGCACGCCCGTCGCTCGCTTCACGGCCGAGTTGAGCGCGGCCATGGGCGGCACGATCGCCGTCTCACCGATCCCGCGCACGCCGTAGGGGTGACGCGGGTTCGGCACCTCGACGATGATCGTCTCGATCATCGGCAGGTCGGAGGCGACGGGGATGCGGTAGTCGAGGAAGCCGGCGTTCTGCAGCTTACCGTCTTCGCCGTAGATGTACTCCTCGTTCAGCGCCCAGCCGATGCCCTGTGCGGCACCGCCCTGGTACTGACCCTCGACGTAGGCCGGATGGATCGCCTTGCCGGCGTCCTGGATCACCGTGTAGCGGGTGACCGTGACCTTGCCCGTCTCGGGATCGACCTCGGTATCGGCGATGTGTACGCCGAAGCTCGGGGCCGCGCCCTGCGCCGAGATCGCGCCGACGCCGACGATGGAGCCGCCGGTCTTGCCCGCCATCTTGGCGATCTCGGCCAGCGTCATCGGCTTATGCTTGCCGGCGTTGTCACCCGCGGGGCGGAACATTCCGTCCTCGAAGGTGACGGCCTCCTCCGGGATCTCCCAGAGCTTGGCCGCACGGCCGCACGCCTGCTTGATGATCGAACGGGCCGCCTCGACCGTCGCCATGCCGCTCGAGAACGTGGAGCGGCTGCCGCCGGTGAGGAAGTTGTAGCCCAGCGAGGCGGTGTCGGCGATGATCGGCCGGACCTTCTCGTAGGGGACCTTCAACTCTTCGGCCGCCATCATCGCCAGCGAGGCGCGCAAGCCACCGATGTCCGGCGTGCCGGCCATCAGAGTGACGGTGCCATCCTCGTTGAGCTGCAGGTTGACGGTCGTCTCGCCGCCGATGTTGAACCAGAAGCCGGCGGCGATGCCGCGTCCCTGATTCTTGCCTAGCGGCGCGTTCCAGTGAGGGCTGTCCTTTGCGGCCTCGAGGCACTCGATCATGCCGACGGGACCGAACTTCGGTCCGTAGGCCGCTTTCGTGCCTTCCTTGGCCGCGTTCTTGAGGCGCAGCTCGATCGGATCCATGCCGAGCGTTTCGCACAGCTCGTCCACGACGCTTTCGACCGCATATTCGGCGATCGGACCGCCCGGAGCGCGATAGGCTGCGACCTTCGGACGGTTGGACAGCACATCGTAGCCCACGACCTTGACGTTCTCGAGGTCGTAAGGTGCGAAGGCGCACATGCAAGCGGGCTGCACCGGGCTGCCCTGGAAGCAGCCAGCCTGGAACTTCAGCTCGCCCTCGGCGGCCGTGATGCGGCCGTCCTTCTTGGCACCGATCTTGACGCGGACGTTTGCACCCGACGTAGGACCAGAGGCCTTGAACACCTCCTCGCGGGTCATCACCATCTTGACCGGGCGTCGCGCCTTCTTGGACAGCGCGAGCGCCACGGGCTCCATGTAGACGACCGTCTTGCCGCCGAAGCCGCCGCCGATTTCCGACGACGTCACGCGCAGCTTGGTGATGTCCCAGCCGAGCAGGCGCGAGCAGTGGGCGCGCACGATCCAGTGTCCCTGGGTCGTGGTCCAAAGCTCGGCCGTGCCGTCTTCCGAAACGCTCGCCACGCAGGCGTGCGGCTCGAGGTAGCCCTGGTGCACGGGCTTGGTGTCGAACGTCCGCTCGATGATGACATCGGCTTCCTTGAAGCCCTTCTCGACATCGCCGAGCGCGAACTCCACGCGCTTCGCGACGTTCGACGGCTTCGTGGGGGCGGGCGTCACGCCTTGCGTGATCATTCCATCCTCGACGATGGGCGCGTCGGGCTTCATGGCGTCGAGCACGTCGATCACGTGCGGCAGAACCTCGTACTCGACCTTGATCGCCTTAAGTGCGCGCCGAGCGATCGCCTCGGTCGTCGCCGCGATGGCAGCGACCGGGTGGCCCTCGAACAGCACCTTCTCGCGGGCCATCACGTTACGGACGACGTCGCGATAGTTGATCAGCATTTCGCCGGCTGGCACGAACTCCGACGCCTGGTCCTGGAAGTCGTCACGGGTGACGACGGCCTTGACGCCCGGGATCGCCAGGGCGCCAGACACATCGATGGACTTCAGGCGCGCATGGGGATGCGGGGAGCGCAGCACCTTACCGACGATCTGGCCGGCAACGTGATGGTCCGCGCCGTATTTGGCGCGACCCGTCACCTTGTCAGCGCCGTCGGGGCGGACCGGCCGCGTGCCGACGACGTCGTACTTGGGGCCTTTCACGCGATCCTGCATGACCTCAAGCTCCTTTTCTCATCTCCGCGGCCGCGTCGAGGACAGCGCGAATGATCTTGTCGTAGCCCGTGCAGCGGCACAGGTTACCGGCAAGCCAGTAGCGCGTCTCGGTCTCGGTCGGGTTGGGGTTCTTCTCGAGAAGGGCCTTCGCGGCGACGAGAACGCCCGGTGTGCAGATGCCGCACTGCAGTGCAGCATGCTCCAGGAACTTCTGCTGCAGCGGGTGCAGCTTGTCGCCCGTGGCCATGCCCTCGATCGTCTCGACGTTCTTGCCGTTGGCCTCGACACCGAGGACGAGGCACGAGCAGACCAGACGCCCGTCGAGGAGAACGCTGCAAGCGCCGCAGTCACCCGAGCCGCAACCTTCCTTCGAGCCGGTGAGGCCGAGTTCGTCACGCAAGCAGTCGAGCAGGCTCTGCTCGGTCTCGCACAGGAACTCGACGGGATCGCCGTTGACGACGGTGGAAACGTGGTGTTTGGACATTTACTTATTCCTCGCTCTCTCGAGCGCGATCAGCGCGGTTCTACGGGCGAGAACGCCCGCAACGTCGACACGGAACTCCTTCGTTCCACGCTTGTCGTCGATCGGGTTGCAGGCGGCGCGGGCGGCAGCCTCGAGCTTGGCGAGCGCAGCCTCGTCCACCTTCGTGCCGATGAGCGCTTTCGCCGCGTCGGCGACGAGCAGCGGGCGGGCAGCGACGGCACCGAGGCCGACGCGCGCGTCCGTGCAGGTTCCGGATCCGTCGAGCGTCAGGCTGACACCGCAGCCGACGACGGCGATGTCCATTTCCGTGCGCGGGATGAAGCGCAGGTAGGCATCCGAAGCATGCGCGCCGCGGGCGGGCAGTTTGAAGGAGGCGATGATCTCGCCCTTCTCGAGCGACAGCTTGCGCGGGCCGACCATGATGTCCTCGACCTTGACCTCGCGGCGGCCTTTCGGGCCGACGACTGTGGCCACGGCCCCTGCGGCGATCATCGCCGGGACGCTGTCGGCTGCCGGAGAGCCGTTGCAGAGATTGCCGGCCAGAGTGCAGCGACCCTGAACCTGCGTGGAGCCGATCAGATTCGCAGCTTCCACGAGGCCCGGCCACGCGGCCTTGAGCTTCGCGTGCTCCTTCAGTTCCGCGCCCGTCACCGCCGCGCCGATGCGGAAACCGCCATCTTCCTCGGCGATCTTGCGCGTCTCGGCGACCTTCTTGATGTCCACGACGAGGACCGGGGAAATAACCTCGGCCTTGAGTTGGACGAGCAGATCGGTACCGCCAGCGAGGACACGCGCCTCGCCGCTCTCAGAAGCGAGAAGTTGAGCGGCTGCCTCGAGCGTATCCGGAGCCTCGTATCGCATGCGTAATTGCCTCTTGCGTTGGTTCGCCTGAGTGAACTGGTTATGGGTGAGTACGCGCAAGCTTGGCACACTGCAAGCACTGCCTGCAAGCCGTCGAGGCAACGAAATCGATCGTACGCGAACTTGCTGCGGTGCAGCGTGAACCGAGCGTGGGATTGGCGTGTCAGGCCTCGGACGTGAATAAGAAAATCTTCCCATCGCCCCTGCCTATCCGTTAACCAGAACGTAGGAGCACAGTGACAATCTGATTTTCGGGATAATGGGGTTCGTGTCGGGGGAACTGGTGGGTCGAGTGGATCGGGCTCGGGCGACACGGCCTATTCGGACGAAGGGAACTTAGCACTTGTCGAGCAGGGTCGCAGTCATCGGAGCCGGCATGGCCGGGCTTGCGTGCGCGAGAATCCTGCGGCGGGCGGGCTGTTTCGTCGATGTCTTCGAGCAGGACCGCATCATCGGTGGCCGGATGGCGACCACGCGGCTCGGTGTGACCCCCTTCGATCACGGTGCGCAATACATCACGGCCCGTGGAACAGTGTTTCGCGCCTATCTCGACGAACTCATCGGCGCGTCCTACGCGAAGCGGTGGATCCCCAAAACGGCAACCGGTGACGAAGCGGTGCAGCTGATGCCGTGGTACGTCGGTACGCCGGGCATGAGTTCGATCGTGCGGCCATTGGCCGAAGGCGTGCGGCTCTTCACGGCGCAACGTGTGCACTCCCTGCAGCGGGGCGACAAGGGCTGGCAGGTCGTCTTCGAGGACGGTGCGAGCGCTGGACCCTACCAAGCGGTCGGGATCGCCGTGCCGGCGCCCGAGGCGCAGCTGCTCGTGGGGCGGATGGACGAACTCGCCGAGCCGCTGCAGCGCGTGCGAATCTCGCCATGCTGGGCGGTGATCGTGCGTCTCGAGGAGCGCATCCTGCCCACGCAGGATGTCTATTCCGATATGAACGAGGTCATCCGCTGGGTGGCCCGGAACAACGGCAAGCCCGGCCGCCCGATCCGCGGTGACCATATCGTCATCCATGCGTCACCGGGTTGGAGCCGCGAGACCGAGGATGTCGAGCCCGAGGTCGTGGCGAGCGAGATGTGGAACGAAGTGAGCAACGCGCTCAGCCTGCCACCGGTGCGGCCGGCGCAGCTGTCGGCGCACTTGTGGCGTCATGGTCTCGTCGACCAGTCAC
>VFQT010000723.1_pt1 | contig 45425 bp, 39 predicted proteins | sample 3512381 | NCBI WGS metagenome assembly VFQT01 (sample SAMN10412376, study PRJNA504923) | tailings metagenome | isolation source: Relicate 2 Philex TSF3 active mining site | place: Philippines: Tuba, Benguet | collected 2017-08-29 | reverse complement strand
TCCGTTGTTGAACCATCGTCCTAGTTTGGGTTTACATTTTTTCTCCATTTTGTCCCTTTTTTTTGTAAACCTATTTTAGGACGAGACATACTGCCTATCCATTTAATATGATATCCGAAATCCGCTTAACATCATCCTCAAACAACTCAAAATACATTGGCAATCGCAGTAAGCAATCTGAATACCTATCGGACTGAGCCAAAATACGGCCATCGTGTTTGTCTTTGTAGAAATCACTGCTGTGCAAACTCAAATAATGGAAAACAGCATGACAGTTTTCCGCTTTCAATCGGGAAATAATTGCCGTGCGCGTGTTTAAATCCTTACAAACCAGATAAAACATGTGCGCATTGTTGCTTGCATAATTGGGTATCGCGGGCAAAGCAAACCCAACACTTTCAGCGTGAGGCGAAAGCAATTCATGATACAAACTCCAAATGGACTTTCGTCGCTCTTGAATGGCATTCAAATTCTCTAGTTGCGCATATAAAAATGCTGCGATGACATCAGAGGGAAGAAAAGATGAACCTGTATCCACCCAGCCATATTTGTTGATTTCGCCTCTAAAAAACTCAGCACGGTTGGTTCCCTTTTCCCATAAGATCTCAGCTCGTTTTACAAATTGCTCATCATTAATGGTCAACATACCGCCTTCCCCAGCAATAATGTTTTTGGTTTCATGAAATGAGAAACACCCCAAATGGCCAATGGATCCCAAAGGTCTTCCTTTGTAGTATGCGTCAATGGCTTGTGCAGCATCTTCAACTACATAAATACCGTATTGATTGGCCAAATTCATTATGGCATCCATATCACAAGCCACACCCGCGTAATGCACTGCGACTATGGCCTTGGTTTTTGGGGTTATCAAATCAGCCAACAATGTAGCATCGATATTGGGATTTTCCTGCTCACTATCCGCAAAAACAATTTTTGCACCCTGACGTACAAACGCCACCGCGGAGCTTACAAAAGTGTAAGACGGAACAATTACTTCATCACCATCTTTGATGTCCAAAAGCATGGCGCACATTTCCAAAGCATCTGTGCAACTGGTTGTGAGCAAAACCTTTCCAAAGCCATACTTAGATTCAAAAAACGCATGGCATTTTTGCGTAAAAACGCCATTTCCCGAAATCTTACCTGAAGCAACGGCTTCTTGGATATAATCCAATTCTTTTCCGGTCAAGTAGGGCTTATTGAAAGGCACAAATTTCATTTTTCACTATTTAATTTTTCGAGCTGGAACCCCAACGTACAAACCTGGCTCAGTGATATTTTTATGCACCAATGCACCGCCCCCTATTTGTGTTCGCTCGATTGTTTTTACATTATCAATTACATTGGCACCAATGCCAATAAAATTTTTTTCTCCTATCACTACAAAACCTGCAACATTGCAACGAGGTGCCAAAAAGGAGTGTGCCCCAATTTGACTATCATGTGCAATCATGACTCCTGTGTTGAGCAAGACATTGGAATTCAACACCACATTTTGATCTAAAATACAACCTGATAAAATCACACTTCCCTCACCCAACTGGCAAGTTGGATCAACGATTGCTGAAGGATGCACTACCGTCGCAAATGGAATCTGCCCTTTAAATCGATCATAGAACATTGCTCTGGCATCAAAATGCTTGTATCCAATGGCTATCAACAATTGCTCAAAGTGATTCTGGTTGTAAAAATCAAGAATCGCCAAAGTTCCGGACAAAACCGGAATACCATTGATCAAAACACCAGGCTCCGCATAATCATCAAAAAAACCAACAACTTCAAAACGCCCTGTTAATAGAGCATGATGGGCTATCAACTGTCCCAAATCACCTGACCCAATTATGGCTAGCTTAGTCACTGACATGAATTAATTCCTCTAAGCTATGGATTTTTTTCCCTTGGTAAAAAGGATAATCATGATTTCTGTCAATTAAAATTGCGTTGATTCCTAAATGTAAAGCAGGAAAAATATCCAACTTTAAAGAATCTCCAACGTAAGTGATTTGAGATGGATCCACATTCAGTTCGTTTATGGCCTTTTGAAAGAAGGCGGCATTTGGTTTTCGCAAACCACTCAAAGCAGAACCAAAAACGGCCTCAAATTGGCCAGGAAAAAAAGACTCTACTTTTTCTTTGACACTTTCGTCCCAATTGGACAAAATGGCCTTTGAATCATGAATATGTGCAATGGCCTTGGTATCCTCAAATGGCTGCCAAGGCAAATAGGTGCATGCGGCAAAAATTTCATCCAATAACATTTGTCTTGGTTCAATTCCCATGCTCAGCAATAACTTACCGTTAAATTCTTCGTAGAATGACTTACTCGTTTTATCTGGAAACAATATCAATTCGGACAACCATCGGTGTCGGCAGGTAAACTCACTTACAGGAATATTAACACCATGCTCGTGCAGCACCTCCAAGAAATTTGTATAAAAGGAAGGTTTATACAACAGGGTGTTCGCCAAATCAAAAAGATAAATCTTACGCATTTCCGGCCTTAAAATAAATAAGCATTTTCTTTCCCTGAGCCTATTTCCCTCAAAGTTTTTTCGGGATAAATAATATCCATGATAACCCGGACGGCGCAACCCATTTGCACATTTACTGGAGGAGCAGGTTGATGAAATAAATACTCCGCCAATAAATATTGAACATCATCAAAACCAAATTGTGAACGAACAGAATTGGTTCCTGAAATACGAGCATTCACTTCAAAGGGTACAATCCCATTTGAAGTAACAATGGATTGAAGATTCAAGCTTCCTACCAAATGAAAATGTTCATTCATAGCCTTGATAATGGGCTCAACCAACTCGTCATATTCTTTGGTAACCTCACACTCCATTGTTGTTCCGTTCTGCAAACTTCTCGACATTGTAATGTGTCCGTGCAACTGGCGATCCTTGTTAATGTAAAATGCCGTGGTAATCTCCTTTCCCTCTGCCCATTCTTGGATCATATACTCTTCTCCCAAATCTTTCCAATCAACAGGCTGAAACAACAACCCCCTCGACCCCCGTCCCATTTTTGGCTTGGCCAAATATCGCGCAACTTGACCATTGAAAGCTGACACCTCAAATGACTCTGCAAATGGTATACGACATTTTTTAAATGCTTCAAAAGTCTGCATTTTATCTAAAAAAATACCCGCTTCAAAAGAGGGACAACCGACTACAAAAGGCAAATCTTTTGCTATCAAAGACAAATAATAAACCTCAAAATCAGTGCTGGGTATAATCAGATCGACGTTGTATTCTTTGACCAAATCAATACTCTTTTGATGAAAACCTACATCCCAAGCAAAAGGCATTTCAACAACGTGATCACACCAAAAATTTCCAGCAGATACCGTTTTTACATTGGATCCAACAATCCTCAATTCAGGAAAACTACTCCGTATATTGCGGAGGATACCTTGCCCTACATTCCCTCCAATTCCCGTGACCCAAATGGTCTTTTGTTGCTTGTTCTCAATCATAAATATCAGTTAATACAACACCTTTGGGCGTGTAGCCCAAAGCGCCGTAAGTGAATTGGGCATCATAAATATAAGATGGTGAGCAATCCGTTCCTACGTGATTTATTTTTGCATTGTAATAAGCAGCCAACGTTTCAGCAATTTCCATATTTGAAAAAGAGCGCGGTGCAACGGACAAAAACACCCCAACTTTCTCTTGTTGGATGATGGCCAAACACATTGCGGAAACATCATCTACATGAATATAATTCTGCAGTCTGGTTCCCTCACCATACAATGTAATAACACCGTCATCTTTGGCCTGTGAAATACATCTAGGGATAAAGGTACTTTGATTCATTCCACTCCCAAAAATGGAAGAACAGCGAACTACAGCGCTCCGATTAAATCCCTTTGCCACCAACTCGCCTGCCAACTTGCTTTCTGCATAAGCTCCTTGAGGCAGTAAAGGGCTATTCTCTGTTAATGCCTCCTTTGATAAAGCATAGACACTGACAGAAGAAATGTAAATAAAATGAACCTTTGGATATACCTTTCGAATCGCAAAGTTGTTGATGGCGTTTACAAGAAGCATCTCATCATTGTAATCATCCATGTGACCATATGGTATAATACTCGCCGTGTAAATGATGGCATCAACGTTCAATTGGGCATCCAAAAATGCAGTCCAGGAAAGGCTCTGAACATTTTCATTTTTCCAATCATACTGCGATTTATGATAAACGGCTATGACAAAATAACCTTCATTTAAAAGCAGACTTACCAACGACTTGCCAAGAAATCCATTGGATCCAATAACTGCTATTTTCTTCACCATCCTGCTTTTTCCTTGATGATGTATAATGGTCTTTCTTTGGCCTCGTCGAAAATGCGACCAATATACAATCCCAGTAATCCCAAATTGGCAAACACCAAACCTCCGATAAAAAAAATGGCTACCATGATGCTCGTCCATCCCAGCGGAATATCAAACATGAACTTTCGGATGGTTAGGTAAAGACCGTAGGCAAAGGATAAAAAAGTCATCAGAAATCCGAACTTAATCGAAATACGCAAAGGCTTGTTGGATTGAGAAATGATGTTCTCTATGGCTAAATCAATCAATTTGGACAAATTGTAACTTGTTTTGCCTTCAAATCTCTTTTGGTGCTTGACCTCGATACTGGCTTGAGAAAATCCCAACCATCTGGTAAAAAGGACAAGAGATTGACCACGCTCTGAAATTTGCTTATAGGCTTCAATCACCTTATTGTGATAAATAGCAAAATTCCCAATCGATCCATCAATGTTGGTCTCGGTCCAATAACTGTAAAAAGAAAAGAACATTTTGGATGTCAATCTCTTTAGAAAACCATCCTCTCGTTGATGGCGTCTTGCACTCACAATATCAAATCCGCTCAATGCCTTTTGGTGCAAAGCCAATATCTCATATGGATTGTCTTGCAAATCACAATCCATCACTACGATGTACTCACCAGAAGCATGATCTACACCGGCTTTGATGGCATAATGCTGCCCAAAATTTCGAGATAGATTAATGACACGTAATGTAGGATACGATGTCAAAAGAGATTGCATAACGGTCCATGAATCGTCCGGAGATGCATCATTGACCAAAACTATCTCATAGGTCAAAGAACTTGATGCCATAGCGTCCGTCACTTGCCTCAACAACTCAGGCAAGATCTTTTCTGCCCTATAAATGGGCGAAACTATAGATATATCAATGGTTCTTTTTTCCATGAATCGTTTCAAACAAAAATAAGGCAATTCAAAGTTGTTAACAACGATATCGCTGGCTTAATTTATTGATCTCTTTTAATGCTTCGGGGATTACTTCAATCCGACCTTCCCCGGTGGTATTTAATCTGCACTTCTGATCGAGCCATTCCAATGTGGCCAATACTTCAGTTGTGTAATCTTTGGGGTGACTGACCAACGTAATCAATGATGACGGCACTCTGCCCGCGATGCGCTCCACCTCATCCCAATAGTCTTGTACGGTGTACCCTATTGTATGGGTATTGTATTTGGACACCAAAAAGAGCATGACGTCATTCAATGATCTCTTCCCATCCGTGGATTGAATGATAAAAACATCGGTAAGAAAAGCCATCAGAGCCCCTTCATTGTATATGGATACCTTCCTGCCTGGTGTTCCTTGAACATATCCATCAACCCACGTGTCAATGGAACTGTCTAACAGAGACGAAGAGAATCTTCCGGCATTATTCAAGTGGGCATTGAGCCATTCCAAAATACAATGCATCATTTTTTCCCAAGACCAAACACCTGACTGCCATAACATCAATTCTCCATAGTAAGTTGTAATGCCCTCCGTGATAAAACCAGTGGCACTGTATTGGGCCTGTGTAAAATCATAGGGCAGCAAGTCCTTTGGACGACAAAACTTTACATTCCAAGTATGAAACAATTCATGCGAGGATATTGACAAGACCTCGTCATAATATTCGTCATCACTCACCTCGCCCTGGCCCATGACAATCATGGTCGAATTGCAATGTTCTACACCGTGCCTCATTCTGTGAGGTGTGAAAATATAGAGATAATGATATTCTTTGACGGGCAAAGCTTCCATCTGTTGGATTTGAAAATCCGTGAATTGTTGAATTTGTGAATAATCACCCGTTCTCCATTTCAATGGCAGTTCACCAATGCTATGACAATGAATAGTGGTATTATTACATTTCCATTGAATGCTCTGAATGGAAGATGAAAACACCAAAGGGCTATCAGCCAATTCATCAAAATTTCTTGCTTCAAAAGTAAACTTTCCCTTTGCATCACTTTCTTGAAGGACAAGTCCACCTGCATACTGCCAATCTACATCCAAAACTACTCTAAGAAGAATGGGCTCCAATTCACGTTGCTTTATATAACAAAAGAGATTAACAGGATTTATGTAAAAAAGGGAATCTGATAAAAAACTACTTCCTGCATTGAGCTCATGGATACACCATTCATAACTAACAGAAATGACTTGCTTTACATTTGATTTGATAACCCAATGATTGGGGGCTATCTTCTCTATTTTTATGGGGGATGTGTTGCCTTGTACTTTGAAATTTCTCGACCACTTCACAAAATTTCCAGGCTCATATCTACCGGGGCGCCAGAAGGGATAATATAAATCTGAAATGCCACTTTCAATTAAAAACTCAAGGGAAATGGCAAATGCTTTATCTGGATTCGTTGATGACCTCGAAATTTTGTATTTATTCATGGCTATAACTTGGCGTTAGACAGCCTGATGGTCTCTCAATCATCATGATGTCGCATATAATCGGAGCGATATCCGTAATATGGAGTTGATTGTTGGCCATGACCCTGTAAATTTTTTCTGGAAATGCCCAACTCCATCCACCAAAGACAATGAAAGGAACGTGCGTATCATACTCATAACCTGATCCGTGTGTAGAACCTTGTTTTCCATACTCTATCCAACCTGGTTTGAGAACATAAATGACATCACCGGATCTGTTCTGATCAAATCCCAATTGAACCCTTTGACTAAAATCCTCTCTTAAAATTTGATAGGATAACTCTGAATGAGTATAGGCTGACTGCACCCCATCAAAAGAACATGCCCACAAAGCAACTTCTTGTTGAATAGACTTTAAAGACAACTTCTTTTGTTCAATGAAGGCTCGATTCAAGAATACATTTTGATTGGATTCATTGATAATCCAATCCCCTGAGCCATATTTCTCAATGATTCTACTTTCCAGATACTCCTCCAACTTATCTGAAACAAAATTTCCGGCCGACAATTTTCTATCCAACATCATGGCTGGATTATTGGCCACTCCATGGTCCGCCGTCAGAAAAAGGAGATAATTCTCTCGACCAATCACAGTATCCAAAAAATTGATAAATCCGCCCAAATCTTTATTCAACCTAAGATAAGTATCCTGTGTTTCTCTGGAATGCGGACCAAATTGATGACCCACATAATCCGTTGCTGAAAAACTCAAACACAACATGTCTGTATTGTTTGAACGCATTCCCAACTGTTCACCCACAATGGCTGCTTTTGCAAATTCTACAGTCATTGTGTTTCCAAATGGGGTAGCTTTCAACAAATCATATTGATTATTTAAGTTGGCCAACTCAGACAATTTGTAGGGAAAAACAGGCTTGATCATCCCTTTGAAAGGAGCTTCGTAAGGATTGTTATCAGGAAGGCTTTCATTGTATATACTGTCCGGGTAAAGCAAATCCCAATCTTTTTTCAACGCATCTGCACCATAGCCTTTGGTGTTAAAATCCTTTACCCATTGGGGCAGTTCTGTCATACCGTACCAAGATGAAGTTGCCCATACATCCTCCTTTCCTCCAATGTACCAATAGGCTGCATCAGCAGAACGGCCTGCCGGTAAAATGGCTCCTCTGTCCTTTAAACTGATACCTATGACCTTTGACGTGCTGTTGGACAATAACTTCAATTCATCTCCAATGGTATTGGTTTGAAGGTGGATGGGAGACATTTTTCCTGCTTCACTTGTTGTCCCAACACCGTGAGCCATGGTATCCTTAGCGCAATATTGCAAAGCATTTCTTCCTTTATCATACCAATCATTGGCAATGATTCCATGCGTTCCTGGAGTTGTTCCGGTAAAGATACTTGCATGTCCCGGGCCTGTGTAGGTTGGTACGTAATTGTAATGCATATTGGAACTGGACAAGCCCTCAAACATCAAGGTAGAAAAACCAGTTGGATCCAATTTAAAATCATTGTCAAAACGCGTTAAGTATTCGTATCGCATCTGGTCAACCGTTATCCCTATCAGCAGTTTTGGTCTTTCAAAGGGGGGTAATTCCACCTCAGATGTTACAGCTTCATACTCAAAATCAGGGATTTCACTAATATACTCATTTGTCTTACAAGACAACAATGCCGTCACTAAAAATAACAACAAGAAAAAATTTTTCATGACTCAAAAATACAAGATTGAGTGCCAAAAACAGGAGAATTCTTTAAGACTTCACTTTTAGTTTTTGAAGCTCCGCACGTATTTCAAATTCTTCTTGAAATTGAGAAACTGCTTTCAGAACAGACTGGTTCAAATAATCAGGTTCCCATGGTTTTCCCACGTACCTAAAAAGCTCCAAGTGATGTAAGACTTTTAAAACATTATCCACTTCTGCTTGACCAGTCAGCATCATCTTTTTTGATCGAGGACAAATGTCATGCGCCTGAATCAAAAAGTCTGAACCGAGAAGCCCCGGCATCAAATAATCTGATATGATGAGCGCCAATGGTTGATCTTGACTGTTGCATAATTCCTTCACCAACTCCAATCCTTCAAATCCGCTTGATGCACGTTCAATGATAATATTCTCTGGGAGAACTCTTTCTAACTGAATCCGAAGAACCTCGAGAATAAAAGCATCGTCGTCTACTAACAATATGGAGTACTGCTGTTCCATTAAATTGAACGGTCATTTTGTGCCAATGCGTGATGAATGACCTGAACCAAATCTTCTTCACTCCAGGGTTTTAGCATTACCTTATCTATGGTTTTGTTGTCTACCAGGGCTTGCGCTTTATCCTCTTGGAGTTGACCCGAAAGCACAACGACTTGTATTTTGGAATTGATGGCTTTAACATGCTGTGCCAATACATCTCCATTTTTAGAGGGCATAATCCAATCAGAAATAATGACTATTAATTCAACACCCGTTGAGCTAATCTCATCTATCACCATAATGGCTTCATCAACATTTTGGGCAAATTCTAGCAAATGGCTTTCACCAAAGTGTCGCTCTAACTGAATTCTTAAAGAGTTCAGAACCAAAATATCGTCATCGACTGAGAGAATTGCCGTTTTCATTCTTCCGATTTTTTTGGCAAAGTAATGACAAAACGGGTTAAACGCTCTTCACTTTCACAAACAATCGTTCCGCCTTGCTTCTCCATAATTTTTCGCACGATATTCAATCCTAAACCTGTTCCTTCTCCGCGTGCTTTAGTGGTAAAAAACGGCTCAAAAATTTTCTCCAAAATTTCATTGGGAATCATCGGCCCGTCATTAGCGACATTGATAATGTGATGTTCTTCCGTTTCTGCATATTCAAATGCGATCATGCAAGTATTACCTGAAGCCTGCAGTGCGTTGTTCACCAAATTGGTCCATACTTGAGACATCTCCTCAGCCAAACCGTAACAAACAACATCATCTGGAATCGCATTCACTACCCGCGAACCTTGTTTGATCTTGTTCCACATGATGGTCAAAACCGTATCAACATTTTCCTTTAAGTTGAAATGTGATTTTTTCGCCGATAGATTCCCATGGGCAAAACTATTGAGCGCTTTCACCACTTTACTACCTTGATCAGAAGAGGCCGTGGTGGTATTGATGCTTCGGAGGATAAGTACAAAATTTAGACTCAATTGAAAAATTTGTTCAGCCTTTTCCAATTTGAGCCACTGCTTAATTTCATCATCGATAGTGAAAATTCCTTTCTGAACAAGCATCCTGGCCATTTTAGATTTTGTTCTTTCCTCTAATTCCAAATCATGCATCTGGGCCACTACTATTTGTATATAACGCCTTTCCTCCATGGTGGAAAGGTTGATAATTTGTGCCCGCTCGTACAGTCGAATAGCCAAGACCAATTCAGCAGGATCCATTTGGGCAATGAGTTTCATTACCCCTTCAGTGAACAAAAACTTTAGATTTTCACCAGATGCTTTGATGGCACCCAAAGGGGTATTGATTTCATGAGCAATGCCCGCAATGAGCATCCCCAAGGTGGACAATCTTTCTTTACTGATGATTTCCGATTGCGCTAGCTTTAATTCGTCCACAGATCTTTCCAGAGCCTCCGTTTTCTCTCTTAACTCAGATTCTGCGTGGGTTAATTGACCTACGAGTTGAGAAAGCTTTTCTTCATTCTGTTTGCGATCGGTTATATTGTGCAAGTAGGCACGCAATAATTTTTTCTCTTCTAGCATGAAAAGATTAATCTCAAATATTAATCCCTCATAATGGAACTCACCTTTTTCTTGCTCTTCATCCAAATCATGTTGCGTTATATTCAATGACAACATCAAATCAATGAACGGCAATTCCAATAATTTACCAAGAATTCTTTTTGCCGCAGGATTAACATAATTCAACTTGGCGTTGAGCATATCAAACTCAATGACAGGATTGGGATTTTGCTCCGGGAAAAGTGCGAGGTTAGCTATGTGTCTTGTCTTCTCTTCCACTGCTTTTTCCAAGCCCTCGTTGATGGCTCTTATTTCCGCTCTGGACTCCTCCAATAGTTTGACATATTGCTCACGTTGCAATTCCATTTCTTTGCGATCCGTGATATCATTCTCTACGGCCATGTAGCCTGTTACATCCCCTTTGGCATTCACCAATGGCACTATGTTAATGGACAACCAATACTCCTTACCCGATTTTCCTCTATTCAATAATTCAGCCCAAACTGATTGACCTTTTGACAAGGCCTGATTGATTCTATCAATCTCCTTTCTATCTGTTTTTTCAAACTGAAACATCCTTGGAGATTGCCCTATAACTTCTTCTAGAGAGTATCCCGTTATATTCACAGCACTGTCATTCACCCATTGAATCTTCTTTTCTCTGTCCGTTATGATAACAGCATTGGATGTCTTTTTGGCCACCAATGACAAAATACTCAATTCCTCCTGGGCTTGAATTTGATCCGTGATATCCTGTAAGACACCTGCCAACTTAAAATCATTGGTTGTAGCATCTTGCACGAACTCCCCAATACATTTCACCCAAATGATTTCCTGATCTATTGGACGGCGCAATCTAAAATTCAATTCAAATCTCCCTTTGGATTGAAATGAATTTTGAAAAGTAAATTCTACTTCTTCCGCATCTTCTTGATGCACGATGGCCATGAAGTGGTTGTAGTCCTTGATAAAATCATCTTCTATGCCCAAAACTGATCTCAGGTTGTCACTACCCATCCATGTGTCGTTTTCCAAATTGTACTCAAAGCTACCTAGCTTTGAAATGGTCTGGGCAACATTCAGATCATCCAAAGCTTTGAACAGATTGTTGGTTCTAAGCTTGACCTCCTCCTCCAGTCCCGCGGTTAACGCATCATTGGTTTCTTTCTGTTCCTTTAATGTTTGGGATAGGGAAAGCAACGAATCTTGCAGTGAAATTAATTCTTTGGCTTGATAATTATTTTTTGCATTGACCAACGTGAAATTACCCTCTTGTAAAGTTCTCGCATTCTCCTGAACCAATTTGATGGGATCTGTGATCAAATTGGCAAGGAAGTAAACAATCACCAAAATCATGGCCGCAACAATAGTAAGGAACAAAAAAATCGGTCGATTCATTGCACTTACATCTTTTCTGAATTCCTCTTTGCTCACGGTGAGGGCAATATACCCTTTCATGGAAGGATGTGAAAAAGGATGCTCAACTGTGAGGTAATGAAGGGTGTCCAACTCCAATTTTTCATGACTCACTGAATCCGGGAATGTCAAATACTCCACTTGCTGAAGAGAGTCAAATGAGGCAATGGATACGGCTTTTAACTGAGCGTCGGACTGAAGATGATTCATGGTTTTGGTTAACCCTTCAAAATCATCTCGATCCAAACTCAACTCAACGCTTAAAGCAAGCGTTGAAGCTTTCTGACGAAGCTCTGACATTTTGTACTCGCCCAATAGAGCGCGTTGTCTTGAAGGGTAATAAACAGCCAATACCCCAATTAGCACCAAAACAATGATGGTATATGGCAACCAGATTTGGGTAAATATGCTGGATTTAATTTTCATCAATTGGTAATCGCGATAAGCTGGTGATTGGGTACCAAACTTTTCTTGTCTGCTGACAAAACACCTATAGCCCCTGGAGTTCGCTTAATGTAATCCACCATCTCTTGATCCGTATCAAAAAACATGGGCGATTTGGCACGACCCTGAAAAACCAATGACAACCAAAATTTCTGTACTTCCTTGACCGACTTATTGTACACCTTGCTATATATCTCCTCAGCCTTTGGAGATTTGGTTCCAGGTAGACATATCACCACCGACTTTCCATTTTTCCACAAAGTTTCTTTACCTGTAAAAACCCTCTGGGCTTTTGCATTTGGCATTGCGGTTAGGCCTATTTCATTTCCAAAATAAACCACAGATTGAGCCATTGCCCATTGTGAAACCATCCACAATGAAGCTACGAAAATCCATTTCAAAACTTTAGAATCCATAAGCCAATTGGAATTTAAAGTCATAACGCTCCACATGTAAATCCCCATGATGATTCAAATGATCATCTGCTGCAATGGTTCTTTCCACTTGAAACTTGATGTTGCATGTCTCACTGAATTCATATTTGTATCCAATGGCGGTTTTCAATTGCTTACCGGGAGCAGCATGTAAATCCTTCTCCGAAATATGCATATAATCTGCCAAGGCATAAACCGTATTTACATCTTTGATTTTAACACCCAGATAATTGAATGAGGAGAAATTCTCTGCTTTACCCAAACTATCTGTGGTATTCACCCCGTATCCAGTTTCGCTCATGAATTCATATTGATTCGTAAAACGCTTAATGGATAAACTATACAATTCAAAATTCAAAGGACCCGTATAACCGCTATTGTAGGATGAATGTCCACTGTGCACACCCGGTTTGTTGAATGGCATGTAATCATTGTAGTAGGAAACTCCGATTCTGGTGAATTCATCTGGCCGGATGTGCATTCCTGCCATTACTGCTTTGTTGTAACTGGCATCATAGACATCTGTGGATGAAATGCCGTTTCCGATGACCAAATCATAACCAAAATTCAAACGCCCCAAGTATTGTCCTCTGAACGACACACCTGAGGTATGTACAGGTACCATGGTGCTAAAAAACAAGGGGCGATCAATGGTTGGAAAAAACAATCGGCCATGGTGGTATTCATCATTCCAAGTATTCACAGGGGTGTGAATTTTCCCCAAAATAATACAGTGATTGCCGAAGTAATCCCATTTCATCTGCGCGCGTTCAATGCTGGGCGCAAACTTTGCGGATGTCGCCGCATCATATTTTACAACTGTTTCGCCCAGGAAACTGATTCTATCGGTCAATTTAGCGGTTACAAAAAAGTCTTGCTCTCCCAGGGAAAAATAAGAATTTTTATCTTGATCAAACTTATCCAAATTATACTGGATATGACCATACATTTTTAAATCGACATTCCGATCTGTTTGTGACCAGAATAATGTAGATTGTAATAAAACACAACCTGTAAAAATTATTTTTTTCATTTTTTTCTGTGTATTCAAATATACGTATTTATATGAGTACAATTCTCAATAGTAGAATGACGCTGTAAGTGTTTTGTTCCAACCATTGGTTTCCCAATCCCACAATTTCATTTTCTCTCGGTACAATCCAAACGAAAAATCTGCCGAATGCCCCACGCCCAACGGAAACTCAAAACCAGTCTGCAGCCCTCCTCCCACTCCAGTAGCCGTTCTTGGAACATATCCATAGGTCTGGTTAAAATTATCACCGCCGATAAAAAGTTCATAAGACCTGTCTGCGATATAGGCTTTATTGCTCACCACTTTGATTCCGGCAATACTGATACCTGGCTGTATAAAAAAATCCAACCCCTGGTTTATTTCCCATCCTTGCCTGTATCCCAGGACAAGCTGAAAGCGTTGTTCATTGCCTTCTATGGTAAACAAACGGATATCTTGTTGTGCATTTTGTTGGGCCCCAGTTCCTTCAAAAATGACTGAGTACTTGTCAACGGTTTTCAAACGGGTTGTCAAAAACTGAAAGACAAACGAACCATAACGATCTAAACGATAACGCAAATCCAATCCCAATGAGATGGCTGGACTATAGCGCATGGCTGTGGGATAAGCGTAATTATCATAATAATTGGGGAAAGAGAAACTACTGGAACCGTAATAACTATTGATGTACTGGGTTTCAAGTGGATTCCAGTTCACTCTATCCTGTATGGACATGGCCCTTACCCCTGCATAATTCGTCCCTTGTTGCAAAATCCCTGAACCATTATAAAAGTTAGCCGTGGTATCTGAAGCAAAATAAGCTCCTATTCTCAATCCAAAGGAAAACCCTCGGTATTCATCCTCCTGCGCCTTTGAACAAATTGGACTTATTATCAACATTAGTATGGCTATTCTTGTTTTCATTGTTATTCCTTATTCTATTTGCGTCCTAAAGTTAAGCATAATGCGATTTGCCATCACCGATATTGAAACCGTAGGTAGCCAACCTGGTCAGGGAACCATTATCGAGATTGCCATTTGCATTCATGACGGCGAAAAAGTCATTGACAAGTATGAAACACTGGTCAATCCTGAAAAAAAAATCCCCCCTTTTATTGTTTCCCTTACGGGCATTAATGATAAAATGTTACAACATGCTCCACTTTTTGAAGATGTGGCGGATGAAATCTTTGACCTTCTGAAAGATTGCGTTTTTGTAGCCCACAATGTAAACTTTGATTACAACTTCGTAAAAGCTGAGTTGTCCGCGGCAGGATACCAATGGAAACCAGAAAAACTCTGCACCGTTAGATTGGCCCGAGCTTCATTTCCAGGTCACCGCAAATATGGATTGAGCTCGATGTGCGAGTTTTTCGAGATTCCCAATTTTGCGGCTCATCGCGCTATGGGAGATGCACAAGCCACTGCAATACTGTTTGATAAATGCATTGAGGCTCACGGATTTTCATTAATCAATGATATGCTGAAGATAGGAAGTGGAGATTCTTTTCTGCCCAACCATATCCCCAATGAAGAATTTCAGCAATTACCCACCACCGCTGGGATTTATTTTTTCAAAAACGAAAAGGGCGAAAACTTGTACATCGGAAAAGCGTTGAACATCAAGAAGCGCGTCAGGTCTCATTTTAATCCAGATGGCGGAGAACGTCAACAACACTTTTTGAAAGAAATAGCTCACATAGAATTTCAAGAAACGGGTACAGAGTTATTGGCCTCATTAATGGAAGATGCCGCTATTCGCAAGCATTTTCCAAAATACAACAAAGCGCAAAAAAAGAAGGCTCATCCATTTCATTTGATTTCATTTCATGATCAAAAGGGCATTCATCGATTGCAAATAGTTCGTGGAAAAACCGCACAGAGCATTCATAGTTTTACTTCCATGAAGGCCGCCTACCAGTGGCTGAATGCACTTAAAGATGAGCATAAAATTCAAGGCCGCTGGATTGGTCTTCACCATTTTCAAGGCGAAGAATTGCAAGAGGAGATAGAAGTGCATAACCAAGCGCTTATAAAGGCTTTGGACTCCATGTTGGCCAAGCAGCCCTCTTATCTGGTGATTGGTCGTGGCCGAAAAGACCATGAAAAATCTGTGGTATGGGTTCAACATGGAAATTTAAAAGGCTATGCCTTTATTGATCGCGATCAAAGAATTGACAATGAAGATGAATTAGATTGGATTATTCAGCCTTTGCCATCTTCAGAAATAACACCTTATTTATTGCGGAGTCATTACGAAAATCCAAAGCAATGCTACATCAAAAATCTTTCTGATCCTGTTGTGGAATCCGATAAATGGTGATTTTCTCCAATGAATTTACCGGGTTCAAATGATGAAGCAATTGATCAAAAAAACTGGGTTCGATGGTTGTACAATAAGTCAAATGAGGAAACTTTGATTTCCAATTCCCTACTCGCTTTTCCAAATCGATGTCGTCATAAAAGAGAATATAGTTAGGATAACTTCTTCTGTGCACGTCATGCTCGTAGGTGGAATCTAGAATAGAAAACAATCCGACAGTCTCCTCGAGTTTTTGATGAATCCCAAACGTGTAATACTCATCCCATACATTGGCATAAAATCGGGGCGCTAAGGGCACGCCCTCCTTATGAGCATGTTCTTGCACAAAATTTTTAGCATCGCCAAATTCGAACAGGGCATGCATGCTTTCAACACGAGCTCTTTTGGGATATATAAATGAGCTTCCGATAAGAAGGATTGAATTGACAATCCAAAAAAACTTCCAACTCTTGACCAACCATGGTTTTGCCCCCCAATTCTTCCATTCTACCCAAAGATTCCATCCGATTACTCCCGTCACCAGTAGCAGAGGCAATACGGGAAATAAAAATCGCTCTTGCTTATTGGGAAACATCAAGTGGAAAACAGTAAATACCAACCATGCCATCCAAATGCCCCAGAAGGCACTATGTCGCGGAACAACAGCCTTGTTTCGCTTAAAAAAAGGTGTCAATGCACCCAAAAAAATGAATAAACTTATTGGAGGAAGAATGAAATAAGATAACCATGACAGATAAGCCAAAGGCGAGTTGGGAAACTCACCAGCATGTTGGGCATTGTATTCAAAGTAACCCATCACGTGTTGGAAAGGCTTTCCGCCCCAAAGAAGGATATCATCGATTTGGGTGAGAAAAAAAGTCACTCCTGAGGAGATTGCAACAATAAAAAATCTGCGCCAATCCTTGAGGAACAATGTTGTGATGCCCCATCCAATGGGTATCCATGCGTTTTGAAAACGCAAACCTACAGCTAAGCCCAACAGTGCGCCACCCAATATCCAATGGGAACGTTTGAGCAATGTAATATAATACAACCCTCCAATGATGAGCGGTTGACTGACCACCTCTACCAAATTGCGGACTGCATTCATGGGCATTAATCCCAAAAAAGCCATTAACAAAGCCGCGGTAACTGCTGAACGTTTATCAGACAATCGCATTGTTAACTTGAAAACAAAATAGACGGAAAGAACCGACCAAAGTCCATGCAATATTCGCACAACCAACTGCAGGTATTGAGGATCTTTCATTCCAATGAAATACAGAAGTTTGTAAAGAACAAACAAAATTCCATTGTATAAAAAGCTAAATGCTTGCGGAACTGAATCTGTATTGCCCCAACCCGGAATCCAATCGCCCGTATTAAAACCATTGGCCCATGAACCTGCAATTTCTACGGTTAAAAAATGATCATCTACCATTAAGTAACCCGGAGAAAAAAAAGCCGCAATCAATCGGGTCAATACAGCTCCAATCAAAATGACTTGAAGTGGTTGATAATGCCACCAGGATATAAAACTATTTCGAATAAATGTCATCGTTTAAACTTGGATGACTCCTGTTTTATAAGGCGGTGTGGGTTGTCCCAGAGAAGCCGCCGTGATTCCCATGCTAATCCATTTTCTAGTATCCATTGGATCGATTACCGCATCCAACCACAATCGAGCCGCTGCGTAATAAGGCGTGGTCTGTTCGTCATAACGTGATTTTATCTTTTGATACAACTCTTCCTCCTCCTCTTTCGAGATCTCTTGACCTTTTGCCTTTTTGGCTGCTGTTTCGATTTGCAATAAAACTTTTGCCGCTTGCGCACCTCCCATTACTGCAACTTGAGCTGTTGGCCAACCAACAATCAATCGAGGATCATAGGCCTTACCACACATGGCATAATTCCCTGCACCATAGCTATTACCTGTAATAATGGTAAACTTTGGGACAACACTATTGGCTTGCGCATTCACCATCTTAGCACCATCTTTAATGATACCCCCATGCTCAGATCTTGAACCCACCATAAAACCTGTAACGTCCTGCAGGAAAATCAGTGGTATATTTTTTTGGTTGCAATTCATAATAAAACGTGCAGCCTTATCCGCACTATCACTAAAAATCACCCCCCCCAATTGCATTCCATCTTTCTTGCTTTTGACAATCATTCGTTGATTGGCCACAATACCCACTGCCCAACCATCTATTCTGGCATAGGCACACACGATTGTTTTTCCAAAATCCTCTTTGAACTCTAGGTAATCTCCACCATCTACCAATGTTGCAATCACTTCTTTCACATCGTAAGGCTTCACCCTGTCTTCTGGCATTATTGAGTACAAGTTTCGTTGATCATGAATGGGTGCAACCGTTGGAATTCTATCAAAGCCAGCAGTATTATTCTGCTTGCCCATTTTGGATAGAATGGATTTTATTTTGTTCAACGCATCAGCATCATCCTTCGCCTTATAATCGGTTACCCCGCTGATTTCACTGTGGGTTGTGGCACCACCCAATGTTTCATTGTCAATGTCTTCGCCTATCGCGGCTTTTACCAGATAAGAACCTGCTAAAAATATTGTACCTGTTTTATCTACGATTAAACTCTCATCGCTCATGATGGGGAGGTAGGCCCCACCTGCTACGCATGACCCCATAATGGCGGCAATCTGCAATGTGCCTTGGGCCGAGAGTTTGGCGTTGTTTCTGAAAATTCTCCCAAAATGTTCTTTATCCGGAAAAATCTCATCCTGCATAGGTAAGTAAACACCTGCACTATCCACCAAATAGACTATTGGCAAATTGTTTTCTAATGCAATTTCTTGTGCTCTTAAATTTTTCTTTCCTGTGATGGGAAACCAAGCACCGGCTTTCACTGTTGCGTCATTGGCCACCACCAAACACTGCTTACCTGAAACCCAACCCATCACAACTATGACACCTCCTGAAGGACAACCTCCATGCTCAGGGTACATTCCGTCTCCTGCAAATGCACCAATCTCAATTCTATCTGCCCCTTTATCCAACAAAAAATCGATACGCTCTCTTGCGGTCATCTTGCCTTTGGCTCGCTCCTTTTCCTGACGGGCCTTGCCTCCCCCTTCCATTATTTTTGACAAACGTTTATTAACGTCTGACACCATAAGGGCCATCTTGTCTTCGTTACGGTTTCGCTCAATCACTTTTGGATCCGCCATATCATTTGGATTAATGATGCGAATTTAAGACACTACCTCGCATTCCCTTATTTTTGCTGGCATGAAATATTGGTGGATCATATTGGGCTTGTTTTTTATTCTGGGATGTAACACAACAAACAGTTTGAATCCAAAACAAATTTTGCCTGAATACGCCAAAAATTTCTTCCTTTCAGTTCAAGGCCAAGACACTGTATTGCACATCATTCATGGAAAGGACACCCTCACATTTAACAAACAAAAAGAAAGTAGCTTTCATTTGCTCAGCACCACCCAGGCTGGTTTTTTTTCATTGCTAAAAAATTTCTCGAATATTCATGGAGTAGTTTATCCAAATGACATTCACAGCAAAGAGATTCAAGAATGTTTGAGAAATAGGCAAATTGTTGACCTAAATCCTGGTCAATCAGAAATTAATCACGAATTGTTGTGGCAAAATCCTGTTGCCTACATCTTGTACAGCCCCTTTGACCCCATCGACTTTCCTTTGCCCAAGGAGACGATCAAAATTCCTTTCCTAGATTACACAGAAACCCATCCTCTGGGGCGATTAGAATGGATAAAAGTCATCGGTTTCTTGAGCAATAAACACAAAGTATCTGAACGGATTTTCAATGAAAAAGTGAATCAATATAAAAAAAATGTTTGTACTTCAAGACAATCTAAAAAAGTCCTGGTAGGAAGTTGGGATGGCGAATTCTTTTATATCAATAGCACCCAATCCACCATTCATCAAACATTGGTGGATGCCGGACTAACCGCTTTTTCATCGGAAGAAAAAGGAAATACGCAATGGGACAAGGAAGTGCTTTGGTCTAAATTGCCAGAAGTGGATCACATCGTTTGGATCACCACTCAACAGCAAAAAAATGCCCTGGAGAAAGAAATGCAACAACCCGAATCCTGGCAAAAAAAATGGGGAATAATCCCCCATTTTATTTTTATCGATACATGTGCTTATTTTCAAGAGGCCATCATTCAACCGGATAAACTATTGATTGATTTTTCGCAATTGAACGTACAAAGCATTAAAACTTTCGTAACCAACTGACCATAGGAAAACCAAAGTTATTCCCTTCAATACTCGTGTAATTCAAATAAAATTGAAATGCCCTCTCCCTGGTTTCCATGATTCTGATACCCGGCATAAACAATAAAAAGCCACGACTTGACTTGTTGTTCACAACTCCCGTGTCATAAGGGGTATAAATCCATTGCTGAGTTACTGGATCGTAATCACTGTAAACCCCAGAGGAGCGACTAATGCGAGAAGTATTGAGCAGACCAAACATGCTGTCAAAAACCAAACTTGCGGACTTTCCAATTCTCAATGTTCCCGCGACAGAGCCCAAAGCTCCATTTGACCTAACTTTTGTGGTGTATTCATCTAAGCCGTTTCCATTGCTGTAGTACACATATCCTGCAGAAAAGGTTAAATTATTCTCTCGATCGCCTTTAGTGAATGATACGAAATTGGCACTGAATAGACCTTTGAACCCATTCAAATACCCCAAGTTACCTGTCAGTGAACCCACTGCAAAATTGACATCTTTTCTTTTGGTTGGAAACGATTTTTTAAATGTGAATAAGAAAGGTGCCCCTATCCAAGTCGTCATAATCCCCACATTCACCGTATTGGATACAGCCACATGAAATTCAGGACCATAAAGATGAATCATATAATAGTTTTCACCCTTTTTAATGGGTAAACCGTTGGTGGTGAAAATATAGCGGGTTGAAAAGGTATTGTCTTCCCACAATTCTCCATCCACCACAACTCCCTTTGCTTCCACCTTTTTACTAATTGAAACGACATCCACCTTTTTTACATATAATTTTCCAACGGTATTCGATTCAATCAACATTTCACGACCATCGTCTTTTAATACATATCCAATGTATTCATTGCCATTGGCCAATTTGATGACATACTCTGTGCTATCTCCTGGAGTGACTTGTGCGATACCCAAGATTGAAAAAAAACAAAGTGCGAGAAACAAAATAGATTTTTTCATTCGGTGATTTTTTGAGTTAAACATATTCAGTGAGTGCAACTTTCAGGCACTCCACAGCATTTTTCAAATCATTTACATTGAGCACATAGGCTAGGCGAACTTGATTCTTTCCACTTCCAGGGGTGGCATAAAATCCCGTGGCTGGGGCCATCATCACTGTTTGACCATTGTGTTCAAATTTCTCTAACATCCATTGACAAAAACGATCCGAGTCGTCAATTGGCAACTCAGCGATACAATAAAACGCACCTTGTGGTTTAGGACAACGAACTCCAGGTATCGCATTCAAACCATCTACCAAAGTATCACGACGCTTAACATACTCTTCGACAACGCCATCAAAATAAGATTGAGGAGTCTCCAATGCTGCCATTGAAGCCCATTGACCAAAAGTGGGAGGAGACAAACGCGCTTGCCCAAACTTCAACGCTGCAGACATTAACTCCGCATTTCTGCTGATCATGGCACCTATTCTTGCGCCGCACATGGAGTATCGTTTACTCACACTATCAATCATTATCGCATGATTGTCCAGCCCCTCCAGATTCATTACGCTAAAGGGCACTGCTCCCTCGTACATAAACTCTCGGTACACCTCATCGGCATACAGAAACAAATTGTATTTTAAAACCAAATCTCGCAATTGCTCCAATTCGCTCTTTGAGTACAAATAACCAGTAGGGTTTCCGGGATTACAAATCAAAATCCCCTTGGTCTTATCTGTAATTTTCTTTTCAAATTCAGAGATGGGTGGCAAAGCAAATCCATTATCAATCACCGCTGTTACGGGAACCACAGTTGCACCTGCCATAACTGCAAATCCATTATAATTGGCATAAAATGGCTCAGGGATGATGACTTCATCTCCTGGATTCAACGTTGACATAAAAGCAAATACCAAAGCCTCAGAGCCACCGGTAGTGACCATAATGTTGGACACTTCCAATTCAATCTCTTTGGATGAATAATACCCTTTCAATCCTTCTCGGTAAGCCAACATCCCCTCTGAATTGGAATATTCTATTACACGGGCATCTTGGGCTTTCATGGCCTCTCGCACCACCATCGGTGTTTCGATATCCGGCTGACCAATATTCAAATGATACACCTTTGTGCCACGCTTTTTTGCAGCCTCTGCAAAAGGGACTAATTTTCTGATGGGTGATGCAGGCATAGCACCCGCCTTTGAACTCAAACTTGGCATAATTTCTTTTTCTCTTTATTTTGTTTATTCGGCTTTCAATCCCTCCGTTAAAATATCCAATATCTCTGCTGCAGCCGTCGGAATTTTAGTTCCTGGGCCAAATATACCCACACATCCTGCATTGTACAAAAAGTCAAAATCTTGTTCAGGAATCACTCCACCTGCCACCACCAAGATGTCAGGTCTTCCCAATGACTTTAACACTTCAATCAAAGCAGGAACCAGTGTTTTGTGACCCGCAGCTAGGGATGATGCGCCTACAATGTGCACATCATTTTCTATGGCCTGTCTGGCCACTTCCTCTGGTGTTTGAAACAATGGTCCCATGTCAACGTCAAACCCCATATCGGCAAACGACGTGGCAATAACCTTGGCTCCCCTATCATGCCCATCTTGGCCCATTTTGGCCACCAAAATACGGGGACGTCTTCCTGCCAATTTGGAAAAATCATTGGCCATGCCAAGCGCCTTTTGAAAGGCCGGATCTTGTGAGGATTCTGATGAGTACACGCCGCTAACACTTTTAACAGAGGCTTTGTGGCGACCATACACCCGCTCTAATGCCTCCGAAATTTCACCCAATGTAGCACGATTTCGGGCTGCATCAATGGCCAAAGCCAATAAATTACCTTCTCCACTCTTGGCGCTTTCTTCCAATCGAGTGAGCGTTTCCTTCACGCGTGCATTGTTTCTGTTTGCCTTTATGAGATTAATTTTCTCCACTTGTTCTGTGCGCACTGCTTGGTTGTCAACTTCCAAGATATCCATCTTGGTGTCCTCTTCTACTGTGAATAAATTGACTCCGATAATCTTTTCTCGTCCACTATCAATTTTGGCTTGTCTTCTTGCAGCCGCCTCTTCAATACGTAGTTTTGGGATGCCTGCTTCAATGGCTTTGGTCATTCCGCCCTCTCTTTCTACCTCCTCAATCAACTCCCATGCAGCATCAATCATCTCTTGCGTCCTTTTCTCCATCCAAGTGGATCCCGACCATGGATCGATGAATGCACACACTCCTGTTTCTTTTTGAATGTACAGCTGTGTATTTCGAGCAATGCGTGCAGAAAAATCTGTAGGCAGTGCGATGGCTTCATCCAACGCATTGGTATGTAAACTTTGCGTACCACCCAAAACCGCCGCCATTGCTTCAATGCATGTCCTTGCGACATTGTTAAAGGGATCTTGTTTGGTCAAACTCCAACCACTGGTTTGGCAATGCGTACGCAAGGCCATGGACTTGGTGTTCTGAGGATTGAATTGTTGAATCAACTTGGCCCAAATTACACGTGCTGCGCGCATTTTGGCTATTTCCGAAAGATGATCCATGCCAATGGCCCAAAAAAATGACAATCGGGGAGCAAAATCATCAATACTCATGCCTGCCGCTATACCAGCCCGCACATATTCCAGACCATCCGCCAGCGTGTAGGCCAATTCAATTTCCAACGTGGCGCCTGCTTCTTGCATGTGATAGCCCGAGATGGAAATGGGATTAAACTTCGGCATATTTTGACTGGTGAAGGAAAAAATATCACTCACAATCCGCATGCTCGGGGTTGGTGGGTAGATGTAGGTATTTCTTACCATGAATTCCTTCAAAATATCATTCTGAATAGTTCCGCTTAATAGCTCAGGAGAAACTCCCTGCTCTTCAGCAGCGACGATATAAAAAGCCATGATGGGCAACACGGCTCCATTCATGGTCATGGAAACGGACATTTGATCCAATGGTATTTGGTCAAACAAAATCTTCATGTCTTCAACGGAATCAATGGCTACACCTGCTTTTCCCACATCACCTGTTACCCTGGGATGGTCACTGTCATATCCGCGATGGGTGGCCAAATCAAAGGCAACACTCAGTCCTTTTTGACCTGCAGCCAAATTTCTTCGGTAAAAAGCATTGGACGCCGAAGCAGTGCTGAAACCAGCGTATTGACGAATGGTCCACGGTCTAATGGTGTACATGGATGCATAAGGCCCTCCTTTGTATGGGGCCATACCCGGACCGAACTGCTCCAGAGCATGAGCCTCTTTGGAGATAGTTGGAATGGATATTCCACAGTGGTTGATTATCCCTTGCGTTAAAGTCTCTATGCCATAAGCACCCGCCCCAAAATCCTTGAGTTCATTCAACCTCGATTCTTCTCTGAGCAGATGAAGAATGTTCCTTGACCATCGGGCGGACTCAACTTTATCCTCATGACCTATGTCTTTTAATACAACAACATTGGCACCGCCCAATACTGCACTTAATGATTGGGTAGATAATCGCAGTAAATCTGAATAAACTTCCTCGTCAGCAAGCCCAGAACAACAAGCAACGAGTTGAAAAGTATTACTTCGATGATCCATAATGGCCCGAATGGCCCTTAACAAAGACAAATCAAAAAAATAATTTCCCGTTAAATGATAGACCACTTGACAAACCTCAGAGGTAATATTGGCATGTGTTTTCAAGCAAGACAATACCTCATCGGGCGAGTTGCCCTTTATCTCCCAAACTTGTTCTGATGGTGAATAAATGGCACAACGAAAATCTTTTTCGTCCCAACCTTGTGACAAATACCACGCTCTCAATTGAGACAACGAGGCTGTATTGGGTACTTGAAATGAGATAATGTTCCCCAAAACATCCTCCATCCCTGCAAAATTAGCGTTGTCATTTTTAACAAATAAACATTCTGCTCCACCCATGAGGGCATTCATCACCTCTTCTTTGGAAGAAGCGTCCACCCATGCGCCAATAGAAAAATGAGTTGGGAATGAAGCAAGTACGGTCATCTGCGCATGCGGAGAATAAGGAGATACAGGAAAGGCTGAAACCGAGGAGGCATTCATAGGATTCAAACTTTGTTGACCCAATTCCTTTTGCATTCCCTTCATCCATTGCTCAAGGCTCCATGGTGAAAATGAGTTTAATTCTAACATGTGCAAGACTTTGCGCAAATATGCATCAATCAGCGACATCTTCCTTCGTTAATTTGCAATATGAAATCAGGAAACAGCGCCATCATTTTCATCTTTATTACCCTTCTTATTGACGTTATTGGATTGGGAATCATTATCCCCATTCTACCAACTTTGATGACAGAACTGACAGGTGAAAGTGTAGCAGAGGCCTCCGCAGAGGGTGGATGGCTCATGTTTGCCTATGCCATCATGACATTTTTGTTCTCCCCCATTCTTGGAAATTTAAGTGACCGATATGGTCGTCGTCCCATCATTTTATTCTCTCTCTTGGGCCTCGGAATTGACTACCTTTTCATGGCCTATGCACCTAATTTAACGTGGCTTTTTGTAGGGCGCATCGTATCAGGAATAATGGGAGCCAGCTTCACAACAGCATCTGCTTACATCGCGGACATCAGCACACCTGAAAAAAGAGCGCAAAATTTCGGTCTGGTCGGTGCGGCCTTTGGTTTGGGATTCATCATTGGACCCGTCATTGGCGGATTATTGGGAGGCTTTGGTTCCAGAATCCCCTTCTTTGCCGCTGCTGCATTATCCTTGATCAACTTCATTTATGGCATTTTTGTTTTGCCCGAATCACTGAGTCAAGAAAATAGACGACCCTTTGAGTGGCGCAGGGCCAATCCTTTTGGAGCATTTAAAACCATCCAAAAACACAAAGCGGTTTCTGGAATTGTGCTTTCTCTTTTCTTTCTTTATTGGGCTTCATTCAGCGTACAAGGCACATGGTCTTATTATACAAAATATTTGTTCAATTGGTCCGATAGTGAAATTGGCTATTCCCTAGCTGCTGTTGGATTTATGGCAGCATTGGTTCAGGGTTATCTTATTCGGAAAATCAATCCCAAATTGGGAAACAAAAAAAGCATTGTGTTGGGCATTTTGCTCTACACATCAGGATTGATATTGTTTTCCTTGGCCAATGAGGGATGGATGATGTATGCCATTCTCATCCCCTACTGTCTCGGCGGAATTACCATCCCCGCTATGCAAAGTGAAATGGCGCAATATGTTCCGGCCAACGAACAAGGTGAATTACAGGGTGCACTTACCGCTGTTAACAGCATAACAGCCATCATTGGACCCGTTTCCATGACAGGGATATTTGCCTATTTCGCCAGTGACGCTGCTCCTTTTTATTTTCCTGGAGCTGCTTTTTGCGCAGGTGCTGTGCTCTGTTCGTTGAGTGCATGGATGGCTTATGTATCATTGAAAAAACATGGATGATGAAAAAAAATAAAGTTCTCTTTTTGGATCGGGACGGAGTGATTAATCACGACCCTGGTGATTACACCTATTCACTATCCGATTTTATCATTTTACCCACGGTAATACCCGCCTTGCAACTGGCTCAGGAAAAGGGCTACAAAATCATTTTGATTACCAATCAAGGAGGAGTAGCCAAGGGCTTGTACTCCCAAGAAACGGTAGAGGAAATTCATACCCATTTCAAAAAAGTATGTACTCAGGCAGGAGTTACTATTGATCACATTTATTACTCCATTGATCATCCAGAGGTGAGCAACTCCATATCACGCAAACCACACTCACTCATGGTAGAAAGAGCCATTCAGCGCTTTAATGTAGATACAGAAAATAGCGTCATGATTGGTGACCGTGACCGTGATGTTCAATGCGCTGAAGGTGCTGGAGTAAGGGGAATAAAAATTGAAGTCAACAGTGATTTACTTGAAGCCGTTCAAAAATTGCATTAACCAATATGGAATACGTTTTTTACAGGGGGGAATACGTTCTGCGCAATCAAGCTGTTATTCAGGTAGATGACAGGGCACATCGATTTGCAGATGGTTTTTTCGAAAGCATCAGAATCATCAATGGTCGCGCTCAATTTTTAGATAACCACTTTGCACGCATCGAGGCAACCATCAAGGCCTTGAAAATTCAACCCCACGATTTTTCTTTTGAAGTTTTATCTCAGCACATCCAGGGGTTATTGCAACGCAATGCCATATTTGATGGAGGTCGAATGCGCATCACTTTCTTCAGAAAAGCCAAAGGATTTTATTTGCCCAAGGGCAATGACTTGGATTACATGATTGAAGTAGAAAATTTGCCCAATAATCTTTTTGAGCTGAATGAAACAGGAAAAGTCATTGATATTTATACAGAGGTTAAAAAAGACCCCAACAAGTACGCTGGATTCAAGACTTTAAATGCGCAACTCTATGTGATGGCCTCCATTTATGCCGAAGAAAAAAATTGGGATGACGCATTGATCCAAAACACCAAGCAGGCCATCATAGAATCCACCAACAGTAATTTGTTTTTGGTATCCAATGGGGTATTGTATACCCCAGCATTAACAGACGGATGTATTGGTGGAACCATGCGTATGCAAATCATTAACCTTGCAGTTCAAAGCAAATTAAAAGTGTATGAGTGCACCATGACACCACAAACACTGCTGTCCGCAGATGAGGTATTCCTGACCAATGCCATCAAAGGTATTGAATGGGTGGCCTCCTATCGAACAAAACCCTATCAAAACGGTTTCTCCAAAAAGCTACTGGAATTGTTAAATTCAAGTATAAAATAAGTTCAACAAAAAAAGTGAGGAATCGATTGTTCAATCTCAAAAAATCGTACCTTGGCGGCGTAAAAAAATTATTCCTCAAATGAGCGAAACAGCAAAAATCATCCTAGACGGCAAAGAATATGACTTGCCAGTTGTAGTAGGTTCAGAAAACGAGAAGGCCATTGACATCACCAAATTAAGAGACCTCACTGGTTATATTACCTTGGACAGTGGATACAAAAATTCAGGTGCCACCAAAAGTGCCATCACCTTTTTGGATGGTGAAGAAGGGATTTTACACTATCGTGGTTACGCCATTGAACAATTGGCTGAATACGGTAGCTTCCTTGAAATTGCTTATTTGCTCATTTATGGTGAATTGCCTACAGATGACCAATTGAGTTATTTCACCAAAAGCATCGGTCACCACACCCTGGTGCATGAGGACATGAAGCGTTTTTATGAAGCTTATCCAACCGGAGCGCATCCTATGGGGGTTTTATCATCGATGATAGCTTCCATGTCAACTTTTTATCCTGAATCTCAAAACCCAAATCAGCAATTCAAGGATATTGAATTAACCATCCACCGTTTGATGGCCAAGATGCCAACCTTGGCTGCTCAAGCCTACAAGGTGAGCATTGGTCACCCCATCATGTATCCTCGAAATGCCTATTCGTACACGCAAAACTTCATGCACATGATGTTTGCATTGCCCACACATGATTTTGAACCAGACCCTGTGATTGATGATGCCCTGAACAAATTATTGATTTTGCATGCGGATCACGAGCAAAACTGTTCAACCAGCACCGTCAGAATGGTGGGTTCTTCTCAATCCAACTTGTACTCATCTATCTCTGCTGGTATCGCGGCGTTATGGGGTCCACTTCATGGTGGTGCCAATCAAGCCGTGATTGAGATGTTGGATAAAATCAATGCCAGCGGTGGAGATGTAAGCAAGTTTGTTGCAAAAGCAAAAGATAAAAATGACCCATTCCGATTGATGGGATTTGGACACCGTGTGTACAAGAATTTTGACCCCCGTGCTAAGATCATTAAAAAAGCTTGTGATGATGTATTGAACCGCATGGGTATCCATGATCCGGTTCTAGACATTGCCAAGCAATTGGAAGAAGTAGCGTTGAATGACGAGTACTTTGTAGAGCGCAAGTTGTATCCCAACGTAGACTTCTATTCAGGAATCATCTACCGCGCCATTGGCATTCCAACTGAAATGTTTACTGTGATGTTTGCATTGGGTCGTCTACCAGGTTGGATAGCACAATGGAAAGAAATGACAGAACAGGGAGAACCCATCGGTCGTCCGCGTCAAATTTACACAGGACCAACTTTGCGAGAGTACGTTCCCATTGCCAAAAGACACTAATAAAAATATGGAAGGAAAAGTTTCCGTCGAAATGAAGGACACCGTTGCTACGGTGTCTTTTTTTCATCCACAAAGCAATAGTTTACCGGGTGAATTATTAAGGCTGTTGGCCAAAACCATTGAAGAAACTGGACAACGTGCAGATGTAAATGTCATGATCCTGAAAAGTGAAGGTGACAAGGCATTTTGTGCAGGAGCCAGTTTTGACGAGTTGGTCGCCATTCACGATGAAACAACGGGAGACCATTTTTTCAGTGGATTTGCCTTGGTGATCAATGCCATGCGCCAATGTCCGAAATTGATTATCGGAAGAGTGCACAATAAAGCAGTTGGTGGTGGTGTTGGATTAGCTGCATCTGTGGATTTTTGTTTTGCCACTTCTAAATCTTCTGTAAAGCTCAGTGAACTAGCGGTAGGTATTGGTCCATTTGTAGTGGGCCCCGCCGTACAAAGAAAAGTGGGTTTGAGTGCCATGTCTCAAATGGCCATTGATGCTACGCAATGGCAAAGCGCCCAATGGGCCAAAGAAAAGGGATTATTTGCCGAGGTACATGAAACGGTAGAAGAAATGGACAACGCCATTGAAATTTTGGCCAATAAACTGGCTAAGAGTAATCCAGATGCCATGTTTGATTTGAAAAAAATATTCTGGGAAGGCACGGAAAACTGGAATACTTTGTTGTTTGAAAGAGCAAAGATCAGCGGTCGCTTGGTACTATCTGATTTTACAAAAAACGCCATCCATCAATTCAAAGGAAAATAGAATTTAGAAGTTTTGTGAGGGAAAAAGGATAGGAAACTATCCTTTTTTTTATTTCATTTGTACTGCAATCCTAATTGACTTTTAATGAAACAAACTTTTCTCGTCATTCTTGCTTCACTATTGCTGAGCAGTTGCGGTTTTTACAAACGCCAATACACCTCAGGATGGATGATATCCCATCGTCAGGTTTCTGCTAAGCAAGAACTACCCGCTAACGGCGTAGCAGCTCATTTGTCAGCAAGCGCAAATGAAGAGCAAATTTCGGATATGCCCGTTGTTCTCATTTCGCCAACAGACACCATCCAACCTGAACCCAAGGACAGCACCCAACAATCCGCTGTGCCCAATATAGCACCCACTGAGCCTGATTTTTACACCGCTCCTCCAGAGAAGACTACTATCAACGAGTCCCAACCTTCACATAACCAACAATTGATTCAGAGAACGTTTGATAAAAGGGTGAAAAATGCAACACGTGCAATGAAATTAATGTTCATCGGTTTTGGTTATGCTATTCTTTTGGGCGCGCTCGCTCTCAATGGCATCCTTGTAGATAATGAAATTACCTTGATGTTTACAACTTTGGGGATCATTGGCGCAATGATAGCCTTTATAGCCATGTTTTACTTCACCTACAAATCCTTTGAATTGATTGTCAACAATCCCGATGTCAAGTTCAATGCTGACTCAAGAACCAAATTGATGATTCCTGCTGTGTTGAGCATATTATGCAGCGGCTATATTGGCCTCATCTTCGCTTTGGTTCTGATGATTAAAAACCGCAGCCATAAAAGTAAATCATAAGTGAAGACCTTACTTTTTCTGGTTTGTTTTGCCTCTTCCTTATTTCATTACGGGCAAAACATCATTTTGCTCGTGGATACTTTCCAAATAGAAGATTGCACAACACGTGACTCACTCAAGCAAATTTCCTCAAAGGATGCGCTTGAAGAATGGGAAACCAAATGCAGTTACTTCCATTTAGAATGGCCTTCAGTAAAGGAGAAAACAAATTTGGCACACAATAAAATTGAATTACAACTCAGAAATTATATCTGTGGACTCATTCAATCCGATCAAATCGACTCTGTTGAATTCACCTCAACAATGTCAAACGCATTCATATTAAAACACAACAAAAACACTTCTGCTGAGTGGAGCATCACGTGCTCCAACTTTCCATCTTTTTCTTTCATTCATCAATTTCAAATCTCACATGGAGGATACTACTATGGCGCTGCTCACGGATTTGGATACAGCAGATACTTCCATTTCAATGACATCACAGGCACGGAAATGGGAATGGAACAATTGTTTGAACCAGATGAATTGACTTTGCTGACCAATTTTACTTTAAGGAAATTGCAACAAGAAATGAACCACGAATGGGACGATAGCATTTCAAGCGATTTTTTTCTAACGGAAAACTTCCTTCTTACTAACGAAGGTATTTCTTTTTTTTACGATGCCTATGAAATAGGCCCCTACGCAATGGGATATCCCGAAATCAGCCTAACCTGGCTAGAAATTGAAGACTGCTTATCAACGAAGTAAAGCCTTCAAGTTGCTTTCATTCATGGAGATAAAATTGTCTTTTTGGACAACTACTCCTTTTCGCACCAGATAAACAGATGGAAGTGACCCATAGGTCATTTGAACAAATTCAACAGGATTCATTTCTTGATACGATTCCACCTGAAGTCCCGTTTGATGAAGGAACTCCTGAATATCTGCACCAATATTTTCACCCATGAAGATGGCATGGACAGGAATATTCCAATGATTGCGTCTGTGAAACCACGTCCATTTTTGTGCCAACATTTTGCAGAAAACACAATGAGGGGACAAATACATCAACATCACTTCATCGTCGTTGCTTTCCACAAGCACCGAAAGCACAGCAGAATTGACATTACTCGTCAATTCATGTCGCAAAGCGCCCTTGTCCATATCCATTGCACTTAATAAAAAGGGGGAAGCAAAAACCATCACCGCGATGAGAATTTGAATCCTTTTGGTAAAAAATGGCATTTGAAACGTTTCATATTTCCTTAAAAACAACTGCATGACCAACAAAAGCAATATTCCAGCATTTTTCAAGAGACTTTCTTCCGGTGTCATTTTAACCATCATCCCCATGCAGCCACAATTCTCCACAGATGGAAAATAAATCACCAAATAAAATAGATATGCAGAGAACAATACGGTGGTCACTATAGCCCAATAAACGATTCTATAATTCGTTCGGGGAATGATCAAGAGCACACCCAAAACCATTTCGAAACCGATGAGCATCCTGGCAAAAATCATCGACATCCACTCAGGCCATTTCAAGTGCCTCCCCAAATCCAATTCCAACATTTCAATGGGATAAAACTTGAGAACGGCCGAAACGATGAACAATATCCCAATCAGCTTGGGTAACATGAACCTGATAAATTCATGGTGCTAAAATAAAAAAGGTTACCCGTGAAGGGTAACCTTAAATGAATTTAAAGCACAATGTTACTTAATTTCACAGCCACCACCTAGCAAAAGATAAGAAGCTCCAGCAGCATTACATGCATCTTTTGCATCTTTCTTCTTGGCTTCAATTGTAGTAGACCAAGAACCTGAGGTGGTAGTTCCATCTCCATTATCAAGATTCCAAGAACACTCGCAAGTGTAAGACTTTTCACAAGAAGCGAATGTCATGGCTACCAAAGCGATGGCAGCGATAGTAAATACTTTTTCATTTTTTAATGGTTTTTAGTTGGTCAAACATATCGGTTTCAATTGTTAAATCCAAACAATTGTCACTCTTTTTCCAATAAAAAGTCTTGGGTCCAATTTAAATAGCTGGAATTCAGCACTCCTCTTTTTTGCTCAATAATTACCTCTGATTCAACAAAATGAAAACCATCCTTATTCAATGCCCATTCTAACAGAACTCTTGAAATGGGAGCAGTTTGATTTCCTTTTATCCAACACTTGCGCCGAAGTGTCATTCCATAGTGAGCTGCTTGCTCTTCCCATGTTTTTATTCTATCCAATGGTAAAACCACGGCAACCCGACCTTTTTCATGTTTCAAGACTCCACTGACCTTTAACCAAAATTCAGCCGGTGGTAAAAAACGCTCTTGCCTCGCCATGTTTCTCTCTGGAATGCTGGATGATATTTTGTCTTGATAATATGGAGGATTGCAAATGATGGCATCAAACTTTTCAGCTTCATTCCATTCTAAAAAATCACCTTGGGCTATTTTTAGTCGCTCAGAAAAAGGAGAATTTTCAAAGTTGTTTTGAGCCTCATGAAAAGCCTTTTTCTCTAGTTCTATTGCTTCAATTTGGGCCTTTGGAAAACGTTGTGACAACATCAAAGCCAATATTCCACATCCCGTCCCAACATCTAAAATCCGATCAGGAATTGTCGCATCAAAAGCCCACGAACCCAACAGCACGGCGTCCGTCCCGACCTTCATTGCTGCATCACGGTGCCTTAATTTGAATTGTTTAAAAGTGAAAAATTCATCCCTCATTGGACTTTCTTTCACCCCATGTTTCATAACCTGCGCTTTGTATCTTTCTATCTGATGGAATTTCTCGCAATGGCTCACAGGGAATCAGTGAGTCATGCAATTCCTTCGGCAATCGCTGATACCACGCGGTTCCTTCTTGTTTCCATGCCAACATCTCATCAGATACATCTTTGACTTTTTTGGCTGGATTGCCCACCATTACACTTCTACTTTCTACTATTGTATTGGCTGGTACAAAGGTCAATGCACCAATGATGCATTCATCGCCAATCTCGCAACGATCCATGACCACTGCATTCATCCCCACCAATGTATCTCTTCCTATATTGGCTCCATGAATAATGGCTCCATGCCCTATGTGCGCTCCCGATTTCAACGTAATTGCGACTCCTGGAAATTGATGTATCGTACAATTCTCTTGCACATTGCAGCCATCTTCAATCACTATCATTCCCCAATCCCCTCTGATGGCCGCACCGGGGCCTATGTAGACATCTTTTCCAATAATGACGTTACCCGTTACTACTGCTTGTGGATGCACAAAGCTCGATTCATGCACTACCGGAATGTATCCGTTAAAGGCGTAAATCATACTCGCTCAATTACCATCGCATATCCTTGTCCAACACCAATGCACATGGTGCACAAGGCATATTTCTTTTGTCGCAAATTCAATTCAATGGCTGCGCTATTCACAATGCGCGCACCGCTCATTCCAAGAGGATGACCCAAAGCAATGGCACCTCCATTGACATTGATTCTTGGATCATTGTCCATCAATCCCAAGGCGCGTGTGCAAGACAATACTTGCGCTGCAAAGGCTTCATTCAACTCAATGATATCCATGTCGTCCAACGTCAATCCTGCTCTTTGCAATGCCAACTTAGAAGCTTCCACTGGTCCAATGCCCATGATTCTGGGCTCTACTCCGCTGATTCCTGTAGACAATATTTTGGCCAATGGTTTGGCGCCCGTCTTTTTTAACCCGTTGTCATTCATGACAAACAAGGCCGCCGCTCCATCATTCAATCCCGATGCGTTTCCTGCTGTAACACTACCTCCCTTTCTAAATGCTGCTTTCAGTCCACTCAACACCTCTAACGAACTGTTGGACTTGATGAATTCATCTTGAGAAAATATTTTGGGTTCTCCTTTCTTTTGGGGAATGGAAACGGGAACAATCTCCTTGTCCCATCTTCCTTCTTGCTGTGCACGGGCCGCCTTTTGTTGAGATGCCAATGCAAAAGCATCTTGATCTTCTCTTGAAATATTGAATTGCTCTGCTAAATTTTCCGCGGTTTCTCCCATGGCTTCCACTCCATAATCCTCTTTCATTTTGGGGTGAACAAATCGCCATCCGAAACTGCTGTCAAACATTTGAGCGTCTCTTCCGAAAGCACTGCTTGTTTTCGAAATCACCCAAGGACCTCTTGTCATATGCTCCACTCCTCCGGCCACCATGACATCCCCCTCACCGCAATGCACTGCTCTTGCTGCATGTGCAATGGCATTCATTCCTGAAGCACACAAGCGATTGACTGTTTCCCCTGGAACCGTAACGGGGTAACCCGCCAACAGCAGAGCCATGCGAGCAACATTACGATTATCTTCTCCTGCCTGGTTGGCGCAACCCATGATCACATCATCAATCATGGATGGGTCAACGTTGCCATGTTTTTCAACCAGCGCCTTCAATACGTGTGCTGCCAAATCATCCGTTCTCACGGGGGCCAATGTTCCTGCAAAATTTCCTATCGGTGTGCGGACACCCTCTACGATGTAAGCGTTCATAATCTCAACTGATTTCCTGCAAAGATGATAGAAATCCTTATTAGTTTTGACACATGCAGAGAAAAGATCGACCATTGATTTTGGTCACCAACGATGATGGGGTAACAGCCAAGGGCATTCATGCCTTAACGCTGGCCATGTCCACTTTAGGGGATGTAGTGGTCGTTGCGCCAGACAAACCGCAAAGCGGAATGGGGCATGCCGTAACCATTCATCACCCCATTCGTGTCAATGATGCCGAAGTTCCTTATGCGAAAAAAGCGTACTCTTGCAGTGGAACACCTGTTGACTGTGTGAAAATTGCCTTGTATACCTTGTTGGATAGGAAACCTGACCTTATTGTGAGCGGTGTGAACCATGGTTCTAACTCTTCCATCAATGTCATTTATTCCGGAACAATGTCCGCTGCTGTTGAAGGTGCTGTTGAAGGAATCCCATCCATCGGATTTTCGCTGTTGGATTACAGCCTAGATGCCGATTTCACTGCCTCTCAAAAAGTGGCCATTCACTTGGCCAAACAAATGTTGGAAGATGAACATCTTCCTGAGCACATTTGCCTCAATGTGAATATCCCAAAAGGAACCGAAATAAACGGAATCAAAATGTGCCGTCAAGCACATGGCATGTGGATGGAGCAATTCAATGAAAGAATAGATCCCTTTCAAAAAAAATACTATTGGATGACAGGAGAATTCATGGTCAAGGACAAAGGTGAGGACACCGATGAATTTGCCTTGAAACACAATTACGTTTCTGTCGTGCCGGTGCAATTCGATCTTACTGCCTACCACGCACTATCGCATTTACAACAATGGAATTTGAATCATGAGTAATGTTACTAAAAGCAAGTGGGACACCGTTCCCTTTGGTATGGCACTGGGTGTTGTTGGCGCTGCCCTTGGTTTTATCTTATTCGGATTGATTTTCACTTTAGGAACTTCAACCAACCTGACCACCTTTTTCAATGACCTAGCCTATGGCGTAACAGCCATGTATCAGGACAAAGTGGTTACGGTTTCCATTTTGGTTGACGTAGTATTGTTTTACTACTTCATCAGAAAGGAATGGTTTCAAATCAGCCGCGGCATATTGTACATCGTCATTTGTAGTGTTCCCGTAGCACTTTATTTTTATTGAAATGAAGATTTTTTTGGTCGCAGGAGAAGCTTCTGGGGATTTGCATGGCGGACACTTGGCCCATGCCTTAAAGACCCAGGACCCTTCGATTGAAATGCAAGGTTGGGGTGGTGAAAAAATGGAAAGTGCTGGGGTAAAAATTCTCAAGCACTATCGAGAACTGGCCTTCATGGGATTTGTTGAAGTGTTGTTCAATTTGCGCACCATCAAAAAAAACTTCACCACCATCAAGGAGCAGATCACTGCATTTCAACCCGATAAAATTATCTTCATTGATTATCCGGGTTTCAATCTACGTTTAGCACCTTGGGCCAAAGCACAGGGCATCGAAACCCATCATTACATCTCCCCCACTATTTGGGCGTGGAAAGAAGGTCGTGTGCATGACATCAAAAAATACATCGATGCCATGTATTGCATTTTACCTTTTGAACCTGCGGTATATGCAAAGCACGATTATACCGCACATTTCGTCGGGCATCCTTTGCTGGATGACTGGGCGTTGAATCAAAATACAACGATTCCTTCTTTAGATTTTATTCTACTCGCTCCCGGAAGCAGAAAACAAGAATTAAAAAAAATACTTCCCGCTTTTGTTGAGGTGGCGAAAAAATTTGAAAAAGAGCAATTCGTGATTGCCGGAGCTCCAGGTTTGAAACAAAGTGATTACGAAAATGCTACCGGAGAATTCCCTCAAAATATTTCTATTCAATTCGGCCAAACCCCAGAATTGATGCGCGATGCCAAAGCAGGGTTAATTGCAAGCGGAACAGCCACACTGGAAGCCGCATTGCGGGGTTGCCCTATTGTTGTGGCCTACAAAGCCAATCCCATTTCGATTTTTTTAGCCAAAATGCTCGTTAAAATCAAATGGATTTCATTGGTCAATTTGATTCTGAACAAAGAAGAAGTCACAGAATTAATTCAAGAAAAAATGACCGTTCCAGCGCTAACTTCTGCACTTCAAGAATTGCTCTCCCCTCAAGGCAAAATGAAGGCCCAACAAATTCAAGAAGCGCTATTTCGTCAATTGGGAGGTCCCGGGGCCAGTAAAAATGTAGCACAACTCGTCTTGAATCATGGAAAAGTATAGAATCTTGCTCGTTGAAGATGAAGCTCAGCTCAATCAACTGATTCAAATGAATTTGGAAATGGAAAACTATGCCGTTGTATCCTGTAACAACGGAATCACCGCGCTCCAAATCGCACAAGAACAAGCCTTTGATTTGATTATATCCGACATCATGCTTCCCGGTATGGATGGCTTGACCTTTTGTGAATCTATTCGTATCCAAGGCAACAAAACCCCACTGATGTTCATCTCTGCCAAGAGCAGCAGCAAAGAACGCATTGAAGGACTCAAAGTCGGGGCAAATGATTATTTGCCCAAACCCTTTGATTTAGAAGAGTTGCTTTTAAGGACAAAAAATCTCATCGCGCAAAAAGAGTCTGGAGTTAAACCCCTGGCAGAATCCAGTGAATATGCCTTTCAATCGGGCACCATTAAATTCGATGCTTTTGAAATCATCAATCGCAATGGAGAAACGCATCGCTTGTCCAAAAAGGAAATCATGTTACTCAAACTACTTGTCTCAAGAGAGGGCGAAGCCATCAGCAGAGAGGAAATCATGGACAAAGTATGGGGCTATGACATTTTCACGTCTTCACGCACCATTGACAACTTAATCACCAACTTTAGAAAACACTTTGAAAAGGACAGCAAACACCCGGAACACTTTCACAGTGTGAGGGGAATTGGATATAAATTCACCGCATAAACCTATACCCTATGCGTCTATTTTTCGTTTTTCTATGCTTGATAACCATACAAGTAACTCAAGCACAAACCATATTCAATACCTATGGTTCAGCTTGCAGTAATTGTGTATTCCCCAACCCATCAGTACCCTCGGGGTGTTACCGGTTGACCAATATCCAAACACCAAGTGGCCTCAGTGCTTGCCCCAGCAATCCCAACAACTCGGCTAATAATTTTTGCACCTATGGTCAAATTTGGAGTTCTACCTGTTTGAACCTCGCAAGACCATTCACATTGAATACCACCATGTACTTTGGCACTGAGGGTACAGGATATTGGGGCCCCGGCGCTGACGGAATGTGTTTTGTCTTAAAAAACAATTCAACCCCCATCACTACAGCTCAAAATGGCGGCATGTTGGGCTACACAAGCAGCATAACGCCAACACCTAATTCCATGGCTGTAGAGTTTGACACCTACTTAAATGGTGGCAACTCCATCCAAAACGACCCAACTGACCCTTCCTCTCCATCAGGTGATCATGTCTCTGTCTTTAGAAATGGTTCTTTGGCGCATGGCAGTGTTAATGAACTGACTCCTGCTGTATTTGTGGGGCAATTGGAAGATGGTCTTCCACACAACGTTATTTTTTCTTGGGTTCCCAATACGCAAAACTTTTCTGTTACTATTGACGGAATTCCAATCATCAATTTAACCGTCAACCTGCAGACAGTTATCAATTCAAACACAGCCTACTTCGGGTGGACCGCTGCTTCCGGGTGGACGGGGAATGTGCATTGGGTATGTCCCAATTACACTGGAGTAACAACTTTACCGAGTGAAACATTCAGCAATTGTGAAAGTGGAAATGTTGTCCTGAATGCCAACGAAGTAGGGCCTGGCCCCATCAATTGGACGCCATCCATCGGATTGTCTGCGAGCACAGGAACTACGGTTACTGCGTATCAACCCGGGAACTTCACTGCCCGATATGTGGACGGTTGTGGGCTGGTTACCGAAAAATTATTTATCGTCAACAATATTCCACCTTCCGTTTTGGCATCTGACACAGTTGTTTGCGTCGGTGACACTTGGACATTGTCCCCCACCAGCGGAAACTATACCCAATTGGGTTGGGTGAATAACATTAGCCCATTGGATACCATCTGGGCCAATTCCGTCAACGGCATTGGAGATGCCCAATATCAGGTCATTCCTTATCACTCCAGCTGTCCAAATGCTGGTACTGCCATTACAGTAGAAGCCCTTGAATTTATCATCACTCCTCTTTTTGCGGGCAATGACACCGCTCAATGTTTGTCTTTCAACTCTAACCAATTCAGTATACCTGCTTCAACATTTCAATACCCTGCGGATGCAACAGTCACTTGGTCAACTTCAAATGGAAGCATCGAAAACTATTCACAGGGAAGTGATTTAACAGTGAGCAATAGTGGAGACTATGTTCTTACTGCAACATACAGCAATGGATGTTCATTAAGCGATAGCATTACCATCACATTAACCAACAATCCTGAATTCGGAATTATAGGAAATAATTACTTGTGCCAAGGTGCTACTGATCAATTGTCCATCATCGGCAATTTTGAGAATGTTGTCTGGACCAATACTGCTGGAGATATCCTAGGTAACAACAATGCGATAACCATATCAAATGCTGACTCCTATATTGTGGAAGCCATGAGTGACGGTTGCTGGGGCAACGATACCATTACTGTTCAAAGTGTTTTTGCAACCAACCCAAATGCGGGAGATAACATTCAAGCGTGCAGGAATGACCCGCTAACAATAACAGGAACAGCCAACATGAACTATCAAATTCTTTGGACAACCAGCAACGGAAATATTTTAGGAAATACCAATTCCTCCACTATCAATGTTGCAACAAGCGGATTGTACATCATGCATGTTGTGGACGAATTTGGTTGCACCGCGCAGGATGATATCGAAGTAATCATCAATCCCATTCCAACTTTTTCATTGGGAGATGATTTCAGTCTTTGTCCTCAAATGCCCTATACCGTATCCATACCCTTAGGCATAGTATACGACCAAGTAACTTGGCAAAACAACACCCATGATGCAAATTTCAGCAGCACATCAGGAAATTCAGGAGTAATAAATCTGACAGCGACCTTAGATTTAGGACAATGCAGCTTTACTGATTTATTAAATATCACCATCTATGCACTTCCCAATTGGAGCCTGCCAGTCGACTTTTCCATATGTTACGGCGATGACATAGTCATCAACTCTTCTGAAGTCGTTGAATGGCCCGATGGCGTTTTCGACAACAATTATACAGTTCCCAATCCGGAAGTCGGAACTTTGAATTATATCGCAACGCTGCACTTTGGTAATGGATGTGAATTAACGGATGATATTTCAGTCACAACAAATGCATTGCCCCAAGTAAATCTTTCCTCTGACGGTCCAATAACATGCAGCCATCCTTTATCAACTTTAAATGCTAGTACTGATGCAAACAATTACAATGTTATCTGGAGCAGTGGAGCGCAAGTTTTTCCAACGCCAACGCCCAATCCATTGACTTTTTCTACAACAAACTCAGGAACTTTTGTTTTCACTTGTGCTGACAATAATACCAATTGCAGCAATCAAACAGCAATTACGATTGATATCGACACCATCTCACCCATCATTGCCTTTGATTCACCCGATACGCTCAGCTGTTGGACTCCCGTCATTGAACTCAATCATTTTATTGTTACCAATACTGATCAATACCAATTGAATTGGTCAACGATTGATGGTCAATTTTTACAAGGGACAGAAACAATCGAGACGCCCTCCGTCATTACCTCTGGAATGTATTCAGTGAATATTACAAATTCTGAAAATGGATGTGAAGACACTTTTCTGACTTCCATTCCGCAAACCATTGACCTAGGATTTGATGCCAATGACATGGAATTCCCCAATGTAATTACCAGAAACAAGGATGCAAAAAATGACTTTTGGCGACCTTTCTTAAAGCAAAATCCAGAGTGGGATTTCTACGTTTACTTCAAAGTATACAACATGAAAGTTTTCAATAGATGGGGCGCCTTGGTATTTGAAAGTACTCCATCTCAACCTTATTGGAATGCATCTGAAGTGAATACTGGAGATTACTTCTTCACCTTTGAATATACTACACAATGCGGGACCATTCAAAGTGGAAAGGTCAATGGATCGATTACCATTGTTCAATAAGTTGATATTCAAAAAAAAGCCTCCATTTCGGAGGCTTTTTCTATTCAAAATCTTTTGTCATTTAGTTCAAACTCTTGCGAATCAAATTCAACGCACCACCAGCCTTGAACCACTCAATTTGCTGCGCATTGTAGGTGTGTCCTACTTGGATGGTCTCCGCTGTTCCATCGTCATGCTTCAAATTCAATGTCAATGGTTTTTCTGGAGCGAAAGAAGTCAAATCAACAAAATCAATTTGATCGTTCTCACGAATTTTATCGTAATCTGCCTCATTGATAAAGGTCAAAGCCAACATGCCTTGCTTTTTCAAATTGGTCTCGTGAATACGGGCAAAACTCTTCACCAAGATAGCGCGAACGCCCAAATGACGGGGTTGCATGGCGGCATGCTCACGTGAAGAACCTTCTCCGTAGTTGGTATCTCCTACAACAATGGTAGGTACACCCGCTGCTTTGTAGGCACGCTGAACAGCTGGCACTTCAGCATATTCACCGGTCAATTGATTCTTCACCTTGTTTTGCTCGCCATTGAAGAAATTGGTAGCTCCAATTAAAGTATTGTTGGCAATGTTGTCCAAATGACCCCGATAAGTCAACCACTTACCCGCCATTGAAATGTGGTCGGTGGTACACTTGCCTTTTGCCTTGATCAATACACGTGCATTCTCGATATTGTTACCGTCCCACTCTGGGAAAGCATTCAACAATTGTAAGCGATCTGAAGAATCACTAACGCTCACCTCTACTCCACTGCCATCTTCGGCAGGAGCTTGATATCCGGCGTCTTCAACTGCAAAACCTTTGGTGGGCAATTCCTCTCCTGTTGGAGGCATCAATTTCACTTGCTCTCCTTTCTCATTGGTCAATGTGTCTGTCAAAGGATTAAAAGTCAAATCACCCGCAATGGCCAATGCCGTTGTCAACTCTGGTGAAGCCACAAAGGCCAATGTATTGGGATTTCCATCCTGACGTGCCGAGAAGTTTCTGTTGAAAGAGTGAACAATGGTATTGCGTTCTTTCTTCTCCGCACCAACGCGTGCCCACATTCCGATACATGGTCCGCATGCATTGGCAAAAACTTTGGCTCCCATCTGATCAAAAATCGCTGTCAATCCATCGCGCTCGATGGTGTAACGCACCAATTCAGAACCGGGCGTGATGCTGAACTCTGCCTTGGCTTTGATGCCCAAATCATTGGCTTGCTTGGCCAAGTTGGCGGAGCGAGAAATATCTTCGTAAGAACTGTTGGTGCAAGAACCAATCAAACCTACCTCAACCTTCGTTGGCCAATCATTCTTAGCCGCAGCCTCTTTCATTTGAGAAATCGGTGTGGCCAAGTCTGGCGTGAATGGACCATTCACATAAGGCTCCAACTCATCCAAATTGATTTCGATTACTTGATCAAAATATTGTTCTGGATTGGCATATACTTCAACATCGCCAGTCAAGTGTTCACGGATGCCATTGGCCAAATCAGCCACCTCAGCGCGACCCGTTGAACGCAAGTAACGCTCCATGCTGTCGTCATAACCGAAGGTTGATGTCGTAGCACCAATCTCAGCACCCATGTTGCAAATGGTACCTTTTCCTGTACAAGACAAGGATTGGGCACCTTCACCAAAATATTCTACAATGCAGCCCGTTCCACCTTTCACGGTAAGAATACCAGCCACCTTCAAAATCACATCTTTGGCAGAACACCAACCGTTTAATTTACCGGTCAATTTGATACCAATCAATTTAGGAAATTTCAATTCCCAAGCCATCCCGGCCATCACGTCCATTGCGTCAGCGCCACCCACACCAATGGCAATCATTCCCAAACCACCTGCGTTAACCGTGTGAGAGTCCGTACCGATCATCATTCCACCTGGGAACGCGTAGTTTTCTAATACAACTTGGTGAATGATACCTGCACCTGGCTTCCAAAAGCCGATACCGTATTTGTTGGAAACTGAAGAAAGGAAGTTGTAAACCTCGCTGTTCTTATTCACGGCCTCACTCAAATCCGCCTTGCTCTCCACTTTGGCTTGAATCAAGTGATCACAATGCACTGTAGAGGGAACGGCCACTTTCTTGCGGCCAGCTTGCATAAATTGCAACAACGCCATTTGGGCTGTAGCATCTTGCATCGCAACGCGATCGGGTGCAAAGTCAACATACGATTTACCTCGCTCAGATGCTGCAGTAGCATTCCCTTCCCACAAGTGGGTGTACAATATTTTCTCAGCCAAAGTCAATGGCTTATTGGTTACTGCGCGGGCAGCGGCAATTCTCTCAGGAAAGCGACGGTACACCTCCTTGATCATTTCTAAATCGAATACTTGACTCATTTTGTTCTTTTTTTAGACGCGACGAAATTAAGGCAGGAAACCCAAAATTGTTACGAAATCACAAAGTCTTTTCTCACAGCTTCAAGTCTGTGTATTTTAGCCACATGCCAATCCTTTCGCCCGCCCATGTTGAAAACATCAAGATAGCTTGGCAAAGTTTGACGGCCCAAAAACTACGGGCCTCACTCACCATCAGCATCATCGCCATCGGCATCATGGCGTTGGTAGGAATGATCACGGCTGTTACGGCCATTGAGGAGAAAATCAAAGCGGAGTTTACCCGTCTGGGCACCAACAGCTTCAGTATAGTTTCTGGCAACAATATGCGTCGCGGAAGCCGCAATGGAATGGCTGCCAAGCGATATGAGTCAATGAAATATGAAGAGGCCCGTGCTTTTCAAAATCAATTCACCATTGCACCATTGGTATCCATCACGGCTCGGGCATCATTCAATACCACTGTAAAGCACGATGCAGAGACCACCAATCCCAATGTCAATGTGATTGGATGCGATGAGCACTATTTACAAATATCATCCTACACCTTGAGTGAAGGACGCACCTTTACCCGACAAGAAGTAGAGCAAGGAGACAACGTAATCATCTTGGGACAAGACGTGATTGAAAAATTATTCATTCACGGCGAATCGCCCATCAATAAAATCGTCAGAATCAACAGCAATGCTTACCGCGTGGTGGGCACTTTGAAATCCAAGGGCAACACCATGGGATTTGCGGGGGACAATCAGTGTTTGATACCCACGCAAAATGTAAAAAAGTGTTTTGACAGTGCCAACACCGATTACACCATACAAGTGCAGGCCAAGGACAGCAAGGATTTGGGACGCTTGGTATCGGAGGCGGTGAATACCATGCGCGTCATCCGAGGCGATGAATTGGGAGAAGAAGAAAGTTTTGAAATCAGAATGAGCAATGGATTGGTAGAGGAGTTGACAGGATTGATCAGCGGCATCACCAATGGCGGAATCTTCATTGGCATCATCACCCTATTGGGCGCATCGATAGGTCTCATGAACATCATGTTGGTGAGTGTCACGGAGCGCACGCGGGAAATAGGAATTCGCAAAGCATTGGGAGCGACACCCAGTAGAATTAGATTACAATTTTTGATTGAGTCCATTGTCATCGGACAGATCGGAGGCATCATTGGAATTTTCTTGGGAATATGGGTCGGCAACATCTTATCCATCTTCATGGAAACGCCCTTCACCATACCTTGGTTGTGGATCATGATGGGCTTTGTCATCTGTGCCGTTGTAGGCATCATCAGCGGCTGGTACCCCGCCTCCCAAGCCGCCAAGCTGGATCCGATAGAGGCGTTGAGATACGAGTAGGAAAGGGATGAAGTAGCGAGAGCGAAGCGATTCGCTATGAGGTGATGAAGGGAATGAAGAGATGAAGAGATGAAGGGATGAAGGGATGAAGGGATCATGTTGATGCCTGATTTAGCTTGACCGTTTTTTATCCCTTATTTCCGTTAACTAGTGATTTGAT